>JADMIO011426215.1_pt1 | contig 29165 bp, 23 predicted proteins | sample 8958161 | NCBI WGS metagenome assembly JADMIO01 (sample SAMN16585339, study PRJNA669376) | soil metagenome | isolation source: Crop rotation soil | place: USA: Cullars Rotation, Alabama | collected 2011 | reverse complement strand
GCGACAACTTGTCCACGTGGAATTCTAAGCTTAGGATCCCAATGTGCTGGAAAGCGACCTCAACGTGCGGCTGCCGGTGCACCACCCGCTGCAGGTGGTGGGCAACCTGGCGAGCTGGTACCACGCGGTGCAGGACAACCCCAAGTGCGTCGCCTCGGTCAACCTCAACGACCCGTTCTTCCAGCACCGCGACATCCACTTCATCCTCGACCTCGACGCCAAGGAGATGTTCGACCAGGAGGTCAACTACGTCACCGTCAACGTGCGCAAGAACCGCACCGCCGGCAACCCATTCGAGGACCACGTCACCATCGACTCGAAGTTCCTCCAGGACAAGGGGATCAACGCCACCGTCACCTACGCGCGCGGCGAGGACAAGAACCCCGACGTCTACCAGTACCAGGCGCAGTGGAGCCTGCGCGGCGGCGTCCTCTACCCGCCCAACCCGGGGTGGCAGACCGGCCGCTGGGAAGGGGTGACGCTGGCGCCGCCGGTGGTGCCGCGCACCATCGAGGTGGAGGCCGCCCTCGACGACCTCTCCACCAACAACATCAGCCGCATCACCGTGCAGCTGCACTACCCGCGGTTCGGACAGGAGGTGGAGGAGAACATCTCCGTCTCGCCGGTGCAGGGGCAGGCGCTGGTGTCGAAGAAGATCTTCATGGACCGCAACGCCAAGGGGTACGCCTACCGGCTGATCGTCAACCACAAGACGCAGGGCAAGCTGGTGCTGCCCTGGGCGGCGCGGGTGGGGGACGACTACATCTACGCCACCATCCCGCCCGAGCTGATGCAGGAGGGGTCGCCGATCCGCGCCGCCGCGCAGGCCGCCGCCGTCGACCTCATCAACAGCGCCAAGCAGAAGGTGCTCGACCGCTTCAGCGAGCTCACCGCGCACACGGGTAGCGGCTCGTGAGCGGCCGGGAGCGTCTGAGAGGCCCGCTGCGGGGGGCAGCGGCCGCGGCAGCGCTGCTGCTGCTGCTCGGCACCGTCCTCCACGCCCAGCCGTCGACCTCGTCGCCGGCGCCGCGCGCCGCCGCGCACGTGATCATCGACAAGGCGGTGCACGCCGGCGGGCTGGTGCTCTTCCCCGAGCTCGGCGACGAGACCTCCTGGTACTACGTCTCCGACCAGCCGCATCTCGCCGTGGACGAGAACGGGCAGCCGCAGTTCTCCTTCCTGCGCTGGGTCTCCAACGTGCGCAGCGGCGCCAGCGAGCCCGAGGCGCGCCAGGGCGAGGGGGGCGGCATCGTGCACGCCCTGGTCGAGCTCTCGGTGTCGCCCGAGCAGCTGCGCGACGCCCAGCGCGAGCTGCAACGCCTGCACGCCGGCGCCAAGATCGTCGGCCTGGTGCCCTGGAGCTCGGGGACGTTCAGCATCGTCTCCTCGTTCAAGGACCCCAAGGGGAACCTCTCCACCCAGGTGCTCGGGCTGGGCAAGGCGCCGCTGCTCGACGGCGAGAAGGCGGCGATCTCCATCCAGCTCACCAAGCTCGGGGCGCAGGTGCTGTGGGACTCCTTCGCCACCTCGACGCCGGACATCAGCTTCACCTTCGAGATGGAGCTCGAGGGGTATCACTCGCCGCTGCAGGCGCGGGTGGAGGCCAACTGGGACCAGATCTACCAGCACGAGGCCTTCGCCGCCGGCGGCGCCACCGTCTACCTCGCCGGCGACATCAACTTCGCCTTCGACCAGCTGCGCCGCAACGGCGCCATCAAGATCACCCAGGTGGGCGAGGACGCCCGCATGGACGAGATCGTCAAGCTCGCCTTCGACAAGATCATGGACCAGATGTTCGTGCGCCTGGACAGCGGCGACGTGGTGAGCTCGGCGCGCGCCGCCGGCGGGCAGAGCATGGCCGACCGCGCCGGCGCCAAGCTGGCGAGCGAGCGCGAGGCGACGGAGAAGCGCAACGCCTCGATCCGCGCCCGCAACGAGGAGATCCGCAAGCGCAACGCGGCGCGCGACAAGGCGCGCCAGGAGGTCTCGATCGCGGGCGACAACGGCGCCAAGGCCGGCGAGGCGCAGGCCAAGGCCGACGCGCTCAAGCAGCAGGCAACGGCAGCGCAGGCCGAGGCCGAGCGCCTGCGACAGCAGTGGGAGGCGGCGAAGAAGGGGGCGGTCACCCGTCCGATCGCGCCGCCCGCCGATCCCAAGGACCCGTTCTCGACCCCCGGGTTCCTGGCCACCGGCGGCAACGACTGGATGCCGCTCGACGAGCCGCCGCCGGCCAAGCCGCCGCGGGGCGGCCCCAAGCCCTCCGGACCGACGCCCCCGCCGCCCTCGCCGGCGCCTGCTCCCGGCCAGTCGCCGCCGTCCCCGGCCGCCTCGCCGGCACCGTCCAAGGCGCCCGCTCAGCCGGGCGCGACACCGGGCTCCTCCGGCTGCCCGAACGGCAACAGCGCCTGCGAGGCGGCCTTCTCGGCCTACACCGGCGCCAAGAAGAACGCCGACGAGCTCGACAAGAAGGCCAAGGACGCCCAGGCCGAGGCCGACCGCCTCAAGAACGGCGGTCGCGACGCCGAGCGTGAGCGGCTCGCCGCCGAGCCCAACGAGAAGGAGATCGGCGAGGAGTCACCGCCGTCGTTCGCCCTCATCGCCAGCTACGAGCTGCGCAAGGTCAAGCAGAGCGGCACCTTCGTCCTCGACATGAAGAAGTACCTGACCGGCTCGCTGGTGACGCGCTTCGACCAGAACATCGGCGACCTGCGGCGGCTGATGAAGCAGAGCAACCACTTCCTGCAGGTCAACCTCGACGATCCCCTCTACCAGCAGCGCGAGATCGTCGCCATGGTCGACGGCGCCGACGCCAGGGACTTCGGCGAGTGGATCAACTTCGTCACCGTGCAGCTGCGCAAGAAGCACGCGAACGGGGTCGACACCACCGACGAGGTGCGCATCGACCGCCAGAACTTCAACAGCGCCGGCAACGCCTTCAAGCTGCTCTACGGCTGGAACGGCGACAACGACCGCCGGAAGTGGCTCGACTACGAGTACCGCGCCGTGTGGAGCTTCTTCGGCGGCCAGCAGGTCGAGGGGCCGTGGGTGAAGGCCAACACCGGCGCCATCGACCTGTTGCCGCCGTTCGCGCGCCGCAAGGTGACGCTGGAGGCCGACCCCTCGGCCATCGGCAGCGCCGGCGTGCGTCTCATCACCACCCGCATCTACTACAGCTCGACGGGCGCCGAGCAGGTCAAGCAGGTGACCCTCGAGCCCGCCAAGCAGCAGCTCTCGGCGGAGGTCGAGATCCTGCTGCCGCAGGAGTCCTACGACTACGGCTACGAGGTGCTGTGGCGGCTGCCCGGCAACAAGACGGTCTCTTCGGGAAGGCAGACGAGCAGCGAGGGAGTGCTGTTCGTCGACGAGATCCCCCATACCTAGGAGGACGGACAATGATGGCGACGCGCACACGACGGGTGGCTCTCGCCGCCCTGCTCGGTGGCTCTCTCACTCTGGCGGGTGTCGCCCGCGCCCAGGAGGAGCCCTGGACCACCGAGGACATCATCGACGAGCGCATCGACGAGGATGCCCAGTACGCGCTGATGCGGATGATGAGCCACGACGACATGGCCGCCCACGTCGATGCCTCGGCGATCCTGTCGGCGGTCAAGAGCGGCGACCTCGGCGGCGTCTACCAGGCGGATCGTGGCGTGCCGGCGCAGCGCGCCCAGGCGGCCGGCAGCAGCTGGTGGCAGATGGTCCCCGCCGGCTTCGACGCCACCTGTTACACGGCCGGCGCAGGCGCGCCGATCATCGTCTACCGCGTCGGCGTGGGAGGCATCCCCGAGCGCCTCGATCCGGCGCTACGCGGCGCGTGGTCGAGCTGTGGTCTGGCGCCCGCGGCGCCGCGCGCCTACCGCGTGACCCTGCACAAGCCGCCGCCGCCGCCGCCACCCGCCCCACCGGACCTCCCCCCGCCGCCGGCTGGCGGGCTCACGGTCCTCGTTCTCACCACCGAAGGGCTACCGGTGTCGGGCGCCAACGTCGACATCTCCCACGACGCCGGCGGCGACAACGCCGACACCGCGGGCGGCGGCGTGGTGACCTTCGCCGAGGTGCCGGCGGGGGTGGTCGACATCTACGTCACCGGGCCCACCAACTGCACCGACGACGCGCAGCAGGTGGTCATGGGGACCGACTCGATGGCGGTGGTGTCGAGGCTCGACTGCCGCGTGGTCACGCCGACGCCGCCGGAGGACTGCAACGTCGACAAGTACAACGAAGTGTTCAACGCTTGCGGCAAGGGGGTGCTCCTCAAGGCCGGCAAGTGCCTGGGCACCACCTTCTTCGACTACGCGAAGTGCAAGAACGACTGGATCTGCGCCGGCAAGACGCTGGGGAAGTTCTGGCAGTGCGGCATGAACGAGGACTACAAGAAGCTGGTCCAGCAGTGCAACGACCAGGCGAACGAGGCCTCCCACTGCAGCTATCCCGGAGTGCAGAATTGAGGCGAGTCGCTGGCGCCGGAACGCCGCCGCGGGCGTGGCCGGCCAGCCGCGCGCTGGGGGCCGTGGGGGTGCTCGTCGCTGCGCTGCTCGCCCCCGGCGTCGCGGTGGCCGGCGTCGCCGACACCGTCGAGCCCTGCGACGGGGGTGCCGCCAGCGACCTGCTGCACTACTGCTGCAAGAAGGAGCGCAACGTCCCGCTGCTGCTGCTCACCGACTCGGGGTCGGGCGGCTATGCCGCGGCGTTCTTCCAGCGCGCCAAGGAGGTGCTCGGCGCCCACAACGTGTCCGTCTACGCCACCTACGGCGGCGACGGCACGGCCGAGCCCAGCGACGCCGAGAACCTCGCCGAGCTGTGCGAGGACGTCATCTACCAGCTCACCGGCAGCATCGACAAGCTCAAGTACAAGCTGCCGGTGGTGTTCACCAGCTACCACGGCAGCCCGCAGGAGGAGAGCCCGGACTCCTACGGCATCTACTACGAGGACCTGCAGGCGAGCTGCGAGCCGGCCATCCGCGAGTGGTTCAGCGACGTCCCCGAGCACCTGCAGTGGCTGCTCGACAACCTCGACCACTACCAGGCGGTGGTGATCAACACCTACAAGATCGCCGACGGGCAGTGCCTCGAGGCGCTGCCGCACGAGATCGGCCACGCCCACGGCCTGGGACACACCGGCGACACCAGCAACGTCATGTCGAGCTGCGAGCGCGGCGTCGCCCACGACGGCCTCGACCAGATCCAGGTGTCGAAGCTCTGCACCCGGCGGGACTTCAACAACCTGATCACGCTGCCCTGACGACCCCCCGCCGGCGAGTTTGCCGCCATGCGGCATAGACTCGCCGGCGAGGAGGGACCTCATGGCAGACCGGCTGCAGTTCCGCGCCAGCGTCCTCGACAGCTACCCTGACGTCTACACCCCGGCGGCACGCGCCGCGCTGGCGGCGCTCGCCCCGCTCGACGCCGACCGCCGGCAGCTGATGGCGGAGCGCACGGCGCGGCGCGCCGCGCGGGCGCGCGAGCGGCGGCCGATCGCCTTCCTGGATCCCGAGGCGCTCATCCCGCGCACCACCATCCGGGTGCAGGACGCCCGTGACGGCAACTTCGAGGGGAGCGACATCCCCGCCGACCTGCAGCGGCAGTGGATCCAGGGGACCGGCCCCGCCACCAAGCCGCGCGCCACCACCGCGAGCGGGCTGCGCAACGTCGCCTACGCCCTGCTCTCCGGCGCCGACGGCTGGATGTTCGACGGCGAGGACGCCCTCGGCCAGGTGGTCACCATGGCGCTCGACAACCAGCGCAACCTCGCGCTGGCGATCGCCAAGGACCCGCTCTTCCTGCGCGTCGCCGAGGAGGTGGCGTTCGAGATGAACCGCTGGGCCGAGGGGTTCCTCGGCCACCGCATCATCGAGGACTGGTGGCGCCAGCTCGACTTCACCACCAAGCTCTTCCGCGCCCGCGGGCTCCACCTCGACGACCGTCACGTGCGCCACGCCGACGGCAGCGGCTTCTCGGCCTCGATCGTCGACCTCGCCCTCTACGTCGCCAACAACCAGGCGACGCTGCGCGGCGCCGGCTCCTCGGTGGTGCTCTACCTGCCCAAGATCCAGACCGCCGGCGAGGCGGCGCTGTGGAACGACCTGCTCGACGCCCTGGAGGCGCACCTCGGCCTGCCGGCGGGGACCATCAAGGCCTACGTGCTCGTCGAGCAGATCGAGGCCGCCTTCCAGCTGATGGAGATCCGCGCCGCCCTCGGTCGGCACTTCGTGGGGTTCAACACCGGCCGCTGGGACTACATCAACAGCGTCGCCGACGCGATGGCGTGGGACCCGTCGTTCATCGACCCCAACATCGACGCCATCACCATGACCTACGGCTACATGCGCAACTACGAGGACCGCGTGCGGCGGGCGGTGAACACCCCCGACCGGGCGGGTCGCTGCGCGCTCTGGCAAGGCGGCATGGAGCCCAACATCCCGGTGGGCTCGGAGGCCGGCGTGGCGGCGGGCATGAAGCGCGCGATCGCCGGCGGCGAGCGCGAGCAGCAGGCAGGCGCCAGCGGCAAGTGGGTGGCGCACTGGAAGATGGTGCACATCGTGCGGCCGGTGTGGGAGCGCGCCGGGGCCGACAACCAGCTCGGCCGCGACTTCCCGCGCCTCACCTACGGCGAGGCCGACGCCGCCGGCCTGACGCTGCTCGAGCCCGCCCCGCGCACCGTGCGCGGCGCCCGCGACCTGCTGTCGGTGGCCCTGCAGTACGGCAACGCCTTCGGCCGCGGCTACCAGGCGGCGGCCCTCAAGCCGGCCGACTTCTTCGGCAACGACGACGTGCTCTACCTCATGGAGGACATGGCGACCGGCGAGATCCGCCTATCCATCCTCTGGGAGTGGCTGCACAAGGGGGCGCGGCTCACCGCCGACGACGAGGGGACCGGCGTCGCCACCGGCGACCCGTTCACCGCCCAGCTGTTCGAACGCCTGCTCACCGAGGAGTACGAGAAGCTGCGCCGCGCCGACGACCGCGACGTGCACGACGACTCCAAGGACACCACGCTCCCCATCGCGCGCGAGATCGCCGCCACCTACGTCACCAGCCCGACCAAGCCGCCGTGGTACGTCGATCTGCTCAACCTCAACCTCGACAACGAGGACCTCGCGGTGGCGCGCCAGCGCATCGCGAGCTACCTCGAGACCTTCGCCCGCGAGGGGAGGCGGATCACCGAGAACCTCGACTTCGAGCGCGTCGCGCGCCCGTAGCGACCACGCCTCGCGTCGCGATCGTCGCTCGGCAGAGCGCGCGGCTCGTCGAGTCGCGGTAACTCGAGACTCAGTGCGGCCGCGCGGCGCGCGCTCGCCTGGCGCGACCCTCCGGCTTGGCGGCTGCGGGCGAGGGCTCGCCACCGGGCGCCGTCTCCACCGGACGCAGCTGCGCCAGGGCGGCGGCGAAGGCGGCGCGCCGCTCCTCGAAGCTCTGAGCCGGCAGTCGCGCCGCCAGGGCGCCGAGCGACAGCGGCGGCGGCAGTGCCGGAGGAGGAGGCACCACCACCGCCGCCGTCGCCTGGCCCTGGAGGCGTCGCCAGACGGCGTAGCTCCACACCCCGTGTCCACTCGCGCGCGCCTGGCGCTCGGCGGCGGCGAGCGGCGCCAGGCGTGGGTCCAGCCGTGCCGCGCGGGGGTCGGCGAGCAGCGCGAGGCCGCTCGCGAGCAGCGTCACGCGGACGTCGAAGGCGCCCAGCCAGGCGGTCTCCGCCGTCGCCTCCACTCGCCGCCCGAGCAGCCACTGCCGAACGCGCTCGCGGCTCTCCTCGGCATAGGGCTCGCCGCCACCGTCGGCGGCGCCGCGACGGGGCGGCCCGCTGCGCGGTGCGCGCACCGACTCGAGGCGCAGCCAGCGCTCGCCCGGCGGGCAGTCGAGCCGCAGCGTCACCGCGTCCTCGACGCCGCTCACCAGACAGGGCTCGGCGCGCGCCGCCGCCGCCGCCAGCGGCAGCAGCAGCGACAGCGCCATCGGCAACGCCGCGGGTGCGCCCCGGCGCCGAACCCATCTCGTCCTCCCACTCCCGTCGTCGAACACCACCTGTCGACCCTTCTCACGCACGGCTCACCTCCTTGCCCCTCCTCAGACGAAAACGAGCGGCGAATCCTTGCAACCGCGTCCCGGTGGCAAGGCGAGGCCCCCGCGGCGCGCGTCCGGCGACAGCGCACGGAACGTCGGCCTTCGCTCGTCACCGCACGACGCGCATCCGCCGGCGCCTGCGCCGCGGCTGCTGCCGCTCGCGCCGTCGCGACCGGAGCGCGGTGGCCGCACCCCTGACCGGCTAGGGCGCGGCGGGCCCGACACCGCAACCGCAGCAGACCTTCCAGGTGGCGGTGTTGGTCATCGGCCCGCTGCAGCCGCTGGTCTCGCCGCCGGGGAAGCGCTTGGTCAGCGTGCCCTCGAAGGGGATCAGCGCGAAGCGCTCCGCGTGCGCGATGCAGTCGCCGAGCGGCGCGCCGGGGCCGAGGCAGGCGGTGGGCTGCACGCAGAAGTCCATGCAGTCGCCGACCGCGTCGCAGAGACCAGGCTCCGACGCCCCGATCTCGGCGCCGTAGGTGCCGATGAAGATGGTGGTGTCGTAGCTGCTGCCGTCGCGGTGGACGCAGTGGAGCGGCAGGTTGGTGATCGCGTCGGAGACCTCGTCGGGGAGCTGGAAGGCGAGCGTGGGGTCGGTGGGGCGGAACTGCACGTAGCCGTTGTTGCTCGCGCTGAGCGGCGCGGTGCCGGCGAGGTGGCGGCTCTTGGCGGTGCAGACGGCGTTGTCGTAGCCACCGAGGTCGACGCAACCGTCGTTGTCGATCTCGTACTGCACCTGGTCGGCCACCCAGGTGAGGGCCACCTGCGAGCCCGGCGCCTGGGTCCCGGGCACCGAGCTCAGCGCGAAACGCACGAGCAACGTCTGCGCACCCTTGCAGGGCTCGGCGTGGGTGTGGACGAAGTCGCTGGCGATGCGGACCCAGCCGCCCAGCGGACGATCGGCCGGGCAAGGCTGCACCGCCCCGGCGGGACGGCCGCGTGGCTCGCTGGCCGCTGCCGGCGGCGCCGGCGTCGGCGTGGCGCTCGGCGCCGGCGTCGGGGTCGGCAGCTGCTGCGCCAGCAACCCGGTGACCTCGGCCGCGAGGTGGATCCACCGCACCTGCGGGCGGTCCCACTCCCCGTTCTCGGTCACCACCACTCCCTGGCTCACGCCCACCAGCCGGCCGGCGTGCACGCTGCCATCGACAAGGAAGACCTCGTCGCTCGCGGCTTCTCGCGGCGCCGGTGGAGCGACCTCGGCGGGCGCCTCGGGAGCCAGGCCGAGCCAGGCGATCTCGCGGCGCGGCACGGTGTGGGTCCCGAGCCGGCAGGCCTCGGCGCTGCACGAGCGCAGCGGGCCGGTCTCGCGACCGCCGTCGCCGTGGATCAGCACGTCCTGCGCCGCGGCCGGCCCGGCGAGCGTCAGGAGGGCAGCGATCCGCCAGGCGGCGGGGATCATGCCGAGACTCTACCGCCGCTCGCCGTCGTGCAGCGCTCCACTGTCGAGCCACCCGGGGCTCTGGTAGCTTGACCGCGGCATCTCACCCCCCGGAGGTAGCACCATGCGTGACCGCAGCATCCCCCTCGTCGTTGCGCTCTCGTTGCTCGGCCTCGCCCCGGCCTCGTCGCTCCTCGCCCAGCCGGAGGAGCACGCGCACCACCACGGACCCGACGAAGTGGAAGGGCTCGGCGACGTCCACTTCCCGGTCGGTTGCCTGCCCGCCCTGCAGGGGGACTTCGACCGCGCGGTGGCGCTGCTGCACTCCTTCGGCTACGAGCAGGCCCGCACCGCCTTCCGCGCCATCGCCGACCGCGACCCCGCCTGCGCCATGGCGCGCTGGGGCGAGGCGATGACCTGCTACCACCCGGTATGGGGACCGCCGAGCGCCGCCGACCTCGCCGCCGGCGGCGCCGCGGCGGCAGCGGCGGAGGCGATACCGGCGCACGACGAGCGCGAACGAGGCTACGTGGCGGCGATCGCCACCTTCTATCGCGGCGGCGCCGGCGTCGACTATGCGGCCCGCGCGCGTGCCTATCGCGACGCCATGCGAGCGCTGATGCAGCGCTACCCCGACGACGTCGAGGCGGCGATCTTCTACGCCGAGCTGGGCACCGTGCCGTCGGCAGACCCGACGATGGCGGCGCAGAAGGAATCGGCGGCCATCCTCGAGCGGCTGCGCGCCACCCACCCCCGGCACCCCGGCATCATCCACTACCTGATCCATGCCTTCGACTACCCGCAGACCGCCTCCCTCGCCCTCGATGCCGCGCGCGCCTACGCCGCCATCGCCCCCGCCTCACCACACGCTCGCCACATGCCGTCGCACATCTTCACGCGACTGGGGCTGTGGGAGGAGTCGATCGCCAGCAACCGCAGCTCGCTCGAGGCGGCGCAGGCGATCGCCGCGCACAACCACCCCGGCACGACCCCGTTCGACGGCCTGCACGCCTACGACTACCTCGAGTACGCCTACCTCCAGCTCGGCGACGACGCTCACGCGCGCGAGGTGCGCGATGCGGTGGTGGCCGTTCGCGCGCTCGACGAGCCGGCATTCCAGGCCGCCTACGCTCTCGCCGCGGTGCCGGCCCGCTACGCCCTCGAGCGCCACCAGTGGCAGGAGGCAGCGGCGCTCCGCACCCCCGAGGCGGACCTCGACTGGACGCCGTTCCGCTACGCCGAGGGGACCACGCTGTTCGCCAACGCCATCGGCGCCGCTCGCGGGGGCGACGCGGCCGCCGCGCGCACGGCGGTGGAACGGCTCACCGCGCTGCACGCGCAGATCGCCGCCGCGCCGCCACCGGGCACCTACGACTGGGCGGGAGAGGTCGAGTCGCTCCGCCTCGCCGCCGCCGGCTGGCTGGCCCACGCCGAGCGTCACGACGACGAGGCGGTGCGGCTGCTCGCTCAGGCAGCCGACCTCGAGGAGCGCGTCGGCAAGCACCCGGTGACGCCCGGCGCCGTGCTGCCGGCGCGCGAGCAGCTCGGCGACCTGCTGCTCGAGCTCGACCGCCCGGACGAGGCGCTCACGGCCTACCAGGCGTCGCTCGCCACCGCCCCCAACAGGCTCGACGGGCTGCGCGGCGCCCGGCGCGCCGCCGAGCGTGCCGGCGCCGCCGAGACGGCGAAGCAGCTCGCGGCGCAGCTGCAGGCGCTCTGCCGGGCGCCGGTCTGCACGCGGACCGAGGTCGCGCCGCCGCCTCCTCCCGCCGGGCGCTAGCGCTTCCCCTTCCCCCCGCGATCGCGGGCGGGGAGCAGGAGCATGGTCAGCGACCAGGAGCCGCCCCCCTCGCGGGGCGGATCGGTCGCCCTCTTCCCCTCCGTCCGCTGGCGCGACCGCGCCCTGGTGGTGGCCTTCTCGCCGGCGTGCCGGCGGATCACCGCCAGCAGGTCCTTGCGGATGCGCGCCGCCACCACGTCGGAGAGCACCCGCAGCCGCACGATGAGCGGTGAGTCCTCGCTCCCCCAGGGCACCTCGCCGGCCAGCATGCCCGCCAGCTCGAGTCGCGCCGCTTCCACCGCCGACGACGCGAGGGCCGCCACCTGGCGGCCGCGGGCTGCCGTGTCCGCGTGGCGGATCTCCATCCGCTCGGGGGTCGCCTCGTAGTACTTCTCCTCGGTACCGCGCTTCTTCCTCCGCTCGCGCAGCCGCAGCAACCCGGCCGCTTCGAGCGCGTGGACGTGGTGGTAGAGGCGGGTGGGCGGCAGCCCCAGCTCCTCCGCCACCTGCTTGGTGGTGCGCGGACCCTCGGCGAAGAGCTCGACGAGTCGCAGGCGCAGGGGGTGGGCGAGCGCCCGCATCGCGGTCAGCTGCGCGGCACCACCGGAGCGCGCCCGGGGCCGCTTCCGCGGCGCGGCGGCCCCCCCGCCCTTGCCCGTCTTGGTCGCCATCGCGCTCGCAGTCTACCGCCGCCGGGCTTGACATTCACCATCTCATGAATGTTCAATATTAATTGAACATAAGCCACGACGACCGCAGCCGGCGATCACCGCCGGCGCCGGCACCACGGGAGGCACCCCATGCGCAGCTGGTTCGACCTCACCTTCGTCGCCCTGCTCGGCGCCGCCTGGCCGCTCTACGACCGCTTCGTGGACTGGCCGCGCTTCCTCCGCGGGCTGGCAGCCGACCCCGCCGGCGCGCGCCGGCGCGCCTACCTGCGCCTCTGCGTGCTGCAGTGGACGGTGGTGGCGGTCTTCGTCGCCGGATGGTGGTACCTCGGCCGCGACCTCGGCGCCTTGCGGCTGGTCCCGGTGCGCGGCTGGCGGCTCGTCGCCACCCTGGTGGTGCTCGCCCTGCTCGGGGCCTCGTACGTTCGCGACATCCCGCGCATCGCGCGAAGCCCCAGGAGCCGCGAGCGGTTGCGCCGCGGCGCCCAGGGGTTCGGCCAGCTCGCGCCGCAGACCCCGGCGGAGGTCGCCTGGGTGCTGCCGGTGTCGCTCACTGCTGGCATCACCGAGGAGCTGCTCTACCGCGGCTTCTTCCCCGTCGCGCTGGCGCCCTGGCTGGGCTGGTGGGGGGGCGCCGCCGTCTCCTCGCTCTGCTTCGGGCTGGTGCACGCCTACCAGGGGCGCAAGGGAATCGTTCGCGCGGGGATCGTCGGGGCAGGGATGGCGCTGGTGGTCGCCGCCACCGGCTCGCTGCTGCCGGCGATGGCCCTCCACGCGCTGTTCGACGTCGGCGGGCTGCTGGCGGTGGGGATCGCCTTCCGGGATACCGACGAGCCGGTGGCCGCCGCGGCGTGACCGGGGCGGCGCCGGGTGATTGCCGCATTGCGGCAAGGGCGCGTAGAATCCAGCCAGCCACCTCCGACCGCGACCCGAGGCGGGATCGCGGAAAACCAGGGAGCCGCGCCATGGCGATGCTGGAGCAGGACGTCACCACCGCCACCCCGTTCGAGGACGAGGTGGCCGCCACCCAGGCCTGGTTCGACTCGCCGCGCTTCCGCGGCATCCTCCGGCTCTACACCGCGCGGCAGGTGGTCGAGCAGCGCGGCACCATCGCCCACGACTACACGGTGGCGCGCGAGGCGGCGGCGGCGTTCCACGCCCGCCTGCGCGAGCTGTTCGAGCGCCGCCAGTCGATCACCACCTTCGGCCCCTACTCGCCGGGCCAGGCGGTGGCCCTCAAGCGGATGGGGATCGAGGGGATCTACCTCGGCGGCTGGGCCACCTCGGCGAAGGGGTCGACCAGCGAGGACCCCGGCCCCGACCTCGCGAGCTACCCGCTGTCGCAAGTCCCCGACGAGGCGGCGACGCTGGTGCGCGCCCTGCTCACCGCCGACCGCAACCAGCATTTCCAGCGCCTGCGGATGAGCGAGGCGCAGCGCGCCGCCACCCCCGCCGTCGACTACCGCCCGTTCATCATCGCCGACGCCGACACCGGCCACGGCGGCGACCCGCACGTGCGCAACCTCATCCGCCGCTTCGTCGAGGTGGGGGTGCCCGGCTACCACATCGAGGACCAGCGTCCGGGCACCAAGAAGTGCGGCCACCAGGGGGGCAAGGTGCTGGTCCCCTCCGACGAGCAGATCAAGCGGCTCAACACCGCCCGCTTCCAGCTCGACGTCATGGGCGTGCCCGGCATCATCGTGGCGCGCACCGACGCCGAGGCGGCCAACCTCATCGACAGCCGCGCCGACGAGCGTGACCAGCCGTTCCTGCTCGGCGTCACCAACGTGGCGGTGCCGGCGTACAAGTCCTGTTACCTCGCCCTGATGCGCCACTTCCACCGCCTCGGCGTCAGCGAGCTCAACGGCCACCTGCTCTACGCGCTCTCCGACGGGGAGTACGCCGCCGGAGAGGCCTGGCTCGCACGGCACGGCCTGCTCGACCTCGCGGCCGCGACGGCGGCGACGTGGCACGACGGGCGGCAGGCGGCGCAGCCGACCTCGTTCCTCGACGCCATCTTCGACAAGGTGGAGTCGCGCTTCGTCGAGGCCTGGGTCGACGAGGCCAACCTCATCACCTACGGCGAGGCGGTCGCCGAGGTGCTCGCCTTCCGCGAGAGCGAGGGCGAAGGTGGCGAGCTGAGCGTCGACGAGTGGCGCCGCTTCGCCTCCCGCGCCTCGCTGTGGGACGCCGAGGCGAAGGCCCACGAGCTCGGCATCGACCTCGCCTGGGACTGCGAGCGCGCCCGGACCCCCGAGGGGTACTACCAGGTGCGCGGCGGCATCCCCTACGCGATCGCCAAGTCGCTCGCCGTCGCCCCCTTCGCCGACCTGCTGTGGATGGAGACCAAGACCGCCGACCTCGCCGAGGCGCGGCAGTTCGCCGAGGCCATCCACGCCGAGTTCCCCGACGCCATGCTCGCCTACAACCTCTCGCCGTCGTTCAACTGGGACACCACTGGCATGAGCGACGAGGAGATGCGCCGCTTCCCCGAGGAGCTGGGCAAGCTCGGCTTCGTCTTCAACTTCATCACCTACGGCGGCCACCAGATCGACGGCCTCGCCGCCGAGGAGCTCGCCACCGCCCTCAAGCAGGAAGGGATGGTCGCCCTCGCCAAGCTGCAGCGCAAGCTGCGCCTCGTCGAGTCGCCGTACCGCACCCCGCAGACGCTGGTCGGCGGCCCGCGCAGCGACGCCGCCCTGCTCGCCTCCTCGGGGCGCACCGCCACCACCAAGGCGATGGGCAAGGGGTCCACCCAGCACCAGCACCTGGTGCAGACCGAGGTGCCGAAGAAGCTGCTCGAGGAGTGGCTGGGCCTATGGGGCGAGCACTACCAGCTGGGCGAGAAGCTGCGCGTGCAGCTGCGGCCGCACCGCGCCGGCTCCGAGCTGCTCGAGCTGTCGATCACCGCCGAGGGGTACCCCGACGAGAAGCTCGCCAACGTCATCGTCGTGCCCATCCACGACCGCCGCGGCACCTCCATCCTCTCGGTGCGCGACCAGAACACCTTCGCCGAGGGGCTGCGCAAGAAGCGGCTGATGACGGTGGTGCACCTGTGGCTCATCCACCGCTTCCGCGCCGACTCGGTGCACTACGTCACCCCCACCGAGGACAACCTCTACCAGACCCAGAAGATGAAGTCCCACGGCCTGTTCCGCGAGGTCAACCAGGAGGTGGGGCAGATCATCGTCGCCGACGTCGACCACCGGCGGGTGAGCGAGCTGCTGGCCGCCGACCGGCAGGCGCTGGCGGCGCTGATCCGCAAGGAGGAGTAGCGCGGTCCCACCGGGACGTTCAGGGTACGCCGGCGCGGGTGAGTCGCTCTTCGAGGCGGGCAGCGTCGGCTCGCCCGCGGGCGGCAAGCAGCCGGATGCACTCGCGGGCACGTTCGAGGTCGGCTGCGCCAGCGCCCGCCACCAGGCTCCTGAGGTCGCGCCAGTCGTGCTCTCGCCCAGGCTCTCCGGCAGCCAGCGCCTTGAGGGCGATGAGGTCGCCACGTTGCGCCACCGGCAGCTCGAGCTCGGGCAGAATGCGTACGGGTCGCGCTCCACGCGCCACCACGTCCTCGATCCCGGCCAGGGAGAACAGCAGGTCGAGGCGAAGGGGCACCCTACCCGCCGCGGCCGGTATCGCCAGTGTGGTCATCGCCGTGCCGAGGTCCGAGACCCAGGCGTAGCCGCGCTCGCGCAACGCCGCCACCAGCGCGGCTGCGTCTCCGGGATGGTCGACCGCCACCGCCACGTCGACGTCCAGCGTCGATCGTGCTTCGGCGTGCGCGGCAACCGCGAGCGCGCCGACGAGCGCCCAGGGGCGGCCGAAGTCCTCGAGATCGCCACCGACCTGCGCCAGCGCGACGGCGAGGGTGTTCACGGCCGAGGGTCGGCAACGCTCGCCGGTCGCGGCGCGGGTTCGAGCAGCCAGGACCGCAGCCGCTGCTCGATCTGCTCGGCGCTCTCGCCTGGGTGCTGGCGGGCGAGCACTTGCCGGCGCATGGCGACCGCTAGGTCGTGCAGCTCGAAGGCGCTGCGCATCCTCTCCCCCACCGGGTCCATGGGACCACTCTACAACTCGGCCACCGCCGCGCGCCTCGCGACTGCGCCGCCGTCAGCTCCCCGGCTCGCCCAGCGTCGCCAGCTCGCCGTCGAGGTGGGCAAGAGCCGCCTCGAGGGCGGAGCGGCGCAGCGGCGCCGTCGTCACCTCGAGCTCGCGGATGACGCGGGCGCGTGACAGCTCGAGGCCGCTGCGACGCCGCATCAGGTCGCGCTCGGCGGCCGAGCGGCGAACGGCAGGCCCCTCACTGGCCCCGCGATCGGCGATCTGCGACTCGACGGACTTACTCTCCCATCCCCGTGCCATCGACCCATCCTGCAGCAAGATCGCCGCCACCGGAAGCCGCCCGCGGCCGGCGGCGGGCGCGGCAGCACGGCGCCGAGCGCGCCCGCGGAGACCGACGGCGAGCGCTCAGCGCACCAGCTTCTGCAGCAGGTGGGCGAGCTCGCGCGCCGGATCGTCGGTGACGCCGCCGTGCACCGGGCCGGGCTGCACCACCGTGCTGCGCGGCGCCGCCAGCCAGCCGAAGCGGTGGCGCGGCGTCTCGCGCGCCACCGGACCGCCCGCCGGATCGGCGCGGCAGATCGCCTCGACGGCGCGCAGCGCGGCGCACACCGCCTCGACGTCGACCTCGGGGGCGATGCTGCGCAGCCTTGCCCCGTCGACGGCGCAGGCGGCGTCGAGGTAGCCGAGCTCGGAGCTGAACACCACCACGCCGACGTTGACGAACTCCTCGCGGTCGACGCGCGGCACGCAGCGCAGCACGAAGTACTCGAAGCTCACCCGCGGGCGCGGCGCCGTCACGACGCGGTCTCCAGCGGCGCAGGCGGCAGCCAGCGGCGCGGCGCCGCCACGCGGGCCAGCAGGTGCTCGACGTAGACCGCGCGCACCGCCGCCGCGTCGGGGCGGTCGGGCGCGGTCTCCAGCCACTCCGCCGGCACCTGCTCCACCACCTCGCGCAGCAGTGGCTCGCTCACCGCGGCGGCGAGCTCCGCGTCGGCGGCGGCGAGCCCCGGCGCGCCGAGCTCGCGCAGCACGTGCTTGCTGGCGTCGTAGCGCTGGGCCGCGAAGCGCGCGGCGTCGGGGCGGTCCTCCGGCGCGACGGCCGAAGTTTGGCCTTCGAACCGCGCCTGATCCATCCAGGCGTGGTGGAAGTAGAGCGCCGCTCCATGGTCGATGCACCAGAGGTTACCGTGCCACACCAGCAGGTTGGGGTTGCGCCAGGTGCGATCGACGTTGGCGGTGAAGGCGTCGAGCCAGAGGATGCGCGCCGCCTCGGCGGGCGGCACGCGGTGGCTCACCCCGTCGTAGCCGAAGGCGCCGGGTAGGAAGTCGATGGCGAGGTTGAGCCCGACGCTGGCGGTGAGCAGGTCCTGCACCTCCTGGTCGGCCTCGAAGCGGCCGATGGCGGCGTCGAGCTGCAGCGCCGCGAGCTGCGGCACCCGGACGTCGAGGCGCCGCAGCAGCTCGCCGACGATCACCTCGGCGACCAGGGCCTTGACCCCCTGCCCGGCGCCGCGGAACTTGACCACGTAGGTGCCGAGGTCGTCCGCCTCGACGAGGCCGGGGAGCGAGCCCCCCTCGCGCAGCGGCGAGACGTAGCGGGTGGCGTTGACGGTGGGGAGCACGGGGCGGCGGCACTCTACACGGTGGGCGGCAACGACCGCGCGCGTCGAGCTCGGGGCAGCCGATGGGGCGCCGCGCAGGCCGCGGGCATCCGAGCGGCTCTCACATCCCCTGCAGGGCTACCGCCACGGGAGACGCCCGGCGTTTCCTCGTGATAGGAAGGCTGCGTCGCCTCCGGCGTTTCTTTACCTTCATGGCTCCGCTTCTCCGGCTCGTCGGTCGCCTGCGCGGCCTGCTCGCGCTCGCCCTGGTGGCAGCGCTGGGCGCCTGCGTCAGCCCGCGGCCGGCGGCAGCGCCGGCCGACCGCCTGCTCGTGCTGGTGAGCCTCGACGGGTTCCGCGCCGACTACTTCGACCGCTTGCCGACCCCGAACCTCCATCAGCTCGCGGCCCGCGGCGTGCACGCCGAGCGGCTCGTCCCCTCCTTCCCCACCAAGACCTACCCGAACCACTTCACGCTGGTGACAGGGAAACGCCCCGAGCACCACGGCATCGTCGCCAACGACATGCTCGACCCCGAGAGCCAGGCCTGGTTCCATCTCGACGACCAGGCGGCGAGCGACGATCCGCGGTGGTGGCTCGCCGAGCCGCTGTGGGTGACCCTCGAGCGGCAGGGCGTGCACACCGCGCCGCTGCTGTGGCCGGGCTCCGAGGGGGCACTGGGTGGTGTGCGGCCGAGCGCGTGGAAGCCGTTCGTCAACGACCAGCCGACCGAGTCGCGGCTACAGGACCTCCTGGAGCTGCTGTCGCGACCGGCGGCCGAGCGGCCGCGCTTCGCCACCCTCTACCTGCAGAACACCGACGACGCCGGTCACGCCTTCGGGCCCGACTCGCCCGAGCTGGCGGCGGCGGTGGCGCGCGAGGATGCGGCGGTCGGCGCCCTGATGGCGGCGCTCGATCAGCTCGGCCTCGCCGCCGGCACCGACCTCGTGGTGGTCTCGGACCACGGCATGGCGGCGACGTCTCCCGACCGCGTGATCTGGCTCGACGACCTCGTCGAGGTGCCGCGAGCGCGCGTGGTGACCTGGAGCCCGGTGCTCGAGCTGTCGCCGGCGCCCGCCGACCTCGAGCCCACCACCGCGGCGCTGCGGCGCGCGCCCCACCTCCGCGTCTACCGCCGCGAGGAGATCCCCGCGCGGCTCCACTACCGCGACAGCCCCCGCATCCCACCCATCGTGGCGATCGCCGACGAGGGTTGGCAGGTGTCGACGCACGCGCGCGCCGCCGACGCCGCGAAGACCCACGGGCAGCACGGCTACGACAACGCGCTGCCGTCGATGGGCGCCCTCTTCGTCGCCGCTGGCCCCAGCTTCCGCCGCGGCGTCGTGGTGCCGCCGTTCGACAACGTCGAGGTCTACCCGCTGCTCTGTGCGGCGCTCGGCATCGCGCCGCTCCCCGGCGACTGGACGGCGGCGGCGCTGCCGGCCGTGCTTCGCCCCGGCCTGCCCGCGGTCCGAGCCGTGGTGCCCGCTCCCGGCCGGTGACCGCCCCGCTCGCGCTGCCGCATCGCCCGGCGCCGCGCCTCTTGGTGATCGTCGTCGCCTACCAGGCGGCGCTGCTGCGGAACTGCCTGCGCACCCTGGCGGCCGACCTCCCGCCGGGAGTCGCCGTCGAGGTGATCGCGGTGCTCAACGCGCTGCCGGCCGGCGAGCGGGCGGCGCTCGCGCGCGAGCTCCCGAGCGTCGAGCTGGTCGCCACCGCCGTCAACCGCGGCCTCGCCGGCGCCGCCAACCTCGGGCGCGCGCACGCCCGCGGCGAGCTGCTGCTGCTGCTGCACGACGACGTGGAGCTCGAGTCGGGTTGCGTCGCCGCGCTGCTCGCCGCCGCCGACGCCCACCCGCGCGCCGGCGCCATCGGACCGCAGGTGCTCGACATGGTGGGCACGCTGCAGAGCGCCGGCGGCGTGCTGTGGGCCGACGGCACCACCTCGCCGCCGTGGCTCGGCGAGCACGCGCCGCCGCCCACCGCCTTCGACCGCCCGCGCGCCGTCGACTATCTCGGCACCGCGGCGCTGCTGGTGCGCGCGGCGAGCTGGGACGCGGTGGGCGGGCTCGACGAGCGCTACTACCCCGTCTACTACGTCGACGTCGACCTCGCGGTGGCGCTGCGCGCGCGCGGCGAGGTGGTGCGCTACGAGCCGCGGGCCCGCATCCGCCACCACCGCGGTGCCAGCGGCTCGATCGCCTGGCGGCTCTTCCTCAGCGCCCGCAACCGGGCGCTGTTGGTCGCCAGATGGGGGCCGGAGCTGCGACGTCAGGAGCCCGCCGAGGTCTCGGCGGAGGCGATCGCTCGCGCCCTCGCCCGCGCCGAGGCGCGGGGGGCCGAGCTCGAGTCCGCGCCGCCGCCGCCGACGCGCCCGCCGTCGCGGCCGCCGACGACGCCGGCGAGCGACGTCGACTACCGCCGCCGCGAGCTGGCGCTGATCGCCGAGCTCGCGCGCTCGCTGCGCCGCCGCGATCGCTGGCGCGAGGTGCTCCCGCTCTGCCGCCGGGCGGCGGGGCGCGGCCGGTGGTCGCGGCTCACGGCCCTGGCGCGGGCCGCTCGGCTCCTGCTCGCACGCGGCTGAGCGGTGCCCCGCCGGCCTCGCGCGACCGGCGCGCTCAGCCGTCGGGCAGCGTCCAGTCGAAGGGGATCTCGCCCGAGCGCGGGTCGATGCGGTACTTGTCCGGATCCGCGGGGTCGAAGCGCGCCGTCGGCAGGTTGAAGATGCGCACCAGCGAGCGGCCGAAGTTCTGCGCCGCGTGCCACACGCCCCGGGGGATGTAGACCAGGCCCGGCGTGGCGCTGGTGAAGAAGAGCTGGCAGAAGCGGCCGCGGTCGGGCGACCCTTCGCGATCGTCGTAGAGCACCACCCGCGCGTCCCCGGCCGCGACCACGTAGCGGTCGGCCTGCCGCCGGTGCATCCCCCAACCCTTGATGCGGCCGGCGCGGATGGTGAACAGGTAGCCGTGCACCACCGGCTCGTCCCAGAACGGATCGGCGAGGTCGAGGAACGGGTAGAGCGCGCCGCGGTGGTCGTGGTAACCGGGAATGCGGCGCACGCGGACGCCGGCGATGCGTGCCGCCGCCACGGCGTCGGGCTCCTGCTCGCGCGCCTCGTCGCGTCGCGGTTGCTCGAGGGACGACGATCTCGTGGCTCCGACCAGCGTGTCGTGGTCCATCGCCGCGAATGATAGCGGCCGCCGCGGCGGTCCCGCTCCGGGGGCGACGCTATACTGCCCCCATCGACGACCCCGTCGACCCCTCACCGACCGGTGACGAGCTGGAGCGCCGCGGCTGGGAGCGCTTCCGCAGTGCGCTGTCGACGGTGAGCGTGCCGGCGCCGCTCGAGCCGCTGTTCCTCAAGGCGCAGGACTACGTCGCGCGCTACTTCGCCGACCAGGTCCACCGCCCCGACGAGGCCACCATCTCGATCGCCGGCGAGCGCTACGTGCTGCTGCGCGCCGCCTCGATGTCGGTGGAGTTCGTCGAGCTGGTGACGTCGCTGTACCAGGACAAGGGCGCCGAGGAGGCGCGCAGCGTCGCCAACAACCTGCTGTTCGACCTCGCCCACGCCATCGGCAAGGCCGACGCGCGCTCGTTCCACGAGAAGATGGGGGTCGCCGACCCCATCGAGCGGCTGTCGGCGGGCCCGGTGCACTTCGCCTTCTCGGGTTGGGCCTTCGTGCACATCTTCCCCGAGTCGCGCCCCACCCCCGACGACGACTACTTCCTGATCTTCGACCACCCCTTCTCGTTCGAGTCGCACGCCTGGCTCGCCAAGGGGAAGCGCAGCGACGCGCCGGTGTGCATCATGAACGCCGGCTACTCGTCAGGGTGGTGCGAGGAGAGCTTCGGGCTGCCGCTGGTGTCGGCCGAGATCGAGTGCGTGGCGGCCGGCGGCCGGCACTGCCGCTTCATCATGGCGCCGCCGTCGCGCATCGAGGAGCACCTCGCCCGCCACACCCAGGGAGCCGCCCTCGCCCCCGCCACCCACGGCGAGCGGCGCGCCACCGTCGCCGTCCCCGAGTTCTTCCAGCGGCGGCGCCTCGAGGACGAGCTCAAGCGCGCCAACGAGCGGCTCGAGGGGCGGGTGCAGGCGCGCACGCTCGCGCTCTCCGAGGCCAACCAGCGCCTGCAGCACGAGATCGCCGAGCGGCAGCTCGCCGAGGCGCAGCTGCGGCTGCTCGGCTCGGCGGTGGAGAACGCCAGCGAAGGGATCTTCATCCTCGCCGCGCCCGGCGGCGACCCCCACGGCGAGCTGCGCATCAGCTTCGTCAACCACGGCCTCTGCCGCATGACCGGGCTGGCGCGCGAGGGGCTGGTGGGGCAGACGCTCGAGGTGCTGCGCTTCGCCGGCGACGACCGGCTGGTGCTCGAGGCGCTGCACGACACCCTCGCCGCCGGCCGGCCGTTCCAGGGCGAGGCGGCGGTGTCGCGCACCGACGGCTCGGAGTACGCCCTCGAGCTGCACGTCATGCCGGCCGACGACCGCGGCCCCCGCACCGTGCACTGGATCGGCATCGCCCGCGACGTCTCCGAGCGCAAGAGCCAGCTGGCGGCGCTGCGCCGGCAGGCGCTCCACGATGCGCTCACCGACCTCCCCAACCGCATCCTGCTCTACGACCGCCTCGAGCAGGCCATCCACGAGTCGGTGCGCAGCCGCCGCTCGCTGGCGCTGATGTTCCTCGACCTCAACGGCTTCAAGGAGATCAACGACACCTTCGGCCACCACTGCGGCGACCTGCTGCTGCGCCAGGTGGGGCCGCGGCTGCTGGCGCGGGTGCGCGGCACCGACACGGTGGCGCGGCTGGGCGGCGACGAGTTCGCGGTGCTGCTGCCCAACGTCGGCGGCGCCGAGGTGGCCTCGCAGCTCGCCCGCTCGCTGCTCGACGCCCTCGTCGAGCCGTTCGCCGTCGAGCACCAGCAGCTCACCCTCGGCGGCAGCCTCGGCGTCGTGCTCTGCCCCGAGCACGGCACCGACGCGACGACGCTGATGCGGCGCGCCGACGTCGCCATGTACGTCGCCAAGGCGCGCGGCCAGGGGTTCGAGGTCTACTCGCCGGAGGCCGACACCCACAGCCCGGCCCGCCTCACCCTGCTCGGCGAGCTGCGCCGCAACGCCTGCGCCGACCAGCTGCTGCTGCACTTCCAGCCCGAGGTCGAGCTCGCCACCGGGCGCACCCGCCAGCTCGAGGCACTGGTGCGCTGGCAGCACCCCGAGCACGGCCTGCTGCTCCCCGCCGACTTCATCCCGCTCGCCGAGGCGGGCAACGTGGTGCAGGTGATCACCGAGTGGGTGCTGGCGGCGGCGGTGCGCGAGTGCCGGCGCTGGCAGCTCGCCGGCCTCGACCTCGGCGTCTCGGTGAACCTGTCGCCGCGCAGCCTACGCGACGCGGCGCTGCCGGCGGCGCTCTCGGCGCTGCTCGCCGCCGAGCGGCTGCCCCCCGAGCGGCTGACCCTCGAGATCACCGAGAGCAGCCTGCTCGCCGACCCCGAGCACGCGCTGCGGGTGCTCAACCAGATCGTCGAGCTCGGGGTGGGGCTGTCGATCGACGACTTCGGCACCGGCTACTCGTCGCTCGCCCACCTCAAGCAGCTGCCGGTGTCGGAGGTCAAGGTCGACCGCTCCTTCGTGCGCGACATGACGCGCAACGAGCGCGACGCCGCCATCGTGCGCTCGATGATCGACCTCGCCCACGACCTCGGCCGCGTGGTGGTCGCCGAGGGGATCGAGGAGGAGGCGACGTGGCACCGGCTCGCCGAGCTCGGCTGCGACCTCGGCCAGGGGTTCCTGATCAGCCGGCCGATGCCGCAGCGACAGCTCGCCACCTGGCTGGCGGCGCCGCCGGAGCTGCCGGGCCCGCGCACCGGCGCCGGCTGAGCCTCGCCGCCGCGGGTGGCCGGTGCGCGCGTAGACTCACCCGCGATGGCCAGCGACGAGCTCTCTCCCACCACCGCCGGCGAGGGCGCGCTCGCCCCGGCCGCGGCGCCGCGCGCCGCCATCGACGTCGAGACCTACTACACCGAGGCGGGCATGGACTACCGTGCGTGGTCCCGCCGCTTCAACATGCACTTCGGCTACTGGCGGCGCTGGATGAGCCCGCTCGCCCTCGAGCCGATGCTCGAGGAGATGAGCCGTCAGGTGTTCCGCCGCCTCGCCCTCGGCGACGGCGCGCGCGTGCTCGACCTCGGCTGCGGCGTCGGCGCGCCGGCGCGCACGCTGATCGGCGAGCGGGCGGTGGCTGTCACCGCGGTCACCAAGGTGGAGTGGCAGCTCGCCATGGCGGCGCGGATCGGACCCGGCCCCGCCCCCCGCGGCACCGTCGCCTGGACGCTCGCCGACTTCACCGCCCTCGACCTGCCGGCGGCGAGCTTCGACGGCGCCTTCTCCATCGAGGCCTCCTGCCACGCCCCCGGCGCCGCCAAGGAGCCGTTCGTGCGCGAGGCGGCCCGTCTGCTGGCGCCCGGCGCGCGGCTGGTGGTCGCCGACGGCTTCATGAAGCGCACTGCCGGCATGCCGCGCTCCTACCGCGCCATGCTCGACTTCATGACCAGGAGCTGGGCGGTCGAGCGCTTCGCCGACCTCGAGGCCTTCACCGCCTGCCTCGAGCGCCACGGCCTGACGGTGGAGGCGATCGAGGACGTCTCGTTGCGCATCGCGCCGAGCGTGCTGCACGTGCCGCGGGTCACCCTCGGCTTCCTCGGCCGCGAGCTGCTCGTCCACCGGCGGCGGCTCAACCGCGCCCGCTGGGGGCACGTCCTCGCCTGCGTGGCCGCGCCGCTGGTCGGGCTCGGCCGCCCCTGGTTCGGCTACTACCTGGTGACGGCGCGCAAGCGCTGACGCCGGCTGCGCTGGGGCCCAGCCCAGCTAGCCAGGGCAGACCGGCAGCTTGTAGTTGACGGTCACGATGTACCCGACCGCGACCGGCTTGCCATCGCGCCTGGCGGGCTCGAAGCGCCAGTCGCGGATGGCGTCGAGGGCGGAGAGCCCGAGCACCGGGTCGACGGCGCTGAGCAGGCGTGGCGAGCCCAGGCGCCCCTCCTCGTCGATGGTCGTGCCGACGACGATCGGGCCGCGGACGCAGGCGAAGCGCTTCGCCGTCGGGTAGGCCGGCACCTCGCCTCGCTTCTTGCGCGGCGGTGTGATGGCGGGGTCGCGGGCCTCGAGCGTCGGCATCGCGCCGGCGGCGGCGGGCTCGCGGTAACGCCAGGGGTCGAGGGTCACGCCGGCGGCGCCGTACGGCGTCAGGTCGACGCGCGCGTAGTCGGGGTAGAAGCTCTGCGCCGCGCCGAAGTCCCAGCGGGCCGCCTGCAGGTCCCCCGCGCCGGCCTCACCGAGGGCGCGGTAGAGCAGCCCGACGGCGAGCAGGGCCTGCGTCCCCTCACCGCCGGCGATGCGCTGCTCCATCTCGCCGAGCACGGCGTCGGCGACGCCCGCCCCCTTCTTCCACTCGCCGGAGCGCAGCTGCTCGTTGGCGTAGTGCAGCCGCTGCTTCCAGTCCTCGATGACGCCGGGCTGCGCGTGGCCGGGGTCGCGCATCGGCACGGCGGCGAGCGCGACGGCAGGGCGACCGAGAGCGGCGAGGAGCAGGGCGCCGAGCAGCAGGCGGTGCGACGACGATCTTGGTGAGCTTCGCGGGTGATGTCGCATCGACCAAGGGTAGCCGACGCTCGGCGGTCCCCTGGCGCTGCCCACCCGACGCTCAGGTTGTGGCCACGGAGAGCTCGTCCGCCTCGACCGGTCGCCCGAAGTGGAACCCCTGACCGACGTCGCAGCGCAGGGCGCGCAGCACCGCCGCCTGCTCGGAGGTCTCGATCCCCTCGCCCACCACCAGCAGGCCGATCGCCTTGCCGAGCTCGACGATGGCGCCGGCGAGCGCGGTGCCGCCGGGCGAGCCGAGGTCGCGCGCGAACGAGCGGTCGATCTTCAGGATGTCGATGGGTAGCTCGCGCAACCTCCCGAGGGACGAGTAGCCGGTGCCGAAGTCGTCGAGCGCCAGGCGCACGCCGGCGGCCTTGAGCTCGTGCAGGCGGGCGGTGGCGGCGAGCGGGTCGCGCGCCAGCAGCGTCTCGGTGATCTCACAGACCAGGTTGCCGGGCGCCAGGCCGGCGGCGGCGAGCGCCGAGGCCACCTGGTCGACGATGCGCGGGTCGTGCAGCTGGCGCACCGAGAGGTTGATGCCGACGTGGAACGGTCGCGTCGCATCGCGGTTCCACAGCGCTGCCTGGCGACACGCCTCGTCCACCACCCAGCGCCCCAGCGGCTCGATGAGGCCCGAGGTCTCGGCGAGGTCGATGAACTCCGCCGGCGGCACGGTGCCCCGCTGCGGGTGGCGCCAGCGCACCAGCGCCTCGGCGCCCACCACGCGGGCGCTGCGCAGCGACACCAGCGGCTGATAGACGAGGTGCAGCTCGCCGCGCTCGAGCGACTCGCGCAGCTCGCTCTCCAGGGTGTGGCGGCGCAGCATCGCCGAGGCCATGCCGGGCGCGAACACCGCCAGCCTTCCCTTGCCGAGCTCCTTGGCGTGGTAGAGCGCGAGGTCGGCCTGCCGCAGCACCTCGTCGTCGGAGAGCTCGGGGCTCGACAGGGCGACACCGACGCTGGCGGCGAGCCGCACCTCGCGGCTGCCGACCGGGAAGGGCTGGTTGGCGGCGGCGAGCAGCGTCTCGGCGGTCTGCCGCACCGGCGCCTCGCCGGCGACCCCCTCGAGCAGCAGCGCGAACTCGTCGCCGCCCAGCCGCGCCGCGGTGTCGGTCTCGCGCACCACCTCGCGCAGCCGCCGCGCCATCTCCACCAGCACCTGGTCGCCGGAGCCGTGACCGAGGCTGTCGTTGACGGTCTTGAAGTCGTCGAGGTCGGCGACCACCACCGCGAAGCGGGTGCCGTCGTGCTGGCTGAGCTGGCGGGCCCGCCGCAGGCGGTCGCCGAACAGCGCGCGGTTGGCGAGGCCGGTGAGCGGGTCGTGCAGCGCGCGGTGGATGAGCTGCTGCTCGAGCGCCTTGCGCTCGCGGATGTCGCGCAGCGTCAGCACCAGGCCGCCGATCTCGCGGTCGGCGAGCAGGTTGGTGGCGAGCGCCTCCATGGCGATCCAGCGGCCGGGCTCGCCGACCCGCAGCTCGGCGGGGGGCGAGGCGCCAGGCACCAGCGAGGCGTGGGAGAGGAAGACCCGCGCCCGCAGCCGGTCCTCGGGGTGCACCAGCTCCGCGAACGGACGATCGTGCAGGTCGTCGACGCCGCGCCGCAGGATCCCCTCCGCCGAGGGCGCCACGTAACGGACGTGGCCGAGCTCGTCGATCACCACGATGAGGTCCAGCGAGTTCTGCACCAGGCTGCGGAAGCGCGACTCGCTGCGGCGCTCCGCCTGCGCGGCCTGCAGCCGCACGTTGTCGCGGGCGGTGAGCGACTGCGACAGCAGGGCCAGCGTGGTGAGGGTGGCGGCACCGACGGCGAGCAGCCGCAGGGTGGCGCCGGTGGCGACGTCGAAGCCGAGCAGCAGCGTGGCGTAGCCGAGCACCGCGGCGGCGTAGGGGAGCACGCTCACGCCTGCCGGCCCCTGCACCGCCTCGGCCGCGACGGCGCCGCCGTGCACGCGCCGCCGGTAGGCGAGCGCCGCCGAGCCGCGCAGCGTCCACCCCAGCATGTAGGTGAGGTCGGAGAACACGCCGTAGGGGGAGACGCCGGAGAGCGAGAGGCTCCCCCACGCGATGTCGCCGGCGAACTCGACCAGCAGGCCGGCGGTGAGCAGCAGGTAGGCGAGGCGCGCCGGCTCGCGCCGCCGTCGCAGCGTCAGCACCGCCACCCCCATCAGCAGCACCACGTCGCCGAGCGGGTAGGCGACGGCGAGCGCCGTCTGCAGTGGCGCCATCCGCGTCGCCTCGGGCACCCGCGCGAGGTAGACCAGCAGCATGGCGCCGCCGCACACCACCGCCGCGGTGTCGATCCAGAACTGCACCCGCTCGGCCGGGCGGCGGGCGCCCCGCGGGAAGCTGAGCAGCCCGGCGAGCAGCAGCGGGTAGTAGGACAGCCAGCCGAGGTGCGCCAGGTTCGAGGTCGGCGACGGCAGGGCGAGCTCGATCAGCCACAGCACGTTGCCGACCTCGATGGCGATGCAGGCGAGCGCCAGCAGCCGCCAGGCGCGGCGCGACGCCGGCGCCAGGTCGGCGCCCCGCGAGGCGAGCCAGGCGAGCAGCGCGGTGAGCGCGCCCGGTACCGCGAAGGCGATGCGGTTGGGCAGCGACTCTCCCCAGCCCGGCGCGTCGAGCGCCACGCGCACGACCGCATAGAGGAGAGCCCAGCCGACCAGGCAGAACCAGAGCACGCCGGCGGGATCGGCGAGCCACCGTCGCAGCTCGTCGCGCCACGGCGCGCGCCCCAGCGAAGGCGCGGCGGTCGCGGAGAGGGTGGGAATGGTGCGCACCAGTCTAGCGTGGGACCAGCGGTTTGACCGTCGCCGCGCGCCTCGCGTAGCCTCACCCTCACCGCTGCAGCACCGCCGTCGCCCGGACGGCCTGAGGTCTTGATGAGGCTGACCGCAACGCGGTCGCATCTCGGAGGGGAGCCGTGAGACGCCAGCTGTCGTTCCTTTCCAACGCGCACCGCGCGCGCCGCCGCCGCCCCGCCCAGACGTGGCCGGCCGGCGCCCTCGCGCTGCTCACCCTGGTCCTGGCGATCGCCGGCGCCACGCGCCTCACCGCCGGCGATCCCCACCGTACGGCGCCCGCCACCGAGCCCGCCCCGCTCTCGCCGCAGGAGCGCGCCGCCGTCGCCCTCGCCCTCGACTACCTGCAGGGGGGCGCCGCCAGCTGGCAACGGCAGCTGGCACCCGCCTCGCCGTGGAGCAAGCTCTCCGCCGCCGACGCCATCGCCGAGATCGCCGCCCGCGTGGGACCGGCCGACGGCGCCCGCTGGCAGCTGCAGCGCAGCGGCCCGAGCGCGCACGGCGACGCCGCCGTGCTGTCGATCGAGTACCCGTCGGGGATGGACGAGATGCTCTGGCTCGAGGTCGAGCCGCAGGGGGCCGGCTGGCAGCTGCGCTCGCTGCGCTCGCTCTCCGAGCCGTGGCCCGCCCCCACCGGCAGCGCCCCCGACTTCGAGCGCATCGCCGCGGCGGCGCCGCGGGGCAGCGGCGCGCCACTGGCTCCTTCACTGCTGCTCGCCCTCGGGCTCGGGGCCGCCGCGGTGCTCGCCACGACGCGACGCCGCGCCGGCGCCGCGGCGCTGGCGCTCGCCGTCGCGGCGACCGCCTGGGCCTGCCACCGCGGTGAAGCGCCAGTCACCGCGGCGGGCGAGGTCGCCGAGCTGCGGGCGCTGGCGCCGCTGCGCGCCGCGCTGGCGCGGGGCGCCGGCGGCGAGGAGCTGCAGCGGCTGATCGCCGCCGCGCCGCGCGACGGCGCCGCCGGGGAGGTGGCGCGGCTCTGGCGTGGCGACCGCATGCTGCGCGACCTGCGCCTCAACGAGGCGGACGCCGCCCTCACCGGCTTCGCCGACCGCACGCCCTACCCGCTGGCGGAGCTGCTGCGGGCGCGGCTGGCCGTCGTGCGCGGCGACGCCACCGACGCCTTCGAGCACTACGAGCGGCTGCGCGAGCTGGGCGCCGACGTCGACGCGCTGCGGCTCGAGGCGGCGG
>JADMIO010703302.1_pt1 | contig 29165 bp, 28 predicted proteins | sample 8958161 | NCBI WGS metagenome assembly JADMIO01 (sample SAMN16585339, study PRJNA669376) | soil metagenome | isolation source: Crop rotation soil | place: USA: Cullars Rotation, Alabama | collected 2011 | reverse complement strand
CAACTTGTCCACGTGGAATTCTAAGCTTAGGATCCCAATGTGCTGGAAAGGGGTCCCTGATGGGCATCAAGTGCGGCATCGTCGGTCTGCCCAACGTCGGCAAGTCGACACTGTTCAATGCGCTGACGCAGGCGCAGAACGCCGCGGCCGCGAATTATCCGTTCTGCACGATCGATCCGAACGTCGGCGTGGTGCCGGTGCCGGATCTGCGTCTGCAGACGCTGGCGTCGATCGCCAAGCCGGAGAAGATCCTGCCGACGACGGTCGAGTTCGTCGACATCGCCGGGCTCGTCGCCGGTGCGTCGCAAGGCGAAGGGCTCGGCAACAAGTTCCTCGCGCACATCCGCGAGGTCGACGCGGTGTCACACGTGGTGCGCTGCTTCGAGAACGATGACATCGTGCACGTCGCGGGCCGCATCGACCCGCTGCGCGACATCGACATCATCGACACCGAGCTGGCACTGGCCGATCTCGATACCGTCGAGAAGGGCTTGTTGCGTGCCGAGAAGGCCGCGAAGGCCGGCGACAAGGATGCGATCAAGCAGCGCGAGCTGCTCAAGCAACTGCGCGCGCACCTCGACCAGGGCAAGCCGGCGCGCTCGCTTTTGCGCGACGCGGCCGAGCGACTGCTCGTGCGTGAGCATTGCCTGATCACCTCGAAGCCGCTGATGTACGTCGCCAACGTGGCCGAGGACGGGTTCGTGAACAACCAGCACCTCGATGCCGTGCGCGCTCGCGCCGAGACCGAAGGTGCCGACGTCGTGGCCGTGTGCGCGGAGATCGAGGCCCAGGTCGCGCAGCTCGATGAAGGAGACCGCGCGGCGTTTTTGAGCGAGCTGGGTGTCGAGGAGCCGGGATTGAATCGCGTGATTCGTGCGGCCTATCACCTGCTCGGTCTGCAGACGTTCTTCACCGCAGGCCCCAAGGAAGTGCGCGCGTGGACCGTGCGTGTCGGTGCGACGGCGCCGCAGGCCGCCGGTGAGATCCACACGGATTTCGAGAAGGGCTTCATCCGTGCGGAAGTCATCGCCTACGACGACTACGTGTTGTTGAAGGGCGAGCAGGGCGCCAAGGAAGCCGGCAAGCTGCGTCTCGAGGGCAAGGAATACATCGTCCGCGAGGCGGACGTCATGCACTTCCGCTTCAACGTCTGACGTCGCAGTTCCCGACCGGATCGCGCTCCGTCGCGTGCGACCTTTTGCTCGCGACAAGTCCTGTGCACGATCTGCCGGGTCCGGAACTCAGGTGACGAACGGGTTGACGACCATCAGCCGCTTCTCGATCACCTGGCGATGCTGGAGGTCTTCCGTGTACAGGGTCTTGCATCCCGCCAGCAGCGCCGAGGCAACGATCATCGAATCGTACAGCGAGAATCCATGTCGCTGTGCGATCTCGAGCCCGAGATCGTGACTCTCCTCTGTCAGAGGATGCGTGAGAGAGAGCGTGCGAACGGTGCCGAGAACTTCGCGGATTTCCGGAAGGGAGAGCGCCAGCTTGCGACTCGCGACCGCTGCGAACTCGTTGAGCACTTGAACACTGACCACGCCCGTTTGCGCGAGCAGGTCCTCTGTCCGATCCGCTTTGGCGGCCTCGTCAGACAGGAGGTAGAGCACAACGCTCGTATCGAGAAACGCGTCACCGGCGCTCATTCGCTTCCAGTCGATCGAACTTGAAGTCTTTGGGCAGCCTGCGGCGGAATTTCCGCAAACGCGCGAGCAGCTCCTTCGCGCTGGGAGTCTTCTCTACCTCGAGCGTTCGTCTGCCAGCGACGTGCAGAGTAACGTCATCGCCCTCCCGAAGCTTCAGGGCTTCGACGACGGTGGCGGGTAATCGGATAGCCAGGCTATTGCCCCATTTCGAAACCTGCATCAGCTTTCTCATAGATATACATTGAGCGGTAAGTATATCCATCGATCCGACCTCCAGCAAGGAATCCTTCATGTGCACATCGAAAGTTGTTCTCGTCCTTTTGGGGCTGATCGCGGGACGGGTTGTCGAAGCCGGGACTGATGTGCAAGCGGTCAAAGGGGGCCTGTCCTCCGCTTCGGCGGATCAACGTGAGGGGGCTCTCGACCAGATCATCGCGACACGCGATTCCAGGGCCGAGCTGCTGCCGCGTATCGCAACTCTGCTCGACGACACGGATTTGCCCGTTGCCGGCAAGGCCGTAGAGGCATTGAGCCTGCGCGGTGCCGAGGCATTCCCGGTCATCGAGAGGCTCCTGAAATCCGGCACGACGCAGCAGCGCTGGGGAGCGACGGTCGCGCTGTATCAATCGAGTGCGGACATCGAGCGCTTCGTGCCGGCGCTGACGCGACAGCTCGCAGACCCGGACGAGCGCGTCGTGCGCGCGAGTCTCGCCGCGTTGACGCAGTTGCAAGCAAAGGCGGCGTCCGCGTTGCCGGGCTTGAAGCCGCTCCTGGCGCACGAGGAATTCGAGATTCGGTGGGCAGCGCTCGCGACGCTGGGCGCGATCGGCCCGGCGGCACGCGACGCGGTGCCGTTGATCGAGCCGTTCCTCGCCGACAAAGCGACTGAGTTGCGTCTGGTCGCAGCGGACGCGTTGCGACGCATCCGACCACCGGTGCCGATCACCGACGAGAAACTTGCCGAGCACGTCGCCTGGATCCGCGCGAACGTTCCGGGTCTCATGCGAAAGCTGCATGTCCCGGGCGTATCGATTGCGATCGTGCGGAAAGGGCAGGTCGCCTGGGCACAGGGATTCGGCGTGCGCGACGTGCGCGATCGCATGCCGGTGACGACCGATACGGTCTTCGAGGCCGCCTCGATGTCGAAGCCGATCTTCGCGCTCGTCGCAGTGCAGCTCGTCCAGGAAGGGCGCCTCGATCTCGACCGGCCGCTGGTCGATTACCTCGGGCACGACTATCTGCCGGACCAGCCGGAGCATCGCCGCATCACGGCACGCATGGCGCTCACGCATCGCACCGGACTGCCCAACTGGCGCGTCGGGTACGCCGATGTGGACGCGCCGCTGCCGGTGCAACTGCCGCCGGGCTCCGAGTACACGTACTCGGGCGAGGGGATCCTGTTCCTGCAACGCGCGATCGAGGCGATCACGGGCGCGCCGCTCGAGCAGCTGTCGCAGGACAGGTTATTTGCGCCGCTCGGGCTCACGCACACGAGCTACACCTGGACCGAACGGATCGAGAAGGATCTCGCAAGCGGCCACCACAAGGACGGCAGCTACGAGGACCGCACGCGCTACCGCAAGGCGAACGCCGCGTACTCGCTCTATACGACACCGTCGGAGTACGCGCGGCTGATGCTGACCATGATGACGCCCGACGTGCTTGGCGAGCACGCCCTCACGGCGGCGAGCATCGACTTACTGGAGCGGCGCGAGCTGCGCATCGACGATGACCCGGTGCCCCGACCGGGCCGCGCGCAATCCGTGGCGACCTACCGCGGGTTGGGCTGGAAACTGGACGTGACTTCCGACGGCGATATCGTCTGGCACTCCGGATCCAACTCGTCGGGGTTCAAGTCGTACGGGCAGTTCAATCCGCTCAAGCAATCGGGCCTCGTCATCTTCACGAACAGCGACAATGGCTACCCGTTGCGCGAGGCCGTCGTCAGGCAGGTCGGTGATCTCTAAGGCGTCCTTCTAGGTCTTCCGCAGCCCCGACCGCCACAGAAACGCGCACGCGCCGAGAATCGCAACGAGCGCGGCGCATTGACCGATGAGTCCGCCCAGTTGCGGCTCGAGGCCCTTGGGCGCGAGACCCGCCGCGACGAGACCGGCCACCACGACGCCGGCAAGACCTTCGCCCGCCACCAGTCCCGAGGCTGCGAGCACGCCGGTGTCGGCTTCGCCCTCCGGTGTCGGCCCCTGCTTGCGTTCGACCAGCGCCCGCACGCAGCCGCCGACGTAGAGCGGCGCCATCGTCGCGAGCGGCAAGTACACGCCGATCGCAAACGCGAGACCGGAAACGCCACACAGCATCGCGCCGATGGCGAGGCCGGCGCCCGAGAGCACGAGCCCCCATGGCAACTGCCCGGAGAGCACGCCCTCGATGATCGTCTTCATCAGCATGGCCTGCGGCGCCGGGATGTCCGTGGAGCCGAAGCCGTACACCTTGCCGAGCAGCATCACCGTCGCGGCGACGGCCCAGCACGCGGTCGCGGCGCCGATCAATTGTCCCAGCTGCTGGCGTGCCGGTGTCGCACCGACGAGCCAGCCGGTCTTCAGGTCCTGCGAGATATCGCCGGCCTTGCTCGCTGCGACGGCGACGATCGTGCCGACCGTCAGCACGCCGGCACGCGCATCTGCATCGACCCAGCCGGCCGCGGCGAACACCGAGGCGGTGCCGAGCAGCGTGACGAGCGCGATGCCCGAGGTCGGCTGCGACGACACGCCGACGATGCCGACGATCCGCGCGGCGACCGCGACGAACATCACGCCGAATACACCTACGCCGGTGGCCAGTATCGCTCGCTGCATCGGTGCCATATCGCCGGCGAACACTCCCGGAACGAGCCCTGCGACGAGCACGACCAGCCCTACGCCACCAAACACGAACGAAGCGGGCAGATCACGCTCCGTGCGCGGCACCGAGGCGCCACCGTGTGCGCGCAAGCCGCCGTCAGCACGCGCGCCGCGGGCAATCGCGCCGATCGCGTCGGCCATCGCCGGGAGGCTGCGCAGCACCGTCAGGATGCCGGCGGTCGCAACCGCGCCCGCGCCGATGTAGCGCACGTAGCGGGACCAGATGTCGCCGGAGCTCATGTCGGCGATCAGCCGCTGCGTCTCGGGGTAGAGCGGCGCCTGCAACCCGCTGCCGAACCACGCGATCAGTGGTGTCAGCACCAGCGCTGAAATCAAGCCGCCCGAAACGCAGACTGCGGATTGACGGTAGCCGAGGATGTAGCCGACGCCCAGCAGTGCGGGCGCGACTTCGATCGCGAGCTCGGCGTGTGGCAGGACCGGCAACGCGAAACCGATCTCGCCAGGCAACAGGAACGCGAGCGAGACCGCAAACTTGACGGCAGCACCGACCGCCATGCCGAGGAAGATCCAGCGGCTCGCCTGCGCGGCGCGGCTCGGTCCGTCGCTGGTGCTGACGGATTCGTCGTGCACCGTCGCGCGCAGCACTTCTGCGCAAGCCGTGCCCTCCGGGTACGGCAACTCATCATGCGCACGCACGATCAGCAGGTGACGCAGGGGGATCATCGCGCTCAAGCCGAGCAGTCCGCCGAGGAACGCCAGCGTGACGACCTGCCAGTACGGTGGCACCGAGCCCCACAGGAACAACGCCGGGATCGTGAAGATCGTGCCGGTCGCGAGTGCGGTCGACGCCGAAGCCACGGTCTGCGAAAGATTCGCTTCGAGGATAGTGCCCCGTGCGCGCAACAGCCTGAATACGGCGACCGTCATGACTGCGGCCGGGATCGACGCGGTGACTGTCATGCCAACGCGCAAACCGAGGTACGCGTTCGCGGCGCCAAACACGATGCCGAGCACGACACCGGTCAGAAGCGCCTTGACGGTGAATTCGGCGCTTTCGCCGTGTCTGGGCTGCATGGGTGCGCAATCATGGCCGAAGGCGCCCCGCAACGCAGCAGAACCTGTTTGGCGCCCGGCAAAACGGCCGCATTTCGACGGCTCGCCCTTCCGGTCCAGCGTCGAAAGCCCTAGAATCCGCGGCCCGGCGGCCCACCGCCGGCCATGCGGCCAGCCTCAGTGGTGAGGTAGCTCAGTCGGTTAGAGCGAGGGATTCATAACCCCTAGGTCGGCGGTTCGATCCCGCCCCTCACCACCAATAATTTCAACGACCTAGAGCCCGCCACAGTCATCACGCAATCGCCTTTTCAAACGGCTGTCTAACGTCGCGCCCAAGAGTGGGCCGCGGTCGTGGTTATTACAACGACCAGTGCTGAAGCGGTCAGCGGACTGATACTACGCAGCGGCTCGATGCGCATCCTGCGCGTGGGCAGTCACGGCCTGCCGCGAAAGTTAACGAGCAGGCGGCGCGTCGCATCGTTGCGAGGCCAAGTTAGGCCGCGCCGTCCGCCCCCGCCTCGGCATGGTCGCAGCGCCATCGAAAGATCACTGTCGGCCCGACGGGTGGAACCCATTCGACGCCGGTCCGCCCGAAGCCGAGCCCGATGAGGAGGCGGTGCGCCGCATAGTTGTCCTCGCGGCAGCGGGCCTCGATACCCGTCAATCCCAGGTCTAGGACCGCCGCCTCGATAGCCAGCACGACAATCTCTGCGCCAAGTCCGCGACCCCAGAAGGGTCGTCCGAGCCAGAATCCGATCTCGGCGCTCGAGGCCCTGCGGCATATCCCATGGAGCGTCGCGCCGCCGCAAGGTCGACCGTCAAGGAGAGCCGCGAAGGATATCGCGCGGCCTTCCGCAGCGAGGCGGATGCGCGTGCGCAGGAATGACTCCGCGTGGCGGGCGTCAAACGGAGGAGGGATGTTGGCCGGTCCCCGAACAAGTGGATCCGCGAGCAGCGGCTGCAATGCACCAATGTGCTCAGCCGACAGCTGTGCGAGACAGAGCGTCTGCGGCGAGGTTACAGCGACCACTGGTCAATGCCGCGCAGGTTGCCGTCCGTCGCGCCGTACTTCTGGTACAGGAACGACTGCAAAAACGAGGCAAATTCCAGCTTGGGAACACAATACTCTCCGAAATTGGGGTCAAAAAAATATACGTGGCCCTTTACATCAGCCTTTGCGAATGCGTTGTTCCACTTGTCGCCACTCGAGACATAGCAGGCAATCGCGTGAGCGGGTATCTTGCCTTTTCGCTCAAGTTTGGGGCAGCTGATGGCGATCAGGAAGCAGTTATGTTTGTGACTCACGATCAGAGTCACGGCGGCTGCAATTGTTTGCGGGTTGTTAAGCGTGCGCTTGCCCTGGATGTAGCCGGTTAGGTCGTATTTGTCAGCGAGCGAATCGAAGCCTTTGAACCGATTCTTATCATCCTGGTACGCGATTTGCCGTTCGACGGCACGTTTCAGTGTCGGTGTTCGCTGCAGAGCCGCTATACGGCCGGCTGGAGTCGTCTCCGTGTAGTCCTTCTTGGCGACCCCCTCCAACTTGCCCTTCTTTCCAAGCCGGTCCTTCAGCTTCATCTTGATCCATTTGTGCGAAAGCGCCGCGCACACGCCCTCCTGGCTGGATGCAACGCGCTCGTACTCGGCCTGCGCCTGCCGCAGCTCCGTTAACTGAGGATCTTCTTCCTGAATTCGAATGCCGGCGCGGCGGTTGGCACGGCTCGCAGATGACGGCTGCGCGTTTCCGAGTTCCTGACCGATTCGCAAGGCCTCGGTCGCGACAAGGTTCTTGAGGAGCGTGCCTTGGCACAGGGCCGCCTTTTCGCTTTGATATTTTTCAAAACTGATTTCTGCGGCTTCCATGATCTCACCCCTTTCTGGTTACCTGACAGTGGATTGAATTAGCGAATAGTGAGTGTAGAAGACCAAGAAATGCGAGCAGATTGTGGGGCAGCTCTTGAATGCCACTCTTCTCCGGTTTCGAGCGATTCGTGGGCGATCACGATCGCGGGGCCACGTCCAACCATGCCGAATGAAATCAGGGTTCCATCGGCCGACAGCGCTCCGGGCGATCGCTTGGCCGGCGTCGCTTCCCCCGCCACCTGAAGGGATGCCCGCTGCGGTAGTCACCGCTAGCGCCAATCCACGGAGGATCGCTCTTCGCTGGATCAATGCAGTTCTCCACCAATGGTGATGGGGTCAGCAGCCACGATCATGGCTTGGCAGGTCGAGGCAAAGAGGCAGTGGAACTGCTGCGCCAAGCCAATGCGGTTCCGAATATCCTTCCTGCCTGGGTCGCCCAATACATCAGCCAGCACTCGGATAATGGATCAAGTGTCGCAGCTCGAGCTCTTCGATTCGTGTCAAAGCGTTCTCGCGGACGACGAGCGCGGTCGGATCACCTACGTCCCTCGTTTCGTCGGTGTGGAGATAGCACAGGCCTGGCTCACAGAGCTACGCAGCGGTGTGAAGTGGCGATCCGAGCGGCGCGAAATGTACGATCGCGAGATAGCCGTGCCGCGGCTGCTCGGCCACTTCCGTCTCGATCCCGCACCAGAGGCGACGCCGACGGCAATTCTGGACGCGGCCAGCCGCGTCGTCGCCCATCTCGGCGTGCCGTTCAACAGCGTCGGGCTCAACTTGTACCGTGACGGCCGCGACAGCGTGGCGCCACACAACGACCACCTGTATGACATTCGCGAAGGGTTCCCAATTGCTCTTCTCTCACTGGGCGCAACGCGGCGGATGACGATCCGGGCGAAGGCGGCACCGCGTCGTTCCCTGCACGTGGATTTGGAGACGGGAAGCTTGCTGGTGATGGACTACGCGACACAGATTCACTATACCCACGGCGTACCCAAGACGACTGCGGCCATCGGCGAACGCATCAGTCTGGCGTTTCGCGTGAAACCGGAGCGGCAGCCGCCGGAAGCCGGTGAGGACAGCGGCGTCTACCGATAACCTCGCTCGGATGGGACAATGATCGAATGAAGCGCTCTGGCATTGCCGATCTCCCGCTGCACGGCGGCCGGGTGCCGCCGTGGCTGGCATCGCGCATGGCGAAGCTCGGTACGGCGATCGCCGAGAGCGTTATCCATCACTACGGGCGCCCGGCGTTCCTATCGCGCCTTAGCGATCCGTTCTGGTTTCAGGCCTTCGGCACAGTGATGGGGATGGACTGGCATTCCTCAGGCATCACGACGTCGGTAATGGGTGCGCTCAAGCGCGGTCTCAATCCGCGCGCAGACGAGCTCGGCCTCTACATCTGTGGCGGGCGCGGCGAGCAGTCACGTCGGACACCCGACGAACTCCGCCGCGTCGCCGATCGCACGAGTGTGGACGGCGAGGCGCTCGTGCGCACCAGCCGGCTGACGGCGCGTATCGACAACAACGCCATCGCCGACGGCTTCCAGATCTACCTGCATTCGTTCGTCGTGACGCGTGAGGGCGAGTGGGCCATCGTGCAGCAGGGGATGAATGAAGGGATGCGCTTGGCGCGCCGCTATCACTGGCACTCCGCGGCTGTGCGGGATTTCACCGCCGACCCCCACACGGCCATCGTCGGTGAGTCGCGTGGTGAGATCCGCAATCTGGTGGATGGCCGCGCCAAGCCGGCGCAGGATGTTCTGCTCGCCATTGTCAGAGAGGATCCGGCAAGAACGCTCGCCGAGGTGCGCCGCCTCGAGATGCCGACGCATCACGATGTCCGCAAGGCAGACGTGAACCAGCGACGGCTGGGCGCCGTGCTCGCTCTCGCTCACGAGCGGGATGTCAGCGACTTTGCCTCTTTTCTGTTGCTGGAACAGCTCGGGCCGCGCACGTTACAGGCACTCGCTCTGGTGGCAGAGGTCGTGCACGGGGCTTCGGCCCGCTTCATCGATCCGGCACGCTTCGCATTTGCGCACGGCGGCAAGGACGGACATCCTTTTCCGGTGCCGCTGAAGGTGTACGACGAATCGCTCGCTGTTCTCAGGCGAGCCCTCGACACGGCAAAGCTCGGCCACACCGAGAAGCTGGATGGGTTTGCGCGGCTTGATATGTTCGCGAGACTGGTCGAGAAGCGTCTGTCGCCGGACGCAGACGTCGACGCCACGATCGCGCACGAAAGGGCGGTGTCGCGATCGCGCGGCGGACGAACCGTGTTGCACGACATAAAGCCGCGTGGCCAGCGGCACACGGCCGGTCCTTCACAACTCGAACTGTTTCCACCGCAGTAACATCACGCCTGGACCGAATTACGGGGGGACGGTCAAAGTCGACCAACTGTGCCAAAAAAGGCCTCAGGGACGCTGACTCTATGCAGAAGTCCCGAGGGCCGAAACAAGACGTGACGTCAGTCCGCGGCCTTGGTCAGGCGTGCAATGTCCGCTCTGACCCTGTCGCGATGTTTCGTCTGTGACTCCACTGTTTCGCGGTACGTCAGCAGCAATTCCTTGGCTTCGATTGCGTCACGACCTGTACGTTCAAGCAATTCGATTATCGCAAGCTGGCGAGTAATCTGATGCTCCGCCTCTCGAACTTGGAGATCGAGGATCGCGAGCAGCTCGGTCAGTAGGCGAATCATCGCTCGTCAATGCGTCCGGCTTGAATCGGATCGGTATTTGGCGACTTCAGCGAGGATCTGCTCCCGTGCACTGAGCAGCAAACTCTGCGCCCGTTTCAAATTGTCGAGCATCGTTTCGGCGCGCTTGGTGTCGTAGTTCCGAGCTCGGAGCAAGTTCAAGACGCTGCGTTGTCGAGTTAGCATGCGCTCTCCCTCCTCGACGGCCAAGTCAGCCTCCGTCAATTGCTCCAACAGTTCGTATTGATCCATGGACTGACCCTACCAGTCGCGGATCCGCCAGTAACCGGCGCCCGTCTGATGTTGACGACGGGCGGGGCCGACACTGAGAGTGCCAACTTCTACGATCAGTGCGTCTCGTGGAAGGAGCGACCCCGCACTACAACAGTCAAAAAGGTGCCGGGGCGTAGTTCGGTATAGAAATCAACCATCTACAGGAACCGCGCTTCCGGGCCACGCGGAGTTTTTTATTCCTGTGAACCCGCTCTCCGCCGGCGCCTCGGAAACGCGACTTTGGCACGCGAACATGCCGCTCTTCAAATGGGGCAACATACAAGGTCGCCGTTGAAATCAGTCCGATTTGGAGATGCGGCGGACGAGAACACCCGCCCGGGATTCTCTTTTCAAACTAGAGCGCCGGTAGGACTATAGTTCGCCCTGACTGCGTTCCGGGAGGGCAAGTATGAATATCAGAAGCCTGCAACAGGGACTGCAATATTGTGGCCGTGTGACTAGTGTGCGCCAGAGCTATCACGTCTTTGAAGCGCGGAATCACTACTTTGTGCTTTCCTTTGCTCGTGCAAAATCGCGTGCGGGATCAGGCTATTTCAACCTGATCGCGAAGCCGGCGGTGGACTACGTGCAAGCGAGATTCGGTGGCAACGCGCGGGTGACCGCAAAAGAGATAGCCGCAAGGCATACAAAGCTCATCCGTACCAGCCTGCAGGCATTGAATGTTCTCTACATCCTCGTCGCTCTAGGCCAGGCAACCATCGCGCGTCAAGGCGAGCGACGGCAGTTGTTCTTCAGCGTTCGAAAACCAAAGAGACAGTAGCAAGCTCATTGGTGCGAGACAGGTGGCTAAGATCACCGCTACCGATGGCCGGAATTTTCGAGGGCGTACTGGCCCTCGGCAACCATCGCATAGACGCCGGTCACTACGTCCAACTCACCGAGCTAATGTTTGCGGGAACCGAAGATTCAGGCTCCCTTGCGTTGTAGGCTGCGTCGCAGCAGTCGCTCGTACCATTCCATCAAAGGTTGGGAGGTCACGCCATGAACTACGATCGACATGGCCTTTACTGAAAGGGTTAAGTCGGCGAGGTCGCGCGCGGCTGTATGGGCGACGCCATGCGTAAAAGCGTAACTCAGATAGTAGAGGCTGCCGATACCACGAATGCCAAACCAGCCAAGCAACGCGCGCTGCAGGCGAGTCGTAGGCGAGCCGATCAGTAGCAACATCGTCAACAAGGGCCGGATGACTGCAATGAGGATTGCGCCTATCCAAAGCGCATGCCATTCCCAGTGATTAGCGAGGCTCACCCCGACGATAACGACCAGCATGACTTCCAGCATTCTCTCGAGCGTGTCGCCGAAGGAAAAAACTTCTGCAACCAGCACGCCGGCCGCCACAGCAGGCTGGGCCATCTCACTTTCCGTAACCATATTAGGCGCAACCAATGTCTCCGCTGGCGGGTGCTCATCCTTTCCCAAAGGCTGCGCATCAGGATGCGGGTCCGTGGCGACCGTGCGCACTTCGGCGTGCCGCAATCCGATCCCGGCCGCGAAGACCGATAAAAATCCCCAAGCTGCCGCTTCGTTCGCGCACGTATATGAGAGTGCAATCAACGCGAGAGCGAGGAAATCCGTGGGTGCTCCTGTGTCGCGAGTCCTCGCGCGTAACACGATGGCTACGCGGCCGACCAGACGGCCCATCACGTAACCGATGGCAAGTCCGACCGGGATCGCCCAAATCACGCGGTATGTGGTCCAGCCTGCAAGCGCATGCGCACCGACTGAAGTCGTGAGCAGCAACAGGCCAAGCAACACGAACGGGAACGCGGCGCCATCATTTAAGCCTGCCTCGCCCGACAAGGCATATCTCAAGCGGTCCTCGTCTTGCGAGTGATCAACAGTAACGGCGCTCGCCAACACGGGATCCGTCGGAGCGAGGATGGCCGCGCATAGGAGCGCCAGTCCAGGATCCCAATTCAAGGCGAGCGTGACGAGAACGGTGAAGCTCGCGATCGACCCCAACATGACGAAGCTTGCCAGCCGATAGGCGCCGCGCCACGCAGGATTCATCAACGGAAGGCGCAACCGCAGCCCGCCGACAAACAGCGCCAGGATCACGGCGATTTCGCAGAGGCGCTCGAGCCAAGGTGCGCTTTTAATAAGGTCGATTTCTAAAAGGTCGAAACCCCAAGGACCAAGCAGGCAGCCAACCGCCAAGTAAATCGCAGCGGTGGAAACCGGCAGCCGGCTGATCCAGGCCGATGACAGAGCCATCGCCAGTAACAGTGCGCCGACGACGGCCAGCCAACCGGAGAAGCTCATCTACGCGGTACTTGTATGCGGTACTTGCTGGCGTCCGCCTAGCGGTTGTCGCCCTCGAATGAGCCGCCCTGTGAGGCAAGACGAGTGTTCGAGCGGTTTGTGGCACTCGCGAGCGAAGCGCCAGCATGCGCGACAAGCGCCCGATCTAAAAGCTTCGTAGCTTTCTACGGCGTTGGGCGCTAAGTCGCTCGCTGCGGATCTGGTTGGGGCAAGTCCTCGTCATCCCCCTGGTCCTGATCGTCATCAGAGCCCCCCGGATACTCGTTTGGATCCTGGCGGTCCCTGCGCCCGCGCTGCGACGGGCTTGTTACACCACGCGACTCCGGGGTGGTGGTCTCGTCGCCACTCTCGATCTCGCCAGGTGACTTCGACGGCTGCGTTTGGTCATCGCCCTGCGGATCGGGCTTACCACGGTTGCTGCGGATGGCGGTCATCGGACTGTCCTCGGTCTGTGCTGGGTCTCGTGCGAAAGAAGTCTGAGAGCGGCAGATGCGCCCCGGTATCAGCTGCCGTCTTATCCCGGGTGCGACATCTCTGACACTGCCAACCCAGCGAGGCCTGACTCACGCGAGGTCTGCTCCTACGCAACTCTTCGTGACTAAAGGACCGCCAATTTTTGCACCCAGCTTGCGCACCTGGCGAACGAACTCGTAGCCGTCGACCTCTGGCGCGGTGGACTGCCGATGACGGAGACGCCGAGCGAATTCGCACGCCCGGTCCGAAAAAACATCGACTTTCGAGCACCTGGAGACCTTCACACGTCCGTTCTGGGACGCCGTAGATTCGGGTAGGAATGTGCCCCCCACAGAAGGTGGTCTCGGCTACTTGTTCGATCAGCCGGCACCGGTATCTTGCATGCGCTCTACGCAAGGACGCGGATATGCACACCGAAACGACCCATCCAGTCGTGATTTATTGCCCGTGGACGCAAACGGAAATCGAGGTCGGACACTCCCGCACCAAGGCATCCTGGCACTACGCAGCAGGTTGTCCTCTCTGCGGCGAACGACACGCTTACGAAGTCAACGACCCCCGAGCAGCGCTCGAACACGAAGCTGCCACTTCGAAGTTTAGGCGCCCGCATCAGCGTGCTCGAAAGAACCTGCCGTAGGCGGAGTCCGAGTGCCCCGGGCAGCTCGCAGCCAGCCCATTTCTGAGTGCCAGCATCTTGGTACGTGGAAGCAGTCACGCGGCGACCGTGCGCCCTTGCCTACGCAGGTCGTACTTCGACGCCGACAGAAAAGCCGACCGCCGATTGCAAGCATGAGCGCCCACAAATGGACTTGGAGGGTGATGCGCGGCGGCCTTGGCTTCCGCTAACGACACGACCAGCAGTGCCAGCACCAGCGCGACAAACTCGAGCGGGATGACAAACTTCAAGGGCATGGACACCAACGGCGATGGCCGGGTGTCTACGGCCGAGGCTCGTTCGAACAGTCAACTTAATAGCGGATTCCGTACAGCCGATACGAATGGTGATGGGTATTTGAGCGAGACGGAATTCAAATCATGGTCCGCGAGCTCTACGTCCTCACCATCGTCGAGTTCGTCTTCGTCCTCACCATCGTCGAGTTCGTCCTCGCCGAGCTCGAGCACGAGCGATTCGTCGACATCGAGGCCGAACAGTTCGTCGAGCTCGAGCGATAGCCCGACCCCCAACGACTCCACATCTACTCCCTGACTCGTTCTCACGTGAAGTCAAGGGGCGTCCTCCGACGCCCCTTTTTTTGGCTAAAACTTGGCCCGATGTGAGGTCAGGGTCCTGCCGCTGGCTGGCCTTTGCCCGCGTACGCTTAGGATTGACGGTCGCTATCTGCATCGCCAGCTGTCGTGGCGCCATGTCGTCAGGCGTCTCCGACACGCGGGGCCTCGATGATCACATCTTGGGCGACGGGAGGGGCGCGTTATACGAGCGCGTGACCTTGATACCCTCGGGCAAGGTATGCCGCCAACATCACTTCCAACCTGTCCGGCGGACCCGGTGTCGATCAATGCGACGCACGCTCCGCCGAATCCGGCACCCCGTGCACCACATACGCGCGGGTGGCTGCAGCAGCCACGAGAGCTCGTCGAGCGCCGGGATGGACACCTCGTAATCGACACTCAGGCTCGTGTGAGACTCGTTTATCAGCTGCCCAAAGCGCTCGGCGCTGACTCCCGGCAACGAGCTTCGAGTGATTGCCGTGGTGCACTTTTGAAGTCCCGCCACGCGCCTTTCATCAGCGCCGATACTCGAGGTTGGCTGATGCCGAATTTCCTGGACGCTTCAGTCTGGGTTCAACTCTGCTTCTCGATGTACTTGCGCGGGACGGCTTTGAACGGCTTCCTCGCCGATTCGATATCTTGCCGACTCGTATTCTCTGTTTTCTTCTGAAAGCAGTGAAGTACGTAGACTGCCTCGGGGCGGGTGGTCAGATGGATCACTCCCCCGGTTGCATCTTCACGCGGATTTCGTTGACGTAGCGCCAATGACTTCAGCGGCTTCCGATCCTGCGGTTCGAGGCCGCGCTGAAAATTTTCATCGTGGGTGTCCCACGCGCCAAAAAAGATGTAATACGTAACTAATAGTCTAATATGATACGAAGAGACGGCAGCGTCGGACCGGGGGGCCCATGCGAAGCGAAACGACGAGAAAGCGGCGCGCATGGCTGGTCGTGTGGACGATCGCGTTCCTCGTTGTTATGACCGCTCATGCCGAGCCGGGCCCGGACTTAAGCGATGGAGGAGCGGCGATGGTCACTGGTAACGATCTCTCGAGGTCCGCATTGACGGCACTGAAGCTTCGCGATGAGCCCGAGGTCAATCGGGCTCGGGCAGTCATCCGCGATTCCTTTTTTCTGCCGCATGCCATTTCTGACGGTCCCGACGTCATGAGCACGCTGGACGAGGCGGTCGATGAAACGGTATTCGCGGCGTTGCTGGCCATTGCGGGCTCCGACCCGATGAATCCGCAGCTTGCGATGTACGAAAGCCTGCCGTATCGAACGAATGGCCAGCGAATTCCCGGTTCCCGATACGGCTTCGACAACGGCGATCGAGCATTCCGTCATTTCTTTGTCAATCCTGCTTTTCGTTACGAGATTCATGGACGCCGGCCGCAGGGAGCCGGATCGTTGAACATCGTGCTCGAAGCATGCGAGGACAAGCCGCCGGGCTGGGGCTATCCGCTCAGCTTTCTGCGGCTCAACCAAATCGATATCGATAGGGAGGGCCGGTTCGTCATCACGGTGGACTCAACACCGACGGGCGACCGACGAAATCACCTGTGGTTACCGCCCGGTGCGGCTCACGTGTTGATCCGCGACACATACATCGACTGGAATTCGCAGCTGCCAACCGAACTGTCGGTGAAACGCGTCAGCGGCCCCGCGTCGGCGCCGGCCATGTCGTTCGAGACCATGAAGACGTTTGCGCCTTACAAGGTCGTCGAGCATGCCCTGAACACGTTTAAGTTCTGGGAATGGGGCGTTGCCCCCGTCCAGGCAAACACGATTCCAGCTCCGTTGATCCGGCCGGCTCCCCCCGGTGAACTGCCATGGGGTATGACCGGCGTGGGACGCTTCCGGATCGCCGACGACGAGGCGTTCGTCTTCACGCTGGACGCCGTCAGCGCGGAATACCTCGGTGCCATGGTGGCGACGCCGTGGCTCGTAGGCAGGGACTACGCAACCCATACGGGAACGCTCAACAACGCCCAGGCTGCGAAAAATCCGGACGGCAGCATCAGCTACGTCGTTGCCGTTCACGACCCCGGTGTGCAGAACTGGCTGGACACGACGGGACTGCGTGAGGGCTTCCTGCTGTTTCGCTGGGAATTGTTGCAACGCACGCCCGATCCGAAGCTCGCGGTTCGCGACGTCAAGGTCGTCAAGGTCAAGGACGTGCAATCGTCCCTCCCGTATCCAGCGCCGAAATTCTCGGCCGAGGACAGGCGGAAGCAGATCGCCGAGCGCCAGGCCGGGTATGCGCAGCGGATGAAGGTTCTACTGCCGGACGGCTGACGGATCGTAGCCGGCGATGTCCTGTCAGCGCCTTGATCACCCGCGAGGAGCGCTGAACGTTGCTCCTTGCGGCCTACGAATATATAGTGACATACGGTCACATAATTTGAGAATCGGGTAGCGGATCACTGCACATCCGCTTCGTTCCGCAGGATGCCGCTCGACCACGCCACGCTCATGGCCCTGCCGCACAGGGAGATTCGCGCGTCGTACACGCATCGCGACACGATGCTGTACGCGCCTGGCATCGGGTTTGGGTCGGACACACCGTGCGCGGCATCCGATCTGCGCTTCGTTTACGAGCAAGACCTCGTCTCCGCCCTCACGATCATCGGCGCGCTGGCGGGGTAGGCATTCATGCTAAGGCGCCGGATTCTGACGGATGAGCACGAACAGTTTCGGCAGGCCGTCATTCGTTTTCTGAAGACCGACGTTGCGCCGCACGCCGAGCGCTGGCGTGAGCAGGGAATCGTCGATCGCAGTGCATGGCTCAAAGCGGGCGAGCACGGGCTACTGTTGATGTGGGCCGACGAAAAGTACGGCGGTTCCGGCATCGATGACGTGCGGTTCGATCAGGTCATGTGGGAGGAGTGGGCGCGTTACGGCGAAGCGGGCTTTGCGGTCTCGCTGCACAGCAGGATCGTGGGTCCTTATTTGAACGAGCTGGGCACGGAGGAGCAGCGGCGGCGATTCCTGCCGAAATGCATCAGCGGCGAGTGCATCCTGGCGATCGCGATGACCGAGCCCGGCGTGGGCAGCGATCTGTCCGGAATGAGAACGCGCGCGGTACGCGGAGCGGAGGGTTGGACGCTGAACGGCGCGAAGACGTACATCTCGAACGGCATTCTGGCGGATCTCGTCGTCGTGGCCGCGAAGTGCGATCCATCCGATCCGCGTGCGGTCGGCCTGTTCCTGGTCGAGCGTGACATGCCGGGGTTCGAGCGCGGCCGCACGCTCAAGAAACTCGGCTTGAAGGCGCAGGACACCTCCGAGCTCTTCTTCGACGACGTCTTGGTGCCGAACGCCAATGTGCTTGGAGAGCCGGGGGCTGGCTTGCGCTCCTTGCTGCGCTTCCTGCCGGTCGAACGGCTGATGGGTGCGATCCGCTCTCTGGCCTATGCGAGCCGGGCGCTCGAGATCACGCTCGAGTTCGCAAAGGAGCGCCGCGTGTTCGATCGGCCGGTCGGCTCGTTCCAGAACAGTCGCTTCACGTTGGCCAGCCTGCAAACACAGATCGACCTCTGCCAGGCATTCGTGGATCACTGCGTCGCGGAGCATCTCGACAGCCGCCTGACTCCCGAGCTCGCGGCCGAGGCGAAGCTCGCGGCCTCGGAGATCGAGGGGCGCGTCGTCGACGACTGCGTGCAGCTCCACGGCGGTGCGGGGTACATGGAGGAGTACGAGATCTGCCGGCTGTATGCAAACGCTCGCGTGTCCCGGATCTACGCGGGCTCCTCGGAGATCATGCGCGAGATCATCGGACGGTCCATGGGGCTGGACGAAAGGAAACTCGTTTAGTCGAGACTGCCATGACCACAGTCAGCCGACAAGTTCACCTCGTGCGACGCCCGCAAGGCCTGCCGGCGGTCGAGGATTTCACGGTGGTGTCGGTCGAACTCGCGGACCCGCGTCCCGGTGAGCTCGTGATCCGCAATCACTACATGTCGCTCGATCCGGCGATGCGACCGCGGCTCTCGAATGGCGTCACTGCGATAGGGGCGCCGATCGCGGGAGCGGCGCTCGGCACCGTGGTAGCGTCACGGCACGAGCGATTTCACGAAGGCGACCTCGTTGAGCATCGACTCGGGTTTCGGGACTATGCGCTGTCGAACGGCGAGGACGTTCAGCGGGTCGAGCTTGGTGAGGAGCCGATGACGGCCCACCTCGGGGTGCTGGGGGTCAACGGGCTTACGGCGTATGCCGGTTTGCTGGAAGTCGCCAGACTTGTCGACGGCGAGCGCGTCTTCGTCTCCGCCGCCGCGGGTGGGGTCGGCAGCATCGCCGCGCAGATCGCGAAGGCGAGGGGCTGCTACGTGATTGGCAGCGCCGGCTCCGACACCAAGTGCGCCTGGCTCCGCGATGTCGCGGGCGTCGATGTTGCGATCAACTACCGCAGTGGCGTGCTGCGCAAGTCCTTGAAGGCGGCCGCGCCCGAAGGTATCGATGTCTATTTCGATAATGTCGGCGGTGAGCACCTGAATGCGTGCCTGCCGCGAATGCGAATGCGCGGCCGGATCGTGGTCTGTGGGATGATCTCGGCCTACAACAGCGAAGGCGCGATTTCCGAGTGCGTCAATACGCTCGCCAACATGATGTACAACCGGCTGACGATGACGGGGTTCATCGTCTGGGACTTTGTTCACCTGCGCGAGCGCTTTCTCGGCGACATGCGGGAATGGATCACGCAAGGCAAGGTGCGCTGGGAAGAGACCGTGTTGGAGGGTCTCGACAACGCCGCGGCGGCCCTGATCGGTCTCTTCACAGGGCAGAATCTGGGCAAGATGCTGCTCAAGATCCCCTGACCCACTTGAGCCCGGAGAACGCCATGGTGGCCGACGCCATACAACCGATCACCGATCGATTCGCTGCACTGTTTGCGGGCTGGGGCCCTGACGTGACTCTGGAGCAGATGCGCCGCGATCTCGAGGCGCTGTATGTCTCGTTTGGCGACGGGCGCGACGCGAAGGTCGCACCGGTGCGGATTGGCACGCTAAACGGCGAGTGGGTGTCTGCGCCGCACGCCGCGCAGGATCGCGTCGTCTTGTACCTGCATGGTGGCGGCTTCTCGGTCGGCTCGCCCCGCGGATATCGGCACCTGGCGGCGGACATCTCGGCCGCATCGGGCACAACCGTGCTCGTGCTCGACTATCGCCTCGTACCCGAGACTGTTTTTCCGGGACAACTCGACGACGCACGTGCGGCCTATGAGTGGCTGCTGGCGAAAGGCATCACGCCCGAACGCATTGCCGTCGCCGGTGATTCCGCCGGAGGAGGGTTAACAGTCGCGCTGCTCGTCGCCCTCCGGGATGCGAGCCGGCCCTTGCCAGCCTGCGGCGTGCTGCTTTGCCCCTGGGCCGATCTCGAGTGCACGGGGGATAGTTACGACTCGAAGGCGAGTGTCGACCCGGTTGCGACGAAGGCGATGGCTCAACAGATGGGCATCGCGTACGCCGGCCGCGCGGAGAACCTGCGCAACCCGCTGGCCTCACCCGTTCACGCGCCGCTCGCGCGGCTCCCGCCGCTACTGATCCACTCGGGCGAGCGCGAAATCTTTATCGACGATGCGCGCACGCTGGCAAAGCGCGCGCGCGAAGCGGGTGTCACGGTCGAGCTCGAAGAATGGCCCGGGATGATTCATCAGTGGCATGTGTACGGGAGCGTGCTGCAGCCGGCGCGAGATGCGATCCGCGCAGCCGGCGAGTTCATTCGCGGACGCATGTCCGGCGGTTAGGACTCGATCAATCCCGGGCGAGCGCATAGGCGAGGACGTAATCGCCTTGCCCCGTGTTGTAGTAGGGGTGACCGCCGGCGACGAGCACGACGAACTGGCGACCATCGATCGCGTAAGTCATCGGCGTCGCCTGGCCACCAGCGGGGAGCTTGACTTCCCAGAGCTTCGCGCCGGTCTCGAGATCGAACGCGCGGAACTTGTCGTCCGCCGAGGCCGCGATGAACACCAGCCCGCCCTTGGTGACGACCGGCCCACCGGCCTGCGGTGTGCCGAGCTCGAGCGGCAACGGGATCTTCGGCACGAGTCGTTCGATGCTGCCAAGCGCAACCTGCCACTTGATGGTGCCTTTCGTGAGATCGATCGCCGACAGTCGGCCCCAGGGCGGCTCGGAGCACGGTGCGCCGAGCGGTGAGACAAGGAACGAGAGGTTGAATACGTACGGTGTGCCGTTCTGCGGGAAGTTGATACCCGTCATCACCGAGCCCGGCTTGCCGTCCCATTTCTCTCGCGGGATCAGGCGCAGGACCGCCGGCATGTGCAGCGTGGGCACGACGAGGATTCCACTCGACGGAGCAATCGCACCGCTGCCCCAGTTCGCGCCGCCCGCCGAAGCCGGCATGTGCAACGTCCCCTGCAGGCTCGGCGGCGTGTAGATGCCTTCGCTCAGCAAACCTTCGATCTTCGTGCGACAGGCGGAGCGATCCCACGGAGTGAATCCCCAAGCATCATCCGCACTCATGCCTTGCTGCACGAGCGGCGGCAGCGTCGAGAACGGCTGCGTCGGCGATAACGATTCGCCCGGCGCAGCGCCGGCCTGCGGCACCGGCCGTTCCTCGATCGGGTACAGCGGCTCGCCGGTCAGCCGATTGAAGACGAACACCATGCCCTGTTTCGTGAGCTGCACGACCGCGGGGACGGTCGTCCCGTCGCGCGGCAGGTCGACGAGGATCGGCTGCGACGGCAGGTCGTAGTCCCAGACGTCGTGATGCACGAACTGGAAGTGCCACGCGATCTCGCCGGTGCTCGCGCGGATCGCGACCAGTGAGTCGGTGTAGCGATTGTCGCCGGGCCGGCCGCCGCCGTAGGTGTCGCCGCTCGGGCTCGTGGTGGGGACGAACACGAGGTCGTTCGCCCGATCCGCGGACAGCAGGCTCCACGCGTTGCCGGCTCCCCACGATTTCGCGCTGTCGTTACCCCACGTCGCGGCCGCAGGGTCGGTGTCACTGCGTGGAACGGGGTCGAAGGTCCAGCGCAGCGCGCCGCTGTGAACATCGAGCGCGCGAATCATGCCGCTCGGCGCGTCGACTCGGACCATGTCCGCCATGGTGGAGCCGAAGACCGCCACGTCGCCAACGATTGCGGGCGGCGAGTGAATCTGCACCTCGTTCGGGAATGCAAGCGGTCCGCCTGCGTCCAGCTGGACCTCACCGTTGACACCGAACCCGGGGCAGCGCTGGCCGGTAATCGCGTCGAGCGCGAAGACGCGCAAATCACCGGTGCCATAGATCACGCGGGTCTTGCAGACCGCTGAAGCGTCCGCCGCCGGATCGTCGAACGACGAGACACCGCGACACTTCACGAACGCGTGGCCGATCTCCGACAGCTTGACCTGCGGATCGAAGGTCCACCTGGAACGGCCGGTCGCCGGATCGAGCGCAAACAGCCGGCCGGCGGGCGAGCAGCCGATCAATGTGCCTCTCACGAGGACCGGCGTAGCTTCCCACGGATTGAATGGTTCCTTGCCCGCGCGGACGTCGGCGAGCTCGCCGGTCTGATAAGACCATGCGAGCTCGAGTCGATCGACGTTCGAACGGTTGACCTGGTCCAGCGGTGAATAGCGCATGCCACCGGCGTCGTTGCCGTACTGCGGCCAATCGCTGTCGGCGGGCCGTTCACCCGCGGTTGTGGAGGAGTACGGAAGCATGCGGGGCGTTTCGTGCCACCTCCAGGCCGCATAGAGAATGGCGACGACCGCGAGGAACGAGAGCGCAATTCTTGAGAACGTCCGCATGCTGTCGCCCCGGCCGGCGCAGGCTGGCGCCTGCGACCGACGTCTACTTCTTCTCGATCACGCGGCGGATGGCCGTCTGCCCGGCGATCACTTCGCTGAAACGCCGTCCCGCAGTGAGCCCGCCGTCGATCACGAGATCGCGGCCGGTGATGAACGTGGCATCGGCGCTGGCCAGGAACGCGACCGCGGCGGCCACATCCTCGGGCAGGCCGGCGCGCGGCACCGGCTGGGCATGAGCGAGCAGTCGCTCCATCTCGGGCACGGAGTCCGCCGCCGCCTCTGCATCGAGGCCCATGCCCTTCGCAAAGATGCCGGTCGCGACGGCTCCGGGTGAAACCGTGTTGACGGTGACCCCGTGCGGCGCGAGTTCCAGCGCGACACTGCGCGACAACGCGACGACGGCCGCCTTGCAGGCGGAGTAGATGTGCGAGCTCGCATAGCCGCCGAGGTGCGCTGCCACGCTCGCGTTGCTGACGATCGCGCCACTGTGCTGCGCCTTCATGATCGGCGCAGCGTGCTTGCAGCCGTAGAACACGCTCCTGAAGATCAACGCGATCGCTGCGTCGAACTCACCCGAGCGGATGCCTTCGATCTCGCCAGCGGGTGCGGGTCCGCCGGCGTTGTTGAAGAGCACGTCGAGGCGCCCGAATGCCGAGCGCGCGAGGTCGATCACGGATGCGACGTCGTCCTCGCTCGAGACGTCTGCACGCACGAATCTCGACGCCGGGCCCAGCTCCCTTTCGAGTGCCTGTCCCCGGTCGCTTCGGCGGCCACAAAAGACCACGCTCGCGCCTTCGGCCAGCAGTCGCACGCAGGTTGCGCGACCGATGCCGCTGGTCGCGCCCGTCACGACGGCAACTTTTCCTTGCAGCCGCTTTGACTCACCAGTCACGTTCAGAGTTCGACCATCTCGACCAGGACGCCGTCTGGATCGCGGCAGCAGATGAAGCGGGGCTTGCGCTTGAGCGTATCGAGCTGCTGGGGCTCTTCGGTCAGAAACTCTACACCGTTGCGCTTGAGCCTTGCGACCAGCTTGTCGATATTCTTGACGCGCAGGCAGAAACGCGGAATGCCGAGGCGGTTCGGCTCGGCTACGCCGCCGCCGTTGCTCGTGGGCGAGATCCACTCGGCCAGGTCGATCACGGTAGCATGACGATTGTTGCCGACCATCATGAATAGCGCATGGTTCTCGCTGTTCGTACCTTGCGGCAGGCCGAGTCCCTTGTCGAGCGCCGGGTTGTGACGCTCATGGAACGTGTCCACGACCCGAAAACCAAACAGCTCGTAGAACGCCCGCGAGCGCTCGAGGTTCGACGCGTTGATGTTCAGATGGTAGATGCCGAGGACCTGGCCTTCCTCGGCTTCCTTCGATGGGCCTCCATCAACCTGTTTCGCAACGGTGCCGCTCATCCCCAACCTCCCTCGAACTGTTCTCTACGATGGGCTCCGGGCTCAATAGGAGCGCGGTAGCCCGAGCACGTGCTCGCCGATATAGTTCATGATCATTTCCTGCGAGATCGGCGCGAGACGCATGATCCGGGCTTCGCGCCAGTAGCGCTCGACGTGGTATTCCTGCGCGTAGCCGTAGCCGCCGTGTGTCTGCATGGCCTGGTCCGCGGTCTGGAACGCAGCGTCCGCCGCGAGCCACTTGGCCATGTTGGCCTCGGCGCCGCACGGTCGGCCTGCATCGAGCAGCCACGCGGCCTTGCGGATCATTAGCTCGGCCGCGTCGAGTCGAGTGCGCGCTTCGGCGAGCGGGAACGCGACTCCCTGGTTCTGCCCGATCGGTCTCCCGAACACCACGCGGTTGTTCGCGTAATTGACGGCACGCTTGAGTGCGGCTCTGCCGATTCCGAGCGCCTCGGCAGCGATCAGGATTCGCTCGGCATTCAAGCCATCGAGCAGATAGCGGAAGCCGTTGCCTTCCTCGCCGACCCGATCGTCGAGCTCGACCGGCAGGTCGTCGTAGACGACCTCGCATGACGAAACGGCGTTGCGACCCGCCTTCGCAATCGGTGAGATGCTCACCTCGGGGCGGCCGAGCTCGGCGAGCAGCAGCGTCATGCCATCGGTGCGGCGCGCGCAGTGCTCGAGTGGCGTGGTGCGCGTGAGCAGCAGCACGCGCTCCGATTCGAGTGCCTTGCTCGTCCAGACCTTCCTGCCGCTCACGAGGTAACGATCGCCCTCACGTCGCGCGAAGGTCCGGATGCTGGTGGTGTCCGTGCCGGCATCGGGCTCGGTGACCCCGAACGCAACGTGCAGGTCGCCGCGTGCGACGCGCGGCAGGTACTTGCGCCGCATGGTCTCGGAACCGTGCAGGACGACGGGCTGCATGCCGAAGATCGACAGGTGGATCGCGCTCGCACCGTTCATCGCGGCGCCCGATGCCGCGACTTCCTCGACCACGATCGAGGCCTCGAGGATGCCTCGTCCCGAGCCGCCGTATTCCTCCGGGATCGCAATGCCGATCCAGCCACCGTCGGCCAGCGCGCGGTAGAACTCCCACGGGAACTCGTGGCGCGCGTCGCAGCCGCCCCAGTACGAATCGGGAAAGTCGGCGCAGACACGCCGAATCGACTCGCGCAGCAGGTCGTGGTCTTGGCTCGCCGAGAAGTCCATCCGTCGGGGATCCGACCCGGCCGCAAACCGGGTTAATTGTGAAAGGGCGGTACGTTATTAAACAATAGCGCGTCAGTCGGGTCCAGCGCGCGTTAGCGCCGTGCAGGCCCGGTGGCAAGGCGCGTTGAAGTCTGGTGCCGCAAATATATAGAATCCAGTGTTACATTAACCGGGCGGGCAGGGTCATGGGTGCAACCGCGCAGTTCAATCCAGTCGGCCTGTCGTTCGCCGACCTCTATGCCGAGTTCCGGCGCCTGCGCGAGGCGAGCCCGGCCTACTACTGGGCCGAGCACGACTGCTGGGTCTTCAGCCGCTACGAGGACATCGTCGCAATCCTCAAGGACAGGCGCTTCAGCAACGAGGGCAGCCTCGAGGTCATGAACAACAGCTACTGTCCGGCTGCGCGCGAGATTCTCGGACAGGGCATCAACTGGAACACGACGCTGCAGGTCAACGGCGCCGAGGGGGAAACCCACGCGCGGCTCCGGTCAGTGATCCAGAGCATCCTGACGCCGCGCCGGTTCCAAGCGATGGAGCCGACGATCCGCCGCATGGTCATCCGGCTGCTCGACTCGTTTGCGGCACGCGGGCACTGCGATCTCGCCTCGGAGTTCTGCTACCCATTGCCCGTCGAAGTGATCTTCGACGTAATCGGCTTCCGCCGCGAAGAGGAGGATCTCGCGCAGCTCCAGACCTGGAGCGACGACATGTTCCGGCTCTGGCTGACCCCGATGACGGACGACGAGCAGGTGCGTTGCGCCGAGCACTCGCTCCAGTTCCAGCGCTACATCCGGGCCAAGATCGCCGATCGGCGCCGTAACCCGCGGGAGGACCTGTTGACGGATTTCGTGCGCCGGCTGGACGACGGCAATTCGAAGATCAGCGAGGACGAACTCGTCCTGCTGTTCCCGATGAACCTGATCGGCGCGGGCCACGAGACCACCAAGGCGCAGCTTGCGAATACGATCTATCAGCTCCTGGTCGAGCCTGGGCGCTGGAGAGATGTCGTTGCGCATCCAGAGACCATTGCAAACGTGGTCGAGGAAGGCCTGCGGCTGGATGGTTCGGTGGTGGCGTGGTACCGCACGACGGTCGAGCCCGTCGAGGTCGCCGGTGCGACGCTGCCGAAGGGTGCGAAGGTGATCATGCTGTTCGGCGCGGCGAACCACGACGAGGCGAAGTTTTCCGACCCCGAAGGCTATTGCCCGGCGCGCGGCATCCGCAACGGTCACCTGACCTTCAGCGCGGAGCGCCATTTCTGCCTCGGCGCGCCGCTGGCCCGCCTGGAAATGAAAGTTGGGCTCGAAGAGGTCGCGAAGCGCCTGCCCACGCTGCGGCTCAAGCCGGGGGTCCCGATTCAGTACGTACCGGCGGTCGCGACGCGAGTGATCCAGTCACTGCCGGTCGAGTGGGACGTCGCGGTGCACTGACCGAGCATTCAATCGAGGTCTTATGAACATCCAGAAGCTCGTCGGATCGACCGATCCGACGATCGCCGATACCCATGTTCCAGCCAGCGACGCGGGCTGGCTGCAGACGGACAAGGACGGTCTCGCGTTCATGAAGGTCCTGTGGACCGATGCCGCAACCGGCGAGTGGGCCGTACTGTACCGCTGGAAGAAGGGTTTCGTCGCGCCGCGGCACAAGCACCTCGGCGCGATTCATGCATACATCGTGTCCGGCCGGCTCAGGCTTCGCGATGCCGAGCTCGGCCCCGGCGATTACATTCACGAGGCCAATGGCATGGTCCACGACGAGACCGAGGCGCTCGAGGACACGCTGCAGCTCAATATCGCGAACGGGCCGCTGCTGTTCTTCAACGACACGGAAATCACCGGCCTCGCCGGCTGGGAGCAGATGCGCAGGCTGGCGGAGCGCGCGCGCACGGGCTGAAAGGTCGTCCCGCACCGGGCACACGCGTTCACCCGATGCGGCGCGCCAGTTTCCAGGCCGCATCCGCAATCGGTACGGCGCCGCGCGCCACGTTGCGTGCATGCGCGCTCGCCGCGGTGCCGTCGAGCACGCGTTGCGCGACACCCTGGCGGATCGCTGCGAGCCGGAACATCCCGAAAACCACGTAAAACTCCCAATCGGTCGCCAGGCGCAGGCCGGTGCGATCGAGGTACGTTGCCAGGTAGCGGGTTTCCTCCGGGATCCCGGCCGATTCGAGCGATGCCCCCATCAGCCCGCCGTGCTCCGGCTCGAGGTGGTAGACCCGGCAGAAATAGGCGAGGTCCGAGAGCGGATGCCCGAGCGTCGACAACTCCCAGTCGAGGATCGCGCTGACGCGGGGCTCAGCCGGCGCGAAGATCATGTTGGAGAACTGGTAGTCGCCGTGCACGATGCGCGTGGTTTCGTCGCGCGGGATCCGCCCCGGTATCCACTCGCACAAGGCATCGAGCGCCGGGTTCTCGAGCGCGCTGCGCGTCTGGCCATACTGTTCCGACCAGCGCGAGAACTGCCGCTCGAAATAATTGCCACGAGCCCCGTAGTCGGCGAGCCCCACGACCGGCGGATCCACGCGGTGCAATCGTGCGAGCGCATCGTTGGCCGCGTCCCAGAGCGCAGCGCGCTCGTCGGCGTCCTGCCCGGGAAGCAGCAGATCCCAGAATACGCGGCCGGCCTTGAACTCCATCACATAGAAAGACGTGCCGACGATCGCGGCATCCTCGCAAAGCGCGAACGTCCGCGGCACTGGAACGTTCGTGCTCGCGAGCGCGCTCAGGACGCGATACTCGCGCTCGACCGCGTGAGCCGACTTGACGAGTTGGCCCAGCGGCTTGCGACGCAACACATAGGCGCGTCCGGGCGTCAGCAGCTTGTAGGTCGGGTTCGACTGGCCGCCCTTGAATTGCTCGAGGCGAAGCGGTCCGGCGAATCCCTGTATATTTTCGAGCATCCATGCTTCGAGCCGCACGGCGTCGATTTCGAAGCCGCTGCGCACTGGCGCGGTGCCGGTGTTGAGCTGCGTTCGCGAAAGGTCGCCGGCCGTCATGGTGCGGTCCGCGGCGGTCAGGCGAGGCGACTCGCGCGACCCTGCCAGTAACGCTCGCGAACGAGCCGCTTCTGCAGCTTGCCGCTCGGCGTACGCGGCAGGGAGTCGACGAAGTCGATGCTGCGCGGGCACTTGTAGCGTGCAATGCGCGAGCTCACGTACGCGAGGAGCTCGTCGGCGAGCGCGGCGTCGGCCACGATGTCGTCGCTCGGGACGACAACCGCCTTGACGGCTTCGCCCATGTCCTCGTCAGGAACGCCGACCACGGCGACCTCCTTGACGTGCCGATGCGCCGCGAGAACGTTCTCCGCTTCCTGCGGATAGATGTTCACGCCGCCCGAGATGATCAGATTGCTCTCGCGGTCGGTCAGGTAGAGATAGCCGCCCTCGTCGAGGTAGCCGATATCTCCCAGCGTGAACCAGTCGCCAAGGTAGGCCGCCGCGGTTTTCGCCGCATCCTTGTGATACGCGAAGTTCGCGAGCGCGCCCGGATGGTTGCGAAAGAAGATACGGCCCTCGGTGCGCGGGGTGTCGACGATCTGCCCATCTTCGTCGAAGACCGCGACCGACAAGCCTCGCCAAGGTTTTCCCACCGCTCCGGGTCTTTGCAGCCACTCGTGCGAGTCGATCACCACGCCTCCGCCCTCGGTGCCGGCGTAGTATTCGACGAGGATCGGGCCCCACCAGTCGATCATGGCGCGCTTGATGTCGGGAGGACATGGCGCCGCGGAGTGCACCACGGTCCGCAGCGACTCGTGGCTGTACCGGGACCGCACGGGCTCTGGCAACTCCAGCATCCGCTTGAAATGCGTGGGCACGAACTGTGCCACGCTGACACGGCGTTCCTCGATGATGCGCAGCACGCGTTCCGCGTCGAAGTGATGCATTGCGACGACGGTGGCGCCCAGCATCTGCATCGCGGTGCATGAGCGCAGCGGCCCGGCGTGATAGAGCGGGGCGGGACACAGATACACGTCGTCCCCGCGAAAACCGAACGTGCGCATCACGAGCGTGATTGCGGCAACGAGCTTGTCGTCGTCGATCGCGCGTCGTGGCAAGTCGCGACGGATACCCTTTGGACGTCCGGTCGTGCCCGACGAATAGATCATCACCGAGCCGGCGTTCTGGGGGCCGAGCGCGGCGTCGGTGGCGGTGCGCGCGATCAGCGTCTCGAGCGGCTCGAACCCGTCGATCGTTCCGCAGAGGCTAAGTCGGCAGGCTACCTTTGCGCCGCCCCGCGTGACGGTCGCGTGCGCGAGCTCCGTGTGGTCCGCATTGGCGATCAGCACCTGGGCGTCGCAATTGTCGAGTATGTAGGCGAGCTCGTCAGGCGTGGCGTGATGGTTGAGCGGCGTCAGGTAGAGTCCCGCGCGCTGCGTCGCCCAGTACACGTCGAAGAACGCCGGGTGATTGCCCATCAGCATCGCGACGGAACCGCCTTCCTGGATCC
>JADMIO010976165.1_pt1 | contig 29166 bp, 25 predicted proteins | sample 8958161 | NCBI WGS metagenome assembly JADMIO01 (sample SAMN16585339, study PRJNA669376) | soil metagenome | isolation source: Crop rotation soil | place: USA: Cullars Rotation, Alabama | collected 2011 | reverse complement strand
CTGCCTGGTTCATCAGCGTCACCGTGACGTAGCCGCCGATCATGCCGAAGGTGCAGTGCGCGAGATTGACGAAGTTCATCATCCCGAGCGTCACCGACAGCCCGACCGACAGCAGGAACAGCAGCATGCCGTAGGCGAACCCGTCGAACAGGACGCCAACCACCGAGATCATCGCGGTCGTCCTCTTCGGCCGCCGGTCATCGGAGCGAGACGGCTACTTCTGTCCCATCCTCGCCTTGAACGGATCCTTGACGTTCGGGATGGTGTCGATCTCGACATTGACCAGCTTGCCGTTCACCCGCTGCACCTGCCGGATATAGACGTTCTCGATGGCGTCGCGGGTTTCCGGGTCGATCTGCATCGGGCCGCGCGGGCTCTCCCACTTCAGGCCCTTGGCGGCGGCGATCAGCTTCTCGCCGTCGGTGTCGCCATTGGTCTTCTTCAGCGCCTCGTAGATGACGTGCATGCCGTCATAGCCGCCGACCGAGAACATGTCGGGGTTGCGCTTGAAGTCGGCGTTGTAGTCGGCGACGAACTTCTTGTTCATGGCCGACTGGTGGTTGGCGTCGTAGTGGAACCCGGTGATGATATCGAGTGCGGCGTCGCCCATGCCCTCGATGGCGGAGTCGAACGTCAACTCGCCTTGGCCCAGGATCTTGGTCTTCTTCTTGTCGATGCCGCGCTCGGCGATCGACTTGCCGATTGCCGCGGGCTGCGTGCCGCCCGGCACCCAGATGTAGATCGCGTCGGGAGCGAGATCCTTGGCGCGCTGCAGGAACGGCGTGAAGTCCTGGTTCGCCACCGGATAGCGCGCCGAGCCGATGATCTCGCCGCCGGCATCCTTGAAGCCCTTGATGAAGGCCGCTTCCCCGTCATGGCCGGGGGCGAAATCGGAAACCAGCGTATAGGCTTTGCGGATACCGTTCTTGTAGGCCCACTTGCCGATCTCTTCGTTGACCATCGGCACCGTAAACGACGTGCGCACCATGTAGGGCGACTTGGTGGTGATGATTGCGGTGGCGGCGTTCATGTCGACCATGAATTTCTTGGCTTGCGCCGACACGTCGGCAGCGGCAAGAGCGTTCGGCGTGAGGTCGTATCCTGCGAGGATATCGACCTTGTCGCGCACGATCGCCTCCTGGGACAGCCGCTTGGCGACGTCAGGTGCCATCCCGCCGGAATCTTTGGGCACGATCACGATCTTCTTGCCGGCAACGGTGTCGCCATGCTCCTTCATGTAGAGCTTGATGCCGTTGCCGATCTGCGCGCCGGTGTCGGCGAACTGGCCCGAATAGGACATGATCACGCCGATCTTGACGGTGCCCTGGGCATTGGCGGACGTGGCCGCCAGCAGCGTGGCGGCAATCAAGGCAAGCCCAGTCGTTGCGGGTCGCATGAGGTTCCTCCGGTTGGTCTATTGGGATGACTTTGACGACATTATATCCCGCGCCGTCCGACAAACTGCAATGGCCCGCCAGAGGCGGAATGTGCCTCTGGATCATCTGATGCGGGGCTTTACCGGGTCCTTGACGTTCTCGATCTTGTCGAAGGTCACGTTGCGAAGACCGCTATTCGTACTCTCGACCTTCCGGATGTAGATGGTCTGAACGGTGTCGCGGGTTTCTCGGTCGATCGAAACCGGCCCGCGCGGACTGTCCCATCCGAGCCCCTTGACCGCCTCGACGAGCTTATCGCCATCGACCTGACCGCGCGCCCTGGTCAACGCCTGATAGATCAGGTGCATGCCGTCGTAGCCGTTGGCGGCCAGGAAATTCGGGCTGTAGCCGTAGATTTCATTGAAGACCTTTACGAATGCCTGGTTCCTTGGGAGGTCGTTGGTGTACTCGTAGTGCCACGCGGTGATCATCCCGAGGCTCGGATCGCCCATCGCCTTGAGGCTCTCATCCGAGGTGTTTTCGCCAGAGCCAAGCACTTTGATCTTGGCGCGGAGGATACCGTGCTCGGCCAAGGCCCTGGCGAGGGCCGCGGCCTGCTCCGGACTGCGGGGCGACACATAAACCATCACGGCTTGCGGGTTGACCTCCTTGATGCGCCGGACTTGGGCTGACAGATCGGACTCGGTCAGCGGCACATGCACCGCGCCCACGATGTTGCCGCCGGCTTCCTTGAAGCCGCGGCTGAACGCGGCCTCGAAATCCCTGCCGCTCGGCATGTCGGTCACCAGGGTGTAGCAGGTCTTGATGCCGCCCTTGGTCGCGGCCCAGGTGCCGAATGGCTCGGCAATCTGCGCGCTCGTGGAAGCGACACGCACCATGTATGGAGAGCGGCTTGTGAGCCCCGATACCGTGGCGTTCATCACCACCATGAGTTTTCGCCCGGCGGTCGCAACGGGGGCGATAGCCAACGCGTCCCTGCTTGTCATGAAGCCTGCGAACACGTCCACCCGATCGCGGCTTACCAGATCGTGGGCGTATTGCCGGATCGCATTGCCATCCATGCTGCCGGTGTCTTTGCGGAAGAATTCGAGACGCTTGCCTGCTACAGCCTCACCGAATTGCCGCACATAGGCTTTGATGCCGTTATCGATCTCGGTGGCAGCATAGGCGAACGTACCCGACAACGGCAGGATGACGCCGATCCTGACGGTGTTTGAATTGCGGTTGATCAGGTCGGCGTTGACGACGTTGTGCGCGCTGACGAGCAGAACGCCGCTCAACACGACAGCAGCCGCCAGACCTCTCACCAGAGGCCGCATTCGGTCCCCCTGATGCGCCGCCGCGACGGGCGGCGCCGCCGTTATTTCTTCATTCGCGCTTTCACCGGATCCTTGACGTTCTCGACCTTGTCGATCTCGACGTTGCGCAGACCCTCCGGGGTCTTGGTGACCTTGTCGATATAGACGGTCAGGATGATGTCGCGCGTTTCCGGATCGATCTGGACCGGGCCGCGCGGGCTTTCCCATTTCATGCCCTTGGCCGCCGCGATCAGCGAGTCGCCATCGGCCTTGCCGCCGGTCTTCTTCAGCGTCTCGTAGATCAGGTGCATTCCGTCATAGCCGCCGATCGAGAAGATGTCGGGGTTGCGGCCGGCGGCGACTTCGCGGAAGCCCTTCACGAAGGCCTTGTTCTTTTCCGAGGGGTGGTTCCAGTCGTAGTGCGCAGCGGTGATGATGCCTTCCGAGATGTCGCCCATGCTCTTGATCGCACTGTCGTCCGCCAGCACGTCTTGGCCCACGATGCGGATTTTCTTCGGGTCGATGCCGCGCTCGGTCAGCGCTTTGCCGACCGCCGCCGGCTGCGTGCCGCCGGGGATCCAGATGTAGATCGTGTCAGGGTTGGTGTCCTTGGCGCGCTGCACGAACGCCGAGAAGTCCGGATTGGCGACCGGGAAGCGCACCGAGCCCACGATCTCGCCGCCGGCCTCCTTGACGCCGAGCTGGAAGGCGCCTTCGGCGTCGTGACCGGGGCCGAAGTCGGACACCATGCTGTAGATCTTCTTGGAGCCGGTCTTGACCACCCAGGTGCCGAGCGTCTGGTTCAACATCGGCGTCGTCACCGAGGTGCGCGCCATGTAGGGCGACTTGGTGGTGATGATCGAGGTCGCCGCGTTCATGATCACCGAGAACACCTTGGCCTGGGCCGAAACGTCGGCGACCGCCAGCGTGTTGGGAGTGAGGATCAGGCCGCTGATGATGTCGACCTTGTCGCGGGTGATCAGCTCCTGCGCCAGCCGCTTGGCGACGTCGGGGGCGATGCCGCCGGAATCCTTGCGGATGACCTCGATCTTCTTGCCGGCAACGGTGTCGCCATGCTCCTTCATGTAGAGCTTGATGGCGTTGTCCATCTGCGACGCGGTGTCGGCGAACTGGCCGGAGTACGGCATGATCAGGCCGATCTTGACGGTGCCCTGTGCGCCGGCGACGGCGGTGCCGGCCAGCAGTGCAGCCGCGCCCAGCAAGCCGATGACGATCTTGCGCATGACTATCCTCTCCTCAGGTTGGCGTTCTTGAGGGAAGCGTAGTCGGCGCCAAATCGCCGGTCAATTTGGCTTAAGGCTATGGCTCGCGGTGGGCACCCGCCCGTCAGTTCTTCAGATGCGGCATCACCTCGGATGCGAACATCTCCATGTTCCGCCGTGTCAATTCGTCCGACAGAGTGCCGAACTGCAGCATGGTGATGAGCTTGCCGGCCCGCGTTTCGTCGCGCAGCCGGGACAGCTTGTCGATCACGGTCTTGGGCGAGCCGGCCACCACCACCCCCGTCTCGTTCAGCTCTTCGAAGGTCAGGCGCTTCTGGGCGCCCAAAGCCTTTCGCATCCGCATGGTGCTCTTCATCGACGGCAACGACATGTAGCCCGGCGGCAGCAGCATCTGGAACGGCACCGCGAGGAAGTCGTTGAACAGCGTTTCGATGCCCTCCTTGGCCTCCTTGTGAGCGCGCTCGTCAGTGTCGGCGACGTACACCGGCGACGCCCAGCCGACCTGGTCGGGCGAGGCCTCGTAGCCATACTGCTTCGCCTGGTCGCGGTAGATGTTGAGATAGCGCGACACCAGCTCGCGGCTGGAGAACGTCACCAGGAACGGATACTTGCGCTCCGGCGCCGCCGCCCACTTCACCGTCTCCGACGAGCCCATCGACGGAATCCATATTTGCGGATGCGGCGTCTGGTAGGGGCGGGGCCACAGGTTGACGTAGCGGTTGTTGAAGTGCTCACCCTCGAAGCTGAATGGCCCCGGCCGGGTCCAGGCCTGCACGATCAGGTCGTGCGCCTCCTGGTAGCGTTCGTGGGACCAGTGCGGATTGATGCCGGTCGAGTGGTACTCGTTGCCGATGCCGCGCACAAAGCCGGTGATGATGCGGCCGCGCGACATGTTGTCGAGCATGGCGAACTCTTCGGCGATGTTGACCGGATTGTTCACCAGCGGCAGCGCGCGCCCGATGATCGCGATCTTCGCCTTGGTGGTGCGCGCGATTAGATTGGCCGCGATCAGGTTCGGCGCCGGCATCATGCCGTAGGCGGTCTGGTGGTGCTCGTTGACCGCGATCACGTCGAAGCCGAGCTTCTCGGCATAGACGAGCTGATCGATGTAGGACTGGTACTCGTCCGCGCCCTTCTTCGGGTCGTACATGGTGTTCGGCAGCACGACCCAGCCGGCGCGGTGCTTGTGCCGCTCGACCATGTCCATCGGGCGATACGGCATCAGATGAAAGAATGTGAACTGCATCAGCGTGTCCCCGCGTAAAGGCGGATGATTTCCTTGGCCGTGATCTCGGGCTTCTCGACCGCCGGCACGTGGCCGCAATCGGGCACGATCTCCAGGCGGCTCCCCGGGATGCCGTCGTGCCATTTCTTGGCGTAGGCGCTCGGGAACAGCTTGTCCTCCTTGCCCCACATGATCAGCGTCGGCACGGTGATGCGGTGCAGCCACCTTTCCAGAGAAGGGCTGTACCAGCGCGGCTCCCAGCCGAACTTGGTGGTGGCGAAGCGGTTGGTCAGCATGATGTCGGCCTGCTCGTCCGACACTGGCGCCGCCAGCATCCGATCGGGGATCGCCTGGTTGTGGTAGAGATTGCGAATTCCCTCCTCCGGCCCCCAGATGAAGTTGTCGCCGCTCGGCATGCCTTTGACGCGCAGCCCCGCCGGATCGAGCAGAGACAGCGTCTTGATCCGTGAGCAGTTGCGCACCGCGGCCTCGGCCGCGGTCCAGCCGCCGAGCGACTGGCCGACCACGTGCACCTCATGCGGTCCCCACTCATCGAGGAAGTCGAGGTAGTACATCGCGAGATCGGCGGTGTTTCGTATCCACGCGGGATTGTCGGACAGCCCAAAGCCAGGATGCTCCGGTACGAACACCTCGAACTGTTTGGCCAGCAGGTCGAACACCGGCAGCCACACCGGCAAGCCATTGGCGCCGTGCAGAAATAGCAGCGGCGGGCCGGAGCCGCCGCGTAGCATCCGGACATTGACGTCGCGGACCTTGTGTTTCGTTTCCGTCCCCGGCATGGCATTGTTCTCCGCAAGCCCGAACGGGCAACATACCGACTGCTTCGATCGTTCCGCAATCCAGGGAAGCGCATGGCTGCCGACACCGAGCGATTCCGCCTCCGCCGTTTCATCGAGCGGCTGGTGCAGCTTGGCGAATGCGAGGTGCACGACCAGCCGATCGATTTGATCGACGTCGGCGCGGTGCTGGACGGCAATCCGAAGGCGACCTGGTTCAAATCGGTCGGTCCCGAGAAGGCCGAGCTGATCGGCAACGTGATGGGCTCGCGCAAGCGCCTGGCGATGGCGCTCGACACCGACGAAGCGGGCCTGCTGCCGGCGATCACCGAGCGGCTCGCCAACCCGCACAAGCCGGTGAAGGTCTCCGCTGCCGAGGCGCCGGTGCAGCAGGTGGTGCTGAGGGGCGACGAGGCCGATCTCTGCGCGCTGCCGGTGCATCTGCAGCACGGCGAGGATGGCGCGCCGTACATTTCGGCGGGCCTCGACGTGATGGTTTTCCGCGATTCCGGTCACACCAACATCGGCTGCCGCCGCATCATGCTGCGCGGTCCGCGCACCGCCGGCATCGACATGATCGCGCCGAGCGATGCGCGCGCGATCTTTCTCGATGCGGTGGCGAAGGGAGAGAAGACGCCGGTTGCCTACGTGGTCGGCTCGACGCCGTGCGATTTCATGGCGGCGGTCTGCATGAACCCGCCCATGGACGAGCTCGAAGTGCTGGGCGCCTTGCGCGGCGCGCCGGTGCCGGTAGTTAAGTGCCTCACCAATGACATCTATGTGCCGGCCGATGCCGAATATGTGCTGGAGGGCTATCTCGACCCCAAGGGCCACGCCGAACCGGAAGGCCCGTTCGGCGAATATGTCGGTTACTACGGCGTGGTGAAGCGCAACCCGGTGTTCCACCTCACCGCCATCACCCACCGCAAGGACGCCCTGTTTCAGACCGTTACCATCGGCGGCAAGCATCTCGGCCGCACCGACACCGCGCAGCTCACCACGGTGAAGACTGAATCCGCTGCCTGGGCCGGGCTCGTCACCGCGGTGCGCGAGCCGGTGGCGTGCTTCGCCACGCCGTCCTCCGGCGGCATGTACAACGTGCGTGTCTCGATCCGCCAGCGCGTGCCGGGCGAGGCGCGAAACGCCATCGCCGCGGTCTTTGGCAGCATGGCCGAGGCTAAGCAGGTGTTCGTGTTCGACGACGACATCGACGTGTTCTCCGACGAGCAGTGCGATTGGGGATTGGCGACGCGCTACCAGGGCGACCGCGACACCATCCAGGCGTCGGGCTTCCGCGTGGTGCCGCTCGATCCGTCGCTCGGCGGCCAGCGCACCGGCGCCAAGATCGGCTTCGATTGCACCATCCCGTTCGGCAAGCGGCAGTCGCTGGAATGGGGCGTGCCGGTTGCGCCGGTGATGGCGAAGGGAAACGGCAAGCCGAAGCAGTCCGCCGCCGAGCGGCTGGCCGCCGGCCCTGCCAGCTTCCTCGAACTGATGACGGCTGCGGGCTCCCGCGACGGCCGCGAGATCGTCCGCGAGCTGGACGGCCTCTACGCGGCCGACAAGCTGTCGCGCAACGAAAGCGGCCGCTACGTCCTCAAGGGCAAATAGCTAAAATCGGCTAGACCCGCCACAGCAGCGCGCGGGCCACCGCATCCGGCAGCGCCAGGGTGTGCACGATCAACCCGGTGTCGATCGACACCATCAGCGCGCCCAGCACCGAAACGATCACGCCGACCAGCACCATCGGTCCGACCACCTCGTGGTGCGGATTGAGCCAGGTCGAGAACAGCATGCGGAACGCCAGCGAGAGTTGCAGCAGCGGCATCACCAGCATGACCGGGGCAAGCGAGACGGCGGCGAAAAAGAAGCCCTGCGCCGCGGCCACGCACACGCCCGCTATGGCGAACCAAAGCGCGTTATGGCGGTTCAGAGTCGATACGTTCCGGCGCAACGGCGCGGACAGCATCGCGAAGGCTACGACCGTGGTCGCCGCTATATAGGCGATCAGTCCTCCCAGCATGCTGGCGGCCGGCCCGGTGTGCGCCAGCGCGAACCGCGCCATGATCGGCGTCGTGCCATAGGCCAGTGCCGCCAGGGCCGCGAAGACGTAGCCGGTCAGATAGCGCGGCGTGAACAGGTGTTCCGCGGGCTTTTGCGTATCCGTCTTGGCGGTGCGCGCCGGCGCGCGTTGCGTGATGAGCGAGCCCAGCAGGATCAGCGCGCCGCCGATCATCTGGAGCGCCGTGCATGGCTCGTGCAGCACCACGACAGCCAGCACCATGGTGACGACGACCTGAAGCTGCACCACCGGCGCGGTGAGATTGACGCCGGCCAGCGCATTGGCCTTGAAGTTGCAGTAGCGGCCGATGATGAAATGAAGGATGCCCAGGCCCGCCATCCAGCCCATCGCTTGGTGCGGGAATTGCGGTAGCCGAAACAGTTCGCCGGTCAGCAAGGTCAGCGGCAGGAAGCACACCACCCCGAGCGGGACCGTGATCGCCATGCCCTGGATCGGCGTGCCGCTGACGACGCCACGGCGCACGGTGGCGTTGTTCAGGGCGAACGACGCCGCCGACAGGATCGCGAAAATGGCTCCAAGCACTGCAAACCTCGCGCGTAGCGCCCCGGCGCGAGGCGTTGCAGCGGCGATGCTGCCAAATTAATCCGCGGCTGTCGCCTGCGCTGTGCCGGGATCAGGTCTTTGCATGCCTGCGCTGCGAAGCGCGGGCCTGCTCGGCCAGGAAATTCCGTAGCCGCTCGCGCACGGCGTCGGCGGACTGCGGCGTCCATTTGCGAAAGCCCTCGCCCGAGCGCATCCCGACCTTGCCGGCGGCAACCTTGTCCTTGATCAGCTTGGTCGGCTCGGTCGAGCGGTCGAGATCGGCGAGCAGCACGTTCTGGATGTCGAGGGTGAGGTCGACGCCCACCAGGTCGGTCTGCTCCATCGGACCAAGCACCGCCATCCGTGCGCCGAACCCGGTTTTCACCACCTCATCGATGGTGTCGGCGTCGTACACGCCCGCTTCGATCAGCGCGATGGCCTCGCGCTTCAGCGCATGTTGCAGCCGATTGCCGACAAAACCCGGAATGTCCTTCTTGACGTGAACCGGGTTGCGTCCGGCGTCGCGCAGCAGCGCCATGGTCCGCTGCACCGTATCCGCGCTGGTGTGCTCGTTCTGGGTGACCTCGACCAGCGGCACCAGATGCGGTGGATTCCAGAAGTGCGTGCCGACCACGCGGTTGCGATGCTTCAGTTTTTCGCCGATCCGGGTCGAGGGGATGGCCGAGCTGTTGCTGGCGAGGATGGTGTCGGGTGCGGTCAGTGCCTCCAGCTCGGCGAACAATTGCTGCTTGAGCGGCAGCTTTTCCGGGGCGGCCTCGAACACGAACGCCGTGTCTCGCATCGCCGGCGCCATCTGATCGTGCGCGGAGATCCGGCCGAGCAGGGCAGGGTCGCCGGCGAGCAGCGCGCGGGCGCTTTCCAGCCGCGTGCTTAATGAATCCCGCCACTCCTTCGAAGGGTCGTAGATGCGGACGGTGTAACCGGCCGCCGCCAGCAGGTAGGCGATGCCGTGGCCCATCAGCCCCGCGCCGATCACCCCGATATTCAAGCCTTTCATGCCATCTCCCCCACCGGTGCGCGCGATTTGAACGAACCCGTTAACGGCCGCGCAAGGCTGTTTGTCAACCGCACGGCAAGGCTCTCCGTCAACGTCCTCGTAAGTTCGTTCGTCAAGGAAATCGCAATCCTGTTCCTCAACGGAACCTCAAAACCTCTCAGCCAACATCGCCGCCATCAAGCGCCATCCAAAAAGGCGCAGGGAGTCGTCGTCGATGTTTGCCGCGTTCATTCGCGGGCTGCCGCTCGTTGCGGTGCTCGCTCTTGCGTTCACCAATTCCGCCCATGGCGCAGCGATCGGTCTGTCCGGACATCGCGACGCCGTTGACGAGCACCGCTATCCGTGGTCGTCGCTGGGCAAGCTCTACAACGAGACCGGCGGCTCCTGCAGCGGCGCCGTGATCGCGCGGAACAAGATTCTCACTGCTGCGCACTGCGTCTACAACTTCCGCACCCGCCACTACATTCCGGCCGAGGCGTTGCACTTCCTGGTCGGATATCGCACCGGGCACTATTCCGCCCACGCCCGCATCGCCAGCTACGAGGTCGGGCCGGGCTTCGATCCGCAGCGCTACGATCAGACTTCGGAGTCCGACTGGGCCGTGCTCACGGTGACGCAAAGCCTGCCGGCCGAGATCGAGCCGTTGCGGTTGCGCAGCGAGCTTGCCCCGAGCGGCACCAAAGCCGTGATGGCGGGCTACGGCCAGGACCGTGCCTTCGCGCTGACCGTGGACCGCGATTGCGAGCTTGGCGACAAGTATGGCGCCGGCCTCGTTCTGCACACCTGCCGTGGCAATTTCGGCTCCTCCGGTGCGCCGATCCTGGTCCGCAGCGGCGACGGCGAAATGCAGATCGCCGGCGTGCAGATCGCTTCGATGCAGAGCGGCGGCACCGAGCAGATGGTCGCCGTGCCGGCGCAGGCGATCCTGCGGCAGGAACGCGACGCGCCGCGCGAGGTGAAGCTGGTGCGGGCCTATGTGATGCCGGTCTTTATCTCTCCCGAGGGCTGCCCGGCCGGACCAAGCCGCGATACGCCGATCACGCTTGAGTCGATTCAGGATCGCTTGGATTTCCGACCGACGATCGTCGATGTTCAGGCCGAACCGGACCCGGGCATGGAGGACGCGCCGAACCGTCTGCCCGTCAGCACCGTCGCCTGGCTGTCGGGCGAGCCGTTCGCGCTCGCCTTGTTTTAGCCGTGTGACAGCCTGATCGATTGCCGTTAGGGTCGCGACCCCGAATCGGCAATCGACCTTATGACGGCTCTCGAACAGCTTGGCGCCTTGATCGCCGCCCATCAGCCCGACGATGCGTCGAGCGCGGCTGCTCGCCTGCACACGGCCGACACGATCGGCGCCTGGATCGCTGCCTGCGGCACCGCCGAGGGACGCGCGCTGCTGGCGTTCCGCAAGGATGTCGATGCGCTCGCCGATCGTCTGGCGATCAACGTGGCGCTGGCGCGGCTCAGCGAGATCGACGACATCCACCTCGGTGCCATGGTCACCCCCGGCGCCATCGTGGTGCCGTCTGCGCTGACCATCGCTGCCTCGCTGCCCGATGTGGGCGCCGAGGACATCGCCGCCGCGATCCTCGGCGGCTATGAGGCGATGGTCCGGCTTGGCGCAGCCATCGACGGGCCGAGCGTGCTCTACCGCGGCATATGGCCGACCTATTTCGCGGCTCCGTTCGGGGTGGCCGCGGTCGCGGCGCGGCTCCTCCGTCTCGACGGCATGCAAACCGCCCACGCGCTCGCCACCGCGCTGATCATGGCGGCGCCGGGCGCCGGCCACCACGCTGCGGTCACGACTGCGCGGTGGCTTGCGGTCGGCCATGCCGCAGGCCGCGGCTTGCAGGCGGCGCTGGCGGCCGGGGCTGGCTTCACGTCCGATCTGCGGATCGCCGAAGGCGATTTCCTGAAGAACATCTTCAGCATCATCCCCAATGCGGCGGTGCTGAGTAACGGATCGGGCGCCTCTGCCTTGAGCCAGACCTCGTTCAAGCCGTGGTGTGCCGCCCGCCAGACCATGGCGGCGACGCAAGCCCTCAAGGAGGTGCTGGCGGACGGCGTTGCGCCCGGCGAGATCGCGCGGATCGGCGTTGCCGTTCTGCCGCCGCATCTGAAGATGATCGATCACGGCGTCACCGCCGGTGACCGCTTCTCGCACCTGACCAGCGTGCAATATCAGATGGCGGTCGCGGCGCTGGCGCCGGACCGGGCCTACGCCTTGAGCCCGGCCGGACCGTTGCCGTCCGAGCTTCAGGCTTTCATGTCGCGCATCCAGGTGCGGGCCGAGGAGGGTTTGCTCAAGGCCGGCTACCCGCAAGCATGGCCGGCGCACGTTACTGTGATGACGTCAGGCCGGCGCGAGCATTCCGTCAGTCACGTGCCCGGCGATCCGGCACGGCCGTTCGGCCAGCCGGACGTCGAGCAGAAATTCATTCGGATGGTCGCGCCGCCGCTGGACCGCGAGCGCGCGGAGGCGATGTTCGCGGCGTCATTGACTGCGCTGGAGCGGCCCGCTGCGTTCATCCGCGACATCGGGCAGATCGGTGCGCAGCAGCACTGATCGTCAGTGCAACCCGTAGCTCGCCAGCACGGTGCGGCAACGGTTGCTGATCTCCTCGCGGTGCTGGCCAAAGCACATCAGGACGTTGCGAACATTCGGCACGGCGTCGCGGCAGAGCCGCATCGCGTCGGGCATGCAGGCCGCCTTGGCGCGCATGCTGACCTTGATGGGCTGCTCCTCGGGCTGGATTTCGCCGGCCGAAGCTGCGGTAAGTCCGGCGGCCAGACAGGCGGCCACAACAAGGCTGCTGCGGAAAGGCATGGTCCTCCCTCGCCACTGGTTTTGCGATGAATGGAAAGCGTTCAGAATTCGTGCACCGTTAACGCGAAGAAGGTTCCCCGGTTCCACGAAGTTGCCGCAAAGAATTGCGCCCGGCGCATGGGCCGGGCGCAAATCAGATCAGGGGTGAAGGTCGGATTAGAGTGCCAGGACGTTGGTCGCCCGGCTTTCGATGTCGGTCCGCACCTTGGCGTAGATGCGCGGATTGCGCGCCGACAGGATTTGCAGCGCCGCCATCACCGCGTTGCTGGGCTCCAGGACCGTCATCACCGGGGTCTTGCTCGGTGCCCGCAGCGACGACCAGACGTCCTCATGGAAGTCCTTGGCGCTGGCCGGCACCGTGATGACCGGCACGGTGGACTGCGCCGACAGCACCGGACCCGCGCCGTTGGAGCGGCCGATGAAGGCGATCACCACGCTATCCGGCACTTCCTGGATCAGCTTGTTAAGGAGGAGAGCACCCGCAACCGGCTCCTTGTGGATCGAGCAGGTCGCGACCGTCATCATGTCCTTGAACTCGCCGAGCGCCTCCGCGAACGGCTCGGTCTTGTCGCTTTCGGAGCCGCGCCACAGGATGATGCGCTGGCGCGGCAGCCGGAAGTGGCCGGTGGTTTCCGACACCTGCCGATACTTCGCCGCCACTGTGTCGAGCGAGCCGCCGTCGCGATAGACCTGCTTGTCGATGTAGGCGCCGTTTTCGAGCACGCGCCAGGAGTCGTTGTCGATCACGTCCGCGAGCAGCAAGTTGCCCTTGGCGTCGAAACCGAACTCGACCTTGTAGTCGACCAAGGTGCCGCCTTCGAGCGCCCACGCCCGCTCCAGCACCAGGAACGCCTGCCGGGCGATCCGCCGCATCTCCGGGAAGAACTTGTATTCCTCCGGATGGCTGAACACGTCGGCGGTCGGCAACGTCAGGAACGGCTCGGCGCCGATGATCGGCTTGGCCGGATTGAACAGCTTGATCTGCGCGCCGCCGTCCTCGTACTGCATGTACGGATCGTCGGCGACCAGGGTCTTGCCCTTCCAGTCCTTGTCCTTGGTCTTGAGATAGAACTCGACCAGCAGCTTCGGGAACAGTTGCCCCTTGCTGAAATGCGGACTGCGCTTGAGCGCCGAGCCGTGGGCCTCGCGGCGCACCACCACCTCGTAGGGCAGCATGGTGCAGGGCGGGGCGATGAACGAGGTGGCGCTGTCCTGGCTCTCGAAGGCGATCGGCAGGCCGCAGGCCTTGAGCAGGCGGAACACGTTGCAGGTGGTCTGGGTCGCCAGCGCACCCTTATCCGGGATCACGTCGTGCTTGGCGCCGTCGCCCGCGGTGATGTCATCCTTGGCGACGATCGACACGAGATCGGAGCCGTTGATGCGGAATATTTTCTTGGTCTTTCCTTCGGTGACGAGAGCGCCGAGTGAAAGGGCTTGCTTGTGTCCGGCCGTCGGGGCGTCCACTGGGTATCCTCCGCCTGAAAAAGAAACGCCGACCATAGTCGCTCGCCCCCTGGTCATCTAGGGCGGCGAGGGGGCTTTTCAACCGGAAATGCTGCGGGTTCCAACGGCCTTCGAGGAACCAGCCTCTCGTTCGTCATTGCCGGGCTTGACCCGGCAATCCATGAACTCCCTCAACGAGCAAGCCGTAAGGCTGCATTTGCGGGTTTGCCTCATGGATGCCCGGGTCAAGCCCGGGCATGACGCCGTGCGGGTTGTGGAGCCAGAGAAACTACGACGCCTGCTCTTCAGCGATCAGCTTCTGCAGCACGCGCTTGTAGCGCACTGGGCCGACATCGATCGCCAAGGTCAGCGGGTCCACCGCGGTCTGCGATGCGTCGATGATCCGCTGCTGCGCCTCGATCACCGGGGCGTCCTGCTCTTCGAAGGCGAAGCGGCGCATCTTGCCGATCTTGTCCTGGATTTCGCGGTTGAGCGCTTCGTCGGTGGTCTTCACGTTGTAGCGGACCGCGGTGAAGAAATAATGCGTGGTGCGGTCGCTCTCCGGCGTCAGGATGTGCACCGCGTGATAGCCGGTGCCGGTCTCCGCCTTCTGTCCGATCTCGCAGATGCCGGTGATCAGACGCAAGGTTGAGGGTGCCATCCAGCGGATGCTGGTGATCTTGTCCACCCGCGGCGGCGATTGCGGCCACATTAGCTTGTTCATCCCGGGCGGTTCGGCATTGGTGGCGTGGCGTCCGACGACGATGTCGTTGCCGTCATGGTCGACGGTGATCTCGCTCTCCACGGTGTCGGCGTTGCCGAGAATGCCGGCGTGCAGGTACGACGTGTGGGAGAGATCGAGCAGGTTGTCGACGACGAGCTCGTAGTTGGCCTTGACCATGATCTTGTCGAGCTTGGTGGTGTGCAGTTCCGGCACATTGTCCATCACGCTGAAATCCGGAACCGTGGACAGGTCAGGCTCCTTGTCGCCCATCCACACCCAGATCGCCTTGTGCTTCTCGATCGCCGGATAGCTCTTCACCCGCGCCCGTGGCGGGATGTTCTTGGTGCCGTGCGGCTGCAGCACGCAGGCGCCGGACTTGTCGTATTCCAGCCCGTGATAAGGACACTGGATGCGGTTGCCGCCGACGACCGCGCCCATGCTGAGCGGCGCGAAGCGGTGCGCGCAGCTGTCCTCCAGCGCGACGACATCGCCGTTGGCCGTCCGGTAGACCACCACAGGTTCCTTCAGGATGGTGATGCCGAGCACGCCGTTGTCGCCGAGAGCCTCGGACCACGCCGCGCAATACCAGGCGTTCCGCAGATAGGTTCCGCTGATGAGCTGTTTCTTGCTCTCGATCAGCGCGGCGTCGTGGCCGATCTGGATGTTCATGGCGAGTCTCCGCTGTTGGCGCGGATTATCCGTCCCGCCATCGGGCGGGGTCAAGCGCGCTTGGCCGCCTGAATCGCCGCCCAGATGCGCGCCGGCGTCGCGGGCATGTCCATATGCTCGACGCCGAGGTCCTTCAGCGCGTCCATGATGGCGTTCATCACCACCGCCAGCGCCGGCGTGATGCCGGCCTCGCCGCCGCCCTTGACGCGGAGCGGATTGCCCTGCGTAGGGTCCTCGGTCAGTGCGATGTCGAACGACGGCACCAGATGCGCGCGCGGGATCGCGTAGTCCATGAAGCTTCCGGTCAGCACCTGGCCGGCGTCGTCGTAGCGCACGTCCTCCACCAGCGCCTGGCCGATACCCTGGACGATGCCGCCATGGACCTGGCCATGGAGAATGAGCGGATTGATCGCCTGTCCGGCGTCGTCGATCGAGCCGTAGCGCGGCACGCTGATCGCGCCGGTGTCCGGGTCGATCTCGACCTCGCAGATCGCACAGCCGGTCGGGTAGGCCGGAATGCGGCCGGTGAAGGTTTTCTTCGATTGCAGCGGCTTGCCGGCGGCGAGCGCCGGGTTCTCGTCCATCGCCTTGGCCACGTCATAGAGGGTGAGCCGCCGGTTGCTGTTGGGCGTGGCAAACAGGCCATCGTTGAACGAAACATCCGTATCCGGCACACCAAGCACCTTGGCCGCCACCGCCTTGGCCTGCGCCACCACATCTTCCGACGCCTGGAACATCAGGGTGCCGCCGAGCCGCATCGAGCGGTCGGAATGGGTGCCGCTGCCCGACGGGATTTTCGCGGTATCGCCGCCGATGAACACGATGTCCTCCGGATGCACACCCAGAAGGTCCGCCATCACCTGGGCGAAGCTCGTCTCGTGGCCTTGCCCGGTCGATTGCGTGCCGACCGCGAGCTCGACCTTGCCCTCGGCCTTCACCGTGACCTCGACCCGCTCGTGCGGGATGCCGACCGGCGTCTCCAGATAATTCGAGATGCCGATACCGCGAAGCTTGCCGCGCTTGCGGCTCACGCGCTTGCGCTGCTTGAACCCCTTCCAGTCCGATGCCTCGATCATCCGCGCCATGTTGCCGGCGAAATCGCCGCTGTCGTACAGCAGCCCCGACGCCGTGCGATACGGCAGCTTCTTCTTCGGGATCACGTTGATCTTGCGGATACGCAGCCGGTCGATGCCGAGCCGCTCCCCCGCAAGGTCGATCAGCCGCTCAAGCACCAAGGTTGCCTCCGGCCGCCCGGCGCCGCGGAACGGCGCGGTCGGCACCGTGTTGGTCATCACCGAGCGGCAGCGCATGTGCATCAGCGGGATGTCGTAGACCGTGGTGGCGACGCGATAGGCGTTGCTCAGTGGCACGTAGGTCACGGTCTGGCCGCCGCAGGTGCCGATGTGGTCGACGTGATAGGCGGTGATCTTGCCGTCCTTGGTCAGCGCCAGCCGCGCCGTGGTCACCAGGTCGCGACCGGCGTAATCGGTCAGGAAGCTTTCCGAGCGGTCGTTGGTCCATTTCACCGGCCGGTCGGCGCGCTTGCTCGCCCACAGGATGGTCGCCTGCTCGGGATAGAGATTGTTACGCAAGCCAAAGCCGCCGCCGACGTCCGGACAGACAAACCGCACCTTCTCCAGTGGCAGTCCGAAGCTCTCCGCCAGCACCATGCGCGGCGCATGGACACCCTGGTTGCCGGAGATCAGTGTGTAGGAGTCCGCACTCTTGTCGTAGGAGGCGACGCCGGAACGCGGCTCCATCTGGCAATTGCTGATGCGCTGGTTGACGAAGCGCTGCTCCACGACCAGATCGGCCTTGGCGAAGGCTTCCGCCACCGCGGCCGCATCGCCGAAATCCTGGTCGAGCGCGATGTTGTCCGGTGCGCTTGGCCAGATCGTCTCGGCGCCATCGGCCTCACGCACGTCGGTCACCGCGCCCAGCACCTCGTATTCGACCTCGACCGCTTCGGCCGCGTCGCGCGCCTGGAACAGCGTCTCCGCCACCACCACCGCGACCGCCTCGCCGGGATAGCGCACGCGATCGACGGCCAGCGGATATTGCGGCTCCTCCAGCACCGGGCGCTTCTCCGGTGCGAAGGCACGGACCTTGATGTCGATGGCGCCGGCCGGGTTGGCGCGCTGGATCGCGCCCTTCAATCCGTCGGCGACATAATCCGCGCCGGTCAGCACCGCGACCACGCCCGGCATTTTCTTCGCCGCGGCGGTGTCGATCCGCTTCACCGCCGCATGCGCGTGCGGTGAGCGAACGAACGCAGCAATCGCCTGGCCGGGCATCGAGATGTCGTCGGAGTATTGGCCGCGGCCTCGCACCAGCCGCAGGTCCTCGAAGCGCGGCATCGGCCGGCCGATATAGGGGCCGCCTTCGGCTCTCGGTTTGCGATCCATTCCCGGCATTCTCTGTCGTTTTCGAGCGGCCGGGAGAGTATCGAACGGCTCCTGCGGTGGCCAGCGCAAGCGGTTGGCCGGGCGTCAGAAATCTATATAAAGCGGGGCAGGGAGAGCGCCATGAATGTCGTCGACAAAGCCCCGCAAAGCCTGCGCCCGAATGCCGTGGACTTCGAGCGGTTCCGGCTGCGCCGCTTTGTCGAGAGCCTGGGCCCGGACGAACTCGACACCCGCAAAGAGCCGCACGATCTTGCCGGTCTCGCCGAGGTGATGGAGGGCAACAAGAAGGCGGTGCTGTTCCGCTCCGCCGGCCCGGAAAAGGCGGAACTGGTCGGCAACGTCATGGGCGGCCGCTCGCGCATCGCGGCCGCGTTCGGCGTCAAGCCCAGCGATCTTCTGAAAGAGGTGCAGCGGCGCCTTCGCAACAAGCCGGAAGTCTTCGAGGTGACGCGCGCCGAGGCGCCTTGCCAGCAGGTGGTGCTCACCGGCAAGGACGCCGACGTGACCCGGCTTCCGGTCCATCTCCAGCATGGCGCCGACGGCGGCCTCTACATCTCGGCCACCATCGACTACGTCATCGATCCGAAGACCGGCTTCACCAATGTCGGCCTGCGCCGGCTGATGCTTCGTTCAGAGCACGAGACCGGCGTCGACCTGGTCGCGCCGAGCGACCTGCAGGCGATCTATCTTGCCAACGCCGCGGCCGGAAAGCCCACGCCGGTGAGCTTCGTTCTGGGTGCGCATCCGATAGACCATGTCGCCGGCGTGATGCGCCTGCCGATCGACGAACTCGGCATCGTTGCTTCGCTGCGCGACGCGCCGCTAGCCGTGGTGAAATGCATCACCAACGACATCCGCGTGCCGGCCGACGCCGAGTACGTCATCGAGGGTTATCTCGACGAGAAGGGTCACCGCGAGGCGGAGGGGCCGTATGGCGAATTCCTCGGCTACTACGGCGCGGTGAAGAAGAACCCGGTGTTCCACGTCACCGCGATCACGCATCGAACCGATGCGCTGTTCCAGACCTCGACCATTGGCGGTAAGACGCTCGGCCGTACCGATACCGCGCAGCTTTCGGCACTCCGCACCGAGGTTGCGATCTGGACCGCGCTCCAAGCTGCCGTGCGCGAGCCGGTCGCCGTCTATGCCACCACGTCGAGCGGCGGTGCCTTCAATGTCCGCGTCGCGATCCGCCAGCGCGTGCCGGGCGAGGCGCGCAACGCCATCGGCGCCTGCATGGGCGCGCTCGCCAACTGCAAGAACGTGTTCGTGGTCGATCCCGACGTCGACATCTTCTCCGACGAGCAGATGGACTGGGCGATGGCGACGCGCTTTCAGCCCGACCGCGACCTGATCGTGATGAGCGGGCTTCGCACCCTGCCGCTCGATCCGTCGCTGCCGCCCAACACGCGGATCGGCGCCAAGGCCGGCTACGACCTGACCTGGCCGTTCGGGCAGGGCGAGCGCCTGGAGGTGAAGGTGCCGGCGCCGCCGACTTTCGCCGGCAAGCGCTTCCCCTCGGTCGAGGCGGCGCTCGCCGACGGGCCGAAGTTCTTCGAGGAGCTGATGACCGCGGTGGGCAGCCGCGACGGCCGCGAAGTGGTGCGAACGTTGGGTGGCCTGCGCGACAAGCTGGCGCTCGACCGCGATGGTGAAGGGCGCTACGTCATCAAGGCAGGCAAATAGCCTCAGCTGGCGAACAGTCCCACCGGCGACTGATTTCGGGAGGAACGGACATGAGAACGTTGTCACTTGTGATGCTGGCCGCTTTGGGCATCGCCGGTTGTGGGACGGCTGCAGCCGAAGAAACCGTCAAGATTGGCGTGATCCGTTCGGTCTCGAATGCCGCGCTGCTGATCGCGAAGGAGAGGGGCTACTTCAAGGAGGCCGGCATCAACCTCGATATGGAGTATCTGCAATCCTCGTCGACCGGCATGGCCAGCCTGGCGCAAGGCCAACTCGACATCATTGCCGGTGGCGTCTCGGCCGGCTATTTCAACGCACTGGAAAAGAAACTGCCGATCATCATCACTGTTGATCGCGTCACCACGCCGATCGGCCACAAGCTGATGATCCGGCCCGATCTGAAGGACACGGTGAAGAGCCTGAAGGACCTCAAAGGCAAGGTGATCGCCTCGAACGCGCCCGGCTCGATCAGCACCTATGAGACCGGCAAGCTCCTGGAGACGGTCGGGCTTTCGATCGACGACGTCGAGATCAAGAATATCCCGTTCCCGCAGTACGCGGTGGCGTTGAAGAACAAGGCCGTCGACGGCGTCCTGGCGATCCCGCCGTTCACCTATTCGTTGGAGGCGAATGGCCTAGCGGTCACGCTCGCCGAGTCCGATCCGATCATCAAGCCGACGCCTCTGACCATCGCGGTGCATCTCGTCAACACCGATTGGGCCAAGTCCAGGCAGGAGATGCTGCGCAAGTTCTACGTTGCACTGACAAAGGGCATCCGCGACTACTGCAACGGCTATCACGGCGCTCCGGTCCGCAAGGAGCTCATCGACCTGCTGGTGAAGAGCAAGGACGAGACCCGGTCCGACCTGCTCAACAAGTACCCGTGGCCGGCGCGCAACCTGAACGGCAAGCTCAACGCCGAGAGTCTGCTCGACGTGCAGGACTGGTTCGTCAAGCACAAGTTCTCTACCGGCCGCCTGCCGATCGAGCGGCTGGTGGACTACAGCTACTCCGATTACGCGCAGAAGACACTTGGGCCGTTCGCGCTCGAGAACAAGGACAGCAAGCTCGAAGGCTGTCGCTGACGCGAGCAAAAGCCCGGACCGGGAGGCACCCGATGCAACGGCGCGGCGCGGCCGTCGAGATCGCGGGCCTGCGGCGCGAATACGCCGGCGCGCAAGGTTCGGTGGTTGCCATCGACCGTTTCGATCTGCGGGTCGCGGCGGGCGAATTCCTTTGCATCGTCGGGCCAAGCGGCTGCGGGAAATCGACCCTGCTGCGCATCCTTGCCGGCCTCGATCGGCAGACCGCCGGGACCATCGCGGTCGATGCAGCCGGCTGGGCTGTCGAGAACGCCATGGTGTTCCAGGACAGTGGGCTGTTTCCCTGGATGGACGTCGAAACCAACGTCCGCTTCGGCCTCGACACTCGCGGCGTGCCGCGCAGTGAAGCCGACGCGCGCGTCGATGCGGCACTCAAGCTCGTCGGTCTGAGCAAATTCAGAAAGCACTATCCGCACCAGCTCTCGGGCGGTATGCGCCAAAGGAGCGCAATCGCGCGCGCCTTCGTCACCGATCCGGCCATGCTGTTGATGGATGAGCCGTTCGCGGCACTCGATGCGCAGAACCGAGTCATCCTGCAGGCCGAGTTGGTGCGGCTCTGGGAGCAGACCGGAAAGACCGTGATCTACATCACGCATTCGATCGAGGAGGCGCTGCTGATGGGCGACCGCACCGTCATCATGACGGCGCAGCCCGGCCGCATCAAACAGATCATCGACGTGCCGTTCCCGCATCCGCGCGACCTGATGAAGCTGTCGGCCTCGACCGAGTTCGGCGCGCTCAAGCTCGACATCTGGCGGGTGCTGGAGGAAGAGGTGAACCGGGCGCGGGCGGAGATGGAGCGATGAGCCCCAAGGCCAAGGAGCGATGGCTCTACCTGATTTCGCCGATCGGCTTGTTGCTGCTCTGGCAGTTGCTGCTCATGGCAGGTATCGGCGATCGCCGCTTCATCCCTACGCCGAGCGATATCGCGTATCGCTTCTGGGAAATGCTGATGAGCGGGGAGCTCGAGCAGAATGCCGCGGCGACGCTCTATCGCGTGTTCGCCGGGTTCTTCCTCGGTTCGATCCCCGGCGTTGCCGTCGGCCTGCTGATGGCGATGTTCCGCCCGATCCGCATCTTCGTCGACCCGCTGATCGCGGCACTGTTTCCGATTCCGAAGATCGCGCTGATGCCGCTGCTGCTGCTGGTGTTCGGCTTCGGCGATGCCTCGAAGATCGCGGTGGTCGCCATCGCGGTGTTCTTCCCGGTGATCATCAACACCTATTCCGGTGCATCGAACATCGAGAAGATCTACTGGGACGTAGCGAAGAACTACGGCGCCAGCCAGTGGATCATGTTTCGCCGTATCATATTCTTCGGCGCGCTGCCGATGATCTTTGCGGGTCTGCGCATCGCGCTCGCGGTGTCGTTCATCGTGCTGGTCGCCTCGGAGTTCGTCGCCACCAAGGTCGGGATCGGCTACCTGATCTGGAACTCCTGGGAGCTGCTGCAGGTCGACGTGATGTTCGTCGGCATCGTCACCGTCGGTGTGCTCGGCCTGATCGCGACGGTGATTCTTCAGGAGATCGAGCGCAAGGTCATTCCTTGGAAGGCGGGGTAGGCGGGAGCGCCTCGTCACACACCGCCGTCATGCCCGGGTTTGACCCGGGCATCCATCTTTTTGCGAAATTAGCTGGATTGCCGGGTCAAGCCCGGCAATGACGTTGATGGGCTGTGCCGAATCTACTTTTTCGGCTTCCAATCCTTCTTCCAGGCCGGTGGCACTTCCGAGTCGATCAGCACGAAACAGATCCGGCACGGCTTGCCCGATTTGTTGACCCAGGCGTGGTTGGTGCCCTGCTGCACCAGCACATCGCCGGCCTTGCAATGCACCTCGGTGTCGTCGAGCAGCATGTCGATCTCGCCGTCCATCACGATGGCGTAGTCGATCGAGCGGGTGCGGTGGGTGTACATGTGGCGCTGGTAGCCCTGCGTCGCCGGATCGATCCCCATCTGCTGGAGGATAGCGTGATGGTCGACGCCGTGCGGCAGCTCGCCCTTGATCGGGGCGAAATCGACAATCCGGCAGATTGAGCCACTCTTGGGCGGCGGCACCTTGGTCGGCTGGCTGGCCTGATCCTTGGTGTGGGACAGGTCGACCGGCGACTCGTTGGTGATCCACAGCAGTTGGGTGACGTTGCCCTCGCCGCGCTGGTTGACATAGGGCGTCGGGGCATCGATCAGCACCACGGCCTTGCCGTCGGCGTCGTGGCCTGTGACGATGCGTCGGACTGGTTTCTTTTCCATCTCACTCCCTCGCGATGATTGTGCGCGGCATCCTTTGAGGCAGGCGCCCCAATGTCAATCCGGGTCTGCCATGCGACAGCATGGCCAAAACACCACCATTCCCGAGGGGCCGGCAAATCACTATCCTTTGCCGCCATAACCTGGAGAGACTTCATGCGCCGCCTGAGCTTTGCCGCCACGCTTGCCCTTTTGCTCGTCCCGCTGGCCGCTTCATCGCCAGCCTCCGCGCAGGCCTGGCCGACCCGGCCGGTCAAATTCATCGTGACGCTGGGGCCCGGCAGCGGCACCGACATCGGTGGCCGGCTGCTGGCCGACCGCCTCACCAAGAAGTGGGGTCAACCGGTGGTGATCGAGAACCGCCCCGGCGGCGACGCCATCGTCGCCATCAACGCCTTCGTCAGCGCCCATGACGACCACATCCTGCTGCTGTCGCCGACCTCCTCGTTCATCGCGCATCCCTGGATGCACGACAACCGGCCGTACAAGGAATCCGACCTCGCACCGATCTCTCGCGTGTCGATCACCTTGATCGGCATTTCGGTGCCGCATGACATGCCCGTGAAGACGTTCGGTGACGTGGTGGCGCTCGCCAAGTCGAAGCCCGGCACGCTCAATTGGGCCGGCGTCACCGGCGCTCTGGACTTCACCTTCGAAGGTTGGCTCAAAGCTTCCGGCCTCGACATGAAGAAGGTGCCGTACCGCAATCCGGTCGAGGCGGCCAACGATCTCGCCACCAACCGCGTGCAGGTCTACGAGTCGGCGGTTGCGATCGCCCAGCCGCAACTCCAGGCCGGCAAGATCAAGATGCTGGCCGTGGTCAACACCAAGCGCGCCCCCGGTTATCCAGACGTTCCGACCATTGCCGAAGCGGGGCAGCCCGGCCTGACCATCGACGGTCTGGTCGGATTGTTCGGCCCGCCGACCATGCCGATGGCGACGCGGCTCAAGATCGCGGCCGACATCAAGGAGGTGCTGGATACCGACGCCATCATCAAGGATCGCTTCAACGCCACCGCGCAGCTTGTGGCCCCAGGTGGCCCCGAGGAGTTCCAGAAGTCGATCGAAGCGCAGCGTGCGCTGATCCAGAAGAACGCCAAAGACCTCGGCATCGCCGAGAGGAAGTGAGCATGTCGCGGCTATCCACCGTCTGTTCGATCGTCGCGGCGTTGACATTCGCCGCCACGGCCGCCGTGGCTCAGCCGTCACCGCAGGACTGGCCGACCCGCAGCGTCCGGTTCCTGCTCACGCTCGGCGCCGGCAGCGGCACCGACATCGGCGGGCGATTGCTGGCCGACCGCCTCGCCAAGAAATGGGGCCAGTCGGTGGTGATCGAGAACAAGCCCGGCGGCGACGGCATCGTCGCCATCGCGGCCTTCGTCGGCGCTCACGATGACCACGTTCTGCTGCTGTCGCCGAGTTCGTCATTCATCGCTCACCCCTATCTGCACGACAACCTGCCGTACAAGCCGGAGGAGTTGGCGCCGATCGCGCGCGTGTCCAGCACCTTCGTCGGCATCGCGGTGCCGGCGGTTTCTTCGGTTCATTCGATGAAGGACCTGCTGGCGCTGGCGAACGCCAAGCCCGGCGAGCTGAACTGGGCGGGGACCACAGGGGCCAACAGCTTCATGTTCGAGGCGTGGCTCAGGGCCAACAAGCTCGACTTGAAGAAGGTGCCGTACCGCAACGCGGTCGATGCCGGCCGCGATCTCGCCGAGAACCGCGTGCAGGTCTACGAGTCTGCCGTCGCGATCGCGCAGCCCCAGGTCGAGATGGGCAAGGTCCGGTTCATCGCGGTGCTCAACACCGTGCGGACCCCCGCTTACCCCGACGTTCCGACCGTTGCGGAGGCGGGCTATCCGGCGCTGACCATCGACGGGCTGGTCGGCCTGTTCGGTCCGCCAAGCATGCCGATGGCGCTGCGCGAGAGGATCGCCGCCGATATTAAAGAGGTGATGGAGAGCGATCCGATCATCAAGGACCGGCTCACCAAGACCGGGCAATTGTTCGCTCCCGGAGGGCCTGCCGAATTCGGCGCATCGATCGCGGCGCAGCGCGCGGTCGTTGACGCCGCAGCCAAGGCGCTCGGCATCCAGAAGCGCCAGTAGCCGGTTTACAGCGAGCTAAGATTCCTGCGGCGCGAGCGGCGGCGCGCGCTCTTCGGTCAGGCAGCCGTCGCCCATGTTGCCATGGTGCTGCCGCCCGCAATGCGGGCAATGCATGCTGATCGGGTAGCTCGCCACCGCTTTGAAGTTTTCGGGACCGAGCTCGATCCCAGGCTGGATCGGCTTGTTGGTGTAGGGGCAGCGGAACATCAATTGGGCCATGGCCGCACCTTGTCGGACGTGGCGTTAACGCCAGATGGACGAAGCGGGTTCCGATTATGTCAAATGCGCCAAGGTCTGCGCCACCCGCTCGCCGAACGCCTTGGTGCCGAGCGGTCCGCCGAGGTCGGGCGTGCGTGTCTCCGACTTGGCGATCACGGCATCGAGCGCGCGTTCGATCATGTTGGCCGCGCGGACGAATTTGTCGTCGTTCCGCCGCTCGCCGAGCCAGTTCAGCAGCATCGCCGCGGAGCCGATCAGCGAGGCCGGGTTCGCTACGTCCTTGCCCGCAATGTCGGGTGCCGAACCGTGCTGCGCCTGCGCCAGTGCGTGTTCGCTGCCCGCGTTGATCGAGGCGGCGAGCCCGAGGCTGCCGGAAATCTCGGACGCCTCATCAGACAGGATGTCGCCGAACGCATTGGTGGCGAGGATCACGTCGAAGCGGCTGGCGTCGCGCACGAGCAGCGCCGCCATCGCGTCCATGATCTGCTCCTCGTACTCCACCTGCGGATAGTTCTTGGCGACGGCCCGCACGCACTCCAGGAACAGCCCATCGGTCACGCGCAGCACGTTGGCCTTGTGCACGGCAGTCACCTTCTTCCGCGGCCGCTGCATGGCGAGCTTGAACGCGGTCTCGGCAATGCGCGTGGAGCCGTTGCGGGTGATCTTGCGCAGCGACAGCGCCACGTCGGGCGTCGGCATGAACTCGCCCGAGCCCATGAACATGTTGCGGTCGGCGTAGAAGCCCTCGGTGTTCTCGCGCACCACCACCAGATCGACCGGCTTGCCGCAACGCGGCGGCAGGCCGGGCCGCGACTTGGCCGGGCGGATGTTGGCGTAGAGGTCGAGGCGCTTTCGCATCTCGCCGGACGGGTTGAGCCCGCCCTGCGCGGCCGGTGGATAGTCGTTGTGCGAGACCGGCCCGAGGATGACGCCGTCGGCGCTCTTGCCGGCTTCGAACGAAGCATCGGGGAGGGTGGTGCCGTGCGCCTTCAGCGCCGGAAACCCGATCGGCACTTCTTCGAAGGTCAGGTCGAGCGAAAGCCGCTGATCCACCGCGCGCAGCACATGCAAGGTCGCCGCCACGATCTCCGGCCCGATACCGTCGCCCGGCATGACGACAAGATGCGTGCGATTGGACATGACGAAGGACTCCAGCGCGAACGAGGGCTGGGGACCTTACTGCTTTTTCGGCGCCAGCGCCCGCGCGCCGAGCAGGATGCCGAGCGCGATCATTCCGGTGATCGCCGCCTGCCAGTGCCCCGCCGCGGCCAGGCCAAACGTGCCGGCCCACGAGATCGAGGAGAACGCCTCGGCGAAGGTCGCAACCCGCGACGAGGTCTGGCGGCGGCGGAAGTGCTGGCGCTTGGCCTGGGTGCGGAACCAGAGCTGGATCAAGGTCGCCGACGCGGCCGAGACGCCGATGCCGGCCACCGCCGCCAGCGCGTCCTTTGGCGAAGCCCATGCCATGGCCATCACAAATGGCGCGAACACCAGGGCAACGCTGCCGGTGACCGCTTCCATTTTGGCGCGCACGATCCAGTTCGACGGCACCGGCGAGGTGGCAACCAGATCGGGCGCATCCTCGCCGGAGATGGCGAGCCAAGCGAGGCCCCCGGCAAGCTGGCCCGCGCCCATCACCAGCACCGGCACCAGCAGCACGAGATCGTCGTTGTGGCTGCCGAAGGCGCGCCACAGCATCAGGCCGGGCGGCAGCAGATAGAGAAGCTGCATCAGGGTCTGCGAGGCGAGCCAAGGATCGCGCCGAAGCAGCGTCCATTCCTTGCGGCGGAGCGCCGCCCGTGGCGACGCCTGGCGGAAGCCCGTGCGCCGCCGGTGCTGCACCACACCGCCGTTGGAGACACCGGCGGCGGCGACGGCATGCTCGCCGAAGCGGGCCGAGAAGATCCCGATGGCTGCGGCGAGCAGCAGAAGGCCCAGGCTGAGCACGGCCGCCAGCGCCGTCATGTCGCCCAGCACCGCACGCGCCGGCCACCACACCACGCTCTCAATTGCCGGCACCAGCGACACCAGCAGGTCGGAGCGCAGGAATGTGAAATAGGAGAGGGTGCCGTACGACAGGATCGCGGCGACCTGGAGCCCGATCACGAAGGTCGCGCCGACGATCGCCGCGACCACCTGCGCCGCGAGCCGGGTGCGCTTCGGCCCGATGGTGCGAAACAGCGCGACCGTGAGCGCGACCGACAGCCCCGCCGCCAGTGCGCCGACCGCGGCCACCACGCCATAGGCCGCGAGCCAGCGCGTCCCGCCGCGCCAGACCAGAATGTTGATGAAGGGCGCCGCCAGCAGCACCGCCATCAGCACGGTCGAGACGGCCATGGTGGCGATCCGCACCGCGAACACCCGGCGCGAGGCGACCGGCGACGATAGGATCAGGTCGAGGTCGGAGCGTGCGTAGAACGCCCGGGTCACCGATTCCATCGCCTGCGACATCATCAGCGACCACGCCAACAGTGCGCAGCCGGTGATGACCACCAGCGTGCCGCGGTCGGGGTCGGGCGTGATTTCGGCGAACCTGGCGACGATCGCGAACGCGATCAGATGCATGACGACGGCGAAGCAGGCGAATGCAGCGATCACCACGCGGGCCCGCCGCGGCTTGCCCGCGGTCAACATCGACCACCAGTCCCGCCACGCCAGGCGGAATTCGTGATGCGCCAGCCAGGTGATGGAGGCGGCGTGGCTCACGCCGCTTCAGCCTGCTCGGCGACCAGCGCGAGGAAAGTGTCCTCCAGGCTCTGGTCGCCCTTGCCGGCTTTGCGTCGCAATTCGTCCAGCGAGCCTTCGGCGATCAGCCGGCCGCCGGCGATCACGCCGATGCGGTCAGCCATGCGCTCGGCCACTTCGAGGATGTGCGTGGTCATGATCACGGTGCCGCCGGCGGCAACCCGCTCGCGCAGCACGTTCTTGACTTGGCGCGCCGAGCCGGCGTCCAGCCCGGTCAGCGGCTCGTCGAGGATGATCAAGCGCGGATCGTGGACGAGGGCGCCGGCCAGCGCCACCTTCTGGCGCATGCCCTTCGAGAATCCCTCGCAGCGCTCATGGGCGTGCTGCTTCAGCCCAAGCCAGCCGATCAGGTGGTCGGCACGCGCCTCGGCGGTCGCCGGCTCGATGCCCCACAGCCCGGCAACGAATTCGAGATACTCGGTCGGCGTCAGCTTGTCGTAGATCATCGGCTCGTCGGAAACCCAGGCCATGATCCGCTTGGCCTCGACCGGATCGGCCAGCGCGTCGATGCCGAACACCTTGATGCCGCCCTGGTCCGGCGCAAGCAGCCCCGCCACCATCCGCAAGGTCGTGGTCTTGCCGGCGCCGTTCGGCCCGAGCAGGCAGTAGAACTCGCCGACCCGCACGGTCAGATCGAGCCGGTCCACCGCCGGGCGGTCGAACGTCTTGGTCAGCGCGCGGATGTCGAGCGCGCTGAAGGGGCTGTGCTGGTTCATCGGGTGGCACCTGTGGCAGGCCACCACTCTAGTTGAGAGAGGTTTCAGCTCCCTGAATCAAAAAACAGAGAAATTGCTTCGTATTTTAAGGGCTTACGGCCCGGCCGAAGCGACCTCGGCGCGGGTCACGAAGGCGTCGGCGAAAAACTCGTCCGCCGGCAGTCCCGCGGCGAGGAACTCGCGCTTGGCGGCCTCCGTCATTACCGGCACGCCGCAGACATAGGCCTGGAAATCCGCAAGCCGCGGATGATCCTGCAGCACCGCCTTATGCACCAGGTTGTGGCGGATGCCGGGCTCCGGCGCATCGGAGATCACCGGCACATATTTGAAATGGGGATACTCACTCGCCCATTTCGCCGGAAGATCGGAGTAGAGACCGGCCCTGGTGCGCGCGCCCCAGTACAGCGTCATGTCGCGGCGGACGCCTTTGATGAACATGTCTTCGATGATCGACTTGATCGGAGCAAAGCCGGTCGAGCCCGCGACGAACAGGACCGGCTTGCCGCTGTCCCGCAAATTGAAATCGCCGAACGGCACTTCGAGTTTCAGCCGGTCGCCGCGCTGCAGCTTCTCAAACACGTAGCTGGTGAACGCGCCGCCCGGCACATGCCGGATGTGCAGTTGTGCGCCGTCGCTCTCCCGCGGCGGATTGGCCATCGAGAAATCACGGCGCTCGCCGTTGTCGAGGATCAG
>JADMIO011014752.1_pt1 | contig 29174 bp, 23 predicted proteins | sample 8958161 | NCBI WGS metagenome assembly JADMIO01 (sample SAMN16585339, study PRJNA669376) | soil metagenome | isolation source: Crop rotation soil | place: USA: Cullars Rotation, Alabama | collected 2011 | reverse complement strand
ACAACCGCCGGCGGAGTCAGCGCGCGCAAACCCGACGCGAAGCCAATCCCAAACACGAGGAATAAGGTATTTTTCATACGACAGATGGAAAACCCGGCATACTGAGATCCAACCAGACGGACACGGCGTTAATCAAGGCCTGAAATCGGAGAAAAAAATCGCCTGGGTCGCACACTGGTCATGGGTGTTTTGATTCTTTCAACGAGTTAGGCCAGCGCTGAGCGGATGACTGCCAAGATTTGAATTGTAAGGCCGTTCGACATGCCCATAGTGGATGAACGAAGCCGATTCCGGGAACACTGCAGAAGGCGGGTGCACTGCTCCAAACGACGCATCGGAAGATCGTGTTATTGGCTGCTGAGGCCGAAGGAATGACCCGAGACTTAACGCGCTATCCATTGTTAGTGGAGTGTCCAGGCGGCCTGTTGCTGCGAAATTCGCCGGCAACTAGGATTGGGTACAAGGCTGAGTTCTCGAGGTGAGAACAAAAGCATCTCTTATGAATCACCTTCGCCGAGATTTTTCCGAAATGTTGCAAACAGAATTCGAGAAATTGGGTTATTGACCAACTCAACCAGGGAAAACAGAAAGGAACGCGGAACGTGCCATACGTCACTGTCGGAAATTACAAAGGAGTCAACATCGACATCTTTTATAAGGATTGGGGTAGCGGGCGGCCGATCGTGTTCAGTCACGGCTGGCCGCTCTCGGCGGATGATTGGGATCCGCAAATGCTTTATTTCCTCAGCAAAGGTTTTCGGGTCATAGCGACTGACCGCCGCGGACATGGACGCTCGACTCAAACCGGCGACGGCCATGACATGGACCATTATGCTGACGATCTGAAGGCAGTTATCGATCATCTTGGGGTGACGGATGCGATTCACGTCGGCCACTCGACCGGCGGTGGCCAGGTGGTGCACTATCTCGCTCGCCACGGAGACAAAAACGTGGCGAAGGCGGTCATCATCAGTGCGGTGCCACCCCTGATGGTGAAGACTGAAAAGAATCCGCTAGGCGCACCCAAGTCAGTTTTCGACGATCTTCAGGCGCAGCTCGCCGCCAACCGGGCCAAATTCTATTACGATCTGCCCGCTGGCCCATTCTATGGTTTTAACCGTCCCGGGGTGAAAGCGATCGAACCCATCGTGTGGAATTGGTGGCGACAGGGAATGATGGGCGGTGCCAAAGCACACTATGACGGGATCGTCGCGTTTTCGCAGACCGATTTCACGGAGGATTTAAGAAAGATTTCGATCCCGGTTCTGGTCATGCATAGCGAGGACGACCAGATCGTGCCCTATCAAGCTTCTGCTCCGCTTTCAGTCAAGCTCCTCAAAAATGGCACGCTAAAGACATACAAAGATTTCCCCCACGGCATGATCACGACCCAAGCTGACGTCATTAACGCCGATCTGCTCGCGTTTATTGAAGCGTGATCATCAACCCACGAAGTCACATTTTGGAGTAACAGATATAGATAACTAAGAATATGAAAATCGTAGTCATAGGGGGCAGCGGCCTGATTGGATCAAAGACCGTGAACATTCTTCGTCAACGCGGCCATGAAGTCGTGGCAGCGTCACCTTCCAGTGGCGTGAACACGCTCACGGGCGCGGGACTTGGGGAAGCGCTCGCCGGCGCTCAGGTCGTGATTGATGTCGCCAACTCGCCTTCATTCGAAGACCAGCCTGCGATGGAGTTCTTCAAAACGTCAGGTCATAACCTTCTCGCCGCCGAAAAAGCCGCTGGCGTGCAGCATCATCTGGCCCTCTCGGTCGTCGGGACCGATCGCCTCACAGGAAGTGGTCCCGGGTCCTTGAGTGGCTACTTCCGCGCTAAGTTGGCCCAGGAAAACCTAATCGAAGAATCGGGTATTCCGTTCACGATTGTCCATGCAACACAGTTCTTCGAGTTCGTTAAAGGCATTGCCCAATCGGGAGCGGATGGTGCCTCGGTCCGGCTATCATCAGTCCTGATGCAGCCAATGGCGGCAGACGATGTCGCTGCTGCCGTCGTCGAAGCGGCTCTCGGCCAACCCATAAATGGAACGATCGAGATCGCCGGGCCCGATCAGATCCGGCAGGACGACCTTGTCCGGCAATATCTAAGTGCGACCGGCGATCAGCGGAAAGTGGTTACTAACGAAAAACCGCTCTACTTTGGGATTGAAGTCAACGACCAAAGCCTCGTTCCGGGCGCGAATCCTCGACTCGGCAAGATGCATTTCAAAGATTGGTTAAGCACCACCGCCTCTGAGAAGGGGAAATAAGTGGACCGGACAAGCTGCAACAATTTTGCGCGCGATGTTGATGAAGGAGTGCTGTAGCTGGTTGCGGTTGTCGCAGGCTGAGACACAGCCGCAGCTCCTAACAGGTAGCTCGGATGCCGTCACGAACATCTCAAGAAGGAACCAAACCACCAAACAGAGGCAACATCATATGAAACGAATCCGAACTTCTAAAACAGTTAGGCTATCGCGCCTGACACTTACTGTTGGCGCAATGCTGATCACAGTTGGTCTGCGATCGGCCGTAGCCGATGACAAAGGTGCGAAAGCTACGGTCGTCTTTGACCATGTCATACCAAACGTGCCTGGCAAAAGTATGAAGGGTATTCTGGTCGAATACGGTCCCGGCACGATGTCGCCGGGCCACATACATCCCAAATCTGCTTTCATCTATGCGACAGTTCTCGAGGGAGCGATCCGAACTTCGGTCAACGATGGACCCGCCGTTGTTTACAAGGCCGGTCAAAACTTTCCCGAGCTCCCCGGCGATCGACATACTCTTGATGAGAATGCGAGCAAAACGGAACCCGCCAAGTTGCTGGCAGTATTCGTGGTGGATACGGACAGCAAGGAGCCACTGTTAACCCCGCTGAAAAATTGAACTAGTCTTGAGGCGATAATCCACACTTCAACAAACGCTCACAGATGAAGATTTTTGTTGCCGGAGGAACCGGGGCGATCGGTCGTCCGATGATGACGGAATTGCTTGCTAAAGGACACGTTCCAGTTGCTCTCACCCGTTCTCCAGAAAAAGCTCAAGCTTTAGCGAAGCAAGGCATAGAACCGGCAATTGCCGATGTATTTGATGGCAAGGCGGTCGAAGCGGTTATCCGTCGCGCTCAGCCCGAAGTCGTAATTGAACAACTGACTGCCCTGCCCAAACACTATACTCGTGAGTCTATGAACGCGGCCGCCGCCCTCAACGAGCGAATCCGCTTCGAAGGGGGCGCCAATGTGCTGGCGGCCGCGCAAGCAGCAGGTGTGCGCCGTTACGTGAGGCAGTCAGTTGCATTCTATGCGGTTCCTGGTCCTGGATTGGCTGATGAAGATACGCCTCTAGCATTTGACGCTTCGCCTGCTGTGGCCACAGGTGCTCGCGAGATAGCGGAACTTGAGCATTCATTGCTGGGGATCCCCAACCTAGGAGGGATCGTCCTGCGTTATGGCTTCTTTTATGGAGCCGGCACTTGGTTTCATCCGGACGGTGATGTGGCTGGGCAGGTGCGAGAGCAACAGTTCCCGATTATCGGCAACGGCCAAGGTATCTGGTCGTGGGTACACATTGAAGACGCGGCGATTGCCACTGTTGCAGCTGCCGAGCAAGGCCATCCTGGGATTTATCTGGTTGTAAATGATCATCCTTTAGCTGTGCGTGAATGGCTTCCCGCGTTTGCTCACTGGCTGAACGCTCCACCACCGCCGCAAGTATCGATGGAGAATGCTCTCCGAGAGCGTGGCGGTGCGGATGCAGTTTACTACGGCACGCAGATGCGAGGCGCATCGAATGCGAAGGCAAAACGGGAATTGCATTTTCGGCCGAGACCATTGGAGTGGAACGAGTACGCTCGCGATATGATCAAGCCTGCCCAGAGAGACCCAGATTGAGAACTCGACCTATGAGATATGGCTGAGTCGGAATCCACCGGCGCTGTAGATAACACCCCAGTCGCCCAGCAATCCAAAACGAGGGTCGCACCGTTCTTTCGTTTTGTAAGGCAGCGGAGTCGACTGATTTTGATCAGTGCTGGGGTGCTGCTTTTATTGTTACTAATCGTTTGGTGGACTATCCATGCATTCGGTAGCGTCTCGACCGATGATGCCTACGTAAATAGCTACGTCACCTTTGTCGCTCCGCGCGTAAGTGGGCAAGTTGCGCGTGTTATTGTTGAAGATAACAACCGGGTGAAGAAGGGTGATGTGCTGGTCGAGTTAGACTCGGAGCCGTACCGAGTCCAGGTAGCGATCAAGAAGGCTGCAGTTGATACCGCCCAGGCCAATCTAGCGGTCACCGAGGCGACGACTCGCGGCCAGATCGGCCGCGCGCGTGGGCTTCGTTTCAAATTACAACACGCAATCGAAGATGTGGACAACCAGATCGCGATTATTCGCGCGCGGATTGCAACCTGGGAACAGTCCAAAGCAACACAAGCCCTGGCCCAGGCCGAGTTCGATCGGGCGACGAAACTTCTCGAGACGAAAGTGTCGAGCAAGGAAGAGTATGACCAGAAACGCGAGCGCTTGGATGTGGCCAACGCACAAGTCAGGCAGGCGTTGGAAAGCATTTACCAGGCTCGCGCGACATTGGGTTTAGAACCGCAACCGCCAGAAGGCCAGGACCTGGCTAACGTTCCGCCCGATTTGGATCAAACGTTTTCCTCGGTTCGAGAAGCGCTCAGCGAGTTGATGCAAAGCGCTTCGCAATTAGGTGTTATTCCTTCCTCATGGGATTTGAAACCCAAAGAGGTATTGGCGGAGTTTTACCGCCGCGATCCGGGTGGGAATATCGACAAGATTTACGCCGAGATCATCAAAACCGCTCCGGGATTGAAACAAGCGCAGGCCGAGTTGATGCGGGCAGAACGTGACCTTGATGAAGCGAAGTTGAATTTGCGTTACTCTACGATAGTCGCCGAGATAGATGGGGTAGTTACTCGCCGTAACGTAAATCCCGGTAATAATGTGCAGGTCGGCCAAAGTTTGATGGCGCTCCGATCCCTTCGCGATACCTGGATCGATGCCAACTTCAAAGAGACGCAACTGCGCAAGCTTCGAATCGGTCAACACGTCGTGATCGAAGCTGACATGTATGGCAGCAGGCAAAAGTTCGAAGGGCGTATTTCCGGTTTTAACTTTGGCACGGGTTCGACACTGGCCTTGCTTCCGCCGCAGAATGCTACTGGCAATTTCGTCAAGGTCGTTCAGCGCTTACCGGTGCGGGTTGACTTGATTAGCTATGACCCGGATCGATTCCCACTGTTCGTCGGTCTTTCGGTTACGCCGACGGTCGATCTTCGGAGCAAACCGACAGGACCGAACGCGGGCAAATTCTTGCAGGAATTGGCGACGTCGCCGGCGGAAACGGCTTCGGCGAAATAATGGCCGCCTCATCGATCGCTGTCCCGAGTTACTCGCCAGCGATTGCGCGGACGGTCAATCCATGGGTGGTGGCGGTAGCGGTTGTTATCCCGACCTTTATGGAGGTCTTGGACACAACGATTGCCAACGTGGCCTTACGTCATATCGCAGGCGGGTTATCGGCCGCGGTCACTGACGGTGAGTGGGTAATCACCAGCTATCTGGCGGCTAACGCAACTATTCTTCCGATTTCAGGGTGGCTCTCGATTCGACTTGGACGTCGGAATTATTTCCTGCTTTCGATCCTGGTCTTTACCGTCGCTTCGGCGCTTTGCGGAATGGCCACCAGCCTGAACATGCTGATCTTTTCCCGGATCCTGCAAGGACTAGCGGGTGGTGGGCTCCAGCCCTCCAGCCAGGGCGTCCTGCTGGATGCATTTCCGAAGGAGAAACAGGGCGCGGCTCAGGCTGTTTTCGGTATAGCCGCTCTCTTTGCACCGGTGGTCGGGCCGACTCTTGGTGGCTATATCACAGACAATTACAGCTGGCGCTGGGTGTTCTATATCAATGTCCCGGTCGGAATTCTCGCGCTCGTGATGTGTAACGCCCTGGTCTTTGATCCGGATTATCTGAAGGCCCAAAATGTCGAGCTTAGAAAAGGGCCGCGGCGGTTCGATACTCTCGGGCTTACTCTGCTCGCCATCACTTTGACCTCATGGGAGGTCTTGCTGAGCAAAGGCCAGGAATGGGATTGGTTCGGTGACCCGTTCTTCAGGGTTCATGTATTAGTGCTACTCTTTCTTGTCGGTCTCGTCAGTTTGATTGTCCGCGAGACACATTATGACAATCCGCTGATCAATTTCCGCACGCTCAGGAACAGGAACTTTCGCTTTTGCTGCATCATTATCTTTTGTGCATTTGGAATCCTCTACGCAAATACCGTCAGTCTGCCGGCATTGCTTCAATCGCTCTTCGGTTATGATGCAACTCATTCTGGTCTTGTCCTATCACCCGCGGGGTTCTTCGCGATCGTGATGCTTGCAATCGGTGGTCGTTTGCTAGGTCGGGGAGTCGATGCCCGCTACCTCATGGCTGCTGGCTTGTCCATTCTGGCTGCTGGAGGTTACTGGATGTCGCGGCTGAACCTCGATATCAGTCCCTGGCACATTGTCTGGCCACGCACGGTCTTCATTGTGGGCTTATCTATGACTTTCGCGCCGCTTAATGTCGCTGCGTTCATCAATATTCCACCACAACTTCGTGGCGCCGCAGTTGGATTACTAGCCCTTCTTCGAAACGAGGGTGGGAGCGTTGGGACTTCGCTCGCCCAGACCATTCAACAACGGCGTGATCAATTTCACCTCCTGCGCCTAGGGGGGAATCTCGATCCACTTAATCCGTCGTTGAATTCCTATTTGCAACAAGCCCAACCGGTCTTTCTTCAGCAGACCGGCGATCCAGTGACCGCGAAACAAATTGCCCTACAAACGCTGGCTAACTTGCGCGATCAACAGGCGCTGGCCCTGTCGTACTTCGACACCTTTTTGATCTTTGCCGTTCTCGCGCTTGCGCTAGTCGGCTTGGTTTTTTTCATGAAACCTTCCATCGCGGCGAAAGGTGCTCGCGTCGCGCCGGAATGACCGTTTTCGCAGCGCCACTAATCCGCGAGTAGTTTCTCCCCAACAGCCGGGGCGGTTCTGTTACCCAAAGACGTAAGCCGCGCCAGTGCTGTGTGGCATTTCGACAAGCACTCTCGGGCCCCAGCGTGAGACCGACGCGCGGAAGGAGGCGCCGAGCAAGAAGCTTGCGGGCTTCAGCAGAATTTGGTTAGATCGCTGCCTCTACTTAATCAATGAGAAGATTACCCAGGCAGCCAGCAGTCGCGGCTGCCGAATTTTTATTCACTATCCCGGTGGCGCGATTCCTCTGCCTCGCCACCATTGTCAGCCTGTTCTACGGGTCACGCGCCTCCGCGGAATTTGTCGATGTTAGCGCCGCTGTCGGTTTGCAAACAGAACTGAAGAAATCCTGGGGCAATCCCATTTGGGGCGACATTAACAATGACGGTTTCCTTGACCTGATCGTGCCGACGCACGGGCTTCCCGCTGGCCACGGCCCTTTCGTTTATCTCAATAATTGCGGCACCAACTTCATTGATATTCGCTCAACCTGTGGGATCGAGCATGGTGGTCAGACCGATGACGGGGATTGGCATGGCTTTGCCTTCGGCGATCTCGACGGAGACGGAAAGCTCGACCTCTACATCGCTGAAGGCGCGAAGGGAAGTCAGGGTGGAACGGACAAGAGCGATCTGCTCTTTCGTGGGAACGGCGACGGAACTTTCACCAATATTAGCGTCGCCGCCGGCATCCCCATCAATCGTTTTCGCGGTCGTGCCGCCTACTGGTTTGACTACGACAACGACGGTCAGCTCGACCTTTTTGTAAAAAACTTCGGAGGCGCAAACATGCTTTTTCGGAATGTCGGGGGCGGTAACCTAACCCCCGTTTCCGATTGTGGAGACCTCGAATTCGCCACGGACGGAGAAGACTTTGGGAGCATTATGGGTTTCGCCGATTTCGACAATGATGGCCATCTCGACGTGGTTATTACCGGCGATCAAGAGGTGCAGGCCCTTTACCGCAACCATGGTGACGGCACGTTCTCCGATGTCACGGCTGCCTCGGGCATGGTGCGAGAGAGTCACGCGAAAGGGGTAGCGTGGGGCGACTACGACAATGATGGTTTCGTAGATCTGTTCATCGCCCGAGGCCATCAGCGTCGGTCGGGCAAAGGAGCCTCACTCTATCATAACAATGGTAACGGCACCTTTACGGACGTAACCAAGATTGCGCGGGTGGGACTTAACGGGACCTGTTGGAGCGCGATTTGGGGTGACTACGATAATGATGGTTACCTCGACCTGTTTGTAACCTATTCCGGTAAGCTCGGAGATGGTGTCGGCAATGCTAATCGCCTCTTTCACAACAATGGTAACGGCACCTTCACCAACGTCGCTGGCTCTCAGGGAGTGGCGATGAACGACGAGGTCTCCCTCCATAGCGGTGCCGCCTGGGCTGACTTCGATAACGACGGGTTCCTGGACCTGCTGGTCAAAGACGGGATCGGGGTAGGGGAAACCAATGGCGAGCTTAGCCTTGGACGGCACTTTCTCTTCAGAAACACACCAAACGGCAACGGATTCCTCGAGCTCAACCTCCTTGGCGTCCGCTCCAACCGGCAGGGGCTCGGGGCCCGGGTCAGTGTGACCACTAACCTGGGTCGGACTTATTACCGGCAAAATACCGGCGATGGCGGCGGCTATTACGCTTCTCAAGGGTCAGGCCCACTCCATTTCGGTATCGCTCAGGCGACCCAAGCGACAGTTACAGTTCACTGGCCGAGCGGAGTCGTCGATGTGCTGCCTCAGGTACCGGCTAACTGCATCATTACCGTCACGGAAGGGTCGAGCGAACTAACACGTCGACCGTGACCACAGGGCAGCAGTGGCTGGCACTCGAATCGGCATTGCCATTGGTTTTTCGGGCGAAAAGGCGGAGGCATTGCCATCGTCTCCCTCGCATCGGATCAACTTGTCCTCACTAGCTGCTTATGAAAAAGCTAATCGCGATTATTGCAATCGTGGGGTTGGCTTGGGCCGGTTACAACTGGCGCAACCGGCTTGATCATGCCACCCCGAGCGTTTCAGTTGAAGCTCATTCGGCCGATGATCGTACTTTGGCCAGGGCAATTTCCGATCATAAAAGCAATGTTGCTGTTCATGGATATGGCGTTGTGAGAAGGCTTCTACCAGATGACACCAGCGGAATTCGCCATCAACGCTTTATTATTCAACTCGACTCGGGTCCCACTTTACTCGTCGCTCACAACCTCGACCGCGCCCGTCGAGTTGATGCATTAAGAGTCGGTGACAGGATTGAATTCAAAGGCGAATACGAGTGGAATCCACAAGGAGGGGTTGTTCACTGGACGCATCGCGATCCTGCGGGCCGTCATCGATCTGGATGGCTCAAGTGCAATGGCTCTACCTTTCAATGAATAGCATCTAGCTGACCATCTGAGATACCCCTCAAGGTTTGAGAAGGAGTTATTCACGGGGGAGTTAGGCTGCTTGAGGGAGGATTTGTCCCGGCTTACGGCCAGGCGTGAGGAGCTCCGCTTGAGGCTGAGACAAATAGTTAGGTCGTGGATAATCGACGAGAAATAAGGACGGAAACCACCTTCCGCGGTGCTGGTGCTAGGCTCCGGAATCCTTGATTCCGGCTGTTTTCAGAATCGCAATCACCGCCGCGGCCGCGACCGCACCGAGCCCGGCGACGACCGCGGCAAATTCGCATACGCCCGTGGCAAAGCAGACCACAAGTGCCGCCAGCGCGGCGGCACCGAGCACGGCCAGGAGCCAGTCCGGCATCATTCGCCACATCTTATAGGGACCGCACATGCACACTGTAGTACTTGTCTTTTTGCATATTCCCTGGGCGCCATCGGCCGTCGTACACCTGTGCTTTTTGCATTCGGCTGCGGTCGAGTTGTTGTAATCGCTGCATTCCGCCCGCTGCACGAGTCTGGAAGCGCCATGTTCCTGTTGCTCTGTGTGCGCAAGTTCGTGCGCCAGCAAGTGGCGACCGCTGGATGTTTCCGTCTGATAGGAGCCGCCCGCAAACACGATGTGTGGCCCCCGGGTATAGGCGCGCGCGCCGATGGCTCGGGCCGAAGCCGCGGCCTCTGCGTCGGTATGGACGCGAATGTGCGAAAGGCTTCGTCCGAAGCGCGGCTCGAAGAAGGCGCGCGTGGCGGAATCGAGGGGCTGTCCGGGGGAGCGCAGGACGTCGTGCACGATCGCCGGTGCCTGTACCGATGCAGCTTGAGACGGCGTAGATTTTCTTTGCACCTTTTTCTTTTCTTCGTCGGCGGCCTCGCAAAGAGCGCATTTGCGGCTGATCTGCGCTGGGCCGGCGGAGGTGGCGACCAAAGCAGGGGTGGGCATGCCCATGACCTGATCAGCAACACGGTCGGCCTCGTGCTCGAGCGGATCGCTGCTCGAACCGATGACGAGATTGTTTTGTTGGCCGGCTGGCCTGCTGCGAGGATGAACCTGGCGGGGTCCGTTGGGCGAAAACAGGGGAATCCCGCCGAAATCCCACGCTGCCTGGATATCCTCCAGAGTCCTCGCAGGCATTTGCACCTGCTCGCCCGCGCCGCTGTCCAGTGGTCGCGAGGCCGCCTTCGCACGCCGGAGCGCAGGGATGGCTGTTGAGGTTTCGGTTCTTCTCCTCTGTTCTTTTGCCACCGGCGGAGCAAACATTTGTGTGCCTCCTGGTTGCGGCGAGTATCGCCACACCGGAAATGAAATTCAAACACCTTCTAACATCAGCGAAGATTGAGCAGGAGATCCGGGCCCTGGATTCGAGGTAGTCCGACACGGTTTGAGGAGGGCTATCCACACGGGAGTTAAGCGGCTTGCGCGAAGGATTTTTTCGAGCGGGCCGGCAGGGATGAGCGGCGGCGTTCGACGCTGTTAAGATTAAACGACGAGAATGATCTGACACTCACCTTGGTAAGGCGAACAGGGGATCGGCCGTTCCGCTGGCGATTTGGCGGAGTTGTGTCGCCACGAGAAAGAAGCGCGAACCCTGGTGACAATCCCGCGTCCGGCCGTGCCTGCGCAATGACGCGATCCGGGATGCGAGAGGTGAGATGCGGATGCGCGCTTGCTCACGAATCCGCATCCCACGTCGCTGATCAGGCACTTAGCCGCGGCAGTCGAGGGTGGCGAAGCTGACCGAGTCGGTTGCGCTTCGCGTTCCTTTGGTCACGCGGACGGTTGCGGTCGCGTTCGTCTCATCCGGGTAGAGGTTTGAGACGGTTGGGTTCGGGCTGGGCGCGGTATCGAAGATGCCGTCGTTGTTGAAGTCCCAGCTGAAACGGACGTTGCGCTGGGGCGGGGCCAGGGTTGCGGTCAGGGTCACGTTGACGAAGTCGCCACCCTGACACTGCTGATCCTGCACGCTTGCCGTCAGCGTTGGGGCGTTGGGGGCGGTGAACGCGTTTTGCACCGGAACCGCCATGAGCAGAAGAGCGAGGAGAGCGGCGCCGAAGAGCGCGAGCCATCCACTTTTTCCTTTGAGTTGTGTTTTATTCATGCCGAAGCTTCGTTTCTCACGCTTCGAGTGTGCTTTGTTCTCCGAAAGGAAATTGTAACGGAATTGTAACGTTTTTAATTCCCACGTGCGGAGAGTCTTATCCCGCGATCTCGACAAGATGGCCGCCTCGGACAAAACGCCGGACGCCCCAGAACTTCGGTATCCAAAAAAGCTACTCGTTCAGCAATTCGCCGTCCGGTTTCGGTCGACAACCAAACAGCGGCCTCACAAGACTAACGCACGACGGTCAGCGTGAGATCGTTCCCGTCTCCGCCAGTATAGCTCGCCTGTAAGTTATTCCGTCCCGCAGCAATGATTGCGCCTTCACCCAGGTTTGCGAAGCCGCCGGTAAACGGAGCTGCGGATGTATTACTTATCACTGTGAAGACCTGTCCTCTCTGTAGCCTCTTGTTGCCGACTGCGTTCAGATCAAACTGCGCTCCGCTTTGGATCGTAACTCCGTTCGCCACTACCTGATCAGCCGCAGCGTTCTTCGTGCTGAGCATCCAGGTATAGGTGCTGTCGGAGTTGAAAGTCAGCAGGTTCTGAATAGCCAGCGTAGCTAGCTTCTTCGTGCCGACGCTTGGCGCAAGGAATGCGCCCGAGCCGCTGCCGGTTCCAATCGTGGTCGCACCGGCAATGATTCCTTTGCCAGCCAAAGTGCCAGCCTGCACATTCACGCTGCCGGTGCCAGTGCCTGACCCACGCCTGTTGCCAATACCGAGCACGCCAGCGGCAACGGCCGTGTTCCCGGTATAGGTATTACTCCCGGTGAGAGTGAGTGTGCCAGTGCCGCTTTTAGTTAGCCCGCCGGTGCCTTGGATCACGCCAGAAAAGGTCGTGCTCTGGTTATTGCTCCCGATTGTGAGCTTATTCGCTCCGAGCGAAACTGAACCCTTGCCGCTCAATGAGCCGATTGTCACTCCCGGCGCATCGTGATCGCTGATGTTCAGCTCACTGTTATCATTGAGTGTAATACTGGCTTTGCCGCCTTTGGACTTCTCAGCAAATATGACCAAGCCACCGGCGGATCCATTGACTCCGCCATTGGCAGTAATGTTGGCGTTTGCAGCAGTGGCCGCGCCGATAACCACCAAGATGCCGGGTTCCAGCCCTGCGCCGAGCCCGCCGCCGATGACAAAGGTGGCATTGGCTCCCGTCGCCGCGCTGTCCAATTCGATATAGCCGCCCTTCTCGCCGACGGCGCTTCCGCCAACCGTGGTGAAGGTGCCTTCTCCAGCAGTGGAAGACCCTTCGATAAAAATAGCGGAGCCAAGGCTCTGGTTCCCGCCGATACAGTTAACTGTCATGTGTTCCGGGTCGTTGCTGCCTGCGAAGATCGTGAAAGCCGCATTGTTCAGATTCAGGATCGCGTTCCCACCAGTCGAACTGTCGAGGAAGGTGATGGCGGAGAAATCGCTGGCGTTGATGGTCGCATCTCCGGCTGTGCTGGAGTCCCAGAAGTCCATGCTGCCTTGGAGGGAGTCGGACGAAAGATCAAATCTCGCCGAGCCGGCCGAGGAAAAATCGTGGAAAGGAAAATATCCACCCGCGCTGCTGTAGCTCACCATATCGCCCGCTGTGGCGCTCTCGAAAAACGCCACCGCCCCGAAACGGCCATCCACTTCGGGTATAAGAAATGATTGCAGTGCTCCGGAGTTATTGACAATTCCAGCGCCATAGAGGAACAAGGCGCTTATATTGAGAGTGATGGTGTACGACGGCGCTCCGCTATTGAAAATCGCGCTGTCCAGGAAATTATTCGTATTTGCGCTGGAGACGTTGGTCAGATTTGATGTGCCGAACGTGGCAACGTCCGTGGTTGCATTCGGCACAGTTTGAGGCATCCAGTTGGCGGCCGTGTTCCAATCGCCATTGGCCGGATTGCTGCTCCAAGTTGCATTGCCCGCTAGAGAAGACCGCTGCGCGGCTATTAACAGCAGCGCAGCGGCAGTGAGAAACCTGAGCCCGTTGAACGGTATATTTATAAATTGTCCAATAAAAAGTCGATCACTTGTTCGCCTACGCACTCATTTCCGCCGGAGGGATCGTCGTTTTCCGAGTGCCAGTACTTATACGCATGATGATTAGGGGCTGTATACTGGTAACTCATTTTATACTTACGAACATCCAGGGTAACCCCATATCTCGTGAAGAGCGCTTGGAACATAGCGTCCTCATGCGTGAAAGGCACACTGTCGCCTTCGGTAGCATACAACCTGATCGGCGGCGGGTTATTTGTCGCTCCATTGGCCACCAACCAAGCGGGGGAAGCGAGACTCAACTTGTTGCCTTGATCGCCCTCGCAATCAGTATGATCGGGTAGGCCAACGTAATTATCAAAGGCATGTTGGTCGTCTTCGATCTGTTCGTCGGGAATGCCATCAGGGTGGCTGTAACATAAGTTGCAAAGATCCGTCGGTCCGGAAAGGCTGACAACCGCTTTGATATGTGCTCTCGCGTTCTCATCCCATCCGCTGACGGTGCCGGCAGAATCCAAGGCACACCAGAGGGCAAGTGTCCCGCCGCCTGATCCACCGATCAGATAGATGCTGCCGTTGCACCGAGGATCGGCTAGCGCGGCGAGAATCTGCCGCTTGACGTCGTCGGTTTGATCAGGTGCGTGACCTAAACTTCCGTGTGTAATGTCCTGACCGTCCAGAAATCCGTCCCCGGGCGCATGCCTGTGCTCAATCTGGAAGACGAGGAAACCCGCTTGCTGAAGATCATAGGTCGCCCAACGTTCGCTGGCGACACCGTGTGTCTCATAACTGCTTCGCTCGGGTTGTGCTGATCGACATCGGTATGGTTCGGACTGGGAAATAAGCAGTTATTCTTGATTAGTTGATGATCTCAGAAGCGCCGGTCAAGTGTCAATCTGTGTTTGGGCGATCGACACTAAAGCCCAATCTCAAAGGTTCGGCTCCTTCAGGTTCAGGGCTCGTCTTGGGAAACCGTTTTCCGAGACTTTCGCTGTCGGCAAAAGAAAAGCCGCGTATCACAAAACGGTGCCGGACCCCTTAAGGTTAAGTGCCGGGAGTGAAAGAATGAAGGTCGACCCCGCAGCGTGGGTGATCTACCTAACGAGGCTGTGAGCGAGTGACTGTTTGCGTGACGGGCGGGGGTCGCCAGCGCGCGCACATCCAGGCAATCAGGAGCCCGAGAACCGCGGCGCAAATCACATCGGAAAGATAATGGGCGGCGACATACATGCGCGAAGCAGCAATAGCGAGCGGGATCGGGGACAAGGCGAGCGCGAGCTTGCGATTGGCAAAAAAGAGAACTCCGAAAAATGCGGTCGTAGCCGCGGTATGACCGCTGGGGAAGGAGTTGTATTTCGGGCTCAGTCGTGGTCCGTTCCAGCCCAGCTCTTGTTTAACGGAAGGCCGGGCGCGGCCGGTGGCGATTTTCAGTCCGCGCGCGGCGAGGCCGGCAAGGGCGCAGGCGATGATCATGGTCAGGCCAAGTTGGATCCAGCGTTTGTTCCCGCGAAAGGCTGCGACCCCAATGATCAAAGCGCCAGCGAGAATGTGTTCCGGCCAGTCGCCGAAACGGCTGACATTGCGCATCAGGGTTCGGGCGAGCTTGTTGCGGTGAGTGCTGATCCAATGCTGCACCACAGGATCAAAATGGAAGGCGAGCACGATAGCCGCAGCCGCAAGCAGGATGAGCAGGAGCCATTTCCAAGCCGGTGAGATTTTTGCCATGCCAAATTTGCCGGTTGAGTTTCGGCTCCTGCCACCTTTGAATCGCCCTCTTGCAACCTGCAACTCGCAATTTCATTATCCTCTTTGCCGGCTGTCTTCTTTTTCATCTCGTCGGCACGTGGTCGCTGCCGCTGGTGGACCGGGATGAGCCGCGCTTCGCGGAGGCGTCACGGGAAATGATTGAGCGCGGGGATTATGTGGTTCCCTACTTCAACAATCGTTATCGCTTCGATAAACCTCCGCTCACTTACTGGTTTCAGGTCGCGAGTTTTCGCGCCTTGGGTGAAAATCCATTTGCGGCCCGGTTCCCGACGGCCGTGGCAGGGGCATTGACCGCGGTCGTCATTTTCGCCTGGGGCCGGCGTCTCCAACTGGCGCGGGCTGGCCTGTGGGCAGCGATTGTTTTCACCCTTTGTCTCCAGACCTTTCTCCATGCCAAAGCCGCGGTTGCCGACATGTGGCTGGTGCTCTTTGTCACCCTCGCGCATTGGGCTGGATACGAATTGTTGCGCGATCGCTTTGGCGGGAGCTGGCGCAGCCTTGTGGTTAGGCCACGAGGCGGGTGGGGCTGGTGGTGGCTTTTCTATCTCTCGCTCGCCGGCGCGTTTCTGGCCAAGGGCCCGATAGGTTGGGTGCCGTTAGGCACGGTCATCGTGACCGAGCTGTGCCGGCCGGTGAGTTATTTCAGGCAACGGTTTCGGTTCGGCAGAGGAATTCTCCTGGTGGTAATCGCGATCGCGCTCTGGGGGGTGCCGGCGCTCCTCCGGACTCACGGCGAATTCTTCGCCATCGGGATGGGGCGCCACGTCGTCGGTCGCTCGTTCGGCACGATGCAGGGGCACGGCGGGAGCGCGCTTGGCGCGCTCGCCTGGCTGCCATTCTATCTCCTCACCGTGTTCGTCAGCTTCGCTCCCTGGTCGGTTAAGATTCCCTGGCTTACCCGCCGGCTTTGGCAAAGGCGCGACTTTGTCGATTGCTACCTGCTCGTGGGGGTGGCGGTGGTGTTCGGTATTTTCACGATCGTGAAAACGAAGCTGCCGCATTACATCCTCCCCGCATTCCCATTGCTGGCTCTTATTCTCGTTAGGCATTGGCTGTCGTCGGAAGCGGGCGAGCGCAGCTTGCGGCGCTGGTCACTCGTGACGGCGGCGATCCTGCTCGCGCTGGCCTTGATCGGTTCTCGATTGGCTGCGCCTTATTTCCCGGCGGCGGCGTTGTTTAGGCAGGCCGAGCCATATTTACAGAAAGAGATGGATTTTGCCGCCTACGACTTCGATGCCGCCAGCCTGGTCTGGAGTTTTCGGAGCCGGGTCGGTGGTTTCATGCATTACAATCGTGAGGACGAACGCGACGTGGCCACGCTGCAACCGGACCAGATCGGACCGTTTCTGGCCAGCCCGGGCCCCCATTTCGTGGTCCTGCCGACAGAAGTGGCGAATCGCCTTTTCCCGACTTTGCCCGAGGGTTACCGCAAATTTTCCATTCGCGGCCTCGACCTTGCCAAGGTGGGCGTTCGTTTCCAGCCGGCGAAAGGGAAATTTGAGTGGAAAGGCTGGGTAGATCTCACCTTAATTTTGAAAAACGCATGATCACTTTTCTTCATGGCCGTCTAACGACAGCACTCCCGACGCAAGCGGTGGTGGATGTGGGCGGGGTTGGTTACGAAGTTTTCATTCCGCTCTCGAGTTACGACAAACTGCCGGCGGCGGGCGAGAGCGTGCATATTCTCACTCATCTGCATGTGCGCGAAGATGCGCAGGTACTTTATGGCTTCATGAGTGTGGCCGAGCGCGACTTGTTTCGGCTCCTCGTCAATCACGTCAGCGGCATCGGACCGAAGCTGGCCCTGGCTGTGCTCAGCGGGATGAGCGTAAGCAATTTCAAGAGCGCAGTCGTGAACTCGGATGTGGCTGCGCTCTCAAAGATCAGTGGCCTGGGCAAGAAAACGGCCGAGCGCATCGTTCTCGAATTGAAAGACAAACTCGGAGTGGCCGCGGCCTGGGAGGCGGCGAGCGGAGCCCAGGCGCCGACGCCGGAAGAGGAGCAGGCGAACGAAGCGGTGCTGGCGCTGATTGCGCTCGGTTACAAACAAGTCGACGCGCACAAGGCGGTGCGGGATCTGCAGCAGACCGGGAAAGCGGCGAGCGCGGAAGATCTGGTCAAGCTGGCTTTACAGCGCCTGGCCGCCGGTCGTTAGGGGCCTAAAGGCAGCCCGGCAGAAGGTGGCCCGGCTGCTCTGCGGGCGGGATTTATCGAGCAGGGGCACTACGCGATTTTCGAAAAATTATTTTTCTGTCGGACAACAAATGTCCGACCAGCTGTTGCAAGCTGGGGACATGACTAAAAATGCTCGTCCGAAAAATCGATTGGCCGCCACCCTGATCCCGGTGTCACGGATGCAACGCATGCCGCGGGGATTGCTCATGCTGCGGGCGCTTCGTTTGCGGCTGGCAGCCGAGACACAGCCTCGCCTTTGCCAGATGGAATTTCGCTTCGGAAAGTAGCGCCTCGTTTCAAGCGGCTGATTCCTTCGAGACGAGGCAAGCAGAGATCTTGCTGCTCTGGCAGTGGCGGGCCGATCGCGAATGCAAGCTGCAATAAGCGTTAGGTAGAACGCCGACCGCCGCTGAGAAGCCAAAGCGCTATTGCGATCGGAAGAGCCAGGATTATCCAGGACAATAGATCCCAAACCTGATCGCCGAGAAGCGCCGAAGTGAGGCCCGCGGCGGTGAGGCCAGCGAGCAAAATGGGGGTAAACCAGACCCGGCGAAACTGCGATTGTCGTCTCATGAAATGACAGCGACCGCGGCCGGGACGGCATGGGCGCGAGTTGAAGTTTCCGGGCGCAGATCGATCTCAATCGGGATCTGACGGCGTTTCCACCAGAGATAAAGGCCGCTGCCGAGAACAATGATGGCCACCAGATCGAGGCCGGCCCAGATGATCTTGAGAGGCGTGCCCCCGTAATCGCCAAAGTGAAGTGGTTGGGACAAGAGCAGCGTGGTGATATACCACGGCATCTCCCGCGTCGCGGTGAACGCGCCTGTTTCCGCATCCACCAGCACTGGTTTGATCAGGCGCGAAGTGAGAGCGCTGCTTCCGCGCATGAAGAAAGCGTAATGCCGCGGACTGCTGAAGGCGGTTCCCGGAAAAGCGACGAAAGAGAAATTCATCGAGGGCTCGGCCGCCTGCGCGCTGCCTAACGACCTATCGAAGCTGGCGAAGTCTGGCATGGGCGGCAAGTGACGGTAGGGAGCGATCATCGCGCCGAGCTCCTTCACCTGCCAGACTTTGATCAGGAGGTCCGCCCAGGTGTTGATCACTCCAGTAAGGCCCACAACCAGGATCCAGAGGGCAATGCTCATCCCGAGAAGGTTGTGCAGATCGAGCCAGCGCACCCTCGCGCTTCGATGGCGGCGCACGACACCAAACGATCGTTCGCGAACGAACGGGGCATAGAGGACCACTCCAGAAAGGATCGCGACGAGGAAGAGCAGGCCCATCGCGCCAAGGAATAATTTTCCGGGCAAACCGGCGAACATTTCAATATGCAGTTTCAACATCCACTGAATGAAGCTGCCCTGCCCGTAACGTTGGTGACCGAGAATTTTTCCGTTGCGGGTGTCGACCATAACGCCAGTATCTTCATCGAGCGGCGCATCTGCGGTCTTACCCATGCCGACGTAGAGGTGCTCAGGCTCGTCCGGGTCGGCGGTGACGATGTGGACAAACTCACCCGGCCGGCTCGTCTTGGCCGCGGCGATAATCTGATCGAAACTTAGATGCGGTGTGTTGGCGGGCAGATCATCGGGCTTTTGCAGAGTGGAAAAATGGCGGTCGATTTCGTGGTGAAAAATCAACGGTAACCCAGTCAGGCAAAGCATGAAGAGGAAGAGAGTGCAGATGAGGCTGGTCCATTTATGCCACCAGCACCAACGGCGAATCGCGCGCGCTGAAATCATAGGCATGACTCCCGGTTAGAATTCATATTTCACACTTCCGATGAAGGTGCGCGCGGCCGCCCGCTGCACTTCGAAGCCGAAGCTGCCCGCGTAATAGAATTCGTTATCGAACAGGTTCTTTATGTTGAGCTGGGCACGGAAACGATCGCGTCGGTAATAGGCAACGGCGTCCGTTTGCGCCCAGCCCGAGATGTTTCCGCTGTTGGCGAGATCAATCTTGACCCGGTCGGAAAGGTAAAAACCGCCGCCGAGGCCAAGTCCGCGTAACGCACCATCTTGGATTTCGTAGGTGCTGAAGATTCCGCCGCTATTTTCCGGCACCGCGGGCAAACGGTGGCCATTGTTAAAATCGTCCGGGTCATCCGTCACCCGAGCATCGATATAGGCGTAATTCGCGCTGATGCGCCAACCCGGAACGGGCTGGCCGGTCACATCCAGCTCGAAACCGCGGCTGCGCTGTTCGCCGCCGTTGACGGAGAAGAATGGGTTGCTGGGATCGCTGGCGGCAACGTCGCTTTTGTCGATCTGGAAAAGCGCCACGGTCGTCAGTAATTTTCCCCCTAACCATTCACCTTTCGCACCGAGCTCGAACTGCCGTGACTTTTCCGGGTCGAGCGCGTCACCGTTTGCGCTCCTGAGAGCGATATTCTGGAAGGAAGCAGTCGATTCCGAGTAATTTCCGTAGAGCGAAACATTCCGTGCCGGTTTAACTAAGAGACCGACGGTTGGATTGAACGAGCCCTGGTGCAGATTGTTGTCGGTGTTGGGAAATGGCACCGTGCCTTCCGGATAACTAAATTTGCTCTCAGCACTGAACCATTCGTAGCGCCCGCCGAAGGAAAGATAAACGGTCTCGCCAAAGGAGAGCCGATCAAGGAGCAGAAGCGAGAAGGCGTCGGCGGAGGCGCTGCTTACTTCGCGAAAAGTAACGGGGAATCCCGGAACCAGGGGTTGCGGCAAATAACCGGTATAAACCGGGTCGAATGGATTGATCGGCGCCTGTCCGCTGAGGGTGCGCTGGCCATCAATTCCCTGGTGATCGAAGTCGGCCGAGAACAGGAGTTGGTTTCGCACCGTCGGGAAATGGGAAGCGGTGAGGCTCGCGGGCCCACTCTTGTCATCTTTCGCCGCGGTCGTTGTTTCTGCGCCTGCATCAGAGATCGTCCAGTTCCAAACGTGATCGAGACGAGCGGTAAAATAGTCGTTGGCGTAATCGATGATTTCGGCGTCGCGGGTAATGTCACCGGTGACGGGGTCCTGCAAGACACCGATGAACGGGAATAGGATGAAGTTGCCGCCGTCGGCAGCAACGTGCGCGCCGTGCACTGATAACGTCGTCGTCTGATCGTCGTTCCAGCGATGTTCGAGGGTGAGCAGACCACGAAGAGTCTCCGTCTCGATATTGGTGAAATCGGGCTCACCCAGATAGCGGTGGTAAGGAATGTCCGACAGCACCTGGCCATTGGCGTAAGGCAGGGCGGTCGCGGTGGAATGGTTATCGTTGGTGTATTCGCCGCGAAAAATCAGCGAGGTGTTGTCATCGATTCGCCAGCTGAGCGCGGGCGCGACGAAGTAACGTTCGGTGCCGACGAAATCAATGAACGATTCGTTATTCTGGTAGACCGCGTCGAGGCCGAGGGCGAGGTGACCCGGGACCGCGACCCAGCTTGTGTCTAACTGTGTTCGATAGAAGTCATAGCTGCCGACTTGCTGTTCAAGTGAGAAATGATTCTCAAAAATCGGGGTGCGCGTGATGTAGTTAACGGTGCCGCCCGGTTCGCCGCGTCCATAAAGAATCGCCGATGGTCCTTTGAGGACTTCGATCCGGTCGAGGTTGGCGATGTCGGTTGGGCCTTCGAAGGTGAACACATCACCCCCGGAAGCTTCTCCGGCGCGAAACCCATCCTTGAACAAGCCGGATTGTTGAAAGCCCCGGACGAAAAAGACCTCGCCAATTCCGGTGCGGGAGCCGCCGCGTTGGACGCCACTTACATCCTGGACCGCTTCCTGTGGATCAATAATCTGGCGATCCTGGATTAGCTGAGGAGTTACTACTTGGACGGAACGATCGGTGTCGAGAATGGGCGCCGGTAGGCGGGTCGCGGCGGTCGCGTCTTCTGCGTTGTAGGATGGCAACGCTTCGCCGGTAACAACAATCTGCGGACTTACCTGATCGCTTTCCTCGGGAGTCGGCGAGGCTGAAGGTGTTTGCGCCCATGCCGAGGAAGAAATGCAAACCAGCAGAAAAATGCAGAGACGAAGGTGGCGCATGGCAATGCAGATTGTTTCACCTTGAGCGCGGCCATGCTTTGGTCTGCTTGCGTTTTTTTAGCGGCAGCTTGCGCTGAAGGATGACTCAGAGTCGAGCGCGCGGCGATGAATAGCGCGCTTGGCCTAACGACAAAACGCCTTTTGCTGCACGTGAGTTGCGCCTAACGAATAGAGGCAGGCGCTAAAACTAGGGCGCGTCGTTGCTTGCCAGCGGCAAGGCAGCCTCGGCGACGAGGCGCTCGAAACGGGGATCGTTGCGCAGGTCATCCCAGGTTGGATTCAGTTTCAAGTCGCCGGCGTTGAGGGCAAACGGCGTCTTCACCAGTTTGCCTAACTCTTCGAGAGCGCGATCACGATCGCCAGCGAGTACGAGCACTTGCGCGAGTCGAATTCCGCACATCGGCCCAGCGACTCCATCCGCACTGGGCGGAAGGATCTCGGTGGCCCGGGTCGCCTGACGGATTGCCTCCTCACGCGCGCCGAGCGCGGCCTCGGCAATGGCGAGGGCGCCAAGAAGTGCCGGGTCATTCGGCCGAGGAACAAGAGCCGATAATGCGGCGCGTTTCGCTTCCGCATTGGCCTCACGCTCTTCGCTCACCTCGCCTTCCGTACGCGCGGCCGCGGCCAGGATGAGCCAGAAATCCGGCATTTTCTTCGCCTCATCGGTCGCCTTTTCGGCGAAGGCTTTGGCAGTGCTATAGTTCCGGTCGATCAAGTAAAGGAAGAGGCGCGCGCTTTGGTAATCCATGTCTTCCTTATCCTGGATTAGGTCGAGTGCTGCCCGCGCTCCATTTACGTTGCCCTGGGCCAGGGCCGCTTCGTTCTTGACCAACAAGAGGCCGGTTGGCTTCGCTTCCCGGAGGCGCGCGATGGCAGCGTTGGCCACCCGCTCGGAATCGGCGAATCGTCGCATTCCCGAATACGTTTGGACAAGGCTGGTCGCGAGCGACGCGTTCTGAGGATCAAGCTCAACCGCTTTTTCGCCGTTCCGAATCGAGGCCTCGTAACGGCCCAGCCGCCGTTCGACTAACGACGAAAGGGTAAAGAACTCAACCCCATGCGGCGCGGAAGAAGGAATGCTTGTTAACTCTTGTTCCGTGCGCCGGTAATCGGACAGCCCGTGATAGTAATATCGGGCAAGAGCGAGACGCGATTCTTCGCTGGATGGTTCGAGCCGGAGGGCGGTCTCGGCTGCTTCCTTCGCGGCCGCGAGATACTGAGGCGAATGCTCCTCTCCGAACCGATAATGTAAGACGTAAACCTCGTTGAGCAGACAATAAGCAAGAGTGAACTTTGGATCGCGCGCGATCGCGCGGTTGAGAAGAGTGATAGTTACCGCCCAGTTTTCGCGCGGCACTGTCGCCCCGCCATTAAAGAAGGCGGCACGGGCGCGGAGATATAGGTCATATGCTTGTAAGTCCTGGGTAGGTTGTTTCCAGATCTCGGCCTTTTCATTCGTGGAAAGGGTTGCTTTGAGCTGAGCGGCGATGGTTTGGGCGAGCTCACTCTGGAGGGCAAAGATATCCTCCAATTTGCGGTCGTACTGTTCGGCCCAGATCTGAGAATCTGTCCGGGTCTCAATGAGCTGGGCGTTAATCCGGACGCGATCGCGGGAAATCTGCACGCTGCCCTCGAGCACATTCGCTACCCCGAGGTCCCGCCCGATCTGTTTCACATTCTTATTCTTGCCGCGATAGGCGGCGACCCCGCTGCGACTGATGACCTTTAGATCTCCCACTTTGCCCAGATCAGTGAGGATGTTGTCCTGAACGCCATCGGCAAAATAGGTGGGGGAGTTATCATCGCTCAGGCTCTCGAAAGGCAGGACCGCGATACTTTTCCGGGTGTCTGCGGCGGACGCATTGCGATCCTGAGCTTGTCCTCTTGCCGTCTCCCGGGCAGCTTCTTGAGACCGTGTCCACAAGGCGAAGAAGACTCCGGCGAGCATCATCACCACCGCGGCACTGATGGCAAAGGCTCGTCCATTCCGCTGAACCAGGCACTTGGCCCGGTAAGCAAACGTAGGTTGACGTGCGCGTACTGGTTTTCGCGCGAGATAGCGACGTATATCCTCCGCCAGATCAGCGACCGAAGGGTAGCGCGTGGCAGGGTCCTTGCGCATCGCGAAGAGAACGATGGCATCGAGATCTCCGCGCAACTCGCGTGCGACATGCGCATCCGAAGCCACCGCACTCGGGGGTGGCGGAACCTGCTCACCCACGACCAAGGCCAATTCTTCCCGCGTGGGACGAGCCGTCGAAAACCGGTGCGGTTTTTGGTTGCTCAACAACTCGTAAAGCAGCGCCCCTAACGAATATATGTCTGTCGCGACGGTGATCGGATCTCCCTTCGCCTGTTCCGGTGACGCGCAGATCGGCGTCAGACGTTGCCCTTCGGCAGTTAGCTCCGCGTCTTCGTCTTTGGCCAGGAGTTTGGCGATTCCAAAGTCGAGCAGCTTCGGCTCACCGTCTTCGTTCGCGAGAATGTTGCTCGGCTTGATGTCGCGATGGACGACCAGGTTCCGATGCGCGAACTCGACCGCGGCGCAGATCTTAAGGAATAACTCCAGTCTTTGCTGAGTCGATAACCTCTGCGCGACGGCAAATCGGGTCACCGGTGCCCCGACAATGTAGTCCATGATGAAGTAGGGGAGGCCATCTGCGGTCGTGCCGGCATCGAGGAGGCGCCCGATATTTGGATGATCGAGTTTGGCCAGGATCTGCCGTTCCGCCTGGAATCGGCGCAGAATCTCCGCCGTATCGGCGGCGCGATTCAGGATCTTGATTGCGACCTGTTTTTCAAACTGACCGTCGGCGCGCTCGGCCAGGAAAACGGTTCCCATCCCGCCGTGGCCAAGCTGACGGACGATGATATAGGCGCCGATGCGTTCGCCGCCGCGCGCCGGCCCTTCCAGCCACAAGGTCGAGGCTGCATTTTGAGCGCAATCTTCGAAGCTATCGGTGTGGTCATTGAGAAGTGACTCTGCTTCCGCCAGGAGCGACTCGGCTTCTTCGAGCAGATCGGTGTCTTGACCGCACCGGCTTTCCACCAAGGCAATCCGAGCCGCGGAAGAGTCTTTTTCCAACGCTTCGCCTAGGATCGCTTTTAAGCGGTCCCACCGTTGCGAATCGATGTTCCCTTGCCGGAACCGTGTAGGTCTTGTTGTCACAGAAAGTTCCTAAAAGTTATCTCATAAGAGTCCGGGCGCGATCGGCGCCCCTCCCCGGATCCCGCAGCGGCGGAATCCTCCGCTCCCCACGAGAGAGAATAGAGGTGAGGGCAGCAAGGCGTCATGGCAGGGATCGTGACCGTTGGTGAGATGATTTGTAATCCGCAGATAGCTCTCGGCGGAGCCAGATTTTCGCCAGAGTCCAGTCGCGCTTGACCGTGGCCGACGAGATCTCAAGTAACTCGGCTGTTTCTTCCACTGTCAGCCCACCGAAAAAGCGGAGTTCGACGATGCGTGCCTGTCGTTCGTCCAAGGCTTCCAATGCTTGCAGCGCCTGGTCGAGGGCGGTCACATCAATTTTGCGGCTATCGTAAAATTCGAGTGTGAGCCTGAGCGGGTCCGAACCGCCGCGTTTCAAACGGTGTCGGGCCACGGCGTAGTTAGTCAGCGTCTGGCGCATGACGCGGGCGAAGATTCCGACAAAATGACTTCGATTTTGCCAGACCAGATTCTTCTCGCCGATAAGGCGAAGAAACGCTTCATGCACGAGCGCGGTTCGCTGCAGAGTGTGAGCGGTTCGTTCGCCTTTGAGAAAGGTCTCGGCCAGACGGCGCAAGTCTTCGTAGACGTCGGGCATCATGGCGCTGATGGTGCTGGCATCATTGCCCTCAGTCGCCTCGCGCGCGGGAGAAGAAGTAAGCCCTGCAACCGGAGATAGCATGGGCCTCTCGGTGCCAACCCTTGCCATAACAACAAAAGTTAACTCATCCGGTGACTGGTCGTCCAGCCATGACTGGTCGCGTCGAAGATCGATGCTTTTTTGAAGTTTGAGCGCGTTTCTCACCATATCCGGATCATCGAAGTTTCTTTTTGCTCCTCGGTGTGGAAAAGACCGCCTATCCAGGATAGGCGGTCTCATACTTCCACCGGGCTCCGTGCCGGTCTCAGTTAGTGGTTGGCGATTCAGGATTCGGCTCGGAGTTTTCGTCCCTTTAGTCTTGCGCGCCCAACGCTCTATCCGGCCCGCGGACGAAACCGTGGACGGCGTTGTTGGGGTCGAAGTAAAAGCCGGTCACGGCTCCGTTCGGAGCAATGTTGTAGACGTTGGGACCCTGGCCAGCGCCGGTGCCCGAGCCGGGAACGTCGAATTCGATAATAGTGCCATGTTTATCGAGGACAAAGCCGTGATTCACATTGGCATCGTCAACATACCAGCCGGTGATCGTTCCATTGTTGTTGATGCCAAAAGGATAGGTTCCTTGAAACGAACCGGCGACGTTGCCGGCCCCCGGCGCATCAAAGGTCGTGATGACGCCCACCTTGGTGCGCAAGAACCCGTGACTCACGTTATCACCATCAAGATAGTTTCCCATGATCGCTCCATTCGGAGTAAACCCGCCGCCAAAAGTGCCCTGGCCGGGCCCGGTGCCGGCGCCGGGAACATCGAAAGTGGTGATGACGCCATTTTTGTTTCGCAAGAAACCGTGGTTGCCATCCGTCCCCATGTCGTAGAAACCTGTGATCTCTCCGCTGGGACTAATGGCAAACGGAAATGTCCCCGGACCGACTTCCGCGCCGGGCACATCGAAGGCGGTGAAGTTACCATTCTTATCTCTGATAAAACCATGACTAACGAACGCCGCGTCCGTGGCCCATCCGGTAATGGTCCCGTTCGGGTTCATAATCAGAGGGCTAAACGGGAAGGTGCCTTGAAATGCGCCCGTGCCCGCGCCGGGGGCATCGAAGACGGTGATCACGCCCTGATTGGAACGAACATAGCCGCGGAAAACGTTATTTGAGTCGGAAAAGAATCCCGCAATCGTTCCGCTTGGATTGATGGCGTAAGCTCGGGTTCCCTGGCCAACTCCGGTGCCGGCACCGGGCGCATCGAAGATGGTAAAGTCGCCATCTTTCGACCGGATAAAACCGTGCCGGACATCGGTGGCGTCACGGCTGAATCCGATGATGGTCCCAGACGAGCCAATGTTAGTAGCATAGGTTCCCTGGCCAACTCCTGTGCCCCCCCCGGGGGCGTCAAAAGTAACAATGTTTTGCGCAAAAGTTGAAGCGCATATCGCCAGGGCGAGAAGAATGATTGCCGCCGGCACCAACTGGAGCGTCACCCGAGACTTACCTATCTCGGAGCGACGCGCGTTTCCCCGATCTTTCCGTTCTGCGGAATAGGATGTTTTCATACCTATTAACGCAATAACGAACCGAAAAGCGGCTCATTCTCGGGCGAGGAATTTTACGCGGCGGCGTAGCTGTAAGGGGAAGAATGGTGCGCGGTACAGGGTTTGAACCTGTGACTTCTTGCGTGTGAAGCAAGCGCTCTACCACTGAGCTAACCGCGCGCAAAGAAGCGACGCTAGATTTAGCCTGCTTGCTCGAGCCGGCAACTTTTTTGATTTCCGTCCGTCCTCTCGCCGATTCAGGAGCTAATCCGTTGCCACCGCCAGCTCGAGCGGGGTTTCGATTACGGCCCGGCGCGGTTTCGGTCTTTGCCGGAAGCTCGGTTGCTGGCCGGAAAGCGCCTCCCGGAAGTAGATCCCGACACAGAGCAGAAGGAGGCAAGAAGCGACCGGGCGCGCATGCTCGAGGAAATTAAGGGTCGAAAGGGTCGGCCCGAGTTTCTTATCCATCATCAGGACCTGGGTGATCATGATTGCGCTCATGGCGGAGAAAGCGAAGTGGAGCAGGCTCAGGCGCACGCTTACTCCGAGAGCGACGGCGCTCAGGAGCGCACCCCAGAGGAGGTAACGTTCGTGCATTTGCGCGAGGAGCGCGAACATCAGGAGCCAGGGAGTAGCGATGGCAATGAGCAAACGTGGGTCGCGTCGGCGGGTCTGACGGGCTGCGCCTAACGAACAAAGGATCAGAGCGACGAGATAAAACCCGCGCAATGTCCATTGCGGGGTGAAGTCGATCTGGAGCGAACCGAAGTGAAGCGAAGCAAAAGCTTGTTTGAGGGAGAGGTTCCAATTCGAAAGCAGCGACGGCAGGTTGTAACAGGAACTGACAAAGAGATAAGGATAACGCTCGCTGCCGTAGAGATAGCCGATCTTCAACCAGGCGAAACTGCCCTGGTTAAGGATGCCAAGAGTGAAAGCGCTGGTCGCGGCCAATGCGGGCACCCAGGTCCAGTGTCGTTGCCAGCCGGCGCGCCGGCAGATCCAAATCGTCAGCCCGGTAATCGCGCCCACGATCACCCATGAGGCCGCTCCGACCAGGATCCAGGGCGAAACCACAATCGCGAAGGTAACAAAAAATCCCGCCAGCACTTGGCCGGCGCGTCCCCAACGTTTTTGCCAAAGTGGCCAGAAAACGAAGAAGGGGGCGACAAAGAGGAGTTGACCCTTGAGCATCCCGCCGAGGGCGAGCAAAATACCACACCAGAACCAACGGCGCTGCAGCGCGGCCAGAGCCGCGAAGATGTAGAAGGGCAGAATCCAGGAATCCCATTGTGGCCAGGCGTGGGCATCGAGGATGAGGGAGGGATCGAGCCAGGCCGCGCTGGCAGCGAGCAGGCCGGCGATCCAACCGCGCGTTGGCAGCGGGAGACGATGCAGCCAGCCGAGGTCGGCGGCCCCGGCGGCTCGTCGCACGCCCAGCCTAACGAGTAAAAAAATCGCGAGTGCGCTGACTAACTCGCAACCGGTGTTCACCCAAAGTAACGGCTCGACATATTCCGGGGTGCCATCTTCCGCGCCCGGAAATTTAGCCCGCACCTGCTTGGCCCAAATCGACATCACCAGGAGTCGCAAAGGCGGATAATCGAGATAGTAGTTTTTTTCGAAAGCGTCATCGGCCACGCGATCGTAGAGATTGAGATAACCGCGGACGAGGACGGGCCAGGAATCCGACCGCGCCTTCGGCGACAACCGGTGTCCCTCGGTCAGGGTCTGAGTTCCCCAATAGAATCCGTTGACGATATCACGCTGGAAACGCAGATGCGTCGTCTGTTCCCAGGTGTATTGGCGGAGCAAAATCCCGAGCACGAGGAGGACGAGAATGGTGAGTCCAAGTGCGAGCTGGTGATATGGCAGCGATGGAAAGTTCCGGGAGAAATAGCTCCGAAGCGCCATCAGGGGAACACCCTCGGCGCGGCCTCAGGCCACGGCAACCGCGAACGCCCTTGTCAGCGATTTGTCAGGCGTTGGTCATGATCTCGTCGAACATGAAAAGGAAGCGACGAATCTCGAAGGGTTTAGTCAGATAATTGCGCGCACCGGCGCTGAGCATTCTTTCGATCTGGCTCGGAGTTGCGTCCGCGCTGATCACGATCACAGGGGTATCGCCGTTATCGGGTTGCGCGTGAAGGCCCTCGAGCACTTTGCTCCCGTGAATGTCGGGCAGATCCAAATCGAGCAAAACGAGGTGAGGATTTTTTTCCTCGGCCAATTTCAAGGCGCTTTCACCTGTTTGGGCCCAGATAAGTTCAATCCCGGGGCGTTCCCGAAGAACGCTTTCGAGCAGGCGAACTTTCCAGCACATTGGGATCCTAAGCTTAGAATTCCACGTGGACAAGTTGTCGCG
>JADMIO011197763.1_pt1 | contig 29176 bp, 22 predicted proteins | sample 8958161 | NCBI WGS metagenome assembly JADMIO01 (sample SAMN16585339, study PRJNA669376) | soil metagenome | isolation source: Crop rotation soil | place: USA: Cullars Rotation, Alabama | collected 2011 | reverse complement strand
CGCGACAACTTGTCCACGTGGAATTCTAAGCTTAGGATCCCAATGTGCTGGAAAGGACGCGAACTTCAGCTGCAGGAACCGCAGACGCAGCCGCGCCTCGCCGTCGGTCGCGCGGCCGCGGAGACGGCGGACGACCGTGTGCAGGAGGACGTGGCCGCGGAGCACGAGGCCCGTCATCGCGCGGACGATCCACCGCACCGCGCCCTTGACGAACCGCGGCCGGCCGCCGGGCACCATCAGGTTGCCGATCTGGTAGTCGAGTCCGTAGGACGTCGGCCAGAAGCTGACGGGCGTGAGCCCCGCGCGCTCGAAGAGGTGCTCGAGCGCCTTGTGCGTCAGATGGTGGTAGCTGACCTCGTGGAAGTTCTCGAGGAAGGCGGAGTACCCGACGAGCACGCCGCCCTTCTTCAGCACGCGGCCGATCTCCTCGATCCCGTCGCGCGGGTCGAGGAGGTGCTCGAAGACCGCGACGGAGACGACCACGTCGAAGACGCCGTCCTTGAACGGCAGCTTCTCGCCCGAGCCGACGACGTCGGCGGAGTTCGAGAACGGGTCGAGCCCGACGTAGCGCGATCCGCCGTCCGTGACGGTCCTGCGCCGCGCGGCGTCCCCGCAGCCGTAGTCGAGCACCACGAGCCCGCGCGTTCCAAGGAGCGCCTGCTCGAACGACCGCGGCGGCCGGTCGAGGACGCGCGGGTCCCTGGGCAGCACGTCGGTCAGCGTCAGTCGCCGCTCGGTGGCCATGAGGGGCGGCAATGTACCCGCCGTCCCGCGCGCCGCGACACCAGCGCAGTCCGGCGCTACCTTCCCCGTCGATGGAAGGGACGAGGCCCGCGCCGAAGCGATGGAGCCGCTACCTCTACCGCGTCGTCGCGGCGGAGGCGTCGCGGCTCACCCGGTGGTACGACCGCGTCATCCAGTGGGCGCCGGCGTCGCACGATCCCGGCCTCCTGCTCGACGCGATCGACGCGCCTGCGAAGTCGGTGGCGCAGGACGAGGGCGCCCTGCCGGACCTCTCGGGCGAGCGCGACCGGCGCACCGCGCTGCTCCTGAACGGCAACTTCAACTACCTGCTCGACATCCAGAGCGAGCTCGCGCGGCTCAAGCCGAAGCTCTCGCGGACGTCGCGGCTCGTGGTCGTCCTCTACAACCCGTACCTGCGCTGGCTCTACTCGCTCGCCGACCTGCTCGGCCTGCGCGACTCGCCGCCGACGGTCACGTTCCTGACGCGCGCCGACCTCCACAACGTCGCGCGTCTCGCGGGGTTCGAGGTCGTGCGCCTGCGGCCCGCGGGCTACTCGCCGATCTGGCTCTTCGGTCTCGGGCACCTCGTCAACTGGTGGATGCCCGTGGTCCCGGGACTCCGCTGGACGTCGTTCGTCGTCGTCGCCGTGCTGCGTCCGGTCATCCCCGAGGCGCAGCGTCCCTCGTTGTCGGTCGTCATCCCGGCGCGCAACGAGAAGGGGAACATCGAGAACGCGCTCCAGCGGATGCCCGACCTCGGCGCCGGGCGCGTGCAGGTCGTCTTCGTCGAGGGACACAGCACGGACGGCACGTGGCCCGAGATCCAGCGCGTCGCCGCCGCGTACGCGGACCGGTTCGAGATCCTCGCGATGCAGCAGACCGGGAAGGGCAAGTGCGACGCAGTGCGTCTGGGCTTCGAGCACTGCACGGGCGACGTGCTGACGATCCTCGACGCCGACCTCACGATGCCGCCCGAGCTGCTCGGCCGCTTCTACGACGCGTACTGCGGCGGCTTCGCGGACTTCGTCAACGGATCGCGCCTGCTCTACCCGATGGAGGGCGAGGCGATGCGGTTCCTGAACCGCCTCGGCAACGTGTTCTTCGCGAAGGCGCTGTCGTTCGTCCTCGGCAACCGCCTGTCGGATTCGCTCTGCGGCACGAAGCTCGTCGCGCGCCACGACCACGCGCGGTTCGTCGCGTGGCGGCAGGACTTCGGCGACTTCGACCCGTTCGGCGACTACGAGCTGCTCTTCCCGGCGAGCATCCTCGGCCTCGGCATCGTGGACGTGCCGATCCGCTACCGCGCGCGGACCTACGGATCGACGCAGATCCACCGCTTCCGGCACGGCTGGCAGCTCCTCGAGATGACGTTCTCCGGCCTGTTCCGCGTCCGCGTGGGACCGTGGAAGCTTGGGAGGCCCGTGGCTCCTCGCCATGATGCAATCACTCCATGAAGACGGCGGTCGTGTGCGGCGCAGGCGGGTTCATCGCGAGCCATCTCGTGAAGCGCCTGAAGCGCGAGGGCTGCCGCGTCCGCGGCGTGGACGTGAAGCTGCCGGAGTTCGCGCCGACCGCGGCCGACGAGTTCCGCCTGCTCGACCTGCGTGAGCCCGAGAACTGCCGGCAGGCCCTCGCTTTCCCGGGCGGACCTCCCGACGAGGTCTACCAGCTCGCCGCGGACATGGGCGGCATGGGGTTCATCCACAGCGCGGCCTGCGAGATCCTGCGCAACAACGCGCTCGTCAACATCCACATGGTCAGCGCCGCGACCGAGGCGCGCGTGCCGCGGTACTTCTTCTCCTCGTCGGTGTGCGTCTACCGCGACATGCAGCCGGGCGAGCCGGAGATGACGGAGGCGGAGGCGTATCCGGCGATGCCGGACAACGAGTACGGCTGGGAGAAGCTCTACGCCGAGCGCACGGCGATGGCGTACGGCCGGCGCTTCGGCATGGCCGTGCGCATCGCGCGGTTCCAGAACTGCTACGGCCCCGAGGGCACCTGGCGCGGCGGACGCGAGAAGGCGCCCGCCGCGATCTGCCGCAAGGTGGCCGAGGCGGAGGACGGCGGCGAGATCGAGGTCTGGGGCGACGGCACCGCGGTCCGCAGCTACACGTACGTCGACGACATGGTGGACGGCATCCTGCGGCTGACGCGGTCGGACCTCGAGGGCGGCGTGAACATCGGCTGTCCGGAGTACGTCACGGTCGACGAGCTGGTCTCATGCGTCGCGTCGGTGGCGGCCAAGCGCGTCCGCATCAGGCACGTCGAGGGGCCGGTCGGCGTCCGCTCGCGCAACTTCAGCAACGCGCGGATCGAGTCGCTCGGCTGGAAGAGCCAGTGGCCGCTGCGCCGCGGAATCGAGGCGACGTACCCGTGGGTCGCGGCGCAGGTGGCGGCGGCGCGCGGTACGTGACGTCCTCCGCTGCCGTGGCGGACCGTCCGCGACCCTGGTGGAGCGACGCCGTCAAGCTCGCCGCCCTGCTCGCGTTCGCGGCCGCCGTGCTGTGGCTCTGGGGATCGCACAACTACCGCGGCCTCTGCTACGCGGACGACATCGAATACGCGTCGATCGCGCGCAACGTCGCGCGCGGCCAGGGCGTCACGTCGCAGTTCCTGAACCCGTTCGAGCTGCAGCAGTGGGGCGCGGTGCGGCATCCGAGCTTCCTGCACGCGCCCGGCGAACCGCTGCTGATCGCGGCCTTCTTCCGCGTGTTCGGGGTGAGCGACTTCGCCGCGGTGCTGCCGAGTGCGCTCGCGTTCGTGCTGGTGCCGCTCGTCGTGTTCCTCATCGCGCGGCGCCTCCACGGAGAGCCGGCCGCGTGGTGCGCCGCGGTCGTGACGACGCTGAACCCGCAGCTCCTTCGCTACGCCTGCCTCGCGATGGCGGAGGCTCCGAGCGCGCTGCTGCTCGCGCTTGCGGCGTACGCGGCCCTGCGCGGCGCCGTGCCGCGGTGGGCGTTCGCGGCGGGACTCGCCCTGGGAATCGCACAGGACGTGCGGGAGACGTTCTTCGTCGCGGTGCCCGGAGCACTCGTTCTGGTCGCCGCGGTCAGCGCGAGCCGCGCTTCGTTCCGGAAGAGCGCCGCGTGGCTCTGCGGCGGCTTCGCGGTCGCGGTGCTGCCGCTCGTCGTGCGCAGCGTCGCTGACACCGGCCGCCTGTGGTTCTCCTTCGGCTCGCACGGCATGCAGGCGTTCACGCAGACGTATCCGCACCTCGACGTCCACCGCATGCTCGACTCGGGCACGTTCTCCGAGTTCCTGTCCGCCCACGGCCGCGACTTCGCCGCCAAGGTCGTCAACAACCTCGCCACCTGCCTGCCGCGCCTCGTCGCGACGCTCGGCATCCCGCTGACCGTCGTCGCCTCGGGACAGCTCGCGCGGCTGCGATCGCCGGTGATGGGCGCGTACGCCGTCTTCGTCTGCGTCGGGCTCGCGCTGACGTGCGCCGCGCTGTCGACGTTCACCGTGATCGCGCGGTACTTCATCCCGTTCGTGCCGCTCTTGGCGGCGCTCGGGGCGGGCGCCGTCCCGCGGATCGCCCGCTGGCGGCCGCGGCTCTTCGCGCGGAGCTTCCCGGCCGGCGTGATCGTGCTGCTGTGCCTCGCTCTGCAGCTCGTGTGGGACGCGGTCCACGTCGATCCCGTCCGCGAGTCCGACGTCTGGCGCGGCGTCGCGGGCTTCGTCGCGAAGGAGACGGAGCCCGGCGCGACGATCGTCACCGACGCGCCCGAGTGCGTCATCTGGACCGCCGACCGCAACGCCGTCTGGGTGCCGAAGACGGCGGACGAATTGCGCGTCATCGAGTCGAAGGTCCCCGTGCAGTACGTGCTGCTGACGTCGATCAAGTGCTTCGACGAGCACTTCGATCCGCCGTGGGGCGGGTTCCTTCGCAATCCTGCGACGCTGACCGGCCACACCGTCGTCAGGGCCTACGACGACGGGAAGATCCGCGCCGTCCTCTGGAGACGGAATTGACGCCGGCCCGCCGGCGGGACCTCGCCGCCGGCGCGATGGCCGGTGCGTCGGCGGTGCTGGCCGCCGCGGGCGTCGCCTGCGTCGTGTGGGGCGCGCACCGCGGATTCGACGTCACCGACGAGGGCTTCTACGCGCTCGAGACGATCCACCCGACGGAGCCGGCGCAGACGCAGTTCGGGCGCATCCAGCACCTGCTGATGGGAGACGCTCCGACGCTGCTCGGGCTGCGTCTCGTCCGGCTGGTGATCGTGCTCGCGGCGGCGGCGGTGCTCGTGCTCGGCGTCCGCGCGTGGCTCGCGCGGCATGCGCCCGCGGACGCCGCGGCGACGCGCCGGCGGACGGCAGCCGTCGCGGCGCTGGCGGTCGCCGGAGCGCTGCTCTCGTGGTCGCAGTACCCGCAGGCGGTCTCCTACAACAGCCTGGTCAACGCGTGCCTCCTCGTCGTGTGCGGACTCGTCGCGTGGGGCACGCGGTGGACGGGACCTCCCGGCTGGCCGGCCGTGCGCGCGTTCCTCGCGGGATCGGCATGCGCCGTCTGCGCGCTGCTGAAGATCCCGGCGGGCGCCGCTCTCTTCGCCGCCGTGCTCGCCGCGACGGCTTTCTCGGGAGAGCGCGGCGCGAAGGGCCTGGTCGCCTCGCTGGGAGCCGAGATGGCCGGCGTGGCCGCGGGCTTCGCGCTGTGTTTCGTGGCCGTCGTCCCGTTCCGGGACTTCGTGGCCGGGCTGCGCGCAGGCGCGGAACTGGCGGCCGGCGGGCATCACGGCGCACGCAAGCTGCTGGGCCGGTTCGCGTCGGACCTGTTCGCGTCGGGACTCGGCACGCTGGTCGAGTACGCGCCGCTCTTCGTGCTCGTCGCCGCGGTGTTCGTCGCCCGGCGGCGGAGCCGCGACGACGCGCCGCCGTCCGAACGGCTCCCTGCGCTCGTCACGGCGCTCGCACTCGTCCTGTTCGCCGGCTGCGTCGCCGCCCAGGGCCACTGGATCAGCGGGACTCCGATCCCGTCCTTCGCGATCCACCCGCACGTCGCGGCACTCGGGGCGCTGGTCCTGCTGATCGCCGCCGCGCCGCGCGACGCTGCTCCGCCGGGAGATGGAGCGTCCGCGGCCGCCGGCCCGCGTCCGTGGGTCCTCTTCGCGTTCCTCGCGTGCGCTCCGTTCCTCGTCGTGCTCGGGACCGACAACCCGCCCTCGCGCCACGTCCTCCAGAGCGCCGCGCCGCTCCTCGTGCTCGCCGGGCTCCTCGCGCTCTCGACCGACGTGAAGTGGCGCACGTGGCTGACGCTTCCGGCGGTGACGCTCACGCTCACCGGCCTCGCGTCCGTGCAGTTCGTCCAGGGTTACGTGTTCGACCCGTACGGCGCCGTCGGCCCGACTCTCTTCGACGAGAGCGCGCACGTCGCCGGCTGTCCGCCGCTCGACGGGATCCGGCTCCATCCCGACGCCGCGCGCCTCGTGACCCGGATGCGCGCCGCGATCCGCGCGGCCTCGCCCGCGGAGGAGCAGCCGGCCGTGATCGGCCTCTTCGACGTGCCGGGCCTCGTCTACGCGGCGGGCGCGCGGTCGCCCGGCCTGCACTGGTACTCGCGTCATCGCGCCGACGAGGACGCTCGGGCGATCGCGAAGCTCGCGCCCGAGGTGCGCGACCGTGCGGTGCTGCTCGTCACCCGCAATCAGCAGGCGCGCGTCGACGCCGTGATCGCGGCGGCGGGGCTGCAGTTCCCGCAGGGCTACTCGCTCGCCGAGACGATCGACAGCCCGTATCACCGGGGCGGGATCGAGGTGTGGGTGCCGAAGACGCGTTAGCCCGCGGGCAGCGGGATCGGCTCGGCGCCGGCTTCCTCGAACGCTCGCTCGGCGCGCGCGAGCCGGACGTTCGCGTCCGGGGCGCCGGCGGGGACCTCGGCGGCGACCAGCAGCTGTCCGCGGCGCAGGGCCTGGTCGTAGTAGTTCGCCGCCTGGTGCTCGACGCCTCGCGACGTCATCGCGCCGATGAACGTGCCGACCGCGGCGCCCGTCCCGGCGCAGAGCGGGCCGATGACGAGGATCGCGAGGCCGCCCGTGGCGACGAGCGTCGTCACCGCGATCGCGCTGCCGACCACCGCGCCGATCACGCCGCCCGTCGCGGCCGTCCTGGGGGTCTTCGTGCCCGCGGGCTGCTCGTGCTCGAAGTCCTTGAAGAACGCCTCCTTCGACTTGTCGGAGCAGATGACCGAGATCTGCTCCCTCGTGAAGCCCGCCGCCTGGAGGCCCCTCACGGCGGAGTCCGCGGCTTCGACGCTCGCGAACACGCCGACGCGGATGGGGGACTGCGTCTTGTTGGCTTGCATGCCTGGGTAACGCCCTCCGCGAGCCCGCGATTTCCGCGCCAGGCTCGCCGCCCGGGCGCCCGATTACACTTGCGCCTCAGGAGGAGAAGGGATGACCCCGAAGCGTGGGCAAGAGCGCGGCCGCCTGTTCGTCGGGACGTCGGGCTTCGCGTACCCGGCGTGGAAGCCGGGCTTCTATCCGGCCGAGCTGCCGGCGAAGTCGATGCTCGCGTACTACGCGACGCAGTTCCCGTCGGTCGAGATCAACTACACGTTCCGCAGTCTTCCCTCGGAGAAGACGCTCGCCGCCTGGCGCGACGCGACGCCGCCGGACTTCGTCTTCGCGCTGAAGGCGCCGATGCGGATCACGCACATCCTGCGGCTGGCGGGGGCCGCGGACGCCGTCGCGCAGTTCCTCGCCACGCTCGCGCCGCTCGGCCCGCGGACGGGACCGATCCTCTTCCAGTGCCCGCCGAACCTCGCGTTCGACGAGGCGCGGGTCGCTGCGTTCGTCGGGACGCTGCCGCGGGGACTTTGGTTCGCGTTCGAGTTCCGTCATCCGTCTTGGACCGCCGCCCGCGCGATGCTCGAGAAGGCCGGCGCGGGGTGGTGCGTCGCCGAGACCGACGAGGACGCGGCTGCCGACGACTCCATCGCGAGCGGACCCTTCGTCTACCTGCGTCTCCGCAAGACGAAGTACGCGCCGCGCGAGCTGAAGCGCTGGGCCGATCGCATCGCCGCCGCGCTCTCGGACGGACGCGACGTCCACTGCTACTTCATGCACGAGGACACGGGCAACGGGCCGAGGTACGCGAAGAAGCTCGCTGCGCTCGTCGCAGCTTCGAGCGGCTGACCTCTCCCGCGGGCTCAACGGAGCCTGCCGATCGCGCCGATAGGAGAACGTGGGCGACACGTCCGCCGAATCCGTCACGCGTCCCGTCAACGTCCTCGACGACGTCGAGATCTCGAGCGATTGGCTGCTCCGCGGCTGCACGACGGTGGAGCACCAGGGACGCCGCCTCCCGGCGATCGGCCGCATCACGCTGCTCTCGCGCGTCGGCCACGGCGGGATGGGCGTGGTCTACCGCGGGATCAATCCGCGGCTCAACACCGAGGTCGCCGTCAAGGTGCTGCCGCCGTCGCTCGACCAGAGCAGGACGGAGTTCGCGGAGCGCTTCGTCCGCGAGGCCCGGCTCGCCGCGCGCCTCAGGTCCGACCACCTCGTCTCGGTCATCGACGTCGACCAGGACGACGCGACGAAGTGCCACTTCCTCGTGATGGAGTTCGTGGAGGGGATGACGGCGGCGCAGTGGATCAAGGGCTTCACCGGCGACGTGCTCTCCGATCTCCGCCCGGCCGCGCTCGAGAGCCAGGCGCTCGACATCTGCATCGCCGCGACGAAGGGACTCGCCGCCGCGCACACCGAGGGCATCGTCCACCGCGACGTGAAGCCGGGCAACGTGCTCATCCCGAACGGACCGGACGGCACGCCCGACCTCACGCGCGCCAAGCTCTCCGACCTCGGCCTCGCCCGCGGCGACGCCAACGAGGAGAGCATCACCGGGACGGAAGTGGCCCTCGGCACGCCGGGCTACATGGCGCCCGAGCAGGCCCAGGACGCGCGCACCGCCGGCAAGACCGCCGACGTGTTCTCGATGGGCGCGACGCTCTACGCGCTGCTCACGGGCACCGCGCCGTTCCGCGCGCAGACGCCGGTGGAGGCGATCGTGCGGACGGTGAAGGGCGACTTCAAGCCCGTGCGCGCGGTGCGGCCCGACATCTCGGAGCCGACGGCGGCGGTCGTCGAGCGCTGTCTCGCGACCGAGCCGTCGAAGCGCTACTTCGACGGGCCGGCCCTGCTCGAGGCGCTCGAGATCTGCCGCCGCGCGCTCGGCGGCGGCAGCGTCGCGGCGACGGAAGCCGTGTCGCGCGTCTCGTCGATCGCGCTGACGACCGAGCGCGGGATGCCGGCGCCGAGCGCCGGTGCGACGCCCGCGATGCCGCGTCCGCCTGCGCTTCCGAGAGCGACCGCCGCGGAGCAGTCCGCGTCGCGCACGCCGTCGTCGTCCTCGTCGCGGCCCGTGGTCATGCACGTGCCGCGTCCAGGGATGTCCGCCGGGATCAAGGCGTCGATCTTCGTCGCCGTCGCGGCCGCGGCGGGGATCGTCATCTGGGGTGCGACGCAGCCGGGCGCCACGAAGGCCGCGAAGCCCGTCGCGGCACCCCTGCCGGAGCCGGCCACGGTCACCGTCGTCGAGACGCCCAAGCAGATCCGCGACGAGACGTCGCGCGCGGCGAAACCCGTCGAGGAGCCGAAGAAGGTCCCGGCGGAGGACGCAGCCGCACCGTCCGCGGCCCGCGAGACGCCCGCGAGCGAACGCCCTTCCGGTGCGGAGCCGCCGCCGGTCGCCGAGAAGCGTCCCACGTCGAAGCCCGTCGCGGAGCGCGTTCCCGCGCCGCCGCGGACCGAGGACGGTGCCGGAGCGCCGCCCGCCGATCCGCCGCGCAAGCCGGTGCGGGAGACCATTCCGGCGGAATCGACCGATGCCGTGGAGAACGCGCAGTCCTTCGACCTCGGCGGGCTCCCCGGCGGCGAGGGCTCCTTCAACGCGCAGCAGTTGAAGAAGGCCGTCGAAGCGTTCCGCCGCGGCGACCTGCCCGGCGCCGCAGCGCTGCAGCGCCGGATCGCGCAGTTCTATCTGCGCATCGGCGACGTCGCCCGCTCGCGCACAGCCCGCGAGCGCGCCGACGTGCTCGACGCCGCCATCCGCGAACGCAGCGCGGCCGCCGACGCCGCGTCGAAGGCCGCGGCGCAGCAGCCGGCTCCGTCGCAGGGCGGCGACCCGAATCCGCCGCCGCCGCAGGGACCCGACGGAAAGCGTCCCCCGCCGCCTCCTCCTCCGCCGCCGCCGCCGCCGGGCCAGGGCCCGCCGCGGTAGTCGCGGACGCAACACGGGCCTTCCGCGGCCGCAGTCCCGCAGGTAACGTCCGCGGCAGTGGGACGCAGAAGGGCGCGTTGCGGGAGGGACCGATGAACTCGCCGAGACCGGCGTTCGTGGGGACGGTCGTCGTCGCAGTCGCATCTGTCGGAGTGGGGTGTCACTCCACACCGTCCGAGAAGACGGCCGCGTCGTCGCGCGTCGCCGGTCCCGCCGACGCCGACGCGTACAGGGCCAGCGTGGAAGCGCCGCCCGCGGGCTGGCAGGGACCGCGCTTCACGCTGAGCCACGACTACCCCGCGCAGAAGCCCGCGCCTCCCGCGGGCGGCCGGTACCCGTGGGAGCGCGTGGACTTCGCGAAGGAGCCGCGGCGGTACATCGCGGCGATCCTCGGCTACGCGCGCAACGGGCTCGAAGCCGCGAACTGGGACGCCGCGTCGCAGACGCCGCCCCGCTTCTTCCACGCGCCGTGGATGTCGTCCGGCACCGAGGACGGCACGGGCCGCGAGTGCTTCCACGGCATGACGCGCGAACGCACGGTGTCGCAGTCGGAGCTCGTGCGCGGCGGGTCGACGGCGCTGAAGTACAAGAACTACGCGGTCGGCTACTACAACGACGTCGGCGCCTGGACGTTCGGCCGCACGTTCGCCGACGCCGCGCATCCCGACCTCGGCGCCGCGCGCTTCGAGAACGGGGCGATGAGCTTCAAGCTCCTCTTCACGACCGCGCCGGTCGCCGAGGTCCCGTCGCTCGCGGGTTCGCTCGAGTGGGACTGCGACGTGTTCGACGCGGCTGCCGGCAAGCGGATGCCCGTGAAGGTGCATCTGCTCCAGGTCGACGTCGCGGTGCGCGACCAGCGCAACGCGCTCACCGGCTGGGTCTTCGGCACGTTCGCGTACGACGCCGCGGCGCCGGGCGCGTCGCCGATCGACCGCCTCGAGCCGGTCGGTCTCGTGTGGGGCGACGATCCCGGCGTCTCGCCCGCCGCGGGATCACTGCAGCAGTGCTGGATCAATCCGGCGATCGGCACGTACCAGCATCTCGGGTGGGCCGGACGGCTGAACGGTCCCGTCGACAACCCGAAGTCGTCGTGTCTCTCCTGCCACTCGAAGGCGCAGGAACCCGCGGCCGTCGCGATGCTCCCGCCGCCGACGGCGACGGTCGCCGAGGCGCTGACGTGGTTCACGAACGTGCGCGCGGGCGAGGCGTTCTCTCCGGGGTCGAGGTCGCTCGACTACTCCCTGCAGCTCGGCGTGGGCGTCGTCCAGGCGGGGAAGTGGGTCGCGGCGCACGCGGCGGTGCCGGTGCTGGGGGCGTCGCCGGCGGGGGAGCATCCGTTCACGCGCGGGGAGTGAGGTCGCGGGTCAGCGGGTGCGGCGCATGGGGACGTCCACGGTCTGCTCGGCGGCGTCGCCGACCTCGACGTTGTCGACGTGCGCGTCGTCGAAACCAGGCGAGCGCACCGTGACGTCGTAGCGCTCGCCGGCGAGCACGGTCATCGACGCCGACAACAGCGGATCGCTCCCGGATGCGCCATGCGGCGGGGTCTCTGGTTCCGGAGTGCCCGCCGCCCGGACGCCGTACTTGGCGCTCTGCACGTCCACGGGCTTGCGCGTGTCCGCGTCGACGAACCGCAGCCAGAGCGTGGTCTCGGCGCCGACGACCAGCCGCACGTCCGTGCGCCCGGCCTTGATGTCGCCGAGGCCGCCCCGGTACTTGCGTTTCGCGCCGGTCGCGCCGCCCTGGCTCTGTTCAACGTCCACGCCAACGCCGACCTCGCCCTCCGCCACGTCGGTGAATTCGAAGCGCCCCGCGCCGTCGGTCCGCGTGCGCGGTGCGTTCTGCCAGCCGCCGGCGACGTTCCCGAGGACGAGCCCGAGGTCGGCGACGGCGTTGCCCTTGTTGTCGACGACGACGCCGGCCACGCGCAGCCCGCGCCGGAAGATGATCTCGCCCGCGTCGGTGAGCTCTTCGTCCGCGGCCTTCAGTTCGATGCGGCGAGTCGGGTATCCCGGCGCCTCGACGACGAGCTCGAGAGCGCGCCGCGGTCCCCGGGCCGGCGTGCGGAAACGTCCCTGTGCGTCCGGCTCGCTGGGCCATGTGGTCTCGGCGCCGTACCAGAGCTGCACGGTGGTCCCGGCGATCGGCTTCCCCGCGCCGTCCAGGATGCGGCCGGTCACGGCCCGCGCGCGCTCGGCGGTGACGTCGGCGCCCTGCGTCTCGTCGTACTCCGCCGCCTTGACGGCTCGCCATCCCTCCACGTGCCCGTCCTTGGACGTAGCGAGGCCGAAACCGTCCGACGCACGGTCGCGGTCGACGATCACCTCGAACGCGCCGTCGACCCGGGACGCGGTCTGCAGCGTCGTCGTCTTCACGTCGAAGTCCTTGCCCGACCACGCGCGGACCTCGACCTCGGCGCCCTCGACGACCCGTCCCAGGTCGTCGACGACGCGGCCCCAGATGCGCAGCTTCGGGACGTCCTTCGTCGCAGGGGAGGGAGTCGGCGGTTCCGCCGCAGCGGGCGCGTCCGGCGCCGTCTCCGCGGGTTGCTGCGGCCGGATTCGCGGTGCGCGGACGTCTCGTTTCGTCTCGGCCGGAGGACGCGCCCCTGGCGCCGAAACCTTGCCGTCGTCCGGAGCGCACGACCGCGCGACGACCAGCGCCGCCGCCGCGACGGCGACCACCGCCGCGACAGAGATGAGCGTCCGTCTCGTTCCCACGGTCCAATGCTATCGGTCGTCGATGGCATAGGAGGCCAGGCCATGAAGTGGGTGACGCGAGCGAGGCCCAAGGTCGACCGGATCGCCTGCCCGTGGCTGATCCGGAAGTTCGTCGACCCGGAGGCGGAGTTCCTCTACGTCGCGCCGGACCAGGTGGCGGCCGTCGCGGCGAAGGAGGGCGCGATCCCGTACGACGTGCCGGACGCCGAGCTCGGCCACCACGGCCCCGAGTGCTCGTTCGACGCGATCATCCGCAAATACCAGCTGAAGGATCCGGCGCTCGCCCGCATGGCGCGGATCGTCCGCGGCGCGGACACCGACGCGAAGGACCTGACGCCGGAATCGCGCGGCCTCGAGGCGATCGCCGACGGCTTCCGCCGCGTCTACGCCGACGACCACGAGCTGCTCGAGCGCGAGCTGCCCGTGTACGACGCGCTCTACGCGTTCTGCGCCGCAATGCTGCGCCGCGATTGACGCATGGACCGCAGGATCCCGGCATGAGCACGACCAGGGACCGCCCGCGCGCGTATGCGCTCTGCCTCGCCGCCGCGGTCCTCTTCGGCCTCACCATCCCGGCCTCGAAGGTGCTGCAGCGCGACATCGGCCCGCTGTCGCTGGCGGCCCTGCTCTACCTGGGGGCGGCGCTGGCCGCGCTGCCGCTCGCGGCGCGCGCCCGGTGTCCGCGTCTCGACCGGCGCAACGGCCTCCGGCTCGCCGGCTCGGTGCTCGCCGGGGGCGTCATCGCTCCGGCACTTCTGATGCTCGGTCTGTCGCGCGCGCCCGCCGGCTCGGTCGCCCTGTGGATGAACCTCGAGCCGGTGGCGACCGCGGCGCTTGCCGTCGTGCTGTTTCGGGAGCACGGCGGGCCGCGCGTCTGGATCGCCGTCGCCGCCGCCACGGCCGGCGGCGTGCTGCTGGCCGCTCCCTCGGGGCTCGACGTCGGGCTGGCGGCGACCCTCGTCGCGTCGGCGTGCATCCTCTGGGGTCTCGACAACAACCTCAGCGCGACGCTCGACGCGACGACCCCTGCGCAGACGACGGTGGTGAAGGGCATCGCGGCCGCGGCTGCGAACGCGCTGCTCGCGTGGATCGCCGGCGAGGGAGTCCCCTCCGCCGGTCACGCGGCGATCGCCGCCGTCGTCGGAGCGGTCGCGATCGGCGTCTCGCTCATCCTCTTCCTGTCCGGAGCGCAGCTCCTCGGAGCGGCTCGATCGCAGTTGCTGTTCGCGACGGCGCCCTTCGTCGGGGCCGTCCTCTCGTGGATGTCCCTCGGGGAGCACTTCGAGATCGAGCACGGCGTGTGCGCGGCCTCGATGGCCGGCGCCGTGGCGCTGCTGATGATGGGGAGACACGAGCACGAGCACACGCACGAGCCGATGACGCACACGCACTCGCACCGCCACGACGACGGACACCACGACCACGCGCATCCGGGACTCGCCGCGTCGGTCCGCCACACGCACGAGCACCGGCACGCGGCCGTCACGCACGTCCACCCTCACGAACCGGACCTGCACCACCGGCACCCGCATCCCTAGACTCGTGTGATCCCGACGCGCGACCGCCGTCTCGTCTGCACCGCAGCGCTCCTGCGCTCCGTCGCCACCGGGATGATCGGCCCGATGCTCGGCTTCTACCTCGCCGGGCTGTCGTTCGACGCGACGACGATCGGCTTCGTCGTCAGCGCGGGCCTCGCGGGCGCAGCCGCCGCGACGGCGTGGGTGATGCTCTTCGGCCAGGCACTCCCGCGCCGCGCGGCGCTGCTCGCGGTGGCCGGATTCTCGCTGGCGGGCGGCGCGGTGGCGGCGCTCGCGTCGGGGCCGTGGATCGTCGGCGCGGCGGCGTTCGTCGGGATGCTGAACGGCATGGGCCGCGACCGCGGCGCGTCGCTCGTCATCGAGCAGGCGATGCTGCCGGAGACGACGACGGCCACCGACCGCACGCGCGCGTTCGCCTGGTACAGCGTGCTGCAGGACACGGGCGCGGCGCTCGGCGCGCTCTGCTCGGGGCTGCCCGCGCTGCTGCGCGAGAGCGGCGGGCTCGAGCCGCTGCCGGCGCTGCGCGTGTCGATGGGCGCGTACCTCGCGATCGTCGCGGTGGGCGCGATTCCGTATCTCCTGCTGTCCCGGGAGATCGCGTCGGCGCCGACACGGTCGCCGTCGCGCATCAGTCCGGAGAGCCGCGGGATCATCGCGAAGATCTGCGGCCTCTTCGCGATCGACAGCGTGGCCGGAGGTTTCCTCACCGCGGCCTTCCTGGCGCTCTGGTTCAAGCGGACGTTCGGCGTCGACGAGCGCATGCTCGGCGCGCTGTTCTTCGGCAAGGCCGTGCTGAACGCGCTGTCGCACTTCGGCGCCGCGTGGCTCGCACGGCGGATCGGGCTCGTCAACACGATGGTGTTCACGCACGTGCCGTCGAGTCTGCTGCTCGTCACCGTCACGCTGGCGACGAGCTTTCCCGTGGCGGCCGCGCTCTTCCTGCTGCGCGAGGGCCTCGTCGAGATGGACGTGCCGACACGCAACTCGTACGTCGTCGCGGTCGTCCGTCCGGAGGAGCGCGCGTTCGCGTCGGGCGCGACGCATCTCGTCCGCATGGGCGGCTGGGCGGTCGCTCCGGCGGTGGCGGGACTCGTCGCCGGCCCGGCAGGTTCGCTGGCGCTGCCCCTGTGGATCGGGGCCGGGATGAAGATCGCGTACGACCTGCTGCTGTACGCGGCGTTCCGCAACGTGCGGCCGCCGGAAGAGACGTAGCGAACCTGCTTCCCGTACCGAACCTGGTTCGATTCTCCCACTTGCGCCCGGCGGGAGAGTCCTTGGCATGGCGGACGCTCCCGGCAGCGCGGTGAGGAACTGGGAGAATCGAACCTGGTTCCGTACGGGATCTCGAGGCTGTGCGGGCGGGGGCGCATCGAGCAGGTGGGAGAATCGAACCAGGTTCGGGATCACGGGCGGTCGTCGGGTCGACGGTACGGAACCAGGTTCGATTCTCCCGCCGGGGGCGCGGCAGCGAGCTCACGCGCGGCTCCGGCCGGGCCTAGACTTCCCCGCGATGGAACAGGTCCTCCGCTTCGTCGGCCTGCACGGCTTCCCCGTCATCTTCGCCACCGTCTTCCTCGATCAACTCGGCGTGCCGATCCCCACCGTCCCGATCCTGATGATGCTCGGCGCGCTGTCCGGCACCGGCCGCGTCGATCCGCTCACGGGACTCCTGGCCGCGATGGCGGGAAGCCTGTGCGCGGACCTCGTCTGGTTCCACCTCGGGCGATGGAAGGGGACGAAGGTCCTCGGGCTGATGTGCAAACTCGCGCTGGAGCCGGACTCGTGCGTCAGCAAGACGCAGGGACTCTTCGCCCGGCACGGCGTGAAGTCGCTGCTCGTGGCGAAGTTCGTCCCGGGATACGACACCGTCGCGCCGCCGCTCGCGGGACTGCTCGGCGTGCGCACGTCGACGTTCATCGCGTGGTCGGCCGGCGGCGCGCTGCTGTGGCTCACGGCCTACGGCGGCCTCGGCTACGTGCTGAGCGACCGGATCGCGCAGCTCGCGGACAAGGCCGAGGAGATGGGCAACACGCTCACGATCGTCGTCGTCGCGCTGTTCGCCGCCTACATCGTCTGGAAGGTCATCCAGCGGCAGCGCGTGCTGCGCACGATCCGGACGGCGCGCATCACTCCCGACCAGCTCCACGAGATGATCGCCGGCGGGGACGCACCCGTCCTCGTCGACGCGCGCACCCCGGAGGCGCTCGCGCTGCTGCCGTTCGTCATCCCCGGCGCGCTGCTGATCCCTCCCGACGAGATCGACGAGCGCCACACCGAGATCCCGCGCGAGAAGGACGTGATCGTCTACTGCTCTTGACCCAACGAACTCTCGAGCGCCCGTGTGGCGCTCAAGCTGCAGCGGCTGGGGATTCAGCGCGTGCGTCCGCTGCTCGGCGGCATCGAGACGTGGCACGCGCGCCGGCTGCCGGTCGTGCCGCGGCCGGTCGCGGCCGCGTGATCAGCGGCGGGCAGCGGCGGGCCGCACCTCGATGCGGCGCGTCGTCGTCGAGAACACCGCGTCGGACGGCGCCGACGCGTCCGGCAGACGCGCCGCGGCGAACCCGTACACGGCGAGATCGAGCGGCGGCCCGGCCGCGCCCGGCGTGCGGGGCGTCATCACGAAGAACGGCGTCCGCGGTCCGCGTCCCGGGCCGACCCAGCGGCTGACGGGCCACGCGGACGGCAGCGCCTCCGCGCCCTCGGGCCCTGCGACCTCCACCGACGCGCCGGGCAGAGGCAGCTCGAACGTGTGCGCGGCGAAGGTCCAGCGCCCCGTCAGTTCCGACGTCAGCACGACGCGCGACTTCGGCGGACGGAAGCGCGACTGCGCGACCCCCCGCGACGGCCCCACGCCGTCCGGGATGTGTGCGACCCAGTCGACGTCCGGCGTCAGGCCGCGGACCCTGCACGTCCCGTCGGCGCCCGTGTAGACGAGCACCGACGCGGGCCGCGCGGGCAGCGAGACGGGTGCCAGTCCGACGAGCGCGCCGGGGACGGGATCGCCTGCGGCGAGACGGACTTCGATCGTCGCGCTCGCGTCCTCCCGCGGCGCGGCGCGGATGGCGGAGTGGTAGAGGTCCGACGCGACGAAGTGCGTCCAGCCGGTCCACACCTCCTCGCGTCCGGCGTCGTCCACGCGGAGCCAGAACTGCAGGAGATGCGGCCCCGACGGCGTCTCCCGCGCGAGCCACGGACGCAGGTCGAGCTCGGCGGCTTCCGTCTGCGCCCACGCTTCGTCGCAGCTCGACGCGAGCTCCGGCGTGCCCTGGGTCTCCGGGAAGACGCGCGCCCCGAGGATGCCGGTCGCACGGCGTCCGCCGGGCAGGTCGAAGCCGACGAACCCCGGCCGTCCCTCGGGCGCCGGCACCGTCCGCGACGGGCACGGCGCCGGGGCGCGGGGGCGGTCCACCTGAACCGCCCCCGGGGTCTTGGGAGCCGCCTCGTGCGGCGCGAGGCGGTACGTCGCTGCGGCCGCGAGACAGAGGACGGAGAGCGCGAGCGCGCCGTCCGTCCAGCGGCTCCGGAGGAGGCCGGAGCCGCGTGGGTCCGGGTCGCTCACCTCAACGTCCCTGGATCCCCAGGTTGTTGACGGCGTAGCTGCCCTCCATCGGCGCGAGCGCGCCGTCCTCGATGATGCGGCCCTTCACGAAGACCATCGGGCCGAGGTAGCGGCGGTACGCCGACACGTTCGCCGGGTGCTCGAGCGACACCGCGTTGCCGTGCGGGACGATGTGCGGCGACTGGTAGTGCCGGGACTGGCTCGTCTCGACGGCCCACGCCGTCATCGCGAAGTGGTTCGGCTGCATGTCCGGGCCGTCTTCGCCGATCGGGTTCGGCGGCAGCCCGCCCAGGAACAGGATGTCGCGCGGGCCGGGGATGCGTCCGCCGTTGAACGTGGAGGCGATCTCGTTGTGCGTGGTGTGGGAGAACTGGTCGATCTGGCGCACGCGCGTGCCCAGGCCGTCGATCTCCCACACCTCCGCGTCGTAGCTCTTCGCGCGCGCGAGCCCCCAGATCTGCGCGAAGGCTGCGATGCGGGGGACCGGATTGCCGCCGACCACCGGAAGCGGGGCCTGGCCGCCGGGCTGGAAGCCGTGCGGCGGCGGCTCGGCCAGCGTGGCGTTCTCGTCGGGGATGCGGGCCGAGAAGCTGATGTCGTCGACCAGCATCACCGACGTCTGCGACGCGCCGGTGTAGTGGACGTAGTCCCACGCGTTCAGGACCACGCTGTAGTACTGCGCCGTGGGCACCGGCGCGTTGCCTCCGTGTGCGGTGCCCGCGAGCAGTGCCGCGAGCCCGACGACGACGCCGCTCACAACGAGCTTCGATCGATTGCTCATCCGTTCTCCCTTTTCTTGGGACGGCAGCGTCATGCCGCCGTCGGGTGCGACTCTGTTCACACCCATAGGCAGGGGACGCGGAACCGGACGCGGAATTCGCGCAGCCGCCGTCAGGCGCGCGCGTCGGCGATCGCGCGGTGCAGCGGGACGCGGGCCGTCATGCTCTCGCGGCACTCGGGCGGCGCGTGCTCCTGGAACTCCTCGAGCAGCGCTCTGGCCCGCGCGAGGTCGGCCGGATCGCGCGCGGCGCGCCACAGCAGGAACCGCGCCTCCATCGTCTCCACCGGACCGAGGCGACCCTCGACCGCGGCCGTCTCGGCGCGGGCGGACCGCGCGTCGCGGCGCAGCGCGGCCAGCGCGAGGCGGGGCGGGAGCGTGACGAACGGGAAGTCGAGCGACGCGCTCAGCGACACGGCCTCCTCGAACGCGGCGCGCGCTTCGTCGAGACGTCCTTCGCCGTCGCAGAGGAGGCCGAGCAGGTACAGCGTGGACGACGCGGCGATGTCGTCGTGCTCCGCGCGGTGGATCGCCAGCGCGGCCCGGTACGTGGACTCGGCGCGCGCCGCGTCGCCGGCGGCCAGGTGGATGGCGCCGAGGTTCTGCAGCGAACGGGCCGCCGCCGCGGCGTCGGAGATCTCCTCGAACGCCGACCGCGCGGCTTCGGCGGTCTCTCTCGCCCGCGCGAGGTCGCCGAGGAACGTGTGGACGAGCGACAGGTTGTGCAGCGTGATCGCGCGGCCGCGGGCGAGGCCGAGCTCGCACCTGAGGTCGAGCGACCGCGAGAGGCTCTCGCGCGCCTCTGCCATCCGTCCGATGCGCATCAGCAGCATCGCGAGGTTGCCGAGCGCGCTCGACTCCGTCCACCGGTGGCCGAGCGACCGCGCGCGGGCGAGCTGCGACTCCCACCGCTCGCGGGCCGCGTCGTACTCGCCCTTGCGGAAGAAGACGACGCCGAGGTTGCCGCTCGCCATCGCGGCGACGACGTGATCGCCCGACTCCTCGGCGAGCGCGAGCACGCGCTGGTGGTGCGCCGCGGCCTCGTCGTGACGGCCCGCGTCGCACGCGAGCAGTCCCAGCCACGCGCGGACGCGGCCCTCGGCGACGCGGTCGCCCGCGGACTGCGCGATGCGGAGCGCCTCGTCGAGGTGGGGGCGCGCGTCGCCCGGCCGGCCGAGGCGCAGGAGGTGGCGCCCGAGCGCCGCGCGGACCTTGGCGCGCAGTTCCGGACGTTCGCCCTCGTCCGCCAGCGGCATCGCCTCGTCGATCGCGGCACGCTCGTCGTCGCGGCGGCCGAGCGCCTGGAGGGCCTCGACGCGGTGCATCAGCATCTCGCAGCGGTCGCCGCCGGCGAGGAACGACGGCAGACCGAGCGCGCGCTCGGTCAGTGAGGCCTGTTCGGCGAAGCGCCCCGTGCGCAGCAGGTGCCCGAGCGACGCGGCGAGATGCGGACGCGCCCGTTCGCCCATCCGCGCGCGGAGGAAGTGGTCGCACAGCGTGACCGCCGCGTCGCCTGCGGGCCGCGCCGTTGCGCGGCGCTCGAGCGCTCCGGCGAGCAGACCGTGGTACTCCTCGCGGAGCGCCGGCGACACCGCGGCGTAGAGCGTCTCCTGCAGGAGGTGATGGTCGAACGCGAACGCGCGGCCGGCGGCGCGCACGAGACCGCGCGACGTCTCGAGCTCGCGCAGCCGGCGGAGCAGCGGCACGCGCGGCCGCTGCAGCGCGTCGGCGACGAGCGTCGCGTCGAACTCGTGGCCGCAGCACGCGGCGGCGTCGAGCACCTCGCGGTCGTCGTCGGCGAGGTCGCGCACGCGCGAGAGCACGAGATCGGCGATCGTCTCCGGGACGTGGGACGCGTCGATGGCTCCCGCGCGCTCCCATGCGCCGCCGCGGCGCTTCCGCAGCCGTCCGCGCTCGCGCAGGTCGCGCAGGATCTGGAGCGCGAACCACGGGTTGCCGTCGGACCGCTCGCGTACGAGCGGGACGAGCTCCGTCGCGAGCGATTCCGAATCGAGCGCCTCGGCGAGAAGGCTCGCCAGCGCGCCGGACTCGAGCGGGCCGAGAGGGATGCGCAGTCCGTGGGCGAGCCGCTCGAACTCGCCTGTCCACGACGCGGGCAGCGAGGGCCGCGCGGCGCCGGCGACGAGGACGCGCCGTCCGCTCGCGGCATGTGCCAGCGCGCGGAAGACGCGCTGCGCCTCCGCCGCGAGGTGGAGGTCGTCGAGCACGAGCAGCGTGGGGGCGTCCGCGGCGAGCGCGCGCAGCACCTGGACCGCGACCGTGTCGAAGGACTCCGCCGTCAGCGCGTCGCTCCCGGACGGCGGCGGCTCCTCCCGCAGCAGCGCGGCGAAGCCCGGCGCGAGCGCCGGCGTCGCGGCGAGCACGCGCCGCAGCGCGGCGTCGAGGTCGCCGGTGCCGAAGTGGTCGCGGCACGCGGCTGCGAAGCCGCTCTCGGCGGACGTGCCGGCGCGGCACGCGCCCCAGAGCACGACGGCTTCCGGATGCACGGCGCGCACGCCGTCGGCGAACTCCTCGAGCAGGCGCGACTTGCCGATGCCGGCCTCGCCGAGGACGAGCACCGCCTTTCCGTCGCCCGCCGAAGCGCGAGCGAAGCGGGCGCGAAGGAGGGCGAGCTCGCCCTCGCGCCCGTGGAGCGCCGTCTCGCGGGGCGCCGGAGGGTGGCCGCGCCGCGCGCGGCGGCCCGCGGCCGCCGTGCGGCGCGTCCACCACGCGGACCCCTCGCCCTCCTCGAGGACCTCGTGCAGCTCCTCGGCCGACGCGAACCTCGCCGCGGGGTCCTTGGCGATGAGCGTGCGCGTCACCTCGTCGAAGAAGGGCGAGAGCTCCGGGTTGGATTCGATGGCCGGCTTCGGCGCGGACTCGAGCTGGCGCCGCACGAGCACGCGCAGGTCGTCGTCCGCGAACGGATGGCGTCCCGTCGCGAGCTCGTAGAGCACGAGGCCGAGCGCGTAGAGGTCCGCGCGTCCGTCGATGCAGGGCACGTCGGGCCGGTTCGCGCCGGCGACCGCGCCGAACTGCTCCGGGGCGGCGTAGAGGAGGGAGCCGACGAAGCACCCGGCGGTCGAGAGCCGAGGCCCGGCGCTCGCGAGCCACGCGACGCCGAGGTCCATCACCTTGACCGTGGAGTCTCCGTTCCTGCCCGACACGATGACGTTTTCCGGCTTGAGGTCGCGATGGACGACGCCCTCCGCGTGGATCGCCGTGAGCGCGGCGGCGATCTCGCGGCCGATGCGCCGGCAGGTCTCCTCGGGCAGGCGTCCGGTGGACTGCAGCAGCGTCCGCAGCGTCTGCCCCTCGACGTACTCCATGGCCAGACAGCAGAGACGGACACCGGCGCGTTCGACGATCTCCAGCGCCAGCGTGCGGACGACGTTCTCGTGGCGCAGGCGCCGGCCGATCTGAGACTCGCGCAAGAGGCGGCGGTGCAGCGTGGCGTCGGTGAGATGCGGATGGATCACCTTCAGCGCGACGCGGGTTCCGGCCGCGAGATCGGGCCGCGGATCGGTCACTTCGGCGAGGTAGACGGTGCCCATCCCGCCGCGTCCGAGCTCCCGCAGCACCCGGTAGCGGCCGAGGCGTGCCGGCGGCGGGGCGCGCGCGGCGATCGAGAGATCCACGCGCAGCGCCTCCTCGAGGACCGACCAGCAGTCCGGGTAGCGGCGGCGGAGCCAGTCCCGCGTGACGTCGGCGCCGCGCTCGAGCCGCTCCATCACGTCCGCGAGCGCCGCCTCTACGGCGTCATCCATAGCTCTCTCACACGCAGGATGGTGCGCGCGTACCGCTTCCTCGCGGCCTCCGCGCTCGGCAGCGACAGGCGGTCCGCGATGTCGGCGAAGGACAGTCCGTCGTCGCCGCGCAGCAGCAGGATCTCGCGGTCCGCGTCGTCGAGCGCCGCGATCAGCGCGTGCAGCCGCGACTCCGCGTCGGCGCGCTCGGCGCCCGTCTCCGGTCCGTCGCCGGCCGAGACCGCGCGCAGCCCGTCCTCGGTCGAGAGTCTCGCGGTGCGCCGCGAACCGTCGCGGCCGAACTCGCTGCGCAGCCGCGCGACGATCTTGCTCTCGGCCTTGATGTAGAGCCAGTGCCGGAACGCCGCCTCGCCCCGGTCCTCGAAGTCCGCGAGGTCGCGCAGCACCTCGACGGCGACCGACTGGCTGAGGTCCTCGGGGTCGTACCGGCGCCGCAGGTCCGTCCGGAAGCCGTCGCGGATCCTCGCGAGCACGAGCGGCCCGTACCGCAGGTGCAGCTCCGTCAGCGCATCGCGTTCCCCGCGTTTCGCGCGTTCGAGCAGCGCAGAAAACTCGTTCATCGCCACACCACCCGGGCGCGGAAGATAGCACGGGCGCGGCGCCGGGCCATGGGGGGCGCCGTTTTTCGGCGCGGCGCGACGGGTTGCAGACGTCCCTTGACGCGAGACGCGTCCCGTCTACGCTTCCACCCGCCGATGGGACCCCGATCACGCACGCTGAGCGGCTTCCGCCGATGGACCGGCGGCATCGTCGTCGCCCTCTACGCCGTGCTCTCGGTCCTCGGCGGCCTGTTCGTCGAGTGCCACGAGCCGGACGGGAGCGTCGCCGTCGAGTGGCGCCTCGCGTCGTGCTGCGCGCCGGGTCCGGCTCCGGGCGGCGGGACGCCGCCGGGCAGCCAAGCGAGCGCCGCGACGGGCCACGAGCGGGACTGCGGGGACTGCGACGACGTCGATCTCGGCAAGCGCCTGACGTCGACGACCGCGCGAGCGCCGTCGACGCTGCAGGCCGCCAAGGCGAAGAGCGCGGCCGCCGCGAGTGCGTTCGTCTGCCCGCCGGCGATCCACGTTCGTCCCTGGACGGCCCTCCCGTCCGCGGCCCGCGCGCCGCCGGTGCGGCCGCCCGCAGGTGCGCCCCGCGCCTTCGTCCTGCGCTGCTAGCGATCCGCGGCCTTCCCGCCGCGTGAGATCCCGCTGCCCCGTCTGCGTCCTTCTCCGCGGCGCCCCCGAGCGCTGCCGGCACGTCCGTGCCGGTTCCTGGTCCTCGCCGCGGAGGTGTTCCGTTGCTCGTCCGATCCGTCGTTCCCGCTCTCGGCATCGCGCTGCTCGCGACCGGCTGCCGCATCGTCGAGCCGCCGCCCGTCGACGCGCCGCCGCCGGAGCCGCTGGCCGCGCACGCGGCGGGGATCGGCGGCGAGATCGTGTTCCACGCGGAGGGAGCCCCCGATGACGCTCCGGGCGCGGACCCCGCGACCCTGACGCTCCGGGACGCCGTCGAGTCGGCGGTCCGGAACGATCCCAAGCTGCAGCAGGCGCTCGCACGCTGGCGCAAGGCCCGCGCGGAGAGCGAGAGCGCGCGGATCCTCCCCAACCCGATCCTGTCGCTCGGTCTCGGCCTGACGGGACTCTCGGCGCCGAAGGTCGGCGTGGGGCTCACGCAGGAGATCGCGGCGTTCCTCCAGCGTCCGCGCAAGGCCGGCGCCGCCGACGCGCGGCTCCGCGGCGCCGTCGAGGACGTCCTCAGCGCAGCGCTCGACGCCGTCGCGGAGGTGCGCGAGCGCTACGTGACGCTGCAGGCGCTGCAGGCGCAGCTCCCGGTCCTGCAGGGACGCCGCGACATCCTCACGAAGCTGCGCGAGTTCGAGCAGCTCAAGCTGGACCGGGGAGAGGGCATCCGCACGGACGTCACGGCGCTCGACGCGGAGCGCGCGGTCGTGTCGGTCGACGTCGCGGAGCGCGAGTCGGAGCTGCGGGATGGACGCGTCAAGCTGGCGCGGCTCGTCGGCCGTCCGTCGTCGGCGGCCGCGTGGACGCTCGAGCCGCTGGTCGTCGTCGCTCCGCCCGAACGCGACGAACGCGCATGGACCGCCGCGGCCCTCTCGCGGCGGCCGGAGATCCGCGCCCTCGGCTGGGAGCTCGCCGCGCTCGGCGACGAGCGGGCGCTCGTCGGGACGTGGTTCTGGGAGGGCAGCTCGGCGGGCGCGGAGGCGGAGTACGACGACGGGTTCTCGATCGGCCCGACGCTCGCGTTCCCCCTCCGGCTGCGCGACCCGAGCGGTCCGCGCGACGCGGCGGCGGCCGCCGCCGAGGCGGAGGTCCGCAACCGCATCACCGAGACGCGGCGCCTCGTGATCGAGGAGGTCCGCACCGCCTGGGCCGCATCCGAGTCCGCACGGCGGACGCTCGGCGTCATCTCGACCGAGCTGCTGCCGCTCCTGGAGCGCCGCCGCGCCGAGGTCGAGACCACGTTCCGCGCCGGCGAGAGCGACGTGGTCGCGCTGCTGCTGGCGGACCAGGCGCTGCAGGACGTGCGCGCCCGCCGCATCGAGCTCGAGGGACGCGCCGCGCTGGCGCGGATCCGTCTGGAGCGCGCGGCCGCGGGTCCGGCCGCCGTCGCCCCGCAGGACGCCCACGTTGGAGGAACTTCCCGATGAACCGCATCCGCAACTCTCTCGGCGCGCTCTGCGTGGTCGCGGCGTTCGCCGCGTGCAAGCCGAAGGACCACGACGAACACGATCACGAAGGTCACGCGGAAGGAGGTCACGAGGAGCACGCCGACGAGGCGAAGCTCACGCCCGAGGCGCTCCAGCGTTACGGCATCAGGACGGCGCGTGCGGCGAAGGCGGTGCTCGTCCCCGAGATCTCCGTCGCGGCGCGCGTCGCCTTCAACCAGAACGCGATGGCGCACGTCGGCACCCCCGTGCAGGGCCGCGCCCGCGAGGTGCGCGTGAAGATCGGCGACGTCGTGAAGAAGGGCGACGTCGTCGTGGTGCTCGACAGCCCGGAGCTCGGCACGCAGCAGAGCGAGTACCTCACCAAGCGGCGCGAATCGGACACTGCGGTGCCGGGCGTCGAGCTCGCGAAGAGCACCTACGACCGCGGCAAGTCCTTCTACGACGAGAGCCGCGGGATCACGCTGACCGAGCTGCAGCGGCGCGAGTCCGAGTGGCGCGCGGCGCAGGCCGCTCTCGCGAACGCGCGCACGGCGGTCGTCGCCGCCGAGAACCGCCTGCACCTCCTCGGCATGACGCAGGACGCGGTCGAGAAGCTCGCGTCCACCTCCGAGATCGACCCGACGTTTCACGTCACCGCGCCGATCGACGGGACCGTGATCCAGCGCGAGGTGACGCTCGGCGAACTCGTCGGACCCGACCGCGAGTCGCTGCTCGTCCTCGCCGACACGCGCACGCTCTGGGTGCTCGCCGACGTGCCGGAAGCACGCCTGCCCGACGTGTCGATCGGGTCGCGCGCCCGGCTGTCGGTGCCCGCGCTCGGCGCGGCGCGGCTCGACGGGAGCGTCACGTTCCTCGCGCCGGAGATCAACGCGGCGACGCGCACCGCCCCGGTCCGGATCGAGGTGACGGACGGCGCCGGTCTGCGCGCCGGGATGTTCGCCCAGGCGTGGATCGCGCGCGGCGGGCCGCCGCCGGAACCCGTGCTGGCGATCCCGCAGGAAGCCGTGCAGACGTTCGAGGGCAGGCCGGTCGTCTTCGTCCCGACCGGCCACGAGCCCGGCGAGTTCCGTCCGCAGGAGGTCGCGGTCGCAGCGCCGGTCGCCGGGATGGTGCCCGTCCTCGACGGACTGAAGGAGGGCGACGAGTACGTCGCCGGCGGCAGCTTCCTCATCAAGGCGGAGATCGGCAAGGCCGGCGCCGCGCACGAGCACTAGGAGATCCCGTCATGCTCGAACGCATCCTCCGCTTCTCCGTCGCCCACCGGTGGATCGTGCTGCTCGTCACGCTGCTCGCCGCCGGCGTCGGCGTCCACGCGCTCTCGCGGCTGCCGATCGACGCGGTGCCGGACATCACCAACAACCAGGTGCAGATCAACACGGCGATCGAATCGCTCTCGCCCGTCGAGATCGAGCGCCAGGTGACGTTCCCGATCGAGACGGCCCTCGCGGGCATCCCGGGTCTCTCGTACACGCGCTCGCTCTCCCGCAACGGCTTCTCGCAGGTGACGGCGGTCTTCGACGACGCGGTGGACATCTACTTCGCGCGCAACCAGGTGACCGAGCGCTTGAGCGAGGCGCGCGAGAGTCTTCCCGGCGGCGCCGAGCCGCGCATGGGGCCGATCTCGACGGGACTCGGCGAGGTCTCGATGTGGACCGTGGAGTACGAGCACCCGGCGGGCGTCGACGCCGAGAAGCGCGCGGGACGTCAGGGATGGCAGCCCGACGGCGCGTATCTGACTCCCGAGGGGCAGCGCCTCACCAGCGACTTCGAGCGCGCCTCGTACCTGCGCACCGTGCAGGACTGGATCATCCGCCCGCAGGTGAAGACGGTCCGCGACGTCGCGGGCGTCGACGCGATCGGCGGGTACGTGAAGCAGTACCACGTGCAGCCCGACCCGATGAAGCTCGTCGCGCACGGGCTGACCTTCCACGACGTGATCGAGGCGCTCGAGCGCAACAACGCGAGCACCGGCGCGGGCTACGTCGAGCACAAGGGCGAATCCTACGTCGTGCGCGCCGCGGGACGCATCACGGAGATCGACGAGATCGGCGACATCGTGGTCGGCGTCGCCGGCGCCACGCCGCTGCGCGTGCGCGACGTGGCGAGCTTCGGCCTCGGACGCGAGTTGCGCACGGGAAGCGCCACGGAGAACGGCGAGGAGGTCGTCGTCGGCACGGCGCTCATGCTGATCGGCGCGAACAGCCGCACCGTCGCGGCGGACGTCGGCGCGAAGCTGAAGGAGGTCGGGAAGTCGCTGCCCGCGGACATCCGCGCGAAGGCGGTGCTCGACCGCACGAAGCTCGTGGACGCGACGATCGAGACCGTGCGGAAGAACCTCGTCGAGGGCGCGATCCTCGTGATCGCGATCCTCTTCCTGCTCCTGGGGAACATCCGCGCCGCGCTCATCACCGCGTGCGCGATCCCGTTGTCGATGCTGCTCACGGCGGTCGGCATGGTCGAGACGAAGACCAGCGGCAACCTGATGAGTCTCGGCGCGGTGGACTTCGGCCTCATCGTCGACGGCGCGGTCATCGTCATCGAGAACACGCTGCGCCGACTCGCCGAGCGGCAGCACGCGGTCGCGCGCCGGCTGACCCTCTCCGAGCGTCTGCACGAGGTGATCGAGGCGTCCCGCGAGATGGTCCGGCCGTCGGCGTTCGGCCAGGCCATCATCATCACCGTCTACCTGCCGATCCTGAGCCTCACCGGGGTCGAGGGGAAGATGTTCAGGCCGATGGCGATGACCGTGATCTTCGCGCTCGTCGCGGCGTTCGTGCTGTCGCTCACGTTCATCCCGGCGATGGCCGCGATCGGTCTCGGCGGGAAGGTCAGCGAGAAGGAGAACTTCCTCGTTCGCGGGGCCAAGCGCCTCTACGAGCCGACGCTCCGGTTCGCGCTGCGCCTGCGCTGGCCCGTCGTCGGCGCCGCGGTCCTCGCGTTCGCCGGCGCGTTGCTCCTCTTCCGGACGCTCGGACAGGAGTTCGTCCCGACGCTCGACGAGAAGGACCTCGCGCTGCAGGCGATGCGGATCCCGAGCACGTCGCTCACGCAGTCCACCGAGATGCAGCGGGACGTGGAACGGACCGTCGCGAAGTTCCCCGAGGTCGCGTTCGTCTTCAGCAAGACGGGCACGGCCGAGATGGCGTCCGACCCCATGCCGCCGTCCGCGTCGGATACGTTCGTCATCTTCAAGCCGAGGAGCGAGTGGCCCGAGCCCGACCTCTCGAAGGAGGAGCTGACGGCGCGCATCGAGGACGCCGTCGGCAAGCTGCCGGGCAACAACTACGAGTTCACCCAGCCGATCCAGATGCGCTTCAACGAGCTGATCGCCGGCGTGCGCGGCGACGTGGCGGTGAAGGTCTTCGGCGAGGACTTCGACCAGATCACGCCGGTCGCGAACCGGATCGCCGGCGTGCTGAACCGCGTGCGGGGGGCCGACGCCGTGAAGGCCGAGCAGACGGAGGGCCTGCCCGTGCTCACGATCCACGTGGACCGTTCCGCGATCGCGCGGTACGGCCTTTCGGTCGCGGACGTGCAGGACGTCGTCGCGATCGCGATCGGCGGGCGCGAGGCGGGGGAGGTCTTCGAGGGCGACCGCCGCTTCGACCTGATCGTGCGCCTGCCGGACGAGGTCCGCCGCGACCTCGCGGCGCTCGGCGAGCTGCCGATCCCGGTGACGCACGCGTCCGGCGCCGATCCGGAGGGCGGCGACGCGCGTCCCACCTTCGTCCCGCTCTCGACGGTGGCGCGCATCGAGATCGCGGAGGGCCTGAACCAGGTCAGCCGCGAGAACGGCAAGCGGCGCGTGGTCGTGCAGGCCAACGTCCGCGGGCGCGACATCGGGAGCTTCGTCGAGGAGGCGAAGGCGGCGATCGAGCGCGAGGTGAAGCTGCCGCCGGGCTCGTGGATCACGTGGGGCGGGCAGTTCGAGAACCTCGAGGCGGCGCGCGCGCGGCTCCTGGTCGTCGTCCCCGCGTGCTTCCTCCTGATCTTCGTCCTGCTCTTCGGCGCGTTCGGCAACGCCAAGTACGCGCTGATGGTGTTCACGTGCGTTCCGCTCGCGCTGACCGGCGGGATCGTGTCGCTGTGGCTGCGGGACATGCCGTTCTCGATCTCCGCGGCCGTCTTTCCAGCACAGTGGGATCCGAAGCTTGGAATTCACGTGACTTGAAGTCGCGGC
>JADMIO011210344.1_pt1 | contig 29177 bp, 22 predicted proteins | sample 8958161 | NCBI WGS metagenome assembly JADMIO01 (sample SAMN16585339, study PRJNA669376) | soil metagenome | isolation source: Crop rotation soil | place: USA: Cullars Rotation, Alabama | collected 2011 | reverse complement strand
GCCGCGACTTCAAGTCACGTGAATTCCAAGCTTCGGATCCCACTGTGCTGGAAAGGGTCTGAAGTATTACCGCCTTGATGCCGGAGAATACACGGCTACAAAGAAGATGATTAACATCGAATAGGAAATACGAATATTTTAATCAAAAGAAAAGGGGGCATTCGTAAAGGATTGCCCCTTTTTCTTTTTACATGAAAGAAGCAGCCTGTTTTTTTAATACCTTACTAGGATAAAATACAAATTTATGCCTGATACTTATATCCTTGCACTCGATCAGGGGACGACCAGTAGCCGAAGTATTGTATTTAACAAGAAAGGCGATATCATCAGTGTTGCTCAAAAGGAATTTACACAGCATTATCCTTTTCCCGGATGGGTTGAACATGATGCAGAGGAAATCTGGAGCAGCCAGATAAGTACTATGGGAGAAGTGTTGGCGAAGGCTGGTATTTCCATAAACCAACTTGCTGGTATTGGCATTACCAATCAACGTGAGACAACTGTGATTTGGAATAGGGAAACCGGCAAACCGGTATATAATGCCATTGTTTGGCAGGATAGAAGAACTGCTATTGAATGTGATGCACTTGTTGAGGTAGGGTATGTAGATAAGGTTCGTTCAAAAACCGGGCTTATCATAGATGCCTATTTTTCGGCTACCAAAATTAAATGGATACTCGACCAGGTTCCTGATGAAAGGGAAAAAGCCGAAGCCGGACTATTGGCATTTGGTACTATTGATAGTTGGTTGGTTTGGAATCTAACAAAAGGTGCTGTGCATGCCACAGATGTTTCAAATGCTTCCAGAACCATGTTATTCAATATTCACACTGGCCATTGGGACAGTGAGCTGCTGGCATTGTTTGATATTCCACTCAGTTTGTTGCCTGAAGTGCGTTCAAGTAGTGAAGTATATGGATTGACGGGAAGCCTGGTTCCGGGATCTGCTATACCTATTGCCGGTATTGCAGGAGACCAGCAAGCAGCGTTGTTTGGCCAGATGTGTATTAGACCTGGTATGGTTAAAAATACGTACGGCACCGGATGTTTTATGTTGATGCATACTGGCGAAACAGCATTTGTTTCAAATAATAATCTTCTTACTACGATCGCCTGGCGCATCGGCGATAAAACAGAATATGCGCTTGAAGGAAGCGTTTTTATTGCAGGAGCTGCAGTGCAATGGCTTCGCGATGGATTGCATATCATCAGGTCGTCAGAGGAGATTGAAAGATTGACCGATGGCCTGGAAGATAGTGATGGTGTATACGTTGTACCTGCTTTTGCAGGATTGGGGGCACCTCATTGGAACCCGCATGCGAGAGGAAGCATATTCGGGCTTACCAGGGGAACAACAGATGCACATATTGCAAAGGCGGTATTGGATAGTATCGCCTATCAAACTTTTGATGTACTTCAGGCTATGCAAGCAGATACAGGTATCAGTATTGCAGAGTTACGTGTTGATGGAGGAGCAACAGTGAATGATCAGTTGATGCAATTTCAAAGTGACATTCTGAATACTAAAGTGATACGACCGAGGATCACAGAAACAACTGCATTGGGTGCAGCCTACCTGGCGGGATTAGCAGTGGGATTTTGGAAAGATGTTGATGATATTCAAAAACAGTGGCAGATAAGTAAAACATTTACACCTGAAATGGATCCCAGTGTAAGAGAGGATTTACTTCATGGATGGGAGAGAGCAGTTAAGGCAACCATCTCATGGACAGAGTTAAGTTAGAAACTAGCAGATAGAAGTGAGTAGTTAGTTGTTTGTCTTCAAGATTTAATTCGAATATTTAGTGTGCAGAGAAATGAAATGATCGACCAGTTGGATGCCTCTGAGGAATGGGACATCTGTATTATAGGAGGAGGAGCTACGGGGCTCGGTATCGCAGTAGATGCTTCATCGAGAGGATTGAGGACTGTTTTATTTGAAAGATTTGATTTTGCTAAAGGGACCTCATCACGCAGTACTAAACTTATCCATGGAGGCGTGAGATATTTGCAACAGGGAAATATTAAGCTTGTCCTTGATGCATTGACGGAACGAGGTACTATGTTGAAAAACGCTCCTCACCTTGTCAGAAATTTATCTTTTGTTGTTCCAAATTATGAATGGTGGGAATCTCCCTTTTATGGCCTTGGATTGAAAGCCTATGATTGGATGGCTGGAAATCTTGGATTAGGTCCATCGGAATTTCTTTCATTAGAAGAAACACTTATTGCAGCCCCATCTCTGGATCCTACCGGATTACGAGGAGGGATTCGTTATCATGATGGCCAGTTTGATGATTCAAGGATGGCTATCCATCTTGCTATGACAGCTGCAGATCATGGTGGTGTAGTCTTAAATTATTTTCCCGTCGAAAAATTTGTAAAAAGCAACGAGCAGATCATTGGTGTACAAGTCAGAGATGAATTGACCAATACGGGATATGAAATAAAAGCCAAAGCAATCATTAATGCAACTGGAGTGTTTACAGATAAGTTAATGCAACTGGATGACCCAGATACAACTTCTGTCATCAGTCCAAGCCAGGGTATTCATCTTGTTTTTGATCGTGAATTTTTCCCATCAGATACAGCCATAATGATTCCGCGCACCGGTGACGGCCGTGTATTGTTTGCTGTGCCCTGGCATCATAAGGTCATTGTCGGAACAACAGATACCCCGGTAAGTGAGCCATCTGTAGAGCCAAAGGCTCTTCCGGAAGAAATTGATTTTGTCCTTCAACATATGCGGGACTACTTATATTATGATCCATCCTACAAAGATATACGAAGTGTATTTTGCGGTTTACGGCCATTGATTAAAAGCAATAATAAAACGACAGCATCTTTATCACGTGATCACCATATTTCTATTGGCGATTCCGGGCTCATCACGATTGCCGGTGGCAAATGGACCACGTATCGAAAGATGGCTGAAGATGCAGTTGATATAGCTATTCAATACGCCGGACTTCCGGATATAAAATCAGTTACACATGAACTTCACATTCATGGATACGAAGAAAACACTGAATTTGAAACCTCATTATATTATTATGGTTCGGACCGGCAATATATTCAACATCGCATTACCAGTGATCCTTCTCTTGGAGAAAAAATTCATCCTGCATTTGACTATGTAAAAGCAGAAATTGAATGGGCTATTCAGGAAGAGATGTGCATCACGATTGAGGATTTCCTTGCACGAAGGAGTCGGATGCTGTTCCTCGATGCTGCTGCTTCCATAGAGATCGCTCCTGTGGTCGCAAAATTGATGGCGGATATAATGCATCAGGATCAGAAATGGATAAAGCAACAGGTGGATGATTATATACTCATCGCAAATAATTATCTTCCGAGCAGTAATGCTCAATAACCGTAATATCCTGTTACTACTTTATGGAACATTTTATCGGAGAATTTTTAGGCACCATGTTATTGCTCATATTTGGGTGTGGTGTCGTCGCTAATGTATTGCTACATAAATCTAAAGGGCAAAACAGTGGTTGGATCGTTATTACTTTTGGCTGGACTATTGGTGTTTTTGTCGGCGTATTCACAGCAGTTCATTTTGGTGGTAGCGGACATCTCAATCCTGCAGTGACAATCGCATTTGCATTCTTTAAGGATTTTGATACGGCTTTGGTTTTACCTTATGTATTGGCGCAAATGTCAGGAGCATTTATTGGAGCCAGTATTGTATGGATAGCCTACAAGCAGCATTTCGATGCAACTGAGGATAAGAGTCATATACTGGCAGTCTTCTGTAATTCACCGGCTATCAGGAGTACTTCGCACAACCTCATCACTGAAATTATCGCAACATTTGTTCTAGTATTTGGCGCATTAGCAATGTCTCCCCAATCGGAGGCATTAGGCACACTCAATGCCTTACCAGTTGCATTGATCGTTTTAGGGATTGGTTTATCACTTGGAGGCCCTACTGGTTATGCTATCAATCCTGCCAGGGATCTTGGACCGCGGATCGCTCATTTTATACTACCGATCAAAACCAAAGGTGATAGTGACTGGAGTTATTCCTGGATTCCTGTTGTGGGACCGGTCATTGGCGCTTGTATTGCAGTTATTATAAACAACCTTATTTAATATGAAATCTATATTCGTCATTTTTGGTCTTTTCATTTCGTTGGTGATCAATGCGCAGACACCTGAGGAAAGATTATCCCAAATGGGTCTTACATTGCCTGCCGTTCCTGCACCGGCTGCTAATTATGTAAATATGGTACGCACAGGAAATCTGGTGTACCTGGCCGGCAAGGGTCCAACCTTACCTGATGGAAAATTTGTAACTGGAAAACTTGGTGAGGATCTTGATATCACTCAAGGATATGAAGCAGCACGACTTACTGCACTGACGCAATTGGCTGTATTAAAAAGTGAATTAGGTGATCTGAGCAAAGTCAAGCGAATTGTCAAAGTGCTTGGTATGGTCAATTGTACCCCCTATTTTATTGATCAATCAAAAGTCATGAATGGGTACTCTGACTTAATGGTGGAGGTATTTGGAGAAAAGGGTAAACACGCACGATCATCTGTAGGTATGTGTTCGTTACCCTTCAATATTGCTGTTGAAGTAGAAATGATAGTTGAAGTAGAAGATTAAATTTTTGCAAAAATGGTTTTCTTGGCTAAAGAGGCTAAAAAGGCGAAAGTTGAAATTAGTGTCAATTGACAAAAATTAGCGTAATCATAAGATTGTTCCTGTATCTAACCATTTTGATAATGATGAGTGCTTTCCGGAATGGATTAATAGTTTTAACTTTAGAATACTGATATTCAATAGGTCACTTAATTAGTAAAATTATAAAGTTTTTATTTGCACAATTTAGGCAACGGTCGAAGTAATCAACATACTATATGAAGACAATCATACTTGATAAATACATTTCATCAGCATTTATATTCTTTCTGCTGATTTTTAATAGTTCACTTTCTGCTAAGGAATTATTCGTTGGAGACACCTGCATCATCAATGACATTTGTGAAACAGCTATTGAAATTCAAGATGTATTTCCCGATGCCCCATTTGTATGTGTAGAAGGGTGCAATCGAAATGCAAATCCTGAACCCTTTAACAATAACTGTCAGGTTGGTCAGACACCAACTGTATGGTATAAAGTAACAACCCTTGACGCTACTTTGCTGAATATCTTCGTCACAAGTGATGAAATCGAATCTCCAACTATCACCGTTTTTTATGCTCTTGACGGATGTGATGATTATATTCAGGTACCGATGACGGCAGGCGACCTTCCATGTATCATTGGATCTAATGGTGAGGCTAATGCTTTAGGTACTGATATTGGCTCTAATTCCGATTATTTCATAGCCATTGGTTCTCTTGATCCGCTTGGAGGTGATTTTGAGATTTGTGTGAATACCATCTCTAATGGATCCAATTGTGTTGCTGAACGGGATATTTCTATCACAGCACGTTCGTTTGGAGGCCCATTGACTGGTCCATTTAAACCTGGCGAAACGATTAGTGTCTGTATGAATGTTAATTCGTACACAGCTGCAGGGAATGGTTGCCAATGGTTTCAAGGACTTGTTCCGGTTTTCGGCAATGGTTGGGATCCTTCTTCATTTGATCAAGATGGACAACCATTGGATGCAACTTTAAATGACGGACAAATTGGGGTTGCGGGAAATGGTTTGTACGGGGCATCTACCTGGGATTGGTTTAGTGATGTAGATTATCATCACAATGATCCTGAGCGTCAGCTTGGCGATTTTGATGGTAACGGTACCTATGAAATGTGCAGCATCAAATATGACCCCGATTGTCCTAATCTTGGTGGGATCATAGGCGCATGTTGCGGACCGTGCTGGGGTGCACCGAATGGTGATTTTCTGCCAAATGGTTGGTTTGCATACGGGATAAATGGAACATGTGGTACTCCAGGACCTCCGATTGGAGTTGACTGGGGAGATGGTAATTCTTGTGGAGGCGGAATGGGCCCATGGCAGTTTTGTTTTGATTTAATTGTCAGAGATTTTCCTGGATGTGATGGTGGAGCTTCAACAAAAGATCTCTCTATTGGTTTTTTCACCTTTTCGGATGGTGAAGTTGGTTCATGGACAGGTGGAGCATCTGTTTGTGCATTTGATCAACCGGCTATGTTGACTCTTCCGTTTGATTGCGTAGAAATCCCTTCTTTTCCTACCGAACTCTTACCGGATCAATGTTCAGGCCAGCTATTTACATACCTGATTGATGAGCCAGGCATCACTCATTGGACCTGGTCAGTGAGCCCTGCTTCCGTGGTGATGGATAATGTATATTCAGGAATAAATGGATATGAATTGGAGAGCCAGCTCATAGAAAATTTTACGGTGCCAAGATTGGTCACGTACACTTTTATAGGATATGAAGAGGGAACGCAATCACAGAAAATCAAGAAAGTACAATTCTGGTTGCAGACACAAATCCGTGCACCTATTCAGCATTCTTATGTGGTATGTCAATATGAAAATATGCCTTTGGAAATAGCACCCAATATCGTTTTTGGAGGTGTACCACCCTATTCTTACTTGTGGAATCCAGGAGGATATACTACAGATTCGCTAATCGTCTATCCACCTTTCCAAAACACTGCTATTGAATTCGTAGTGACAGACCAGGCAGGATGTTCAATTCATAATGATATTCAGCTGTCCTTGAAAAACTGCGTACCTATAATTGATCATCCAACTGAAGAATCCAATGATACCCTGACCCAGGAAGATCCCCCTGTGCCGGATGATGATTTTAGTGATCAACATATAGCATTCAGGTCGGGCACTGCAACTGACACACACCAACTCTCTGTTTATCCTGTACCAACAACTGATTTTATCAATATAAAATGGCCTGCTCCATTAATGGATGCTATTGATATCATCATTCTTGATCCCAGGGGACAGACAATCTACCAGGAAGCATTAACCACATTTGAAAAACAGGAACATCAGAAGAAAATAAATGTCCGGGAATATGCCGATGGTGTTTACTTCCTTGTATTGCAAACCAAACATTCAATGCTAGTCTCGAAATTGGTGAAGATGTAGTGTTTGATTAATCTTTAAAAATAGCTCGAGAGGCCTAAGAAGCCAAAATGCCCAAAAGGTCTACTATCTTTTGCTTCTTATGGTCTCACGCTTTCACGCTCTCACGTTCCTTCGGTCGCCGAAGCCTTTGAATAAGAATGAAATTAGAAATTCTATTCAAAGTGCGAAGGAGACTCACACCTTTGTGGTATCATTTTTGATCTTTAAGGCTGACAGCATGTTGTACCACATATGAATGTATTGATCTACGGCCAGGTGTATAAGCCAAACCACCGGGAATGCCTATTGGACGTCCTGAAAGCCATGGAAAGGGAGGGTATTACCCCCTTTGCCATTGGGGAATATTGGGCACAGGCGGATCCCGAGATCAAGGATTATCATGGAGTTACGATTTTTAAAGATTTTCATTCCACTCCCGTGGATGTTGTCATGGCATTTGGAGGAGATGGCACCGTATTGGGGGCCATAGCCCTGGTCAATGAGCACCAGATCCCGGTGATGGGGATCAATCTGGGCCGTCTTGGCTTTTTATCCAGCATTGAAGGAAAGGTAGCCGGATTTGCTGTGACAGAACTAGCCCAGGGCCGTTATCATTACGATGAGCGATCCATGATTTCACTGGAGACAGATGCTGATATCTTCGTTGGTTCAAGAGTGGCACTCAATGATTTTACATTACACAAGCGTGATACATCAAGCATGATAACCATTCACACGTACATCAATGGTGAATTGTTACATTCCTATTGGGCGGATGGTTTGATTGTAGCGACACCTACCGGATCAACAGGATATTCACTTAGTTGTGGCGGACCTATTGTTTTTCCAAATTCAGGGAACCTGATCATTACACCTGTTGCACCGCATAATCTTACGGTCAGGCCAATCGTGATTTCGGATACAAGCATTATCTCTTTTGAAATCGAAGGACGCGCAGAAAGTTTTTTATGCACGCTGGATTCAAGATTTGAAGCAGTGACGTCAGAGCATAAATTGTCTGTGCGAAAAGCGGATGTCAAAGCCCGCTTTATACAACTCAACCGATATTCTTTTTTAAGGACACTCCATGAAAAACTAACATGGGGTAAAGATTCACGCAACTGATGGCACACATCATTCTGCCGTTTGAATGGAGAGGCATTACTTTCCAGGTTGATCTTAACAGTGGGCATTGTATTGCTATACCATTGGATCATTTACACCCTCAACCAAATGCTTTTTTCGCACCCTTGTATGAAGCTGCTCCTCATAAAACCGGTGATTGGATAGGGGATACGCGTGAAGGTTCACCAGTCAATTTTTTTAACCTGCGGATCAATCCACATGGAAATGGAACGCATACGGAATGTGTAGGTCATATTTCCAAAGAGAGATACTCAGTGCATGAAACTTTGGGCGATGGTTTTTGGGTAGCTCAATTGATCTCTGTGTATCCTTCACAACGTGAGGATGGTGACAGGGTCATCGATCAGCTTGAATGGGAAGAAGGGGTTGAAGCAATCATCCTCCGGACCATGCCTAATCATCCGGATAAAATGTTCCGGCATTATGGAAATACGAATCCTCCTTACCTGGATGCAGGCATAGCAAAGCGAATGGCTGAGGCCAATGTCCTGCACCTCCTGTTAGATCCACCTTCTGTTGACCGGGAGGAGGATGGGGGACAATTAGCTGCCCATAAAGCCTTTTGGGATTACCCTGAAGCACCAAGATTTAATGCAACGATAACAGAGATGGTTTATGTTGACAATGTCATTCCGGATGGCCTATATTTACTACAGATTCAAATACCTGCCCTGGAGCTGGACGCCAGCCCAAGCAGGCCATATATATACCCATTGAGATGAAACCTTTATTTGCCGGCCAATCAGAAACCTACGAAGCCTTCCTGGCGATCGATGGCGGCGCGTACAAGGAGAAAATCCAGTTTATTGAAGAGAATTTTTTCATGCTTCGCGAGTTGGAAGCAGAAGAATATTTTGATATGATGGTACTGTATGGGGAGGCTTTGTTTGAAACCGGTGAATATAGCCGTCATGCAAAGCTAGCTGATCACATCCTTGAGATGAGTATGGAACGCAATATCATCATGCATCGCGGACAGGATGTTTATTTTGAAACCCTGTTTAAGAAAGCGGCAGCCTTGCACAATCTTGATAAAATTGACCAGGCAGTGTATATCCTCAAGGAATTGATCAAGATCAATCCGGATCATGAAAGTTCCAAGTTGTTCCTCATCAATTGCATTATACGCCAAAAGAAACCTACTGTAAGGCCATATCGTAATATCAGTCTTGTCGTGTTGTTGTTGAGTGCTGTCGTGATCGCATTTGAATTGTTCGTCGTGCGTCGTTTTTGGCCTTCCTGGATAAGTATTACAGAATTGATGCGGAATGGATTGTTTATCAGTGGTGTGCTCCTTCTTATTGCGGGTGAAGTGATGGTCCGATACAGGGCTGTGGAAGATGTCTATAGTTTTTCCAGGAATACGAAGAAGAAGAAGGAGGAGCATGAGGTATAATGATTTTATTTTAGAAGCATAATGTAAGGTGCAATTATAGTTTTGGATATTGCAACCCTATCACCCGGGATCAAATGCGTGAAGCCATATCTGAGTCAGTCGATACGCGGTATGCTCCAAGACCGATATACGAGAGCTTGATTCTTTCCACAGAAGATATGATACAGGTTCTGGCAGCGAATGGCATTAAAAGGCTTTCCGGGTAATAATTTTACTTTTGCAGATCACTTAGTGAAATTTTAACTGCAATGAAACCATCTGTACTTCTGCCAGGACTATTTGTGTTCCTTTTTGTTACAAGTCTCTCCGCCCAGATTTACCACGTCGAGCCACCTAATTGGTGGGCAGGCATGAAAAATCAAAATCTTCAGTTGCTCGTCAATGGAAAAGATGTTGGAGCAATGGAACCGTTGCTCAGCTATCCAGGTGTCGTCATTCAGAAAGTCAGCCAGGGGGATAGTAAGAATTATTTATTTCTTGATTTATTTATCGCTGCAACTGCTAAGCCGGGACCGTTGTCGATCTTTTTTGTAAAGGATGGCGATACGGTTTATATACACAAGTATACACTCCAGGCAAGACAGAAAGATATTCCTGTGAAAGGTTTCAATTCTTCCGATGTGATCTATTTGCTCAATCCTGATCGGTTTGCAAATGGTGATTACACAAATGATGTTGTGCCTGGAACAAAGGAACAGAAGATCGATCGCAAAGCTCCCGGTGGAAGACATGGCGGTGATCTCAAGGGAATGACCAGTCATCTTGATTATATAGCCAGCATGGGATTTACTGCCGTCTGGCCAACACCGCTACTGGAGAATGATATGCCCGCATATTCCTATCACGGTTACGCTATCACCAATCATTATAAGGTAGATCCGCGATATGGTACACTTGACGATTATAAAGAGTTTGCCAATAAAGCCCGTGAAAAAGGAATCAAGTTGATTTTTGATGAAGTACTCAATCATACAGGTACCGGGTATTGGTGGATGAATGACTTACCGTTTAAGGATTGGATTAACAAAGTAGATTCTTTTCAACGCACCAATCACCGACGGACTGTCAACCAGGATGAATATGCGTCTGATTATGATAAGGACTTGTGGGTCAATGGCTGGTTTGATACATCGATGCCGGATATGAATGGACGAAATCCTTTCATGGCCAATTATTTAATTCAGAATACTATCTGGTGGATTGAAACACTTCACCTGGGAGGTTTGCGACAGGACACGTATGGATATTCCGATAAAGAGTTTTTGAAAAACTGGAGTTGCCGTGTGATGGATGAATATCCTGACTTCACGATGGTAGGTGAAGAGTGGAGCAACAATCCGTTGATTACTTCCTATTGGCAGAAAGGGAAAGTTAATCATGACGGATATACGAGTTGCCTGACCACGATCATGGATTTTGCCATGCAGAATGCATTAGTAGAAGCTTTGAAAAATCAAGACTCCACCACATATACCAATAAGTTGACGGATCTGTATGAAACATTGTCCAATGATTACCTCTATCCGGATCCAAAAAATATGTTGGTTTTCGGAGACAATCATGATATGGACCGGATCTATACACAGCTTGGGGAGAATCTTGATCTGACCAAGATGGCATTAACGTATTTACTGACTATACGGGGAATCCCACAAGTTTACTATGGCACTGAGATATTACTGGACAATACAGGTCATCACAAAAATGATGGATTGATACGTGCTGATTTTCCCGGTGGATGGAAAGAAGATGCGGTCAATGGATTTATCAATAAAGGACTGAGTGCTGACCAGGTCAGCATGCAAACCTATCTGAAGAAATTGCTAAATTGGAGAAAGGCTAATCCGGTCATCGCCAATGGACAGACATTGCACTTTGCACCATTTGATGGCGTGTATGTTTATTTCCGCTACGACGATATTAAAACGATCATGGTCATCGTAAATAAGAATAACAAAGAGATGGTCATCAATACTAAACGCTTTGTAGAAATACTTGGGAATAAATCAAAGGCAGAAAACGTGATGACGGGAGAAATGATTTCCGATTTATCCTCGCTCAGAGTTAAAGGTAAGACTGTGACAGTGCTGAATGTCAATTAAATGTTTTCAACGCTACTTCGCACATGAAAAATATTTTGAAGCTTGAAGAGCTGGGATTGTTCCTGCTGTTTACCGTAGTGTATTTTCAATATTACGGAGTGGGATGGGGGTTGTTCCTTGGATTATTTTTAGCACCCGACCTTGCATTTGTCTTTTACCTGGTCTCTGCGAAAGCCGGATCGATCGCATATAACTTTATGCATCATAAAGGTATCATGGCGTTGGTCATCATTACAGGACTTTTACTTCATCATGATTTGATCATTAAAATCGGTTTGATTTTTATGGCGCATAGTTGCTTCGACAGGATATTTGGATATGGGCTTAAATACCCTGATGCATTTGAGCATACGCATCTTGGGTGGATAGGGAAGAGTGCGAAATAGACTTAATACTGCCTACTCCTTGATTACTGAATACAGATTACTGATTACTGAATACTGAATACTGACCATCACCTCACCAGCATCACATCCCCCTTCACCACCACTTCTTTTCCATCGCCAAGTGTTAACTTGCCTGTGTACACAAATACACCTGGATTCATCTTCTTTCCGTCCATTGTCCCATCCCAACCAATGAATGTATTTAATACAAAATCAGTTTTATGGAAAATCAAATCACCCCAACGATCAAATAGTGTGATCTCCTGAACATACGTATTGTCCATGCGACTAAATATCCTCCAATGATCATTGATGCCATCACCGTTTGGTGAGAAAACATTTGGTATATAGATGTTGTCGGTGACCATAGGAACATTCGGTATTACATCAATATAGGTTTCCAAGCCATAAACACAACTATCCTCATCTGTAATCAGAATGGTGACCAATGTATCCTGCAACGGAAATGCCCAGGATGCAGGACAAGTAGCACAACCTAATATGCCAGCAGGATTCCAGTCAAAACTGAGGCCTGGGGCATTGACATCCCCGAGTATAGTGATTAAAACACTATCTCCTTCATCAACAGTGTATAGAGCAGGTACTTCAAATGTTAAGAGTGGTGACGCAACAATTGAAAATGAATCTGTTAAAGTGCACCCATTGGCATCTGTGATGGTTACTGTATAATCACCTTCAGAAAGATCGTTGACTATACTGTCACCTGTGATTCCTTGCCCCCATTGAATGGTGAAAGGATCTGCACCGGACAATTCAAGTTCGATCGAACCGAGTGTTTGGCAGTTCCAGTCCACTGTAGATATGAGCACTATTGGTTCTGTTAAGGTCACAAATACATCAATCACCGTATCACATAACGTCACCGGATCACTATGCGTAAAAGTATATTGTCCGGCATCAGTAATCCACTGCCCTTCCACGAATATTGAATCTCCGGAGCATAATGTTTCATTTTGAATGACAAAAACAGGAGGACAGATTGATTCGATTAAGAATTCAACGGTCACCGATCCACAGGTTGTATCACTCACCAGTGCTTCAAAGAATACTGGTTTATAAATGGCAGATAAGATGGATGTGTCAATATGTATATCATAGCCCGCCCTGGGGTACAAACCATGCACAGAACCTGCAATGTCAGTTACTTGAATATCGATCGCTCCATTTGTTTGATTAACTATATCAATTGTTATACCCGGTATCACGGTATCGACCGGAGATATTCCACCGCTATGATCCACATCCACCCAGACAAGCCCGATGATTTCAAAACTATCAGGGGTTGTGATGGTGACTTGAAATACAGAGTCACAACCGGAAGCACTTGGCAAGTGCATCTCATACGTTCCTGTTTCTGTCCAGGTACTATCCCCGAGTATTATTTCTTCACCATCGCACAGTTCAAAAAACTGATCGACACCGGTGACAATGCAATTGTCTGTTACCAATAAAGAGACAATGATAGAATCCTCACACGTTGCAATTTCTGCAGTTACACTGTCTATCAAAATCGTCCATTGCGATGAAAGCAAAGCAGGATCAAACAATGCAGTATACACAGAAGCCGGATAATCTTCAAAAACAAATTGCCCATTTCCATCTGTTGTCGTCATTCCCGTTTGTAGCCCATCGTCAGAAACAATCACCACCGGTAAATTTGGAAGCAAAGCATCTGCAGCACTTATCATCCCATCGCCATCAGTATCGTAGTATGTTAGCACGGTGATAGATCCGATTGCCGGATATAGGATGACATCCAATGGATCAGAGATAGCCACACATCCGTTGAGTGAAGTGATCTCCACCGTATAACTTCCATCTGCAGTCACTAAAAAATTGGCGGGTAATTGATTGTTGCCGCTCTGGAAGACAACGCCATCCTGGTAAATCGTGTAGGACAGAATTGGTCCTACGGGGGGAAGACAGACGGTGAGTGGATCACATTCAACGAAACATCCACCCGGAATCTGGTCTACCGGTGCAGACTCAGAGAGAATGAGCGTATTGCTGCCAGCTGTACAACCATTTGGATTGATAGCAGTAACCTTGTAACCACCGGCTTTTTGAGCAGTGATTGAAACTCCTGTCTGACCATCTGACCAGAGATAAGTTACACCTGCTTCAGGATTAGAGACTTCCAGAACATTATTTGTAAAACTACAACCAGATCCACTCGCTAATATGATAACTGGTGTCTTCGGTAAATCAAAAATTTCAATAGTAATTGACGTTGTATCAGAAACACATCCGCTGATCATGTCCGTAGTGATGACATAGAATTCATGCGTCCCAGGCGTAAGTAAATTTCCCCCTTCGTTGGTGAATTGCAATATATCAATGATTTCTCCGGTGGACCAGTGAAAGGAGACATTCCCCGTAGAAAAAGCCTGGACTTCCAGTTCAGTTCCGTAACAAATCTGAAGTGATGATGACCATGGACCATTTTCCCCCGTGCTGAATATTTCATGGGCCTGGATGATGACTTCAGGTTTTGGATATACTTCTACAAATACCGCCGGTGGTGAATACGTACAATTATATTGATCCGTGATCAGGACATTGTATTGGTTGCTTTCAGTGACTTGTATCTGTGCGGTAGTTTCTGTTGTACTCCATGCCCATGATTGACCGATGGGTGGAGCAGTTAAGGTTGCAGTATCTCCGGCACACAGTGGCATGATCGGATCTACATTTATGAGTCCAGATAGCGTATTTTGCTTGATGTCGACCATAAATGTTGTCCCACTGACGCAAGTATGAATGTCGGCAGCAGCCACTGTAACCCAATACGATGTTGGCACTTCAAACGTATGAAAAACAGCTTCTGATGCAGCAGTGTTTTCAACACCGCTTGATGGATCGCCAAAAACCCATTGAACATTGTACACCTGGCCGGGAAGTTGAAACGCCATGGCTTCATCTTCGCAATAAAGCAAATCATAGATAGGATTCAATACAGGTCCCTCTGAAACCGGAACCTGCAGTTTTTTTGTAACGGTGCAACCACTTGCCAATGTAGCTGTAAGTGTAACTTCATAGGAACCTGCACTATTAAAAATATGCGTTGGATTTTGTGCAGAGGATGCATTGTCTGCACCACTTGCCGGATCCCCGAAATCCCAACTCCATGAACTGATATTTTCAGAAGGGAGAAATGTGGTCAGATCTTCAAAGGTAATTGGTGCAGATGCACAAATACCTTCGAATTTGAAATCAGCCACTGCCCGTACTGTATCTAAAAGACTTTGAAAGTGGCCACAATCTGATGCATCATAGGGGAACCCATTTATCAATGCAGTCATAACGATATGATAGTAGCCGGGTTTTTGATAGGTGTAGTTGAGGACATCCGCGTTGATGGATGCCAGCAATCCTTCACTGTTGCTGCGGATATTCCATGTGACGGATCCCGGAACGATACCAGATGCAAGTGGAGTAAATTGATGGATATCGCATGCGGTAGGAGAAGCGGTAATATTGAAATCATGATTGATCAATGTACATCCTGCCGGAAATCCAGGAGCAGAAAATCCACATGTTGCAGGTGCGCAACAATTCGAGAATGTTATTTTTTGAGATACGGCTGAACAACCATATTGATTGGTTACCTGCACATGATAAGCACCAAATGAAGTGACATTAAAAACAGGACCACCAGGCCCGATCAATACATCATTCAGGTACCATGTATACATGTAGTCGGCGCCATCTGTATTAGCCACAACTTCAACACCACCTGGCAGGTTAACACAGTATGATTCTTGAGAGGCACTGGATAAATGCACCGAAGGCGTAGGATAGGCATTGATCTGAAACGATTTCTCATTGGTACACCCAAATCCATCCGTCACTTCTACACCAAATGCACCGGGTGTTAATTGAACATTATTTTGGATACCAATGACAACATCATTGTCATCAATCCAAACATGCGACATCAATGGTTGATCTGTGGTTACTACCACAAACTCATTTGCACAAGCAGCAGTGGGACCGACTATATTAAATGCCGGAAGCGCATGTACCGTGACATTTTTATCGATTGAAACTCCACACACATGTAGGCGCAATGTCGCGGGACCAGCTTGTGTCCAGAAAACTTCCAGGTTGTTGAATTCACTTCGCCTGATTTCACCATGGTCAGCAGGAACTATCTCCCAGGAATAATCTGCACCACTGATCAAATCAGTAGAGTAGGTATCAATGTCATTGAAACAACCTTCATCTGGACCTGCAATCGTGAGATCAATCGCAGTACCGAGTGTAAGTGTAACAGGATCAGATACACAACCCATGAATTGAATATCCGCATGCGTTGCTTCAACAATGTAGGGTGGTGTTAGCCCGAAGGTGTGTTGTACGGATTGCCCAATGTGATTGATTACAGAGACACCATCTGTGATCGTCCAGAGTGTTGCAAAATTGCCGGCGCTTTCAATTGTATAGCCATACATCTGACCCGGACATATTTTTTGCTCGCCTTTAATTCCAAGTGGATTATCAGGAATGGCGGTTACGAGAATGGTCCGCCGGATAATTTCATTGCAATAACCGGCTGCACTATTCGTGGCCACAATGGTGTATTCACCGGGTGTTGTATTAAATGTATAAGTGAACAAAGAATTAAGTCCTGGCTCAGTATGAATGATAGTTCCGGATGCATCTTCTACCTGCCATGCTACATTGACCGGTGAAAAAACGCTGAACCCGGCTTCTGCCATGACAGTTGCCGTTTGGTTTTGACAAACCTGGTTATCACCGGTCAGTCTTATTTCAGGTGTTATGGTTACGGTCATTGCATCTGAACCGGCACATTCTAGAAAGCAATTAGAATAGTCCACGCTGACAGAGGTAGAAGTAGTGACATTCACAACGTCCCACCGTACTGTAATCCCATTTGTATTTTGTCCGCCAAGGATAGTTCCTGATGGACCGACTTGCCATTGATATTGCGAACCGGGGAAATAAGGTGCAGTATATGTTGCAATTGCTCCTGAGCATACACTTGCATCACCTTCGACAGGTCCATCGGGTGTAATGATAGGAACGCGAAATGTATTGGTAAAAGAACAAAAGGCAGTAGAACAACCACTGACGGAGAGTTGGATGATACCATCAGGCCCTTCATGCCAGATCACTTCAATGAAATCATCAGCTGGCTCACCACCATTGACGATAGTACCGTTAGCAGATACAGACCAGGTATACGAACTACATACACCTGGCATCGCCACATAACGTTGACGGGTTTCGGGGCAAATGGAATTGACACAATCTAAAGTGGGAGCGGGTGAGGGAAGTACTTCAACTGTGATTTGTTTTTCATCAGAACAGTCGCAAATATTATGTGCCTGTAAAGTGACTGTATAAAATCCTTCTTGTGTATAGGTGTGTGTTACATCATACCCTTCCGTCTGTGCACCATCACCGAAAATCCAATTATAGGATACGCCATTGAACGATTCATTTTCAAAATAGATTTCCTGGTTTTTGCAAACCGTGATGGTATCTCCATTGGATGAAGGCGTTGTTGTAAATGCTGCAACTGGTTTTGGCAGAATATCAAAACATATAGTTTGGTCGCATCCCTGACTAAAGATTGTTACAGATCCGGGACCACCCGGACCCCATGTAATAATAATAGATGATGCACTGTTGAGAATATAACTATCGGCTCCTGTGACTTCCCATCCCACATTGTCATCAGGATAATCAATTTGAGTCTGGGAATTGGCGCAAACCTTGTAACAACCTTTGCCAGGATCTATTTCGTAACAACCAATGATGTTTGGCACCAAAATACTACCATAGACGATGATCTCAATACTGTCAGTCAGCGTTTCCTGATTTGCTGTTAAGGAAGTTGCAATCAGTATATAGGTTCCCGGCGCGAAAAAAACAACAGAAGCTGCGATTATGCCTTGAGAAGTTACATCAGCGTCGTCCGGAATGATTGTCCAATTAGTGCTGATCAATTGTGCATCTGTTTCGATTCTGTAAAATGCATTCTGGGTTTCACAAAGGCTGATGCTCGTGGGACCAAAAACTTCATAAGTCTGGCTTAAGGCCGGTTTACTTACGCATGTTAAGAGAAGAATCAGTAATAAGTTATGCATGGAATAGATCATATGGGGCCTTAGGCAATAAAGATACAGAAGCATAGATACATCGGGGATGGATAATGCTGCTTTTTCACTAAATCGATCCGGCCGGAGCGGTGATCCAGGGTATAGGAGCACTTTTGTATCTTTCAATTTGTTACTGCATTCAAACGTAAATACGATTAACATGAAGTTGGCTCTCTCCGTTTTACATATTTATTTCTTTTTATTATTAATGTCGGCTACTTGCTGTACTTCGAAATCAACCACTGTCAGGGGTGAGCCACCGCATGTATTGATTTATTCAAAAACAAGGGCTTTTCGCCACGAATGTATCGAACCGGGTAGTGCAGCTCTGCAATCCTATCTGAAGGGATATGGCATAACGTCTACATTTTCCGGGGATTCTTCACTTTTTACACCGGAAGGTTTGAAAAACTTTGATGTGGTGATGTTTTTTCAAACTACCGGTAACGTATTGGATAGTGCACAAGAAATTGCTTTTCAAAAGTACATCCGATCCGGTAAAGGATTTGTGGGTGTTCATTCAGCCGCGGATACAGAGTATGATTGGCCATGGTTTGTTAAATTGGTTGGTGCCAGTTTTTCAGATCATCCGGATATTCAAATGGCCACTTTACAAAAAGCAGATACCTCGCATCTATCCTGCAAACACCTACCAGCTCGCTGGTCACGCTCCGATGAATGGTATAATTTTAAAGAAGCCCCGAAAGATGTCCATGTATTATTAACACTTGATGAAGCTACCTACCGGGAAGGCACGATGGGTGCTAATCACCCAATGGCCTGGTATCAGACATATGAAGGTGGGCGATCTTTTTATACAGCCCTTGGACATACAGTTGAAAGTTACAAAGACACGATGTTTCTTGAGCACATCCGCCAAGGAATTATTTGGGCGGCCGGGAATTAAGTGAAGAATGAAGAGTGAAAAGTGAAAAGTGATCCTTCGGCTCCGCTCAGCAACCGGAAAATAAAGTAAAAGATGATACAGCGTCCGCAGGCCGCTGTAAAAAAAAGAAAGTTGAGCGTAGATTGTATCTACGCTCGCGTACTGAAAATCAAAAAAAACTTTATAGGGTGAATATCATCGATAGCAGTTTTCAACTGCAGGAAAGAACTGTGTGCTGTTATTCAAATCTATCTGCGACATTTGCATTACTATGAAATTGAAAAAAGGCATTCTCTACTTATCAATATTCTTGCTATTCGCAGCTGCTGCCTTTATCTGGCGCATCGCACCGGAAGCCAATGGCTATACCGCAAAATATCTGTGCTCGATTACGTTTAATTCAGGACTTGATCCGCAATATGGATTCGAGCACTATATCAAACCAATGCATTTTCTATTCAGCGCAGTTGTACCTGAAATCGATACATCGAGGAAGGAGGTGACAGCCCGGTTCTTTGGCTTCATTCGTCCACGAACAGCAGTATGGCGTGAAGGATGTGGATGCACTTTGTTGGTCAATAGTTCTGCTGAAGAATTGCATAGACGTCATGATATTCCGCATCGTATAGATGGATCAATTGATACATTGAACTCGCTATGGCCTTCAGGAAAGCGTGTGAGTCGTGATAGCCTGCCTGAGACGATCAACTGGTCAACGATTGACCGTATACTTGATGATGCAATGCATGAGCCAACAAATGATCCTGCGAAACAAAACAATACGCTTGCCTTGGTAGTGGCGTGGAAAGGCCAAATCATTGGTGAACGATATGCAGAAGGTGTGGATGAAAACTCTTCAATCCTGGGATGGTCTGTGGCGAAAAGTATCACAGGATCATTGACTGGTGTAATGGTGCAAAACCATGGTCTTGATATCACGCAGCCTGTGGGATTGCAGGAATGGACCGGAGATGAACGAAAGGATATCACCATCAATGATTTGTTACGAATGGAGAGTGGCTTAGACTTTGCTGAAGATTATAAACCGCTGGCGGACGCAACGAAGATGTTATACGAGTCTGCGGACATGGGAAAATTCGCTGCTGCACATAAGTCAGCTACCAAGCCAGGACAGCAATGGGCTTATTCGAGTGGCACATCTAATGTACTTGCTGACGTACTATATACTCGTATTGGAGGTACTCCAGCCGCACTGCATCACCTCGCGTATGACGAATTTTTCAATAAGCTTGGCATCACTACCGCTGTATTTGAACATGATGAGTCGGATGCATTTGTAGGCTCGAGTTATCTTTTCATGAGTGCGCGTGATTGGTTGCGTGTCTGCAAGCTTTACATGGACGATGGTATGTGGAATGGCGAACGCATCCTGCCACCAGGTTGGGTAAAATATGCACTCACACCTGCACCACATGCAACGAATGCTTGTTTCGGTGCACATGTCTGGCTCAATGCAGCACCAGATCCGTCAGATCGTAAAATGCCGAAACTTCCAATTGATGCATTTATGTTCAGAGGCTTCCAGGGTCAATGGGTGGTTGGTATTCCTTCGCTGGATATTATGTTGGTTCGACTTGGCGTGACGAATAGCGAAGAAGGATGGAGTCCTGAGGAGGTGTTGGTGAATGTATTGGAGGAGTTGGATAGAAAAAACAATTATTAAGCTCCAATGCCGGATGTCAGACATCAGATACCAGACATCAGATGCCAGACATCAGATGCCAGACGCAAGATGCAACAAGCCTCTACTTGCAACCACTATAACCTTTATAAGCTCCATAAACTTTATTAACGAATAAACCTATCAACCTATAAACTCATCAACCTATAAACTCATCAACCCATCAACGTCTAACCGTTATAAGCTTTATAACCTCTATAACCTTAATAACCTTTATAAGCCTTACGAATTAACAATCTCACCTCCATTGGGATGCAAAAACTGTCCGGTCATATAGGAGGAATCATCACAGGCAAGGAATAAATAACTAGGAGCAATTTCAGCAGGTTGTCCCGCACGCTTCATCGGTACATCGGATCCAAACTCAGCGACATGTTTAGGTGTAAAACTGGAAACAACCAATGGTGTCCAGATAGGTCCGGGTGCAACACCATTGACTCTTATTCCTTTTGGTGCAAGATTAGCGGACAGGCTTCGAGTAAAAGAAACGATAGCTCCTTTTGTGCTTGCATAATCGATCAAACCACCGCTCCCACGATACGCTGTTACGGAAGAACTGTTGATGATGCAACTTCCTCTTTTCATATAGGCGATTGCGTCACGTGTAAGCCAGAACATGGAAAAGAAATTGGTAGAGAAAGTTTTGACTAATTGCTTCGTTGTGATATCCTCCAGGTTTTTTTGTTCATAATGCACGCCGGCATTATTCACGAGGATATCGATCTGGCCAAATTCTTTAATCGTTTGAGTAATGATCTTTTTACAATTGCTTTCGATGCTGATGTCTTTTTCAATGAGGAGGCATTTGCGGCCATAAGCCTCAATGTATTTCTGTGTGTCGTGGGCATCCTTTTTTTCGGAGAGATAAACGATGACAATGTCAGCACCTTCTTTAGCAAAGAGAGTGGCCACAGCCCTGCCTATCCCACTATCCCCACCGGTGATCAAAGCTATTTTGCCTTGTAGTTTTCCGGAGCCTTTATGATCTGTATCAAAGACAGGAAATGGGACCATTTTATATTCCTGTCCAGGGCGAGACTGTGTTTGCGCTGGCTGCTTAGGTTGTTTAGGATTGGTCTTTTGCATATTTTGAATTTAAGGGAGAATAAAGGATTTTGGTTCTATTGTAGGATTAACAACTAACTGAGGTGAGATGGTAAATCATTAACTTGAGCAGCATACCATAAAGTTTTTTCGTTTAGGTAATCAAGTCAACGATATCCCATATATAAAATGTGGTTGAAAGAAATTTGTTCATCCCGCAAGGGCTAAAATTTTTAAAACATGAGATCCAATACAATTTTAAATACCTTATTGACACTTCTACTAGCCATTCCATTGTTCAACGCTTGTTGTGGTACTACCGACTGTAATGGATCTGATAACAGTGCAAGTATTAGAATTTTGAGTAAGGTTGATAGTACTGATTTATTTTTTGGACAGGATCCTAAATATCAAATTGAACAAACAAAGTTTTTTGGATTGAGCAATGGGGATACGATTCCAGTATTTCATGACACTTGGATTTACCTTCAGGACACTATCCTGGTTCTGGATTTCGGATTCGATTTAGATACGGCCTATGTTCAGTATGACGAAGGTGACATTGATACATTCAGTGTTTTTAGAAACACCTACGAGTCAAAATGTTGTGGCACGACCGTTAAAGTGGAGGAATTAACATTTAATAATACCACGAGGATGGAGAATACGTTTCCGTATGTGGTATTATTAAAATAGTACTGATTCATTTTTATACCTTATTCCTGGAATTATAGAAATTTATAACTTTCATTCAATTTTGTCTTGCCATTCTGATTTATGAAATTGATTTGGCAGAAACTTATATTTGTGAATTCATTGCATCCTACCATAGTTATTATGAAAATATTGATCACATTCGGATTCATCTTTTGGATCACCTGTAGCCTCCAGGCACAACAAATGCCGGATACAATTAGCATCATGAAGAATCAGGTTGCCCATTTTTATCACCATGGGAAAAAACTTAAACCCAATAACTTGATGCTATTGACCAAATCGAACAAGGAAGCGTATAGAGAAATGAGAGTGGCAAAAGGCAAGCATGATGCTGCAGGTATTTTAGGATTTGCAGGTGGCTTTATTATTGGCTGGCAATTCGTTAACTTCATTCAAAAAGAATCAGCTCCGATTGGGATCACAGCCGTGGGTGTCGGAGCGCTTATTGCTTCAATTCCTTTTTCGAATAGTTATTCCAAACACGCTACAAAAGCCGTTCGTATCTATAACAGCAGCCTGAAGAATGCTCCTCTTGAAAGTCAAAAACTGGGATTTGGAATGACCAGCAATGGTGTTGGACTTAGCTTAACTTTTTAATGGCATACTTTCTATTTTTTTAAGCTATCTCCTCGTTTTGGTATTTCTCCCCGGTTCACTCTTCGTCAAATGCCACCCACTCGTATGTGGACATTTGTAAGGATACAATTGCACTTTCCTTTCGCGCTTCAACCATACAGCAGTACTTAATGCTTCCTCTTTGGAAGCATACAGATCTTTTAGAAACAAGCCACTGTCGGTGCACAACATGCATTGTTTCCTTGTATCGACAACTGTCAGATGCCAGTATCCACAGCGACGACACTGGATGGGTGTGAGTTTATAACCAAAGTTCTTTTGAGTTTCCTCAGAAGCCAGTTCCGCAGCAGTCCGGCTATGATACTCTTCCAGGTATTGTCCATTGTTTCCTTTGCAGGTAGTGCTCCTCATGTCTTATCCCTTTTTTCTATTCGTTGGCATTTCATGTAAGATGACAGATATCAGATGCCAGACACCAGACCTTTAAACTAATAAAACGTATATAACTTCATACACCTATAAACCCATCAACCCATCAACCATCAAAAACTAAACTTTCTAAACACCGTGCCCATCTGTATAATCTGTCGAAACAGATATGAGCCAATAACCTTTATAAGCTTATAACCTTTATAACCCAATAAGCCCCCATGCCCAACAGCCCCATATAATTTCGCCCCAACCCATAAAAGCAGAATATACTTCTCCAAATCCAGTCATTTCGTGTCTTCCGCTCCCTAACTCCCTAATCCCTAACTTATTATGTACCTTTGCGCCCAATATGGCTGACCGTTAGCCATTGTTATTCAGAATTTATGACTACGTTTCAACAGATGGGTCTCAAAAAGGAAGTCCTCAGCGCACTTAGCGAAATGGGATTTGAGCAACCCACCTCCATCCAGGCTAAGGCCATTCCTCAGATAATAGGTTCAACACAGGATTTAATCGGACGAGCCCAGACAGGGACAGGTAAAACAGGCGCCTTCGGTATTCCGATCCTCAATAACCTGGATCTGAAATCCGATCACGTACAAGCCCTCATTTTGTGTCCAACACGTGAACTATGCCTTCAAATCACTAAAGAGGTACAGAATTTTGCAAAAAACCTGCCTAATGTAAAAGTGGTCCCTGTCTATGGCGGATCCAGCATGGATACCCAGGTGTTTGCATTAAAGAATAAAGCACAGATCGTCGTCGCTACCCCGGGAAGAGCCCTCGATCTCGTCAACCGCAAAAAACTTAAGCTCGAGCAACTTCAATGGTTGGTGCTCGACGAAGCAGATGAAATGTTATCCATGGGCTTTAAGGATGACATGGATGCTATCCTTGCTACAACACCCCAGGAAAAACAAACACTGCTTTTTTCAGCGACGCTACCACATGAAATCATGCGGATCGTCAAGACCTACATGAACAATCCGATCGAAATCGCTGCGGAAAAAGTTCAGACAGGTGCTGATAACGTCACACACCATTACTATGAAGTGCAGGCAAAAGATCGCTATGTAGCTATCAAGCGTATTCTTGATGCACATCCGGATATCTATGCGATTGTGTTTTGCCGCACACGGGCTGAAACAAAAGAGATCGCTGAAAAACTTTCAGCTGAAGGGTATAACTCAGATGCATTGCACGGTGACCTGAGTCAACAGCAGCGCGAATACACCATGAGCCGCTTCAGAAGCAAGACACTTCAACTCCTTATCGCAACAGATGTTGCTGCTCGTGGACTTGATGTCAATGATCTCACACACGTGATCAACTATAATCTTCCGGATGATCCTGATGTGTACATTCACCGAAGTGGTCGTACAGGACGTGCACACCGTAAAGGGGTGTCTATCACCATCATACACTCACGTGAACACAATCGCCTGAGAGATTTAGAAAGACGTATTGGGAAACCATTTGAAAAGAAGCTTGTACCGACAGGAAAGGAGATCTGCGAAAAGCAACTCTATCACCTCGTTGATAAAGTAGAAAACGTAGAAGTCGATGAAAGCCAGATCAAGGATTATCTGCCGGTGATCAACAGCAAACTTAGCTGGCTCGATCGCGATGAATTGATCAAACGTTTTATGTCGATTGAGTTCAACCAGTTTCTTTCCTATTACAAGGATTCAAGAGATATCAATCTCGATAGTAAAAACAGAAGCGATGATCGCGGTAGAGGTGATAGAGGCGGAAGAAGCGAAAGGGGAAGAGATGATCGTGGCGGAAGAGGCGAAAGAAGTGAAAGAGGTGCAAGGGAGCCATGGGTTAAAAAAGAGTATGGTTCAAGAGATGACAAAGGTCCAAGAGGCGAAAGAAGCGAAAGAGGCGCAAGAGAGCCATGGGTTAAGAAGGAATACGGTTCACGCGATGAGAAAAGTCCAAGAGGCGAAAGAAGTGAAAGACCGAGACGAGATGATCGTGGTTATGATGACAAACCAGCTCCCGCTAAAAGAGGAGAGGACAGACCAAAAGGAAAATTTACATCCCTGGTGATCAATGCCGGTACCGTCAATAAATTCAATCCAAAGACATTACTCACGTTGATCAATCAATATCTTCCAGACCAGGAAGCTCAGATTGGAAAAATTGATATCCAGTTTTCGCACACCGTGTTTGATGTAGAGGAAAACTACCAGGAGCAGGTGATCAATGCTTTCAAGAAGGCAAAATACAAAGGCACAAGCCTGATTGTCGAGCCGGTGAAGAAGAAGAAGAAAAGTGAGTAGTTAGCTGTCAGCTCTCAGTGGGTTGTAATCTGTATTCAGTAATCTGTATTCAGTAACCAGTGTTCAGTGCTAAGTACTTGTCTTAGTAAAATGTGAAGCCCCCTGGTTGCTGAGTTGTCGCACAAGGTTGTGTGCAAGCAGGTCGAAGCATAGGGGATTTAGGGGCAAATAAGGTAATCTGTATTCGGTAATCAGTAATCGGTTTTCAGTTGCAGGTGTTCATCGCCAATTAGGGGAAATTAGACGCAACAACCTGCTTTTCTCAACATGATCGGCGCAATCTGCATTTATGATTAATCAGCGTAATCAACGCAATCAATGGTCTCAGCGTATATTTTTTTCTGGCGACCGTTGGGCGAAAGGCGTGTGTTTTGTAAATTTGAATGGGATCAATCATTCTTTTATTTATGAAAAAGCACTTCTATCAGCTTGGTTTTATAATTCTTGTATTCTCAAATATTGTTGAGGGTCAAATAAATTGTATTGCCCCTGATAGCATTATTGAACAATATAGGGATGATGCTGATCAATTGGCACTAGGCAAAATTGTGCGATTGCATTTGACGTATGAAGATAGCGTTGAAATTCCCAAAATAATTTCTGACTCTTTTTTAAATCAACTTATAGCTGTCTATAATGCGGTGGGGATACCCGAAAGAGATACAGTGATTGATATATTGAATATTCATACGTTCCCGGATTATTATTACATGAATACTGTTGTTGTCGCTGCAGATTCCAACTTAAACTGGATGCAGCAACTTCACAATGGTTTTATTCCCACAGGTTACCAGGCCCTTGATAGCTTGATGGCTAAATATGATTTGACGATTGATGACTACGAAACATGGTCTAATTGGTTTTTCTATCATACCGTCACGTTTAAATCCCAGGTCAATTACAATATCCCTGCGTTGGCAAAGGCGTTTGAAAAATTGCCTGATGTCCATTTTTCAGAGCCGAAACCCGTCATCGGCGATGGGAATGATATCGAGGATAATCTTATTTTTATTGAAGGCGAGAACTATGGCTATGACCTGTTTTATTCTTTTGGGTGGGGAGATTGCCCCGCCGGATGTACAGGACGCAGAGCATGGTGGTTTAAAACGTATGATGATTGTTCAGTGCAATTTGTAGAAGCGTTTGGAAGTTCGCTTCCTTTTACCAACACCCAAGAGCAAGCAACACATCCAATCCACATCCAACCAAATCCTTTTGAAGATATAATCTGGATTGAAGGCATTTCAGATGAATTTGAATATTCGATTTCAGCTATGAACGGCCGTAATATTCTGGGGGGTAAATCATCTGAAAGGAAAATCTCAAATCTTGAAGGTTTATTACCAGGGATTTATATTTTATCCATAAAAGAAAAGAATAGCGTTTCCAGCCACAAAATCATTAAGGGTTGATAAAAATTCGTCAATCGAAAATCGTCAATCGAAAATCTTTCCCCTTTTCATTTTACAGCATACACATTCGTAAATATCCTACCCCCTTCATCCACGAAAAGATAAAGTTCTTCCATTGGAAGTCTGGTGTCGGGTCTTCGGTCATAGGTGATAGTTGTACGGTCTTTACTTAAATCTCCAAGGGGACCATTCCAGGTGTTTGCCATGCCTTCAACATGTAAGCGATATGCCACTATGCCGGTAGGCCATACGATAATACTATCGGTACCAAGTGTAGTTTCCCGTGAATAGGTTTCCTTGGGATATTTAGCTTCCATTTCCTTTTGTTCGGCCAGTGTGTTATTGTATTGTTTCATTGACTTCATGGAAGTAAACGCCATCCATGCATAGAGTGCAACACAAATAGCTGGCGACAGGACACCAAACAAAACAGATTTTTGGTAATTACCTGAAGCATACGCCTTCCACGATAAGATCAGGGCTATCAGGAAAATAAGAATTGGTGAAAAGATTAGTAATCGCATTCCCCATGCCTTTGGGTCTGTAGTGGATCCCGGCGCATCAAAGGACATCGCGAAACCTAATAAATAAAACATACCAAATCCCAGCATCATCAGGACGGTGAGGAGCATGAACAAGAGGGCAAGCGTCTTCATTTTAAAAAGCTGTAGGCTGTCAGCTATCAGCTGTCAGGGTGAGAAATATTTATTGGGTTAAAGTTATCAAACGTTTTATTATTTCAGGAGAATTGTCTCATGACTTATACTTCGACTCTGCTCAGTATGGGCGCTTCACGATTCAAGTTGGCAATTTGTTCGAAATAAATCAGAGAAAATGTTTGGAAAAAGGAACGTAATAAACTATATTAGCATGCAATAGTGTAAGATGTATTTAAATTTTATTTGCAACCAAGATTTTAAGAATTGAAATAGCTCATCAATTGAGCTATCTATAAAGGATAGAAGGGAAAATTTTATTATTAACATTTTTAACCCCAGTTACTTTCCCTATGAAATCAGTCGAATTGTAATTCATAAGGTGATCTATCAGTACCATTCTTTCAGTAAACCTACTGAATCGCTGGAGCTATATCATCAACAATAATTTGACTTGTTTTCTGGAAGTACGTCAATAAAAATACCGGTTCTCATAACTATTGTATTCATCACATCTTAAAAGTATTGACCATGAAAAACCCCCCTAAGAATTCAACATTGAAGGAGTTTCAAAAACTTCAGCAAGCCGCTTCGCAAACAGAAGATGGACATCGTTGTTTGGTTGCACCGCACCCAACTTTGAAAAAGAAACTGGATGCTGCGATGAAAAAACTGGATGCTGCCGCCAGCAGAGGTGTATTAAGTAATAGAGTTGTCATGGGAAGGCCGTATAAACCGGTGGGGTTTAATGATGGCTTAATTTACCCGGGTACAGAATTTCCTGTAGGAACCTCAGCGGCGGTGGCAAGATCAGCTGCAGCAAGTGTCGGTCCACTCAGAGGAGCCGTTAGAGTGATCGTAGTGTTGGTGGATTTTGAAGACAAGAAAATGACAGAGACAAAAAGTCATTTTGAGGATTTGTTTTTTTCTTTAAATCGAAAGGTGACCACCGGAAGTGTCCGCGAATATTTTCGGGAAGTCAGTCAGGATAAAATTGACATACAGGGTGAAGTCGTAGGCCCCTACCGATTACCAAAAACCCTGAAGCAATATGCTCATGGAGAATCCGGCATAGGTGAGGCTGCCCCTAACGCCCGTACGATGGCAAAAGATGCAGCAGTTGCGGCTAACCGTGCTGTTGATTTTTCAACCTATGACAATAACAATGATGGTTATGTAGATGCCTTCGTCATTATTCATGCTGGGACCGGCGGTTAAATGACAGGAAGTGGCAGTGA
>JADMIO011683316.1_pt1 | contig 29178 bp, 25 predicted proteins | sample 8958161 | NCBI WGS metagenome assembly JADMIO01 (sample SAMN16585339, study PRJNA669376) | soil metagenome | isolation source: Crop rotation soil | place: USA: Cullars Rotation, Alabama | collected 2011 | reverse complement strand
GAGCCAGTGTGATTACATTTGCGGCCTAACTGTGGCCAGTCCAGTTACGCTGGAGTCACTAGTATTTAGGTGACACTATAGAAGCGGCCGCGACAACTTGTCCACGTGGAATTCTAAGCTTAGGATCCCAATGTGCTGGAAAGACAAGTTCGACAGCGACTACCACGCGCTCGTCGAGCTCATCAGGAAGACGCCCGAGAGCCGTTTCAACGAGGGGACCGTGAAGTTCTTCACCGGGCCCGGACAACTGGGCGACATTCCGGTCATCGGATTCTGCTGGTTCATTCTCTGCGATCAGATCCACCATCGCGGCCAGCTGTCCGTCTACGTGCGCATGGCGGGCGGGAAGGTGCCGTCGATCTATGGACCGTCGGCCGACGAACCGTGGATGTGAGAACACCAAGTCCAGAGGACCGGAGACGAGCGACTAGAGTCTGAGGAGGAGCGTCTGATGATCAAGACGGCGTTTCGGCGGCTCGTGCGACGGCCGGGATTCAGCGTCGTGGTCATTGCGCTGCTCGCGGGGGCCGTGGGAATCAACGCGACGGTATTCGCAGTACTGAACGCCGTCGCGTTTCGTCGGTTGCCGTATCCCAACGTGGACCGGCTCGTCGACATTCGGCTCGCCGAACGGTGCGAGTATTGTCAGCGCCTCACCGTGCCGCGACCGATCGCCGACGAGTGGCAACGATCGGTGCCGTCGGTGGAGCGATGGGGGCTCATCCACAGTGCGCCGGGTCTCGTGCTGACCGAGACCAGGCGCGAGCTGGTCGGCGAGGCCGTCACTCCCGCCGCGCTCGACGTGCTTGGCATTCCGATGGAAGCGGGCCGCGCGTTCGTCGCGGAGGATGACGTGCCGGGCACCGCGCCGCGCGTCATTCTTGGCGGTGAATTCTGGCGCAGGCAATTCGCCGGCGATCGCGCGATCGTGGGCCGCTACATCGACATCAGTGGCCGCCGCTTTGCAATCGTCGGGGTCGCACGCCGGTCGTTCGCATGGCCCGGCGCAAACGGACCACCGGACGTCTGGCTGACGCCATCGTCGATCGACGACGCGCCCGAGAAGACGCGCGTCGCGATCATTGCGCGCCTCGCGCCCGGCGCAACGCTCGCCCGGCTGAACGCGGAGCTGGCGCAGACCGGCACACCGCTCATCGCACAATTGCTCGGATCGCAGGAGCTGCGCACGTCCGCCGTCCCGTTGTCGCGTGTTGTTGCGTTCAGCAGCGGCCTGGAGCTGGCGGTGCTGCAGCTCCTCGCGCTGGTCGTGCTGGCCGTCGGGTGTGCGAACGTCGCCGGCCTCCTGCTCGCGCGGCAGCAGGCCGAGCGCCATCTGATCGGCATGCGGGTTGTCCTCGGCGCACGTGCGCGCGATCTGCTGGTGCTGCCGCTCCTCGATGTGGTGCCGCTCGTGATCGTGGGCACCGGCCTCGGCCTGCTCGCTGCCGCGCGCGCCGCGCCGTTCGCCGGAGCGTATCTGGGCGCATCGAGCGCGCTGTCGGCTACCGTTCACGTCGACGCCGCCGTGGTTGCTGGGACATTGCTCGCCGTCGTGGTGGCGGCCGTGCTCATCGCGTTCGTGCCGGCGCGCGAGCTGTTTCGTGCGGAGCTTCGCTCGTGGGTGCAGGTGAGTTCGCAGGCCACGGCAGGCAGCCGTCAGTCGCGCGCCCGCCAGCAGATCCTCGTCGGCGCGCAGATCGGTATTTCCACGACGCTGCTCGTGATCGCCGGGGTGCTGGTGCTGAACTATGCGCGTCTTGCACCCTCGAGCGGGCGAACCGAGCGGTATGGATCGATGAGCGCCGAGTTCGGTGGCGCGCAGTATCGTGACCTCGACGTCGCAATGTTTGCAGCGACGGCGCAGCTGGCGAAGGTGCCGGGGATCGTCTCCGTTTCGTTCGCCGCGTATTCCCCGATGCGCACCGCGATGGCGTTGTCGGTCGACGGGCTCGAGGCGCCGGTGTACGCCGGCACGACGCCGCCGTCCGAAATCCGCATCGGGCCGCGCGTCAGCCGCGTCGCAGGGACGCCGATCGTCGCCGGGCGCGATTTCAGTGCCGATGAGATCGCGAGTCGAGCCGACGGCGTGGTGACGGTGAACGAGGCGATGGCGACGCGCATCTGGCGGGGCAACGCCGTCGGCAAACGCTTGCGTGTGGCCCCGGGCGAGCCGTGGCGTCAGGTAATCGGCGTGACGAAGAACGCCGTGTCGTACAGCGGCCGCGTTGCGGCGGATCCAGCCCGGACGGCGCCGATGTATGCGATCCCGGGCCTGCCGACCGCTGCGACGAGCGCGCGACTCAGCGTGCTGACCGACCATGATGCCGAGCCGCTGGTTGGCGCTGTGATGGCCCGCTGGACGAGGTGGCGCCGAAGCACGTCGTCATGATTTCCGCGAACACCCGCACGAACACTGCGCGCAATGAAGCCCGTCTCCGCACGGTGCTGCTCGCTGTGCTGGCGTCGTTCGCGGTGTTGATGGCGACGGTTGGCGTCGGCACGCTGGTGGCGTTCAGCACGGGTCTTCGCCGGCGCGAGTTCGGCATTCGCGTAGCCATCGGCGCGACGTCGCACATGATCGCCCGCGAAGTGTACCGGGATGCGCTGCAGATGTCGGGGAAAGGCATGCTGCTCGCGGCCGTGGGCATCCTCGGCGCATACTTCGCGTTCATACCGATGCTGTACTTCAACGCCCGGATCTTCGACTGGCGCATTGCGCTGGGCGCGATGGCGACGATGACACTGTTCATCGTCGCGGCGAGCCTCGCGCCGGCGGTGCGTGCGGCGCGCACGCATCCCGCCGAAGTACTGCACGGCGACTGACATGCACGTGGACGTCCACTCATGAGTTTCTTTTCCCGCACTCCGACCGTCATCGAGCGCATTGTCGCCGGCCGCACGGACCTGGTGTTCGATCACGTCAGGGCCGGCCAGTCCGCCACCGCTCGCGACAAGGACGGCACGCCGCTCATTTCGTGGTGCGCATACTACGGCGATGTCAGCGCCGTACGATTCCTGCTCGCAAACGGCGAGCGGCTCGCGTCGCTCGGCGAAATGGGTACGCTCACGGCGGCCGCGTTTCATGGTCACTGGCGGCTCTGCCAGTTTCTGATCGAGCAGGGAGCCGACGTCAACGCGTGGGACCCTGCGACGGGCGAAACGGCGCTGCACGCCGCGCTCTGCAAGCCGAATCGCCCGGCCTACGACCTCGTCGTGCAGGTGCTGCTCGCCGCTGGTGCCGATCCGCATCGGCCGACGATTGCCGGCGCGCCGACCGGCTCGTTCATGCGCGACTGTCGCACCCACGGCGAAACGCCGCTGCACCGCGCCGCGGCGTTCGGCTCCGAAGCGACGATTCAGATGCTGCTCGACGCCGGTGCGCGCAAAGATACGAAAGACGCGCACGGCGACTCGCCGCTCACATGGGCGAGCTGGCACACGCGGCCCGACGCGATTCTCCGGCTCCTGTGCTACAACGATTTCGGCGTGCGGTCGGATCGCGGGTCGACGTACGACCACGGCGCGGGGTGGGGCGTCATGGAAATCGATTTGCTCGGCCGTCCACTCGGCCAGCCAGACCCGGATCGTCACCCATGAGCAAAGCGGAATACCGAGTGAACGTACAGACCGCAGCGGCGCGCGCGATTGCGGCGGTGCGCGTGCGCATGCGCGTCGAGCGCGTCTCCGCCGAGTTTGGCCGGCATCTCGACAAGATCTATGCCGCGGCGCGCGCCGGGCAGGTCAAGCTCGACGGGCAGAACATCTTCGTCTATCGAGGTCTGCCGAGCGGCGAAGCCGACGTCGAGTTCGGTGTCGGCACGACGGTGCCCTTTGCCGCCCTTGGTGACGTCGTGCCGAGCGAAACGCCCAGCGGGACCGTTGCGACGACCGTTCACTGGGGTGACTACGCCGGCCTTGGCGCTGCACACCGCGCGGTGATCGACTGGTGCAGGGAGCAGAAACGGGCCCTGACTTCCGTGCGGTGGGAAGTGTACGGCCACTGGAGCGACGATCCGGCAAAGCGCCGCACTGACGTCTATTGGCTGCTGGCCGGATGAACCGCGATCTCGCGATCTCTGCGGTGCACACGGGCTTCTGGTCCGCGTTCGGCATTACCAGGATGCTGCGGACGCGCGGAGGAGCGCATCCTCGTTCGTGCATTTGGCGCGGAGTACGAGAACTACCAGCGGCGAACGCGCCGCTTTGTACCGGGCGTGTACTAATTCGGGGATTCCGCCCCGCGATCAGGCGTGCGAGGCGAAGCTGGGCTAGCGAGACTAGCGCTGATACTCCGCCGCCGCTCCTCCCATCGCGGACTTGTACCGCGCGACGGCGGTCGCGAGTCCGAGCCAAGCCGTCGCTTCTGCGTGCTCGACCTGCGCCACCTGCTCCTCGTATTGCAGCACGCGGAAGATGTCGGACAAGCCCAGGTCGAGCCGTCCGCGCTCGCCGTCGTACTGCTGCTGCGCGAGACGTGACGCGTCCGTCGCGAGCTGCGCGTGTTCCTTGCCGATGGCGATATCGCGGACGGCGGTGCGCACGTCGGCGCGCACGACGTTCTCCGCCTGCGACAGCGCCAGCGACGACTGCTGGTCGGATGCCGACGCGCGCTCGACCTCGGCTTCGGCGGACGAATTGCGCAGCGGCCGCGAGAGCACGATGCCCGCTGACCACTGGCCCTGCCGCTTCGCATCCACGCGTGACGACGTGTCGATCAGCGTGCTCGCGTACGCGGCCTGCACGTTGAGCGTCGGAAGAATGGTGTTTCGTGCGTACGCCGTCTGGTACTTGCTGCGCGCCGCCTCGTGCCGCACTGCTTCCACGTCCTGGCGGGCGGCAAGCGCGACGGTGATCGCGTCAGCGAGCGCGGGCACCGTCGGCACGGCAATCGCGGTGTCACGTGGCATCACGACCGCACTCGTCGCGGCGAGCGCGGCCGGCGCCCGTGCGCCATACACCGCGAACATCAGCGCGTCCTGAGCCTCCTCGCGTTCCTTGCGATACTCGAGCAGCGTGGCGCGGCGCGACGTCACGCCCAGCTTCGCGGTGATCAACTCGACCTCGGTGATCTTCTGCATCTGGCGCAGCTGCGTGTAGTTGTCGAGCAGATCCTGCGCGCGCTTCAGTGAACGAATGGCGATGGCTTCGTGACGGTGCCGCTCCACGAGAACCGCATACGCCACGGTGATGTCGGTGACGACTTCGTCTCGCACGCGGGTCAGGCGCGCGTGCGACGCGGCAATCCCTTCGTCGACGGCGCGAATCGAATTCCGCGACGACTGATAGCCGAACCCGCGGAGCACCGGCTGGTTGATGCTCGCAACGATCGAGTTCGGATAGATCGGTTCGCCCGGGAGTCGCGACGGGGCGACGGAACCGAGGAGATAGCCCGTGCCCGTCGGAAGCATGCCGGTGAGCTGGCCGCCGATCCCACCCGAGCCCGATTCACCGCCGACATTCAGCACCGGATCGAAACGGGAGCGCGCGCTCGTCGCGTACGATTGTGCGCCGCGCGCGTCGGCCATCGCCATGCGGAGCTCGAGATTCTCGGAGAGTGCGGACCGCACGAGATCGTTCAGCGCGACGTACGTCGTGTCGCCCGGACGCCCGCCGCGCTCGAGGGTTTGTGCGCGCGGACCCTGCGATGCAGACACCGCAGCGACGACAAGAAGGAATGGCAGCATCGGAATACCTGGTGGACAGCGAACGAAGAACAGGGATCAGCGAACGGCGATCAGCGAACGGCGAGCCAAGGTGCGCGCTACACGAGCTGCCGTTGCGCGAGCTGCTGGAAGAGACCCTCCGCTGCCATCAGCTCGTCGTACCGGCCCTGCTGGACGATCTTGCCGGCCTGCATCACGAAAATGCGGTCGGCGCGCTGCACCGTCGTGAGCCGGTGCGCGATGACGATGCGCGATGCGTGCATGCGCTCCAGACTCCGCGTGACGATGTCCTGCGAACGATTGTCGAGCGCGCTCGTCGCCTCGTCGAAGAACACCACGCGCGGATTGCGCACGAGGGCGCGCGCAATGAGCAACCGCTGCCGCTGGCCGCCCGAGAGCGTGGACCCGCCCTCGCTCACGACCGTGTGCATCCCCATCGGCATCTTGCGAATGTCGTCGGCGAGGCCCGCGAGCTCGGCGGCATTCCACGCGTCGTCCATCGAGAGCGGCGACGCGCCGATAATGTTCGTGAAGATGTCGCCTGCGAGCAGCTTGCTCTGCTGCAGCACGACGGCCGACTGCCGCCGGATGGATCCGACGTCGATACTCGCGAGATCGTGGCCGTCGTAGTACACGGCGCCGCGCTCCGGACGCTCGAACCCGAGCAGCAGCCGAAGAATTGTCGACTTGCCGGCGCCCGACGGACCGACGAACGCGACGAACTCGCCCGGGCGAATCTGGAACGACACATCGTCGAGAATGGGCGGCGCGCCGGGGATGTAGCCGAACGTCGCGTGCGCGACTTCGATGCGTCCCGTGATCGGCCCCGCGTCGGGCTTGGCGTCGTCGACTTCGGGCGCCGTCGAGAGAATGGGTCCCGCCCGCTCGAGCAGCGGCACGACGTTCAGCACCCACACGAGCGTATTGCTGACGCCGGTCCCCGCGGCGAGCGCCGTGCCGAACGCCGCGTTGAACGCGATGAAGTCGCCCGTCGCCAGGCCTGTCGGGCCCGCGAAAACCTTGATCGCCACGACGTACAGCGTCGCCGACGCTACCAGTGGCAGCAGATCGTTGAACACCGTGAGTGTCGCTGCGCCGATCCCTGCGCGGAAGGCCACGGCCTTGAGCTCGCGGAACTGCTTGCCCCAGAGTGCGAACATCCGCGGTTCCGCGGCGGCCACGTGCAGCTTCGCGATACCGCCGAGCAGCTCGAACACCAGCGCGTTGATCTTGCCGTGCAGCGCCTGGCGCCGGCGCTCGAACGGCAGCGTGTAGAACGTGACGAGCGCCGTGGCGGCCGAGCCAGCGAGCATTGCGCCGAGGGCGACGAGCACGAGCTTCGCGCTGTAATACCACATGAGCCCGAGGCTCGTGATCGCGAGCGCGCCGCCGAGGAGCGACGTCACCACGACGCCCGTCAGCAGCTGCCGCGCGGCGTTGATCGCATCTGCACGCGCGGCGAGATCGCCGACGCTGTATTGCCGGAAGAACTGCGGCGGCAGCGCAAGGAGCCGATCGACGATCGCGGCCTGCAGAATCGCGTTCGAACGCCCCTCGACACGGATGAGCGCGAGTCCGCGTGCGAGATCGAACGACGCGCTGCCGATCGCGACCGCAATCAGCGCGCCGAACAGTGTGAGCGCGTTACCCATCGCCGCGCTCGGAATGACGTCGTTGAACATCTTGCCCGTGATGACGGGCAGCGCGAGCCCGAGCGTCGCACCGATGAACACGAGCCCGATCACCCGGCGGAGATCCGGCCACACGTCCCCGAGCGTCACGCGGCCGAGCACGCCCATCGAGATCGGCGCCGACGGCGTCGGACGGTAGAACGTGTAGGCGAATGGATCCAGCCGTGCCGCAAGCGCACTGGTCAGCGGAACGCGACGATCCGCACTCGGGTCGTAGACGGAGTAGCCGCCGGAACCCGTCGGCAGCAGCGCCACCGGTGCGTGCATGTCGCCGAGGAACCCGAGCAGCGGGCCCGCGTCGCGACGATACCACGCGTCACGCAGGACGACCTTTCGTGAACGCACCCGCGACGCATTCGCGATGGCGGAGACGGGATCCGTCGACTTGTCCCGCTTGCCGTTTCGCGATGCACCGGCGCCCGGCGGGGCGCGAAACATGATGCCCGCGGCTGCGCCCACTGCCTGACATGCGTCGAGCAGCGCATCGCCCGCGAGCTCGCGCACCGGCGCCACACCGTCGGTGCGCAGGAGGCCGGCCAGCCCCGCGATCGCGCGCTCCTGCAGCCGGCGCTCGCCCTCGAGCTTGAGCGCGAGCCGGCCGCGGTCGGCTTCGTCGTCGAGATGTGAACGCGACACGACCCACGCGAGGAACGTCGCCCACGTGTCGCGCAACGCCTCATCGAGATTCGTGGTGCCGAACGCGAGCGCGGGCGGCACGCACGTCACCGTCGCGGATTCGCTCGACACCGTGAGCCACATCCCGCGTGCGAGCGGGAGGAAGCCCGAGCCGGGATGCATCTCCACGCGTCCCCCGAACGACAACGTGCCGCTGTCGACGCCGATCCAGACCACGTCACCAGCCGCCGTGATGGCGCGGCCTTTGGTCAGGGTGACGGAATCGTCGGCGGGGCTGATCGGCCGCGCCGACGCGCGACTCGCGCGGTGCATCGCACGGCCGATCGTCTCGGCGATGCCCATCGCCAGCGCACGCGCGACGCGCGTGCCTTCGGGCGTGGTGTCCGAGAGCAGGCTCCGCGGCACCGCCTGCAGCGTCGCGTCACCGAACCCCACCGCAACGAGCACGCTGTCTTCGTTCCGGTCTTCGCGGAGCGCGCCCGCCACCACCTCGCCGGCCCAGAGCGTACCGATGTAGCGCCGCGACGCGAGGTAGGCGTCGCTCGCGCTCCGCACGTGGAAGAGATCGACTTCGCCGCTGACGACGACCCAGAGCATGCCGGGATCGTCGAGCGTGAGCGGCGCGTTGGCCGCGAGCGCGATCGGGCTTTCGAACGATGCGCCACGCAACACTGCCGCGGACGACTCGGTGACGCTCGCCGCCGTAATGGCGGTCGTGAACCGCGCGAAGGTCCGCGTGTGGCGCATCAGTATTCCCGCGCCAGCGTGTGATACAGGCCCTGTTCGTCCACCATCAGCTGCTCGTGCGTCCCGCGCTGCACGACGCGTCCGTACTCGAGCACGAGGATCTCGTCCGCGTCACGAATGGTCGACAGGCGGTGCGCGACGATCACGCACGTGCACCCGCGCCGGCGGAGATTGCGGTCGATCTGGAACTCCGTCACCGCATCGAGCGCGCTCGTCGCTTCGTCGAGTACCAGCACGCTCGGGTTCGCGACGAGCGCGCGCGCGATCTCGAGGCGCTGCCGCTGGCCGCCGCTGAAATTGGCGCCGCCTTCGTCCACCCGCGCGTCGAGTCCGCCGGGCCGCGTCATGATCTCTTCGTGGATGCAGGCGTCCTTGCACGCGGTCACGAGCGTATCACTCGGCACGGTCGCGTCCCACAACGTGAGATTCTCACGGATCGTGCCCGCGAACAGGGAGATTTCCTGGTCGACCATCGCCACCGTCGCGGCGCGCGTGGCGCGCGGCCACGCGAGCGCGGGTTTCCCCGCCAGGAGCACCTCGCCGCTCCATGGCGGATAGAGATTCGTCACGAGGCGCGCCACCGTCGACTTGCCGCATCCCGACGGACCCACGAGCGCGATGCGCGCGCCGGGCGGCAGCGTGATGCTGAAGTCGGTGAGCAGCGGCTCGGCGTTCCGGTTGTAGCCGAAGGTGACGTTGCGTAACTCGATGTGACCGTTGAGCCGCTCGGCGAGCACGAGGTCGCGCACGGAATTGCCGTGCGCCCCGGTCACCCGCATCACGTCTTCCCGCCTTCGCGTGTCCTCGTCCTCCCGGTCCTTCTCGACGGGATACCGGAGGGCGTCGTCGATGCGCGCCATCTTGCCGTGCATTTCCTGGATCGTGCCCGCGAGCCCCACGAAGTTGTTCACGGGCCGTATGAAGCTCGCCATGAGCGTCTGAAATGCGACGAGCGTCCCGAGCGTGAACTCGCCCTCGATCACGCGCCGCGCGCCGAGCAGCAGCACCAGCGCATTGGTGACGGCGACGGTGAGGGGCGGGATGATCATGAACAGCGCCGTCGTGCGCGCGAGCGACTGCTGCGCGCTGAGATACTTCGCCTGATGGCCGGCCCAGCGCGCGAAGAAATCGCTCTCCATCGCGGACGCCTTCAGCGTCTCGATCGCCGACAGCCCCGCCATGAGCACGCCGGTGGTCTTGCCTTCTTCCTGCAGAACGCGGCGGTTGCCGTCCACGCGCCGCCGGTTCACGGTCAGCGTCGCGAAGGCGAGCACGCCGACCGCGCCGAGCGCGACGAGCGTCAGCACGACGTCGTAGGAAAACATGAGCAGCGCGAAGAACACGATCATCATCGCGTCAATGGCCGTCGCGGCGAGGCGGCGCGACAGAAACCGCGCCACTTCGTCGTTCAAGCCGGCGCGCCACGCGATTTCGCCCGCGTACCGCTGCGCGTAGAACTCGACGGGCAGGCGGATCACGTGCCACAGAAACCCGCTCGACGACGATACCGCCAGCTTCGTCTCGAGCCGGAGCAGATAGTACTGCTGCAGCCACACGAGTCCTGCGCGCACGCCCGCGGTGACGAGCATCGCCAGAATGAGCGGCCGCACCCAGTTCGCGAGACCGCGCACCAGGACCTGGTCGATGAACATCTTCGCGAACATCGGGACGACGAGCCCGGGGACGACCAGTGCCACGCCTGCGAGCATCGCGAACAGCACGGCACGTTCCGATCCGCGGATCCGTTGTCGGAGCCGCGCGTACAGACTCGGCGGCGCGCCGCCCCGTACGAAGCTCGGCCCGGGCTTGAACTCGATGACGACGCCGGTGAACGACTCGTCGAACTCCTGCGCCGACACCGCGCGCGGGCCCGTCGCGGGATCGTTGAGGTAGTAGTTCCGCTCATCGTACCCGTCGAGCACGACGAAGTGGTTGAATCCCCAGAAGAGAATCGCCGGCAGCTGCGTCTTCTGCTTCAGCTGCTCCGGCTCGCGCTTGAACGCCTTCGCTTCGAGCCCGAGCGCGCGCGCGGCCCGCGACAGGCTCGCCGCGTTCGAGCCGTCGCGCGACACCCCGCAGGCGACGCGCAGCTCCTCGAGCGCGACGTACTTGCCGTGATGCCCCAGCACCATCGAGAGCGAGGCCGCGCCGCACTCGACGGCTTCCATCTGCAGCACCGTCGGTGTGCGCACGCGCCGCCGGCGCGCGCCGGCCGGCGCTGACGCGGGCGCGGGAGCTGCAGTCTCAGTCACGGGTTTCGCGGATCAGCCGACGCGATCGAAATCAGCCACCGATCCATTTGCGTATGGCGGGGATCACGAGCGCGAGCGGACGCGTCGTCGAGTCGACGACGATCTTGCCCTTGAGCAGGGTGCCGCTGCCGAACGTGATCGGCGCGCCGTCGCGAGACGTCCATTTGTAGGTGCTGATGGTCGCAGGATCGCTCTGCACGACGACGTCGACGAGATACGCACCACCCTCGCGCGTGAATTGATCGACGAGCAGCTCGTTCTTGAGGTACCGGTCGAGCCCCGCGCCGCTCACGGGCGCGGACGACACGCCGCGGACGTTGCCGAGGAAATACCCGGTCTCCTCCGGGCGCACGCCACCGGGCACCATCTCGACGCGCATGCCCGCCTTGATGCGTTTGCCCTCGAGCGGAATGAACATCAGCACCTGCAGTGGCACCGCCGACGCCTCCACCGTGGCGACCGGCGTGCCGGCCTCGATCGACTGCCCCGGATCGGTGAGACGTTCGACCACGACACCGTCATAGGGGCTCACCACGTTGGCCGCGGCCCGCAATTGAGCCTCGAGCGCCTCGAGATGATCCCGGGCCTGCCCGATCTGCTGGTCCAGCGCGAAGAGACTGCGGTTGTTCGTCACCTGCAATTGCACGGCGCGCGCGCCGAGCTCCTGTTTTCGCGCGGCGGTGCTCAGCTTCTGCAGCTGGACCTCCGCGCGCCGCGCAATCGTGCTCTGCGCGGCGTCCGGCGTGATCAGGCCGCGGGTGAGCGCCAGCTTGTCGTTCGCGATCTTGGTATCGAGGTACGCGAGATTCTGCTCCGCCGCGGCGATGGCGTCGTCGGCCTGCTTCTGTTGCTGCTCGATCGACGAGAGCTCCATCGTTCGGTCCGATGCAAGCAGCGCCGCCGTCGAGTCGCGATTCGCGCGCAACTGCGCGATCGTCACCTGCTCCTGGGCGAGCGTTCGCCGGAGCGCGGGTTGCGCGAGCAGGGCGATCGTCTGCCCCCGTTTCACGGAATCGCCCGCTTCCACGAGCACGGAGTCGATCTGCCCCGACCCGCTCGCCTGAATGCGATACACGCCGCCCTGGCGGACCATGATGCCCTGGCCCTGCACGACCTGCGGCACACGGCCGAGAATGCCCCACACGAGCGCGGCCAGCACGACGGCCGCGAGTCCGCCCAGCGCAATCCAGCCGCTGACCGTCGTCACTTCCATCAACGTGTCGAGCCCTTCGGGGCTGGCCTGCCGCGCGAGCGCGGACGGCCGGAAGATCCGGTCTTGAAGCGACGGCATCGGTTACGTCACTGCCTCTCCCAGAAGTTCGGCGGCGGAATCGCTGCGCATCGGATCGAGCCATGACACGCTGATCGAGACGGCCGCGCCATCGGCGATTGCCACAGCGGTGCGCGTGGCGCGCGTCAGGTGCGCGCGGAGGCGGCCGACGAGCGCGTTCACGTCGGCGCCCCCTTCTTCCGCCGGAATGACGGCCACGGTTTCGCTGGTGTACCGCGCGACGACGTCAGCAGCGCGCACGCCGTCGACGACGGTGTTCGCCAGCCCCGCGCCGATCTCCTCGCCGGACTGGTCCTGTTGCATGCGCACGAAGAGCACGGCCACGCGTTCGCCACGGCGGCGTGCGAGACCGAGCCGCTTCTGCACGAACGCCTCGAGCACCTGACGGTCGTAGTACGATTGCCGCGTCGTCACGGTGAGCGGCGTCGGGCGGCGTGACGGAGGGGGTCGGAGCGGGAGTTCCGCGATCGCGCTCGAGAACGCGCTCAAATCGCTGTCCGGCGAACGCACCGCCTCGATGAGACGCATCGTCTCCGGACCCGGCTCGACATCGTGCTCCGCCATCAGGAGCGACTCGAATCGCGTGTACTCGTCGATCGCGCCCGCGCGGTCGCCATTGAGGCAGCGCAGGGCAATGAGCAGCCGCGCCGCATCCTCGTTCAGCGGCGCCATGGCGCGCGCACGTCGTGCCCATGTTAATGCTTCGCCGAGCCGCCCCGCCGCTGCGTGGCGCCGCGCCGCCTGCGCGGCCGCTTCCTGTGCCTCGACGCTTCGCCTGAGCCGCTGTGAATCGAGCCATTCCTCGAATGGCTGCGCCGCCGAAACGAACACCCCTTCGAGCATCGTTCCGCGGTAGAGCTGGAACGCCGTCGAATGGTCGCGCGTCCGCACGGCGACATCGAACGCATCGAGGTCGCACCAGACCTTGTCCGGATCGAGACCGACGCCCTCGTCGCCGCGCGATCGCAGCGCGTCCGGGCCGAGGCATCGGCGGAGGAAGTACAGCGAGTTGCGGAGCGCGGCACGCGCACGGGCCTGATCGAGGTCCGGCCAGAACATGCCGACGAGCGTGTCCTTCCGGTGAAAGCAGCGGCCTCCGTGCGGCGGCGGCGCGGCGAGATACGCGGCCAGGGCCAGCCGTTTGGGCTGTGCCAGGATTGCCGCGACGTCGCTGCCGTCGGCACGTTTCACCGAAACTGGACCGAGGACGCGGAGTTCGAGCAAGCGACCCCTCGCCGAAGGAATAAGGTGCAACCGGCGCGCCCCCGGGGACCCCCCAAGTGACGCGCGGGAGACGGTAACTCCCACATCGCTCCGTGGATAGATGTACGCCATCACTCCGCTCGATCCGGCCAGGGCGCCCGATTTCGAATCGCTCGCCCCCTTCGAGGTCCGTCACGTGCTGTACGGCCTGGTCGCGCAGCCGCGTGCGCACGCCTTCGGCGCGACGCTCATGGGGCGGCCGATCGGGCTCGCACTCGCGGTGGAGCATGATGACGCGCTCGGCGATGCAGGCGAACGTGCGCGGATCGCGCCCACCGCGCGGTTGCTTTCCCTCACGGTCGCCCGCGCGTACCGCCGCACGGGCGTGGGACGTGCCCTCCTCGGTGCGATCGAGCGTGCCCTCGCTGCGCGCGGCGAGCGGACCCTGTCGTGCGCGTACGCGATCCCCTCCGTCGAGGGCCGGACCGCTGCCGAGGCGCTGGCACGCAGTGCCGGATGGAGCCCGCCGGAAGTCACGATGGTCCAGTGCAGAGCGGAAAAGGCGCTGCTCGATGCACCGCTCATGCGCGAGCAGCGCGTGCTGCCGCCGGAATACGAGATCTGCGACTGGGTCGATCTGAGCACCGACGAACGCCGCTCGATTGTCGAGCGCCAGGAACGCGAGCCGTGGTTTCCCGTCGATCTCGATCCCTTTCACTACGAAGCGGAGCTCAGCGTTCCGACCAGCCTTGCGCTGCGGTATCGCGGGGAAGTAGTCGGATGGCTCCTCACGCACCCGGTATCGCGCACCGCGGTGCAGTATCGTTGCCTGTTCGTGCGTCGCGATCTCGCGCTGCTCGGCCGCGGACTCGCGATGTTGTGCGAGGCCATTCAGCGCCACTGGGAGCTGATCAAGCCGCAGTACGGCTACGGCGAGTGGAGCACGCCGTCGTCGCTCCCTGCGATGATCCGGTTCATCCGCCGGCATCTGGAGCCGTTTGGTGCGAAGGTCACCGAGCAGCGTCTCGTGCGGACGACGCTCGCGGACTCCGCACCGAACTCGCACACCAATGAGGCGCTCGCGGACCCCGCACCGAACTCGCATACCAGTGAGGCGCGCACCGCGCGGACCGCCCTCGCCCGCGCGTGCGCAACGCCGCGCGAATGGACCGGCGCGCCGCTGTTCGATGTCGCCGAGGCACGCGAGCTCGCGGCACGCGTGCGCGGCTTGCGCGAACGATGGATCGTGCGCGACGAAGCGTTTCCGTTTCGCACGCTCGGCGCGCTCGCTGAAGTCGACTCCGTTGCCGGCGTCGGTGCGTACCATGAGCGTGCCGCGCGCGAGAATGCGTTGTTACGCGAGCACTTCTCTTCGCTCTACGAGCGTCTCCGTCGCGCGCTCTCGGAAATGCTCGGCGGGCCCACGGAATACCGGGACGGATGGGCGCTGCCCGGCTTTCGGATCATCGAATCGTTTCGCGGCGTGACGCTGCCGATCGCACCGATTCGCTGCGAGCTGGATCAGTATTTCATCGAGCCGGGCGCGGCGTACGACGCGGCTCCTGTTTCGTTCTCGACGCTGCTCCACGCCACGAGCGGCGCGCACGCGGGCATGCGCTTCTGGTCGATGTCGCACGCGCAATCGATCGGCCTCGACACTGAAGAGCTCGCTCGACTGCGCGACCAATCGACGGTGACGACGCACGCGCAGACTGCAGGAACACTGTGTGTGTTCGGCTCCGAGCAATTCCACCAGATCACACCGTTCGAGACCGCCGGCGCGGACGAATATCGCGTGCTGCTGGAGGGGCGCGCGATCTCCATCGGCGGAATGTGGCAGCTGTTTTGGTGACCGTTCGGGGCCCGCGCAAGCGTCTCCTGATCGTCACCTGAGCGAGTGACGTTCAAGAGACGGGTGGTCCCACATCTTCTCTGCAACACTCTCACCCAACGAGGCACGACAATGCACGAATGGACTGAGCAAGCCCAGAAGGACGCCGAGCAGAAAGTCTTCCGCATGGCGGCCAATGACCCTGAATTCCGCAAGCTCGCGCTGTCCAACGGACGCGCTGCAGTCGAGAAGGCGACGGGTCGCTCGCTCCCCTCCGGTTTCACGATTCGCTTCGTCGATCCCGCGGGCGCGCACCTGACGGCGGTACTGCCTCCGGCGGCGTACGAAGAGCAGGAGCTGTCCGAGCACGAGCTTTCGGCGGTGGCCGGCGGCAAGGGTCATCGTCATCGCGGCGGCAGCGGCGGCAGCGGCGACGGCGGCAGCGGCGGCCCGGTTGCCCCGACGCCTGACGGCGGCGACAGCGGCGAGTAATTCGGTCGCAGTCGAAGTGAGAGAGGGCGGGGCGGCGAGCAATCGTCGCCCCGCTCTCTTTGCATCACACGCAGAACTCTGAAAGACTGCGCCAAGAGACGGCGTTATCTGACGACGTTGTGTTGAACGGCGTGGCCCTGCGAACCGTCAAACGTGAGAGCGTCCACGCCATTACGGTGTTGCAGTTGCACGCCTCGCGTTCTGGCGTTGGTCGATTGACGTCGTTCCCTTGGCGTCGTTACGCCGTTGCCGCACGACAGCTTGACATGCGTTGCCCCCCGGACCTACTATCTCTGCACAATCGAAGGTTCGTGGTGATTTGCCGCCTATTGCCGCCACGTAAAACAAGGTGCTAAAAAGCGTAACTCGCCCGGCGGATTCACTGCACGGGCGATTTTCGTTTTCCGGAGTTCACGTTTTGTCAGAACTGTTCGCGATGGGCGCGACCAAGGTCTGCATGTGTACACGCTGGCGGCACTCCCTTCGGGGGTGTGGTCCGGTCGTGTGCGCCCACGCGTATACGTGTGTGAACTAGAGCAGCGGTAACGCCTGCTCGACCTCACCCGGCCCCCTCCAAGGGGGCCGGGTTTTTCTTTTTCCCCTCTTCGCCAGGAGATGTGTCATGAGCTCGACCAGCGGCAGCGGCAACGGTGTGTACCACGGCGCGCACGGAGAACGGAAACCGATCGCGATCTATCACGAGCATCCCGACTGGTTCAAGCCGTTGTTCGCCGAACTCGATCGCCGGGGGTTGGCATATGTGCGGCTCGATGCCGCCGCCCACGTGTTCGATCCCGGCGAGCGTACGAGCCCGTACGCGCTCGTGTTCAACCGCGCGAGTCCGTCGGCGTACCTGCGCGGACACGGGCAATCGACGTTCCATACCCTGCACTGGCTGCGTCACCTGGAGCGCATCGGTGTGCCGGTGGTGAATGGTTCGCACGTGTACGCCTACGAATTGTCGAAGGCGTCGCAGCTCGATCTGCTCGCGCAGCTCGGCCTGCCGTTCCCGAAGGCGCGCGCGGTGAACCACGTGTCGCAGGTGCTCGACGCCGCGCGCGCGCTCCGGTTCCCGGTCGTCGTCAAGGCGAACATCGGCGGCAGCGGCGCGGGGATCGTCAGCTTCGAGACATACGATGCGCTCGAACAGGCCGTGAAGGCCGGCACGGTCGAGCTCGGCATCGACGACGTCGCGCTCGTGCAGGAACGTGCGCCGCTCCGCGGCGGCCACATCACGCGCGTGGAAACCCTCGGCGGGAATTATCTCTACGCGATCAACGTGTATCCGGCCGTCGGCTCGTTCGATCTGTGCCCTGCGGACGCGTGCCAGACGACGGGCGGGGTCGAGCTCGTCCGCGGCGCATGTGCGATCGATGCCCCGAAGACCGGCATGCGCGTGGAGCGCGCCGACCCGCCGCGGCACATCGTCGAGCAGGTGGAGCGCATCTCGCGCGAATCGCAGCTCGACGTCGGCGGCATCGAGTATCTCGTCGATGACCGCGACGGCCACCACTACTTCTACGACGTCAACGCGCTGTCGAATTTCGTCGCCGACGCAAAGAACGTGATCGGCTTCGATCCGTTCGCGCGCCTCGTGGACTATCTCGAAGTGCGCGCCGGATTCAAGGCGGCGGCGCTATCCCCCATCCCCAATCCCCTATCCCCGGTACTCGTATGAGGTACGGCTACTGGCTTCCCGTCTTCGGCGGCTGGCTGCGCAACGTTCCGGACGAGCGCATGGAAACGTCCTGGAACTACGTGAACAAGCTGGCGCGGCGCAGCGAGCAGATCGGCTTCGATCTCACGCTGATCGCCGAGCTGTATCTCAACGACATCAAGGGCATCGAGGCGCCGGCGCTGGATGCGTGGTCGACGGCGGCCGCGCTCGCGGCGGTGACGGAGCGGCTCGAGCTCATGGTCGCGGTGCGGCCGACCTTTCACAATCCGGCGCTGCTCGCCAAGCAGGCGGCGAACATCGACGTGATCTCGAACGGCCGGGTGTCGCTCAACGTGGTGTCGTCGTGGTGGAAGGACGAGGCCCGGCGATTCGGCGTGCGATTCGACGCGCATGACGAGCGGTACGCGCGTACGGAGGAGTGGCTCGCAATCGTGAACGGCGCGTGGACGCAGCCCACGTTCAGCTTTGCGGGCAAGTACCATCACGTGGACGACGTCATCGTCGAGCCAAAGCCGGTGAGCAAGCCGCGGCCGACGATTTACGCGGGCGGCGAATCGGAAGCGGCGAAGTCCCTGATCACGCGCGCGTGCGACGCGTACGTGATGCACGGCGACCCGCCGGACCGGATCGCCCCGAAGGTCGCCGACATTCAGCGGCGGCGCGCCGCACTCGGTCTGGCGCCGATGCAGTGCGGCATGGCCGCGTACGCCATCGTCCGCCGGACCGAACAGGCCGCGCAGCGGGAACTCGAGCGCATTACCAACGTCGCGCCGGGCTCGCCGGGCTACGGCAACTACCAGGACTGGATCTCGAACACGCAGCTCGAGCAGCGCGTGTCGCTCGAGGATTACTCGGTCTCGAACCGCGGATTGCGCGCGGGACTCGTGGGAACGCCGGAGCAGGTGGCGGAGCGGGTCGTGGAACTGGAGCGGGCCGGCGTGTCCTTGCTGCTAATCCAGTGCAGTCCGCAGTACGAGGAGATGGAGCGGTTCGCGGAGGAGGTCATTCCGCTGGTGGCCGGCGCGCGCGAAGGAGTGGCGGCGTAACAGCGGAAGAAGGAAGAGAGGAAGACCGAAAACCGAAGACGGAAGCCACGAAGGGTGAACAGCAAGGTAAAGCTGAAGGGGAGCGTCACCCGCCCCTCTTGCGCGACGCCACTTTTCATCGTAAAGTACTTTCCATAATGGCCGACCTCACCCACTTCTTCTTCCGCGATTCCTATCCCGCCCGCACCACGCTCTCGGTCATTGCGTGGTGGGAGGAGCGGCGCCTGGCGTACAATGCCGCGGTCGGAGCAGCCGGACTCGCGTCGCTCGCGACCATCGCCCTGACCAACCTGCTGCCGCCGCTCTCACGGCCCGCCGCGATTCCGTGGGCGGGCGTACTCATCTACGGGATTCTCGCGAACGTGTTCTACTCGCTCGGGCCCGTCGTGGATGCGTGCATTTGCCGCACCTGGGGAGACCGGTATGCACCGATCGGCGCGACGCTGTTCCGCTACGGATTCGCCTTCTCCGTCGGCCTGACCCTCCTGCCGGTGCCGATGTCGCTCCTCACGTGGGGCCTTCGGCTCATCGGCCTGCACTTCTGATCACGAAGGCAACACCGTAGCGAAGCGTTCCGGGCTCCTGCGGTCTTGACACCGTTTTGGGGAGCGGGTAATTGATGTTATTGCGCGGTCGCGGCGCCGGGCTTCGTCTCCCGCTCGACCGGTCCGGCCGCCCGCGCACGGGGATGCCCGCTCGGCGCAAACCCCGCCAACCCCAGTTCGGTTCTCATTACCATGTCGCTTCTCCAGCTCGAGGGCGTCACGAAACGCTTTGACGGTGTCACCGCCGTCGAAGGGGTGACGTTCACGGTCGATCGCGGCCAGGTCGTGGGGTTCCTCGGACCCAACGGCGCAGGCAAGTCGACGACGATGCGGATGATCACGCAGTACTTCGAGCCCGATGCGGGTGCGATCCGGCTCGACGGCGTTCCGCTCACCGACGCGTCACGCGAAGCCAAACGGCGCATCGGGTTTCTGCCGGAAAACAATCCCCTGTACACGGACATGCTCGCGTCCGAGTACCTCGACTTCGTCGCAAGGCTGCGCGAGCTCGCGGGCGCGGCCCGCCGCTCCGCCATCGACGACGCCGTGGAGTCCACCGGCATTGCGGCGGTCTACAACCGGCCGATCGGCGAGCTGTCGAAGGGGTATCGCCAGCGCGTCGGGCTCGCTGCGGCGATTCTGCACCGCCCGGATCTGCTCGTCCTCGACGAACCCACCGAAGGACTCGATCCGAACCAGCGCGTCGAGATCCGCCGGCTCATCAGCACGCTCGGGCGCGAGCGCACGGTGATGCTCTCGACGCACGTGCTCCCCGAGGTGCAGCACACCTGCTCGCGCGTGCTCATCATCAATCGCGGACGCATCGTCGCGGACGGTTCCGTCGACGAGCTCGTGAGCAGCGCGGGCCACGCCACGCGTGTGCACGTCGAAGCACGAGGCGCCGACGTGCGCGCGAAGCTCGGCGCCCTGCCGGGTGTTCGCGGTCTCAGTGATCGGCCGGCGTCCGATGGCTCGACGAGCGTCACGCTCGACGTCGCGGGCACCGAGGACATCCGGCCGCGCGTGTTCACACTCGCGCGCGACGCCGGCTGGATCCTGCTCGAGCTGCACCAGGAGCGCGCCACGCTCGAAGATCTGTTCCGTGATCTCACATCCGTCGAACCGTCGACCGAATCCGGCGGCGAAGCGCCGGCGGAAGCCCAGCCCGTTGCAGAGGTGCCCGCCGCATGACGACGAATCGCCGGGGAGCGCTCTCGCGGATCTGGACCGTCGCGCGGCGCGAGCTCAATACCGTGATCGATCAGCCGATGGGCTACGTGCTGCTCATCGTGTTCGTGGGCATCAATGCCTTCCTCTATTTCCGCCAGACGTACCTCATGGGCGTTGCGACGCTGCGCCCGATGCTCGACCTGCTCCCGTGGGTGTTCCTGTTCTTCGTTCCGGCAGTGAGCATGCGCACCGTCGCAGAGGACACGCGCGGCGGCAATCTCGAAGTGGTGCTGACACAGCCCATCGACGAGCTCGAGCTGCTGCTCGGCAAGTTCTTCGGCGCCGTCCTGTTCCTGTGGCTCGCGCTCGCGCTCACGCTGCCGATTCCGCTGTTGCTGACGATCGGTGCAAAAATGAAGTGGGGTCCGATCGTCGCGCAGTACATCGGATGCGGTCTGCTCGCGGCGGGCCTCACGGGCGTCGGGGTGTGGGCATCGAGCCTCACGCGCAGCCAGATCACGGCGTTCATTCTCGCCGTCGCGGTCATGTTCGTGCTCGTGCTCGTCGGGCTCGATCCGCTGCTCGTGGGCCTGCCGCCCACGGCGGCGGCGATCGCCGCTCGACTCGGCGTGCTCTCGCATTTCGAGGCCATGGGGCGCGGCGTCATCGACCTGCGCGACGTCATCTACTTCCTGTCGCTCGCCGGCGTATTCCTCGCGCTCGCGTACGGCTCGCTCGTCTCGCGGCGGCTGTCGCCGGCCGGCGCTGCGCGCAAGCGGCTGCGGACGGGCGTTGCGCTGACGACGGTGGTGGTGCTCGTCGTGAATCTGCTCGGCGGCTACATCGGCGGCCGGCTCGACCTCAGCCCGGGGAAGGCGTACACGCTGTCGAAGGCGACGAAGGATCTCGTCCGCAATCTCGACGACATCGTCACGATCAAGCTGTTCGAGTCGGACGAGCTGCCGACCGGCGTGGCGCTGATGCGCCGCGAGCTCGACGACCTGCTGCGCGATCTGCGCTCGGCGGCACGCGGCAAGGTGCGCGTGGTGCGCCGCAACACGACCAGCGACGAAACCGCGCAGAAGGACGCCGAAGGTCTCGGCGTGCAGCGTGTGCAGTTCAACGTTGTGGGCACGTCGGAGCTTTCCGTGAAGGAAGGCTTCCTCGGCCTTTCGATTCAGTACGGGGCGAAGAACGAAGCGATTCCATTCGTGAATCGCACCGATGATCTCGAGTACCGGCTCGCGACGACCATCCGCGGGCTGACGCGCGCGCGGAATCCGGTCGTCGGGATCATCTCCGGCGGGCCCGCGCTCGGCCCGATCTCGGTTCTGCAGGGCGCGCTCGGCAAGACGTACGAGGTGCGCGATATCCAGCTCACGGATTCGACGCAGCCGGCGAACGATGTCGTGGCACTGATGCTCGTGGGGAATCCCGATTCGGTGCCGGCAGCGATGCTGGCGCGCATCAGCGCGGCCGCGGAGCGCGGGACGGGCATTCTCGTATTCGGCGGCGGCATGGAGCAATCGCAGCAGGCGCCATTCTCGATGCCGCACCCGTCGGCGTGGAACGCCGTCCTCCAGCCATTCGGCGTGCAGATCAAGAGCAACATGGTGTTCGACCTCGCCGCGAACGAAGTCGTGCCCGCGCGTGCGAACGGCCCGTTCCAGGTGCTGCAGCGCTATCCGTTCTTCGTGAGGGCGCACAGCACGGCCAAGTCGACGGTCAACAAGGATCTCACGAACGCACTCATTCCGTGGCCGAGTGCGATCGACACGACGCATTCGGCATCGTGGACGTTCACGCCGCTGTTCACGACGACCGACAAGGCGGGCGAGTCGACCGGGCCGACGCCGATCGATCCGTCGCGCGACTGGCCGCGCACGAATCTCTCGTCGTTCCTGCTGGGGGTGCAGGTGACGCCGACCGATACGACGAAGCACGGGCGTGCGATCGTGGTCGGCAACGGCGACATGATCGCGAATAATTTCGGCCAGCACGCGCCGGAAAACTTCGCGTTCGCGCTCAACGCCATCGACTGGCTCGCGCAGGACGCGTCGTTCATCGCGATTCGGGCGCGCGACGCGCGGCCGCCGGCGATCGAGTTCACGAGCAATTTCGTCCGCGACGGCGTGAAGTATCTCAACGTGGCGGGCGTGCCGCTGCTCGTCGCGGTGCTCGGCGCGCTGCGCCTGATGCGGAGACGGCGGCGTTCACGCGAGCCGTTCCGCCCGTCGCGCCTGCCGGCGGCGGAAGGAGCGGGCGCATGAGTCCGAACTTCATCCGGCGCATGCTCCTCACGCTCGTGATCCTCGTCGGGCTGTGGGGGGGATTCGCGCTGATGCGTCACGTGCGGCAGGACAACGCCGTCGCGCTCGCGCTGCCGAAGGTCGACACGTCGAAGGTCGACGCCGTGGAGTTGTACCGGAAACCCGATTCGACGAAGCTCGTGCGTGGCGCGACCGGTGTGTGGACCGTCAACGGTCTTCCGGCATCGAAGGATGTCGTCACGACGCTGCTGCAGGGTCTGGCCGACACGGCGACGTCGACGGACCTCGTTGCGCAGAACAAGTCGTCGCACGAACGGCTGGGCGTCGATGACGCGCAGGGCCAGCGTGTGCGCGTGCTCGCGAAGGGCGTGCCGGTGCTCGAGCTCATCGCCGGGAAGCAGGACAATGCCGGCGGCGTGATGGTGCGACGTCCCGGCGACGACGCCGTGTACGCGCTCAAAGGCGCGCTGGCGGGGTCGCTCAGCCATTCGCTCGACGACTGGCGCGACAAGATCATCGTGCGCGCCGAGCCGGACAGCATCGGCAGCGTCGACGTCACGCACGGCAAACCCTATCTGCTGAAGCGGGTCGACAAGGGGTGGTTGTTCGGCACCGGCGCGCCGGCGGACTCGTCAGCGGTCGCGAATCTGCTGGGCAACTATCGCGAGATTCTCTCGTCGGGATTTCCGACGCTCACCAGGGAAGACTCGTCGCACTTCAAGACGGCGAAAGGGCATCTCAAGATCGTGTCGAAGAGCGGGAAGGAGATCGCGAGTCTGGTCGTCGATTCGAGCAGCGCGGGGATCTGGGTGCGCGCGGACACGGGCGGCGTCGTGTACAAGATCGAGCCGTACACATGGAATCAGATTGCGCCGGCGGAGTCGACGCTCAAGGCAAAGAAGAAGGGGTAACTACGAGAAGAGAACTACGAGAAGAACAACGGCGCTATGACAACGGGGCGGAGGCGAGGGTGGGGGGAACGATGACGCGCACGGGCTCGGACACGGTGCCGCGCCGCATGTTGCGGCAGTGTTCCACGAAACTGCCGGTCGCCTTGTAGCCGCGGGGAACGAGCAGCGTCCCGTTACTGGTCCGAAGCTCGTCGGCGAGCACCATGCCGATTTCGATCGCGGCGAGCGGCACTTCACGGACGTCCGCAGTCGCTGCATCGCCACCGCGAAGACGGGTGAGCGCATCGAAGATCTCGGGGTCGGCGTCGGGTTCCCGCGCGCGTAACGTGCCGATCGCCATCGCGGCGGAGTTGCCGTTGGCGACGAGCCGGTCGAACCGTGTCGCGATTCCGAGGATTTGCGCGCAACGATGCACGGACGCACTCGGGTGCTCGCCGGTCCGTGCCATCACGGGCCGCGCCGCCATCGAATGCACCAGAATGGCGCGGACGGCATCGATGCGCGGAATGTGACTGAGCAGACGCTGGGTCGTTTCGGGAACGCGCGCAACAGCGGCCGTTTCTTCCGCCGTCAGGGGCAGATCCCGGTGCACCTTGTCGGCGACGTCGGGCGGCAGGGTGATGTACGCGAGCTGCGACAGCATGGCCGCGACTTCGACCTGCCACCGGTCCTCGACGCCGAGCTCCAGCGCGAGATCGCTCACGAGATGCTTGACGCGCATCGTCCAGCCGAACGATTCCGGATTCGTGAGCGCCAGCAGCTCGACGAGCGCTTCGATGCTGCCGTGCAACGTTTGCTCGAGGAGCACACGCTGCGACGTGACGAGCTCGTGGTGGACGACCGCCGCCTCGACGGCGTTGATGAATGTGGTCGTCGCACACGGTTTGGTGAGAAAACGGAAGATCTGGCCTTCGTTGATCGCGGCGATTGCGGCGCTGATGTCCTGCATCCCGGTCAGGAGGATGCGCACCGTGTCGGGGTGCGCGGAGCGCACGAGTCCGAGAAACGTGGCGCCATCCATCTCCGGCATCTGCATGTCCGACACGACGACCGCCGGCGGTCCGTTCCGCGCGATGTCCTCGAGGCCCGCGCGGCCGCTCGTCATCGTCGTGGTGTCGTACCGCCGCCGCAAATGCAGCGCGAGCGCGTCGAGGACGCGCTGATCGTCGTCAACGCACAGAATGCGCGTACGAGTGCTCATCGTGCTGCTCCCGCCCCGCATGCAGGCATGGATCGGGTCGTGTTCGAAACGAACTCAGGTGCAGCGTGCTGTCGAAGAACATCCGCTACGTGGGGTCCGCTGTCCACGGGTTACGTAGCGCCCCACCCCCCGGTGCTGCGTCATTCGACGTATGCCGCCTGCGGCGCCCCGAACCGACCTTGTATGCACACCTCTTCGGATGCCACCCATGCCCAAGCCCTTCGTCATCGCCGCGATGTTCGCCCTGGCCGTCAGCCCGTGCGCGCCGTGCGCAGCGCAGCCTTTTGGCCCGGCCGTCCCGCGCCCCCTATTGATGGAGGGAACGCTCGTCCGGGTGACACCGAAGTCGGGAACCGTTCAGATCGTGGGCGCCTTCGCGGGCATGCGCGGCGACACGGTGCTGATCCGCGCGAAGCAGGATGGTGCGCAGGCTCGCCCGCGCGAGCTTCGTGTCGGAGAGATCGGCCGCTTCGAGTACCAGGACGGCACGACCAACGCCGCGCTCGCCGGGGGCGTGCTCGGGGGCGTCGTCGGACTCGTCGCGGGCGTGGTGATCGCGCAATCAGTCCAGTCCACCGAGACCGACTGCACGCACAAGTCGCCAGGTCAGTGTCTGACGGAGGGGATCGGAGATGGCATAAGCAACAGCATCGGGACGATCGGCGCCGGTCTCGCCGGCCTCGTGGTCGGCGCCATCGTCGGCAAGGAGCTGGGGAGTACCGTGCAGAATCCTGTCTGGCGCCGGATCGACCCGCAGCGATTCACGCCGCGGCTCAGCATGCGGATGCCGACCACGCACTCGCTCCGGTTGAACGTGTCGGTGGCGTTCTGACACTCGCCCAACGCGGAACGACGTCTATTTCTTATCGGTCGACTTGTTCCGTGCGTCGTACGGGACACGCGGATTCTCGGCAACTCGTCGCTTGCGGGGCCGGGATTCCAATTTTGCGACTGCGTCCATCAGCACGTTGCGCGCCCACGCCGACAATGGTCGCCTGTCGTCAGCCGCAGCTTGCTCCGGGCCCCCATCCGAAAGCGAATGGGAAATGGTGCTGTTCAAGAACGAGGAACTCGTCAACTACCTGAGTGCGCTCAAGGTAAAGCGCTCGGTCTACGAGTCCACGCGCGCTACGCGGAGTTTGTGTGCTCCATCGAGCTCGATGGCGAACCGGGGCACCTTTCCGCCACGCAAGCTCCGGGCGGTGCTTGCGTGGGCGCGCCTGCACCGACAAGAATTTACAGGACAACTGGGATCGAGCCCGTGCCGGGCGCCGCCTGGTGCGCATCGATCCAACGGAGTGAGCCAATGGACTACGATCCGAGCGACTACCGGATGGTCGAAGCACGCTACGTGCGCGACTTCGTAGTCTGGTTTCGATTCAAGGACGGGACAGCCGGCGAAGTCGATCTCGAACCGTCCCTCCGCGGTCCCGTTTTCGAGCCGCTGCACGATCTCGAGTACTTCAAGAAATTCCAGGTACATCCGGAGTACGAAACGATTGTGTGGCCAAACGGCGCCGACCTGGCCCCAGACACCCTCTACGGGCGAATTCGCTCGAGGGCGGCGGTGATCCGCTAGCGCGGGATTCGGCTCACACCTTCGCCTTGAAGGCTTCGATTGCTTTCCGCGTGTAGTCGGACAGCACGAGTTTCCCGCTCATCGCCGCGCGCTCGTCGAGCAGGGTGTCCCACGACTCGGCGCCCTGCCACACCACCTGTTTGATTCGCGCCGTTGCTTCGGGATTCGACTGCGAGAGCTTGCTGACGAACGCGGCATACGCCGAGTCGAGCGCGCTGATGGAGTCGTGGACGGAGGCGAACAACCCCGTCGCGCGCGCCCACTCCGGCGTCCGCCAGTCGGCGTCGAACGCCATCGCGCCGAATGCGCCCGAGCCGATCTTGCGCTCGATGACGGGACCGACGACGAACGGACCGATGCCGACGGCGAGCTCGCTGAGCCGGATCGCGCTCTTGTCCGTCGCAAACACGTAGTCCGACGCCGCGACGATGCCGACGCCGCCGCCGACGACCTTGCCCTGCACCCGCGTCACGATCGGCTTCGGGGCGCGGACCATCGCGAGAATCACTCGCGCAAATCCGAGAAAGAACTCCTTGCCCGCGGTCTCGTCGCGAATCGCAACCAGCTCGTCGAAACTCGCGCCGGCGCAAAAGGGCCCCTCACCCGCGCTGCGGAGTGCGATGACGGCGACGTCGTCGCGCGCGCCGGCGGTGGTGACCGCATCCGCGAGGCGTCGGAGCACCGCCCCAGGCAATGAGTTGCCCTTGGGGTGCGCGAACTCGATCGTCGCGATGCCGCCGGCGAGCTTCGACTCTACTGATCCGTCCATAGTGGTGTGTAACTTACTCCACATGCCCTACGAGGTTCACGAACCAAAAGGCGCGAAACCGCGCGATGCCGCGATGCCGCCGGAAGATCCAGGACGTCTTGCCGAGTTCGAGGCGCGGATTGCGCGCGGGGAAACGATCGAGCCGAAGGACTGGATGCCGGAGCGGTATCGACGGCAGCTCATCCGGATGATGTCACAACACGCCCATTCCGAAGTCGTGGGAATGCTCCCGGAGGGGAACTGGATCACCCGCGCGCCGAGTCTTCGGCGCAAGATGTCGCTGCTCGCGAAGGTGCAGGACGAAGCGGGCCATGGGCTCTACATCTACTGCGGGACGGAGACGCTCGGCGTCGACCGCCACGATCTCATTCTCCAGTTGCTCGATGGAACGGCGAAGTACTCGAGCATCTTCAACTACCCGACGCTGACCTGGGCGGACATCGGCTGCATCGGCTGGTTCGTGGACGGCGCGGCGATCGTGAATCAGACGATGCTGGCCAAGGCGAGTTATGGTCCGTACGCGCGCGCGATGATTCGCATCTGCAAGGAAGAGAACTTCCACAAGCGGCAGGGCTACGAGATCATGACGATTCTCGCGGCCGGCACGCCGGCGCAGCGCGCGATGGCGCAGGACGCGGTGAATCGCTGGTGGTGGCCGTCGCTGATGATGTTCGGCCCGCACGACAAGGATTCGCCGAACTCGGGCGAGCTCGAGCGCTGGGGGATCAAGCGAAAGAGCAACGACGAGCTGCGCCAGCGATTCGTGAATCTCACGGTGGCACAGGCGAAGGCGATCAACCTCACGCTACCGGATCCCGCGCTCGCATTCGACGAAGCGACCGACAACTGGAAGTTCGGCGAGATCGACTGGGACGAGTTCTGGCGTGTGGTGACGGGCGACGGGCCGTGCAATCGGGAGCGCCTCGCCGCGCGCAACAAGGCGCAGGACGACGGCGCGTGGGTGCGCGAGGCCGCAGCGGCATACGCGGCGAAGCACGCGCGCAAAGACGAGGCTGCGGCGTGAGCGACAAGACCGTCGGCAACGACAAGTGGCCGCTGTGGGAAGTCTTCACACAGCCGCCGGGCGGCGGTCCGCACGAGCACGCCGGCAGCGTGCACGCGGTCGACGCGGAGCAGGCGCTGCAGAACGCGCGCGACGTGTACACACGGCGCGGTGAGGCGGTGAGTTTGTGGGTAGTGCCGTCGAGCGCGATTACGGCGTCGACGCCCGACGACATGGGGCCATTCTTCGATCCGGGGAACGACAAGCCGTACCGTCATCCGCAGTTCTATAAAGTGCCGAGCGGCGTGCGCGTGTAATCTCCTCACGAGCACGCCACCGGATCAGCGCGCGCTGTCTACGGCAGGACGACGCTCCAACTCCCCGCAACCGAATACGGGCGCGCCGGACAGGCGACGGCACTACTGATCGACAGATCGATGTACTGGCGCGCGCTCGCGGCCGTCGTCGAGAGCTGCGCGCCGCTGCGCAGGAAGTAGCTCGTCTCGCCGGTGCCCACGATGCCGAAGCGACTGCCTGCGTCGCGAGTGCTCCCGGCATCGATCGGTTGGCCGTTGAACCAGAATCGCAACTCCCCGGAGTTGTGCCCTGGTCCGGTGCAGGTGCGCCGCGCGGACACGACAAGACTGACCGTGCCGCGAGGGCTGAGCGTTTGACCTGCCGCGAGGGTCAGCGGCACACTCTTCAGCTGGGCGTTGTTGAACCCACTGCTTCCCGTAGCAACGTTGAGAACTTCGCCTGCTGCGACCATCACCCCGCCGACGAGCAGCTCGACGCGGACGTCAGCGCGGAGGCCGACAGCATCGCTGTTCTTCAGGCCCATCCAGATTCGGGCCGGACTCGGCGCGAAGACGGGCGTCGCGGTAGCTCCGAGTTCGGCGACCTCGGAACTGTCGAGCGCCCTGTCGTAGATCCGAAGTTCGTCGAGTGAGCCGATGAACCGTTCCTTGTCGGCCTGGGACGCGGTCGAGTTGGTGCCGAGGAACAACGCACCTTTCCAGCACAGTGGGATCCGAAGCTTGGAATTCACGTGACTTGAAGTCGCGGCCGCACTGACCCTATAGTGAGTCGTATTAATTTAAATCATACCAACATGGTCAAATAAAACGAAAGGCTCAGTCGAAAGACTGGGCCTTTCGTTTTAATCTGATCGGCACGTAAGAGGTTCCAACTTTCACCATA
>JADMIO011283428.1_pt1 | contig 29178 bp, 25 predicted proteins | sample 8958161 | NCBI WGS metagenome assembly JADMIO01 (sample SAMN16585339, study PRJNA669376) | soil metagenome | isolation source: Crop rotation soil | place: USA: Cullars Rotation, Alabama | collected 2011 | reverse complement strand
CCGCCGGCAGCAACCGCAACGTCACGCTGCTCGAGGCCTACATCACGCTCATGGATCCGTGGACGCCGCTGCACGTGCACCAGCTCACGATCGGGCAGATGAACGTGCCGTTCGGCTACGAGATCGAACGGTCCTCGAGCCTGCGCGAGCTGCCCGAGCGCTCGCGCGCCGAGAACGTGCTGTTCCCGGGCGAGCGCGACCGCGGCGTGAAGCTGGTCGATCAGTGGACGCCGCGACTCGAGACCGTGATCGGCGTGTTCAACGGCTACGGCATCAACGACGTGAACTTCCCGACGTTCGACCCGACGGCGTCGAAGGACTGGACGGCGCGGGCGCGCTGGTCGCAGGGCTGGCTCGACGTGGCGGGCTCCGTGTACCAGGGCCATACGACCATTCCGCTCACCGGCCCCGACGTCGAGGTGGATCGGACGCGGTACGGCGGCGACGCGCAGTTCTACTACGAGCTGCCGCGTGCCGGCGGCGGCTCGCTGCGCGGCGAGTTCTACCGCGGGACGAACCTGAACGCGGACTCCCTGAAGGCGCTCAGCGTGGCGCCGAGCTCGGCCAACCCGGTCACGATCCTGAAGCCCGGCGCCGATCCGAACCACCTCGCCACCGATTTCACCGGCTGGTACGCGATGTGGGTTCAGAACGCCGGTGACCGCTGGCAGTTCGCGGCACGCTACGACGTGTTCGATCCCAACACAGATCTCGACCACGACCAGTTCACGCGCACGAGCCTGGGCGTCAACTGGTTCTTCGACGGCTACACCCGCATCACGGCGGCCTACGACATCGTGAAGACCGACGTGCTGTCGTCGGGCGCGTACCACGATCCCGCCGACAACCTGTGGACCTTCCAGGTCCAGCACAAATGGTGACCGGGAGGACTCTCATGAAGACGACGATCCGTTGCGCGCTCGCCGCGCTCGCGCTGTTCGCAACCACGCCGGCCCACGCCGCGCGCGGCATCACGGTGAAGGGCTCGGACACGATGGTGATCCTCGCCCAGCGCTGGGCCGAGACGTACATGAACGCGCACCCCGGCGCGGTCATCCAGGTGACCGGTGGCGGCTCCGGCACCGGCATCGCGGCCCTCATCAACGGCACCACCGACATCTGCCAGGCGTCGCGCCCGATGAAGGACGACGAGAAGAAGAAGCTGCGCGAGCGCTATCAGACGATGGGCGTCGAGATCCCGGTCGCGAAGGACGGGCTCTCGATCTATCTCAACGACGCGAACCCGGTGAAGTCGCTGACCATCGCGCAGCTGCGCGACGTGTACACGGGCACCGTCTCGAACTGGAAGCAGCTCGGCGGGCCGGACGCGCCGATCACGCTCTACGGCCGCGAGAACAACTCCGGCACCTACGTCTACTTCAAGGACAACGTGCTGCTCGGCCGCGACTACTCGTCGCGCTGCCAGACACTGCCGGGCACCGCTGCGGTCGTGAACGCGGTCGCACGCGACCCGAACGGGATCGGCTACGGTGGCGCCGCGTACGCAAAGGGCGTCCGCGAGTGTCCGGTGCAGAAGGACGCAGGTTCGCCCGCGATCGCCCCCAGCGCGGCCACCGTGCGGGACGGCAGCTATCCGATCACCCGCTTCCTCTATTTCTACACGCGCACGAAGCCCAACGGTCCGGTGAAGGAGTTCGTGACCTGGGTGCTGTCGGACCAGGGCCAGCAGCTCGCGACCCAGGTCGGCTACTTCCCGGTGCGCTGACCCAACGGAGAGGACATGAAGGCCATCGCACACGTCATCCGCTTCCGCGCCGCCGCCGCGCTCCTGCTGGGGGTCGCGCTCGTCACCGGCTGTGCTCCCGCGTCGCACCGCGGGCAGCCGCTCACGGTGAAAGGCTCCGACACCATGGTGCTGCTCGGCCAGCGCTGGGCCGAGGAGTACATGAAGGTGCATCCCGACGCCGTCATTCAGGTCACGGGCGGCGGTTCGGGCACCGGCATCGCGGCGCTCATCAACGGCACGACCGACATCTGCCAGGCGTCGCGCCCGATGAAGGACGCCGAGCGCGAGCAGGCGGCGAAGGCGCACGGCCAGCCGCCGGTCGAGACCGTCATGGCCCGCGACGGACTGAGCGTGTACCTGAACCAGGCCAACGGCGTTCAGGCGCTCACGCTCGCGCAACTCGAGAGCATCTTCAACGGCACGGTCACGAACTGGAAGGACGTCGGCGGCAGGGACGCGCCGATCGTGTGCTACGGGCGCGAGAACACGTCCGGCACCTACGTGTTCTTCAAGGAGCACGTGCTCCACGATCATCCGTACCCGCCGTCGGTGCAGGCGCTGCCGGGTACTGCGGCGGTCGTGAACGCCGTGGCGCGCGATCCGAACGGAATCGGCTACGGCGGCGCGGCCTACGCGCAGGGCGTGCGCGAGTGTCCGCTGAAGAAGGACGACGCGTCGCCGCCGATCCTGCCGACGAAGGACAACGTGATGAACGGCACCTACCCCATCTCGCGCGACCTGTACTGGTACACCGCCGCGGCGCCGACCGGAGCGGCGAAGGCGTTCATGGACTGGGCGCTTTCGGCGGATGGACAGGCGATCGTGACCCAAATCGGCTACTTCCCGGCGCACTGAAATGGAGCCCGATCGCATCGGATCGCTCGCGCACGCCGGCTACGGGCGGTCGAACGCCCGGCGCCTGCAGCGCTGGCGCGAAGTCCTGATCACCGTGGCGCTGCGCGCGTGCGCGTTCACGGCGGTGGCGGGGCTCCTGCTGATCATGGTGTTCGTGTTTCGCGAGGCGCTGCCGCTCCTCACCGATCCGGAGATCCGGAAGGAGGCGAGCCTGCGGAGCTTCACCGACACCATCATGTGGCAGCCGGTCGGCAACGTGCCGAAGTACGGCATCGCTCCGCTGATCGTCGGCACGCTCAAGGTGGTGGTGGTCGCGATGGCGTTCGCGATTCCCATCGGCGTGGGCGCTGCGGTGTTCGCATCGGAGTTCGCGCCGCCGCGCCTGCGCGAGGCGCTGAAGCCCGCGGTCGAAGTGCTCGCCGGCATTCCCTCGGTGGTGCTCGGATTCTTCGCGCTGATCGTCATGGCGTCGTGGGTGCAGGCGGTGACCCACGCCCCGGTGCGCCTCAATGCGCTCAACGCGGGACTCGCGCTCTCGCTCGGCGTGATCCCGACCATCTTCTCGGTGAGCGAGGACGCGCTGCGCGCGGTGCCGCGTTCGTTCCGCGAGGCCTCGCTCGCACTCGGAGCGTCGCCGTGGCAGACCGCCTGGCACGTCACGCTGCCCGCCGCGGGTGCGGGCGTCGCGGCCGGCGTGCTGCTCGGGCTGGCCCGTTCGGTGGGCGAGACGATGATCGTGCTGATGGCGTCCGGGAACGCGGCGATCGTGTCGGCGAGCGTGTTCGACTCGGTGCGCACGATGTCGGCGAGCATCGCGGCCGAGCTGGCCGAGGTCGTGTTCGGCAGCGCGCATTATTCGGTGCTGTTCTTCCTCGGCGCCGTGCTGTTCTCGGTCACGTTCCTCATCAACGTCGTCGCGGGCGCGTTCATCGAGCGCCTGCGGCGCCGGCTGGCGGGTGCATGAGCACGCAGACCTGGGAACGCGCGCTCCCCGAGCTGCCGCGTCGCGGGCGCCGCGACGTGGCCGGCCCCGGATTCCGCGCGCTCACCGGGTTCGCCGCCCTGCTGATCGTGCTCATGGTCGCCGTGATCATGGGCGACGTGGTGTGGTTCGGCTGGCACTCGGTGACGTGGGAGTTCGTCAGCGCCGCTCCGCGTGAAGGCATGACCGCGGGCGGCATCTTCCCGGCCATCTTCGGCACCGTCGCGCTGGTGATCCTGATGGTGATCGCGCTGGTGCCGTTCGGCGTGGGTGCGGCGATCTACCTGCACGAGTACGCACGCCAGGACGCGTGGTTCACGCGCGCGGTGCGGTTCTCGGTCAACAACCTGGCCGGCGTGCCGAGCATCGTGTTCGGACTGTTCGGACTCGGTTTCTTCATCCAGTTCGTGGGCCGCGGACTCGACCGCATGACCGGTGCGGATCTCCTGTGGGGTCAGCCGTCCCTGCTGTGGGCGGCACTCACGCTCGCGCTCCTCAACCTGCCGGTCGTGATCGTCACCGCCGAGGAGGCGCTGCGCACGGTTCCGCGCGAGATGCGCGAGGCATCGCTCGCTCTCGGCGCGACGAAGTGGCAGACCATCCGCCACGTGCTGTTGCCGCAGGCGATGCCCGGCATCCTGACCGGCGCGATCCTGTCGGTGTCGCGCGGCGCCGGCGAGGTCGCACCGATCATGTTCACGGGCGCCGCGTACTTCCTGCCGTATCTGCCGCAGTCGCCGCTCGACCAGTTCATGGAGCTCGGCTATCACATCTTCGTGCTGTCGACCCAATCTCCCGACGTGGACCGGACGAAGCCGCTGCTGTACGGCACCGTGCTCGTCCTGCTGCTGCTCACATTCCTGCTCAACCTGACCGCGATCCTGCTCCGCGCCCGCATGCGCGCGCGGCTCGCCGGGAGATGAGGCCGTGACCACCGACGCCCCCTCGGAGCCCGCCAGCGTGAGACCGAACCTTGCCACCCGTCCCGTGCCCCCGGTCCCGCGGGAACCATCGCTGGTCGCCGCGAACGTGGAGCCCGTGCTCGCGACGCGCGATTTCCATCTGTACTACGGCGCGCACCACGCACTGAAGGGCGTGTCAATCGCGATGCCGCCCGCCAGCGTCACGGCGATCATCGGGCCGTCGGGGTGCGGCAAGAGCACGCTGCTGCGCTCGTTCAATCGCATGAACGACACGATTCCCGGCGTGCGCATCGAAGGCGCGATCCGGTTCGCCGACATGGACGTGAACGCAGCCGGCACCGACGTCGTCGAGCTGCGGCGGCGCGTCGGCATGGTGTTCCAGCGGCCCAACCCGTTCCCCAAGTCGATCCTCGACAATGCCGCGTTCGGCCTGCGGATGCTGGGCCTGAGCGATCGCGGCGAGATCGAGGCGCGGGTCGAGCTGTCGCTGCGGCGCGCGGCCCTGTGGGACGAGGTGAAGGACCGCCTCGACCGTTCGGCGCTCCAGCTCTCGGGCGGCCAGCAGCAGCGCCTGTGCATCGCCCGCTGCCTCGCGGTCGAGCCCGAGGTGATCCTCATGGACGAGCCGGCGTCGGCGCTCGATCCCACCGCGACCGGGCGCATCGAGGAGCTGATCCTCGACCTCAAGTCGACCTACACGATCGTGATCGTGACCCACAACATGCAGCAGGCGGCGCGCGTATCCGACCGCACCGCGTTCATGCTGGGCGGGGAGCTGATCGAGGTGGGAGAGACGGCCGGCCTGTTCACGAACCCGAGGCAGAAGCTGACCGAGGACTACATCACCGGCCGGTTCGGATGATCGGCGCATCGCCGGCGCCCGCGCGCCGGGTACAATGGATTCCGGCACTCGGCCCCGTTCCCGACCGGAGAGGAGCATGGTGAGACATTTCGAGCAGGACCTCGACGCCCTGCGCGGCCAGCTGCTGCAGATGGGCGGCGCCGCCGAGGCGATCGTGCGCAAGTCGATCGACGCCCTCCGCCGGCGCGACACGGTGCTGTGCGAGGAGGTGTTCGCCGACGACCACCTGCTCGACCGTCTCGAGATCGAAATCGAGGAGCGCTGCGTCACCCTGCTCGCGCGGCGCCAGCCGATGGCCGGCGACCTGCGCTTCATCACCGCCGCGCTCAAGATCTCCAACGACCTCGAACGCGTCGGCGATCACGCGGTCAACATCGCGGGCAGTGGCATTAAGCTCGCGAGCGAGCCGCCACTCAAGCCGCTGGTCGACATTCCGCGCATGGCCGACCTCGCGATCGGCATGCTCCGCGACGCGCTCGACGCATTCGTCCGTGGGGACGCCGTGCGCGCCCGCGAGCTGTGCCAGCGCGACGACCAGGTCGATGCCCTCAACGATCAGCTGTTCCGCGAGCTGCTCACGTACATGATCGAGAACCCCGGCAACGTCACGCGTTCCATGGAGCTGATCCTGATCGCCCGCAACCTCGAACGCGTCGCCGACCTCGCGACCAACGTCGCCGAGGAGGTCGTGTTCATCGCGGAGGCGCGGATCATCAAGCACCACGCCGAGGAGACGCTGTCGGGCGGGCGGCCGGGCGATGAGGATTTCGGCCGCACGTAGTCAGTCCTCGGCAGCGCTCCGCCGCGCGAGCTTCTTCTCCTTCACCCGCCGCTTGCTCTCGAGGCGCGCCGTCACGCTCGACTTCGTCGGCCTGGTGGCGCGCCGGGGCTTCGGCTTGTGCGCCCGCCGGCGCAGCTCGGCGAACACGCGCTCGAGCGCGGCTTCCTTGTTGCGCGTCTGCGAGCGGCCCTCGGTCGCGACGCGCGTGATGCCCGTCGGCACGTGACGCACCCGCACGCTCGACTCCGTCTTGTTCTTCTTCTGCCCGCCCGGCCCCGACGACTTGTAGGCCGTGATCTCGCAGTCGCGCGCGAGACGCTCGAGATGCTCGGGCAGCGGCATCAGGGGTTGTGGGAGTGGCGGGTCGCTACCGCGCCCGGATTCGTTGCGGCATTGGACACGAACAGTCGCTCACCGAAGATCTGAGCGATGCGCGATGCGTCCGACGAGAACGTCGCGGCGCCCGGCTCGTCGGTACCCGTCGCCACGACTGCGCGGAGCGCGCCGAAAACGTCGAAGACGTAGAGCAGGTGCTCGGTGGCGAACCGCGAGGTTCTGCGCGTCCATACCGCGGCCCGGGAGCCATCCGGAGACCAGAACGGCGGACGCACGTCGATCGTGTCCGCGGATTGGAACACCGAAAGGTAGGTGGTACCGGACCCCAGGTTATGAAATTGCGTCCAAACGACCGAAACCGCAGGAGAACCATGATCCCACAAGGCGGACGGGTCGGAGCCGCTCCAGCGCCATGCCGCGGGGCCTGCGGGTGTGCTGAAGAACGGATTGAACGGCGAATCCGTCCGCGCAGCGCGGTCCCACCATCGCAAAGCAGACGACGCAGGATCGGGACGGTAGAGCACCTGGCTGCCGTCCGGCGCGATTGCCTCGGGCGTACCGATGCCCACCTCCAGCGTGTCGCCGGTCGAGAGATGACGCAGGACGAGCGGACCGGGATCCATCGGATCCGCACCGGCGCGTGCCCACGCCAGCCAGTCGCCGTCGAGTGACAGGACGAACGTGATCGGCGTGCCGTCGGGTGCGGCGCCGAGCTGCTCGGGTGCGCCACCAGAAACCGGGCGCCGGCGCAGCACGACGGAATCGCCGTTTGCGGGTGGCAGATCGACGACGGAGTAGACCGTCGCGCCGTCCGGCGAAAGCGCGAGCTGCAGGGGCGTGGCGGGGTCGAGCACGCGCGCCGTCCCGTCGCCGACACGCAGCGCGATCAGCCCCGCACCCGCGGCCGGCGTGGCCGACGAGAAGCCGATCACCTCGTCGGTCACGGCCGACCATACGAGCTGCGATGCGTGCGCGAACACGTGATCGGGACCGACGGCGGTGCCGCGGGCGTCGTTGACGGGCGGGGAGACCGGATTGTCGGCGCTCTTGCTCGAGCAGGACGCGGCGAGCAGGAGCAGCAGAAGCAGTGGAAGAAGCCGTCGCATGGAGTTCCCTGGATGACAGTGCAGGCCCGGCCAGACCGCACGAGCGTAATCGACCCGCCACGCCCGCGCACGATCGCAGCGCGAGCGGCTACACTGCGCGCTCCCTCACCGGAGGTGTCGTGAGCGAGTCTTCTTCGTCCCGCCCGGCCGAACCGATTCCCGGCGGCCGCCGCAACGTCGTCGCGCTCGGTTGGGTGTCGCTCCTCACCGATATATCGAGCGAGATGATCGTGCCGGTGCTGCCGGCGTTCGTGACGCAGACGCTGCGCGCCTCCGTCGCGAGCCTCGGAGTCATCGAGGGCGTGGCCGAGTGCACGGCCACCGTTCTGCGACTCGGTTCGGGCTGGCTGTCAGACCGCATCGGACGACGCAAGCCGTTCATGATCGCCGGCTACGGACTCTCGACGGTCGCGAAGAGCCTGCTCGCGTTCGCCGGCTCGTGGGGCGCGGTGCTCGGCCTGCGGTTCTCGGACCGCGTCGGAAAGGGCGTGCGCAACCCGCCGCGCGACGCGCTGATCGCCGCGTCCGTGCCGCCGTCCGAGACCGGCCGCGCGTTCGGACTCCATCGCGCGATGGACACGCTCGGCGCGGCGATCGGGCCGCTGGTCGCCGCCGGTCTCCTCGCGCTCGCGCCCGGGAACTTCCGCCGCATCTTCCTGGTGGCCGCGGCGCCGGCGGTGCTCTCGATCGTCGTGCTGGTGGTGTTCGTCAACGCGCCGCGTGTCGCGGCGCAGATCCACAGCGGCCGCTTCGGTGGATTCGGTGCGCTGCCGTCGTCCGCGCGCCGCTTCCTGATCGTTGCCGCCGTGTTCTCGCTCGGCGGCAGCAGCATGGCGTTCCCGCTGCTGCGCGCCGGCCAGGCCGGATTCAGCGTCGTGCAGGTGCCGCTCGTGTACGCGCTCTACAACGTCGTCTACGCCGCGCTCGCGTGGCCGCTCGGCGCGCTGTCCGACCGCATCGGTCGCCGGCCGCTGCTCCATGCGGCGTATCTCACGTTCGCGGCGTGCTACGCACTGTTCGCGTGGCGCTCGGACCGCTACGCCGTGCTCGCGGGCTTCGCCGGAATGGGCGTGCACAGCGCGCTCATCGAAGGGACGCAGCGCAGCCTGCTCGCCGACCTCGTCGATCCCGACCGCCGCGGCACCGCGTACGGGCTCTACTACGGAGTGGTGGGGCTCGCGCTGTTGCCGGCGAGCGTCGTGGGCGGATGGCTGTGGGATCGTTTCGGACCTGCCGCGACGTTCGGCGCCGGCGCGGCGCTCGCGCTGCTCGCAGCGATCCTGTTTGTGATGCTGCTCCCGTCCTCGCGCGTGCGGGGTGCTGCATGAGCCGCGGCCGTGCGCCCGCGCGCCGCGCGCCGGCTCGCACGACGGGGCGCCGTGCGAAGCCGCGCCGCCGTGCACCCGCGCCCCCCGATGACGTGGCGCCGCGCGGGGAGTTCGCGCTCATCGACCGGCTCGTGCGCGGGCTGCCCACCGGCAGCGGTGTCGTGGTCGGTCCCGGCGACGACGCCGCCGTGCTGCGGCCGCGCGCGGGGCGCGATCTCGTGGCCACGACCGATGCGTTCGTCGCCGGCGTTCATTTCGTTCCCGCACGACTCACGGCCGAGGAAGTCGGCGCGCGCCTGGCGGCCGCCAATCTGAGCGATCTCGCAGCGATGGCCGCAGAGCCGCGCTGGGCATTGCTGAGCCTCGGACTCGGCGACGAGAACGCCGACTGGGCGGTCGGCGTGCAGCGGGGACTCGCGCGTGCGCTCGACGCCCACGGCGCGGCGCTCGCGGGCGGCAACGTGAGCCGCACCAGCGGCGCCACCTGGCTGTCGCTCGCGCTGCTGGGCGAGGTCGAGCGCGGGCAGGCGTGGACGCGCCACGGCGCGCGCCCCGGCGATCGTCTCGCGGTCACCGGTCATCCGGGACGTGCAGGCGCCGCCGTGCGGGTTGGCGCGCTCGCGCCGCCCGCGTTCGTCGCCGAAGCCTGCGTCCCGCTGCGCGACGCGCACGTGGTTCCCGAATCGCGCATCGCGTTTGCGCGTGCGCTCGCGGCTGCGGGCGCCGTCACGGCGGCGATCGACGTCTCCGACGGCATCGCCGGCGACCTCGCGCATCTGTGCGAGGCGAGCGGAGTGGGCGTCGCGCTCGACGAGAACGCCTGGCCGGACGATCCGGCGCTCACGGTGGCGGCGCGCATGCTCGCGTTCCAGCAGCGCCACGGGCGAAGCCGGGCGGGAGCGGCGCGCGCGTGGAAATCGTTCCGCCCCGCGCCCTCCGCGCTCGCCGAGGCGCTGCGCGCGCTGCGCTTCGGCGCGAGCGACGATTACGAGCTGCTGCTCGCGATCGATCCCGCGCACGTGAGCGCGAGCGCGGTGATCGCCCGCCAGCTCGGCGTGCCGCTCGCGTTCGTGGGCACGTGCACCGACGCGCCGGGCGTGCTCGTGCTGCACACGCGCGACGGCCGGCCGATGCCGCTGCCGGGTGCGGGCTGGGATCACCTCGCGCGCTGAGGCGCGCGCGTCAGAAGCGGATGGAAACGACGTCCAGTGCGAGCGCGCCCGACGGCGTCGGCCGCGGCGGCGCGAATCCGAGATGGGCACGGCCGTTTTCCAGCTGGATCATTCCGGTCGGCTCGGGGCGCGTGAGCACCGACACCAGCCCGACGCCGAAGCCGAGGAACGTCCCGCCCGCGAACCCCCACTTGAGCATGCTCGCGTCGGAGTGGGAGTCGTCGATCAGCGCGATCGCGCCGCCGATCATGAGTCCGGCGATTCCGCCGTACATGGTCGAGCGCGCGACCTCGACCATCGGGTTCTCGGCCCCCGTGCGTTCGACGTTCACGCCGGCACGCGCAGGACGCGCGACGCCGGCGAGCGCCGCGGCCAGCACCAGCAAGATCACGATCTTCATCGTCGTCTCCTGAAACGCGGGGAGCGTATCGGATCCTGCGAGCGCGCCGGGGAGCGGCGCGCGGGTCAGCGGTACAGCGTCTTGATGCGTCCCCACGAACTCGTGCGCGCGGGCGTCAGGCAGTTGCTCGTGCCGGGCGTCGGCACCGGGCTGCCCTGCCAGAAGGCGGAGCCGTGCTGGAGCACGTTGCCGCAGAATTCGATCGTGTGGCCGTCGGCGACGGCCGGCACGAACTCACCGGTCGCCCAGTACGCCGCCGTGTTGGCGGTCGCCTCGTTGATCTGACCGCTCGAACCCCACTGGACGTAATCGACCATCAGATCGTCGCGCGTGCGCGTCGTGTCGGCGGCCTTGGTGGTGGGCAGGTAGAGCGCGGCGGAGCCGGAGGACGCGAGCGTCGCACCGGGGAAGAACTGATCGGTGCTGCTGTTCACGCCGCTCTTGCCGAGCCACACGACCACGCGTCCGCCGACCGGCACGGGAATGTCGGTGGCGGCCAGCGTGAGCAGCGTGCCGCCCGGCACGCTCACCCGGAAACGGCCGAGATTGCCGACGGCGTCACCGAGATTGGCGATCTCGACGTAGTCGTTGTCGTGCGCGAGCGTGAAGCGCACTTCGCTAATGCGGAAGTCGGACACCGCCACGTGGCTCGCCGAGAAATCGATGTGCCCGGTCATGCCGAACGAGTAGTGCGGGATGCAGTAGTAGCGCACGCGGGCGCTGCTCGCGGCCGGGCTCTTCCACGAGAACGACTTGCCGACGCCGCTCGTCGTGGTGCTGTTGAACTTGCCGTCGCCGGTCGAGTTGCCGGTGGTGCCGCTCGTGACGCTGTGGCCGCCGGCGGTCCACACCCACACGATCTGATCGCCGGGATTGACGGTGGCGGTCGAGTCGCTGAAGAAATTGCTCGAGACGTTGATGCGGACCTGCCCGGCGAACGCCGGGGACGCGGCGACCGCGAGCAGGCATGCGGCGGCCACGACGAGGAACGGGCGACGAGCTGCGGTGATCATGACCTGGCCTCGGGCGCATCCATGCGCAGTTTCGGGGACGGGCGCCGTCCTGGCGTCCGATCCGGTTGGACTCAGCGTTTCGCGCGCCGGCCGCCAGCGCGGCCCGACGCGGCGAGCGGTTCTCCCTGGAGCCCGAGGCGTCGCGCGTGCACGGCCTCGTGCTCGAGCAGCCAGCGTTTCTTCGGCATCCCGCCGCCATAGCCGGTGAGGGCGCCGTCGGCACCGAGAACCCGGTGGCACGGCACGACGATGGCGATGGGATTCTGATTGTTCGCGAGGCCCACCGCGCGCGTGGCGCGCGGCTGACCGACGGCCGTTGCGATCTGGCCGTAGGTGCGGGTCTCGCCGTAGGGGATGGTGCGCAGCACGTCCCACACCTTGAGCTGGAACTCGGAGCCCGCCATGTCGAGCGGGATCTCGAAGTCCACGAGACCGCCGTTGAAATACGACTCGAGCTGCTCGACCACCGGCTTGAGTTCGAGCAGCGAGGCCACCCATTCGGCGCCCGGATGCTCGGCTTCGTGCGCGGCGATCGTGCGCTTGAGGCTGCGGCGATCCATGTACTCGAGGTGGCGCAGTCCACGCGGTGTGCGTGCGAGGAACAGCAGCCCGACCGGCGAACTCGCCATGTGGTAGACGATGCGCATGGGCAGCAGTCTATCGGAGCGCCCGCGGCCTGCCAACCGCGTGATGCGATCCGATCAGGATTGGCGCGGGCTTCCGAGCCGCGGCAGGAAGGCGCCGGTTCGACGACGGTAATCCTGCCAGGCGGCGCCGAGATGGTGGTCGAGCAGGCGCTCCTCGTCGCGCACGCGCGCGGCGAGCAGTACGGCGAACACGATCACCAGCGGCAACGCGAGGTTGTTGCCGAACGCCAGTACGGCGCCGAGCGCCGCGAGCCATGCCCCGAGATAACCGGGGTGCCGCACGGTCGCGTAGAGGCCACGGGTTTCGAGCGCGTGCTCGCGCTGGAGCGCGGGAATGGGTGCAAAACGATTCCCGAGCGTCGTCATGGCGAGGATGCGCACGGTGAGCCCGGCCGCCACCAGCACGACACCCGCCCATCGCAGCGCCGGACCACCCGGCAGCGGCAGCAGATGCGCGCGCTCGCCCCACGCAGCGAGGGGCGGGATCAGCATCGGCACGATCAGGAGCGCCAGCAGCCGCCACGCGGGATCGCGCGCTTCGGCCACGCGGTCCTGCGCACGCACCGGATGGAGGAGCGCCAGCGTCATGCCGGTCACCGCCCACACTCCCAACAGTGCGAGGGCGCGCGGGTGGTGGAGGAGGGCCGTCACGCCGCCGAGCGCGAGCGCCAGCAGCAGGGCATCGATGCCGGTCACGACCAGCGAGAGCAGGATGACGAGCGCCGGATGACGGGGGCGGCCGCTCACTTCGGCTCGAACACCATCCGCCGGGCGCTCCAGTCGAACGTCACCCGCCACGGCCTCAGGAAGTCGTTCCCGAGCATCGCGTCGCGGCGGATGCCGTGCCGCCACAGCTCGGCGTCGTCCATCGCGCCTGCCCAGCCGTCCACCTTGCCCGACGTGACGTCGCCGACGGCGACCGTCGGCACGCCGACTTTCGCCCACGAATGGCCGCCGAGCCACGAGCCCGCCTTGTTCACGAGCTTCGTGACGCCGCCCGGCTTGAGGCCCAGCTCGGTGAACACGCCGGCCGGCGCCGCGACGCCGCATTCGGGAATGCCGGTCTGCACCTGGATCGCCATCTTCCGGCCCGCCGCGATGTGACCCCACACCATGAGGTCGGCCTCGCCCCACGTTTCGAGCGGAACCGCGCGGCTGCCGGTCGCCGGGGTGTAGGCGCCCGGACGACGCAGCACGAGCGCGGCGCCCGGATAGTCGAAGGTCGGCGTGAAGAGCCGGAGCACCGACAGGCCGATGACGCCCATCACCTCCTCGCCCTGCGGGTTCACGCTCAGGCTCCATTTGTGGAGCGAGAGCACCGAGGCAGGCACCCGCTCGACGCGCATGCCGCCGATCTCGAGTTGTGTGACCAGAGCGTTCGACGCGGCGACGCGGTTCCCCAGCCACGAGAGCGGCGATTGCCCCGACAAGCTACGCACGGAAGCGCGGCGCACCGCCTTCGGATCCAGCAGCACGTCGCGCGCGCCCGGATCGAGCGCCATCAGCATGACCTGGCCGTTGACCCGGGCCTTCACGAGCGGAACGGGATAGATGCGCGCCCACGGAATCCGCGACTCGTCGGGTCCCGCCGTGACCTGCAGCGCCGGCTGTTCGGCCAGCACGCGCAGCATTTCCGCCCGGCCGATGTCGCCCAGCTCCTCGGCGAGCGGCGCGGCGTCGGCATAGCGTCCGAGTCGGACTTTTGCGGCGTAGAGATCGGCGACCCACTCGCGATCGCGGTCCCGCGCGACGGCGAGGCCGAGCAGGCTGTCCGCCTCGGACAGCCGGTCGGCGAACAGGGCCAGCTTGCCCATCGCCGCGAGCGCCGTGGGATCGGCCGGGTTCGCGTTCAGCACGCGCTGGAACGTGCGCGTCGCATCCTCGATGCGCGCGAGCCGCAGCTGCGCGACCGCCAGCGTGTCGAGGCGCGCCGGATCGTCGGCTCGTCCCGCGGTGTCGCGCTGGGCCATGCGCAGCTCCATCTGCGCATCCTTGTAGGTGGCGTCGGGCTGGAGCAGCTCCGCAGCCGACACGGCGGCCGCCACGATCGCGAGACACGCCACGGCCGCGAGCGCGCGGCCGGAACGGCGCATCAGTTCCGCTCCAGGAACCGGCGGGCGATGCGCATCAGGACCTCGGCGCCGATCTCGAGCGCGCGCTCGTCCACGTCGAAGCGCGGGTGGTGGTGCTCGTAGACGAGACCGCGCCCCTCGTTGCGCGAGCCGATCGCGATGAAGCACCCCGGCACCTGCGCGAGGAACGAGGCGAAGTCCTCGCCCCCCATCGTGCGGATGTCGTCGATGACGTTGTCCGCACCCACCACCTCGGCGGCCACCTCGTGCGCGAGCGCCGCCATCGTCCGGTCGTTCACGGTCGGCCTGTTGTAGCGCAGGTACTCGATCTCCGCCTCGCACTCGAACGCCTGGGCGACGCCGCGCACGATGCGCTCGAAACGCTCCGGCAGCGCCTGCCAGATCTCGGGATCGAACACGCGCACGGTGCCGTTCATCCACGCGGACGGCGGGATGATGTTGAACGCCGATCCCGCGCGCAGCTGAGTGACGCTCACCACGACTTCCTTGAGCGGATTGACCTCGCGGCTCGCGATCGCCTGCAGCGCGGTCACGATGTGCGCGAGACACAGGACGGGATCGCGGCCCGCCTCGGGCATCGCCGCGTGGGCGCCGACGCCGCGGACCGTGACGCGGAACTCGTCGACCGCAGCCATGAACGGTCCGGGCGTCACGCCGACCTTGCCGATCGCGAGCGTCTGCCAGACGTGGAGTCCGAACGCCGCGTCGGGCTTCGGTGCGAGCGCGCCATCGGCGATCATGGCCTCGGCGCCGCCGCCCTGCTCCTCGGCCGGCTGGAAGCAGAACCGCACGTCGCCCGCCATCTGTCCCGCGTCCCGCGCGAATCGCTTCGCGACGCCGAGCAGGATCGACGTGTGGCAGTCGTGGCCGCACGCGTGCATCGCACCGTCGTTCTGCGAACGGTAGGGAACGTCGTTCTCCTCGTGGATCGGGAGCGCGTCCATGTCCGCGCGCAGCAGCACGGTCTTCCCGGGTCGCGCGCCCTTCACCGTGGCGAGCACGCCCGTGCGTCCGACGCCGGTGCGCACGTCGAGGCCCAGCGCGCGCAGGCGCTCGGCGACCAGCGCCGAGGTGCGCAGCTCCTGGAAGGCCGTCTCGGGATGCTGGTGGAGATCGCGGCGCACCGCGACCAGTTCGGCGACTTCTTCAGGAGCGAACGAGGTGGCCATCCGGAGCGCGGTTCCTGTGGTGAAGGGACAGGGAGCCGATGGGCGAAGCGCCGGCAGGATACCAGAGCAGACCGGCCCGACGCGGGTCAGCGGTGGGTCGGGCTCTTCTTCACCGGCGTGCGCTTGAGCGCTTCGGGATTGAGCGCGACGCACTCGACGGTGCGCAGCGCGGTGCCGGGCGCCGCCTTCTTCTTCGTCATCGCGCCCGCGGTGCCGCGCGTGGTGAAGCGGCGCGCGTCGAGATCCGGGAAGCGGTCGATGAGGTAGCGCAGCACCGCGTCCGCGCGCTTGCGGCTCAGCGCCTGCGAATCGCCGGGACCGCCGCTGACCACGATCTCCACCCGCACCGCCGGCTGCGCGGCCAGCGCATCGCCCGCGCGATCGAGCGCGAAGTAGGCGCCCGGCAGCACCTCGTCGCGGCCGCTCGCGAACGGCAGGTTCGCGAGCTTGATGCGCCCGGTCGTGGCGAAGTTGCGGTCCACCTCGCCGAGCGTCGACGGACATCCGGTGCGATCGACCTTCGTGTTCGGCGGGGTGCCCGGGCAGCGGTCGAGCACGTCGGGCACGCCGTCGTGATCCTCGTCGGGCGCGCAGCCGTTCGCGTCCACCGCCACGCCCGCCGGCGTGCCGGGACAGCGATCGTTCGCATCGCATACGCCGTCATGATCCTCGTCCAGCGGGCAGCCGCGTGCATCCACCGGACACTTCGTCGGCTGATTGCACTGATCGATGCCGTCGGGGACGCCGTCACCGTCCGAGTCGGTCGGGCAGCCCTGCGCGTTGACCCGCGCGCCGTGCGGCGTGCCCGGACACCGATCGACGCCGTTCACCACGCCGTCGCCATCCTCGTCCGCGGGACAGCCATGCGCGTCGACCGACGCGCTGGGCGGCGTGTTCGGGCAGCGATCCTTCTTGTCGGAAACGCCGTCCTGATCGGCATCCTTGCCGGGTCCACCGAGTCCGAACGAGAGCGCCGCGCCGACCTGGAAGTGATGGAACAGGTCGTCCCATCCGGAGGCCTCCTTCGGCACCCAGACGAGATCCCGCGCCTCGATGCGCACCGCCATGCGATCGGTCACCGGCAGTGCGATGCCCGCCGCGCCATCGATCAGGAACTGCGGGAGCTGGTTGTCGAGCGAATCCTTCGCAGCCACCGGCAGGTGCAGATAGACGCCGTCATCGATGTTGCGGAAGCCGAACTGCCCGCCGCCGGCGCCGAGCGCCAGGTATGGACCGCGCAGGCGTCCCATCGGGCGCCAGATGAAATCCGCAGTCGCGAATCCGAACTGGACGTTCGCGATCTCGTTCCCCGAGCGCTCGAGCCGCGTCGGCGTGAACCCCGCCACCACCTCGACGCCGAGGCCGTGGTCCCACACGCGGCTCAGCCGCGCACCGAACGTCACGGCGTCCTCGATGTGGAACGACGGGTCGCCGTGCACGTGTGCCCCGTACTCGGAATCGAACATGTGCCAGCCGGCGTACGGCGACAGGACCCAGGTGGGCTCGTTGGGCGGCGGCCACACGCGGGCAGCAACGGACGGCGTTGCCCACACGAGCAGGAGCGTCACCAGGGCGGCCGTCGTCTTCCGATGCATGCCGGTTCTCCGCGGGGACCGCGGGGGGCTCGGGAAGTCCCGTATTGGATGAGGAATGAGGCGGGCCGAACCTTCCCAGGTCCGGCCCGTCCCGCCTTCGAGAGAAGGGGCCTGCTAGTGCTTCGTCGTATCCGGCGGCGCCGCCTCGGGCTTCATGAGCGTGCGCCGCTTCTCGACCTCGTGCTTGAGCACGTCCTTGTTGAGCACGACGAACTCGACGCGGCGGTTCATCGCCCACGACGTCTCGTCGCGGTTCGGCACCACCGGCCGCGATGCACCATAGCCCTTCTCGGTGAACTGACTTGCCTGGAGCCCCGGGAACTTCTGCACCAGGTACGCCTCGACCGCCTTCGCGCGCGCGAGGCTCAGCTTCTGGTTCTTCGCGGCCGAGCCACGCGAGTCGGTGTGACCGCCGATCTCGATCTTCAGCTCGGGCCACTTCGTGAGCACCTGGCCGACCACGTCGAGCGCCGGGAACGACTCGGGCTTGATGTCCGCCTTGTTCGTCTCGAAGTTGATGCCCTGGAGCCGGATCATGCCCGTGTCGAGCAGCTCCGTCTCGCGCTCGATCAGCTCGGTCGGACAACCCTTCTCGTCCACCTGGACGCCGGCCGGCGACGCGGGACACAGGTCCACGCCGTCGCACACGCCGTCGCCGTCCGTGTCCTTCGGGCAGCCCTTCTCGTCGACCGTGCAGCCCTTCGCCGTGTTCTCGCATTGGTCGATGCCATCGAACACGCCGTCGCCATCGCTGTCGATCGGGCAGCCCTTCGCGTCCACCTTCGCGCCGTGCGGGGTATCCGGACACGTGTCGATGCCGTCGAACACGCCGTCGCCGTCGGCGTCGGTCGGGCAGCCCTTCGCGTCCACCTTCGCACCGGCCGGAGTGTCGGGGCACTGGTCGAGGCCGTCGAACACGCCGTCGTGGTCGAGATCGATCGGGCAGCCCGAGGCGTCGACCTTGGCGCCGTGCGGCGTGTCCGGGCACTTGTCCGTCTTGTCGGGCACGCCGTCGCCGTCGGTGTCGCGCGGGGTGGCGCCGAGCGCGAACGTGACGCCGCCGCCGACGATGACATTGTCCAGGCTGACCTTGCCGCTGGCTGGCTCGATGCTGTTCGAGACGTTGCGCACCTCGAGCCGCACGCCGAGTGCATCGCTCAGCCAGAAGCGCGCGCCGCCGCCGAACTCGAACGACGTGCCGCTCTCGGTTTCACCGCCGCTCGGCTTGATGCGCGCGCTGCCCACGCCGCCGAACAGGAACGGCCCGCCCGAGCGCTTGTTGAACGGGGTGAACAGGACGTTCCCGGAGAAGTGCGAGAACGTCGCGTCCTTCGGATTGTCCGGCGTGTCCTCGGAGGTCGGCGTGACGCCGCCCGCGAGCTCGATGCCCCACAGGTGACTGAAGATGTAGCCCGCGCGTCCGCCGAAATGGATGTCGTCCGCGAGCGGGTGGCCGGTCACGGCCTTCGTGTCGCCGTCCATCCAGGTCCAGCCGCCGAACGGCGTCAGCTCGAAGTGCTTGCCGAGCGGCTCCGCCGCGACCTGTCGGGCGGCGAGCGCCACGATCGTCACTAGGCAGGCGATGACCAGTCGCTTGACCACGATGCCTCCTTGTCGTGCAGCCGGTACCCGGGGGCCGCGCGCGGAACGCACGACGAGGAAGCAGCGGAGCCGGGGGTCGGCACGCGATGCGTGTCCAGAGAACGCGGCGCACGATAGCGGGGGCGGGGGAGCCGGGCAAGGCGGGAACGGCGTCGGAAGTGCGCCGCGCCGCGTCAGAACGACGCCTGAAGCGTGAGGAATCCCTTGTCGTGGTGGAAGAACACGTCGTAGGGCTCGCGATCGAGCTCGATGCCCTCGAGTGCCGACGCGGAGAAGTTGCCGAACCGCGCGCTGAGCCCGAAGTAGGCGCGCGACTCCCGCCGCGAGCCGTAGGTGAAGTACGGGTAGGCCTGCGACGTGGCCACGGTGATCTGGTCCAGCATCGCGCCGAGACGCAGGTCGAACACCGACGAGAGCCGCGACCAGCTGTCGAGCCAGATCACACGATCGATCGCGTCGAGCGTCGCTTCGGGCCCGGCGGGCTGATAGTGATCGCGACGCACCTCGTACATCCATTTCAGGTCGCAGGTCGTGCGGTGCGTCTTCGCGCGCACGCCCGCGGTCGCACTCCAGCGATTGCGCCAGCGCTCACCCTGCGACCCGGGCGGATCCGTCGCGTCGTCCACGCTGTGCGCCTGCTTGATGTGCGCGCTGCCGAGCCACGTCAGCCCCAGGGCACTCACTTCGGCGGAACCGTCGCCCTGGGCGCCCCACAGCGTGGCGATGCGGTAGTCGGCCGCCGTGGCCCCGCCGATCACCTGCTGCTCCGACGGGGTCAGCCATTTTCCGGAGAGTTCCCAGCGCACCCACGCCTCGCGATCGACGAAACGCGCCGCGGCCTCGTAGGGATGGTGCAGGTACGGCTCCGACAGATCCCCGACGCGGGTCTGACGGAACGCCCAGAAATTGTTGAACGTGTCCTCGAGCGTGAACTCGAGGTGGGTCTGGAGTCCGATGCTGTCGTTGCCCGTTTCCCAGAACCCGCCGAAATCCTGACGGCTCTTGTCGTGATACGGACGGAAGTAGCCGCCCAGGGCGCCGTACCGCGTCGGAAAACGGAGCAGCAGATCGGTGTAGGTCCAGGTGCCGTCGTCGGACTCGTAGCGCCGGTCGTACACGCCGAAGGTGGCGGTGCCGCCGATCGACGTCGAGAGCTTCACGTCGGAGTCCACGATCCACTGGCCCGACGTGAAGCAGCCCTGCGACATGCGAATCGCCAGGTGGGAACGTTCCCAGCGCTCGCGCCACGCCGGTGGCGTCGCGGTGAGCAGGTGATCGATCGTGCTCTCGTCGTCCTCCTCGGTGCCGAACAGGCCGAAGGTCGAGAACTCCTCGGTCGCGGCGCACGCCGGCCGCACCGCGCACGGAACGAGCGCAGCGAAACAACTCGCGTAGAACGGAATGAGGAAGGCGGCGGCCGCGCGGAGGCGCGGGATCATGCCTTCATGGCGGGCGCCCAGGAGCGCGCCCGCTCGACGAACGCGCGGGCGCGGGCGGTGATCTCGTCGAATCGTCCGGCCGCGGCGAGCGCCGGGTCCGCGAGTGCGCCACCGATGCCGCACGCCCAGCACCCGGCCGCGTAGAACGGAAGGATGTTGTCGAGGTTCGTGCCGCCGGCGGCGAGCATGGGGATGTCGGGGAGCGGATCGCGGATGATGCGGATGTAATCGGGTCCGCCGGCGACGCCGACCGGATACACCTTGATCAGATGAGCGCCCGCGTCGCGCGCGGCGACGATCTCGTTGGTGGTGTACGCGCCGGGGATGTAGAGCAGCCCGGCGGCGAGGGCGACCTTCGCCACTTCGAGCGAGAGGTTCGGCGCGACGATGAAGCGCGCGCCGGCGGCGATCGCATCGTGTGCCTGGCGCGCCGTGAGCACGGTGCCTGCGCCGACGATCACGTCCGGATCCTGCGCGAGCTCGGCCATGACGCGTGTCGCGTCGGGCACCGTGTATGTGACTTCGAGCAGCGGCAGTCCACCCCTGGCCACCGCGCGAGCGGCGCCGAGAGCGGCCGCGGCGTTCGCGGCGCGAATGACGGCGAGCAGTCGATGCTCGCGCAAAGGTGCGAGGGCTGCGGGCTCCATGTGAGTGCGCGGAGGCTAAAGGCTGGGGGGTTCCGGGACAAGCACCGCGGACCGTCATCCGTGGCGACGGATTTGCACCCCATCGACCCCCGCACCATGATCACGCCCCATGAACGCGCCCTCCTCGTCCGCGCCGCGGCGCGGCATCCCCGGCTGGATCTGGATCCTCGTCGTTCCGGTCGCGCTCGTTCTCGTCGCGTGGCTCGCGCTCGTCATCTTGTTCCCGCCCGCGAAGGTGCGCGCGATCGTCCAGGCCCAACTCGCCGGCGCGCTCGCGCGCGAGGTGCGCTACGACGACGCGCGCATCGGGCTGTGGCCGCCGGTGCGGCTGACCGTCGTCGGGCCCGCCCTCGCCGAGCCGGGCGGTTTCGCGCAGGGGGCGGCGTTCCGCGCGCGCTCCGTGCATCTCGACCTCGACCTCGGCGCGCTCCTAGGGCAGCGCATGGTCGTGAAGCGGCTGGTGCTCGACGGCCCGCAGATCCACCTCGTGCTGCGGCCCGACGGCACGACGAACTTCGACCACATGGTGAAGCCGCAGCCGGCGGCCCAGAAGGCGGGCAAGCCGATAGACCTCGAGGTGCGCGAGCTGTCGATCCAGGACGGCCGCGTGCTCGTCGACGATCTGAAGGACCGCCGGCGCATTGCGCTCGGTGTCGGCAGCACGATCGGGCTCACGTCGGAGGCCGGCGGCACCCGGTTCGCGACCGACGGTAAAACGGAAATCTCCGATCTCGCGTTCGGCGCCGACACCGCGCGCAGCCTGGCATCGCTCAACACCTCGCTGTCGAAGCTCAAGTGGAAGATCGAGCACCGCGGCAAGTACGACACGACGCAGGAGAAGCTCGCGCTCGAGCGGCTCGCGGTGCAGTTCGACCGCACCGAGCTCGCGCTCTCGGGACTCGTCACGCATCCGGGTCCGCAGGCGACGCTCGACCTGCGCGCGCGCGGCAGCGGCATCGACTTCGGCCAGATCATGGAGTTCCTGTCGGCCGCCGACGCGAAGGCGGTGCAGGGCGTGAAGGCTTCGGGACGCATGGACCTCGATCTCGGCGTGAGCGGCACGATGGCGCCCGACCGGCTGCCCGCGGTGATCGGCACCATGCGCGTGAGCGATGCGACCATGCGCTATCCGGGCGCGCCGGCGGGGGTCGAGAACCTGGCGTTCACCGCGCGTTTCGCACCCGACTCGCTGATCGTCGGCGACCTGCGCGCGCGCGTCACGAGCGGCGCCGCCGCACAGCCGGTCACCGCGCAGCTGCTGGTCACGCGCCTCGCCGATCCCATGGTGCGTTTCGCGCTCCAGGGGGACGTCGATCTCGCCGCCGTCGCACCGCTCGTCGCGCCGAAGGACACGAAGCTCAGCGGCCGGGTCAATGCGAACGTGCGCGGCTCGGGGCGCGCGAAGGATCCGGGCAGCTTCGCGCTCGAAGGCAACGCGACCCTCCGTCAGGTGAGCGTCGAGAATCCGCAGCTGCCGAAGAAGGTGGAAGGCGTGGACGGCGCGATCACCTTCTCGCCCGCGAGTGCAACCGTGAAGGGCCTCACGGCGAAGGCGGGCGCCTCGTCGTTCACGCTCGACGCCAGCGTCACACGCCCGCTCGCGCTCATGGCGAAGCCGGGGTCGGTTGCGCCCGCGGGCGTCGACTTCACGTTCCGTTCGCCGCACCTCGATCTCGCCGAGCTGCTGCCGACCACGCCGGGCGCGCCGGTGGTGCCGAACGCGAGCGGCGGCGGCCGCGTCGCGATCGACCGGCTCGTCCAGGGCAAGCTCGACGTGCGCGACCTGCAGGCGGCCGTGAAGCTGTCGCCGACCGTCGTCGAGGCGCCGTCGTTCTCGTGCGACGCGTACGGCGGACGTGTGACCGGCAATGCGAAGTTCGACGTCGCCGATCCGCAGAACCCGGGCTACGCGCTGGTCGCGCGCATGGACAGCGTGCAGGCCGACGGCATCCTGTCGGCGTGGACACCGCTCAAGGGGCTGGTCCAGGGCTCGCTCAACACGACGCTCGATCTGTCGGGCAAGGGCATCACGCCCGAGATGGTCGCGCACTCGCTCACCGCGAAAGGTCTCGCCGCACTCGCGAACGGCACGTTCGGTCCGACGCCGGCGCTCGAGGCGCTCGCGAACGTGCTGAAGATCCCGGCCGCGCGCGTGACGAAGATCCGCGACCTCCACCTTCCGTTCCAGGTCGACCAGGGACGCGTGTTCACCGACCACGGCACGCTGCACACGCCGTACGGCGACTGGGTGCTGACCGGATCGTCGGGCTTCGACGCGACGCTCGACTACACGCTGAGCGGTACCGTCCCGAAGGGGCTGGTCGCCGCGCCGCAGGCTGCGAGCATGCTGGGCGCCGGCGTGCTGACCGACGCGAACGGCAATCTGCTCGTCGATCTCAAGATCGGCGGCAGCGCCAAGCAGCCGCGCGTCGGCCTCGACACGGGGGCGATGCGCGATCGCCTCGCGGGCCGCGCGTCGCAGGCGCTCGAGGAGCAGAAGACGAAGGTCGAGAACCAGCTGCGCGAGGCGGCGCAGCGTCGCCAGCAGCAGGCGATCGACAGCCTGCGCAACGAGGCATCGCGGCGGCTCGAACGCGCGGCGAAGGACAGCCTGGGCCGCAAGGCGACCGACATCTTCAAAGGCTTCTTCGGCAAGGCCGCGAAGACCGACACGGCGCACACGCCGTGAGACATCTGCCGCCGCACCGGCGGCGCGCACGCGCGTTCGTCACGTTCGCGCTGCTCGTTCTCGCCGCGTGGCTCGCGCTGACGGCCGCCACCACTCCCGTGAAGGGAACGACGGTGCCCCGCGGTCTGCACCACGCCACGCCCGCCGCCACGTCCGCGCGCGGCTTCGCCGGCCACTGGGAGGGCGCACTCGTCGTGTTCGGGAACCCGATCACCTTCGTGGTGGATGCGGAAGGGCCGCCCGACAGCCTGCGCGCCACGATCAGCATCCCGAATCAGGGCGCGGAGCAGATGGCGCTGCAGAACGTGCGCGCCCGCGACGACAGCGTCACGTTCACCTTGCGCGTACCCGGCAGCGAGTTGGAATTCGCCGGGACGCAGCGCGGCGATTCGGTGACCGGAGTCTTCCACCAGGCCGGCATCACGGCCCCCTTCCATCTCGAGCGCGGCAGCGCGATCGTGCACGCGCCGGAACCGCCGGTCCCGTACGAGCGCCAGGACGTGACGTACGCGAGCGGCGAGGTCACGCTCGCCGGCACGCTGACGCGCCCCCGGGGCGCCGGGCGCTTCCCCGCGGTCCTGCTGATCTCCGGCAGCGGACCGCAGAACCGCGACGAGGAGCTGTTCGGCTTCAAGCCGTTCGCCGTGATCGCCGACCATCTCACGCGCCATGGCATCGCGGTGCTGCGCGTCGACGATCGTGGCGTGGGCCGCTCGACGGGCGTGTTCCGCGAGGCGAGCTCGCTCGATTTCGCGCAGGACGCACGCGCCGGCATGCGCTTCCTGCGCAGGCATCCGAACGTCGACGCGCGTCGCATCGGCCTGATCGGCCACAGCGAAGGCGGCCTGATCGGTCCGATGGTCGCGGCGGGCAACGACTCGGTCGCGTTCCTGGTGCTGCTGGCGCCGCCCGGACTGCGCGGCGACTCGCTGCTGCGGCTCCAGGGCGCGCGCATCACCACGACCATGGGCTTCGATGACACGCTGCGGGCGATGAACGCGCTCTCGCAGGGGCTCCTGATCCAGGCGGCCGAGACGGGACAGGGACTCGACGAAGCGCGGCAGGCCACGCGCGCGGTGCTGCGACGCGCCTACGCACGCGCCGGGATCGCCATCGACGACTCGATGCTGACCGAGGCAGTCGAAGCGCAGGTGACGATGATGACGGGAGCGTGGATGAAGTACTTCCTCACCGCGGAGCCCACGGACGCGCTGTCGAAGGTGCATTGTCCCGTGCTCGTCCTGTACGGCGCACAGGATCTGCAGGTGCCACCCGACGCCAACGTGCCACCGATCGAACGGGCGCTCGCGACGGCCGGGAATCGCAAGCTGACGGTGCGCGTGCTGCCGAGTGCGAACCATCTGTTCCAGCAGACGGAGAGCGGGAATCCGGCGCTCTACCCGACGCTGAAGAAGGAGTTCGTGCCGGGCCTGCTCGACACGATGACGACGTGGATCACGGCGCACACGCGCGCCGCCCGCTGATACCTAGACCGCGGCGATCCCCGCCTCGACGGGATCGAGCTCCTCGACCCACACGCGCAGCAGCTCGGCCATCGGCACGATGGCCGCAGGCGCGCCGGCCGCACGCCAACGCGCGGGAGCTCCCGGCGGCTCGCTGAGTTCGAAGCGCTCGGGCACCTGACCGCACATGCCGATGCGCTCGGCGAACCGCTCCATCCACTCGCGCACGCGCGCCTGGGATTCGGCGCTGCGACCATGGACGCGCAGCCACGCGGTGAAGAACGTGCCGAGCCACTCGGGTTGCGCGATGCGCGCGCCGGGCTCGGGGCGCAGGCCGGCCGGCGTGAACAGCGCCGCCTCGAGGTTCTCGACCAGCCGTGCCGCGCGGTCGGGGGGCAGGATCGCGGGCGAGAGTGCGGCCGCGAGCAGATGACCGGGCCGTATGCCGGCACGCGGACCGTCGGGTGCGAGCGCCTGATGGAGCACGCCGGCCTCGTCGTCCCACAGCGCCTCGAGAAAACGATGCTGGTGATCGCGCGCCCACGCGAGATAGAACGCGCTGTTCTCGCGCCGGCCCACCAGGCGCGCCAGTTGCGCCATCGCGACGAGCGCGTGGTACCAGAGCACGTTGAGCGTCGCGGGCTTCAGGTCGCCGACGCCCAGCAGGCCGTCGGTGTCGACGCGCACGCCGCCGCGCGTGCCGGCGCGGAACGCCTGCATGATGCCCTCGAGCATCGGGTAGATCTGGTCGCGTACGGCGGCCGCGTCGCCCTGTCGACGCGCGAGCACGTCGCCGGCGTGGATCAGCCACAACGACGCTTCGGGATCGCCGTAGTGCGGATAGCCCTCGGCATCGAAGCGCTCGGGGACGAAGCCCTCGTCCAGGTATTCGATCGCGCCGCGCACCACCGCCGAAGCCGCGTCGAACATGCGCAGCGACGCGAGCGCCGGCACCACGCGCAGCGTTGCGACGCCGGTTTCGGTGCCGTGCGGCAGCGTCGCGAGCACCGTGGCCCGGTGACCGCGGCGCACGAGCGCCGCATCGAATGCGCGCGCGGCGCGCGCGATCCACGGATCGGCGGGATCGAGGGGAGGCCCGCCCCTCCGTGCGCCGTGATCGCCTGCCGCGCAGTGAGGTCGGCGCCCTGCTGGGCGCTGGAGAGGAGCCGCTCGATGCGCTCGCGCTCGGCCACTTCGAGGGCGTCGACGCATCCGCCGAGCGTGTGCGGCGGCGGCGTGCCGAGCCGGCTCTCGCGTGCGAGCGCCTTGAACAGGTCGTCCTCGATGCCGGCCGCCACGTGGAGCGCCGCGCCCGGCGTCAGGCGCGCCTCGACGTACCCGGCGGCAAACGCGTCCTCGCCGGTCGCGCCGTCGTCGTCGGCACGCGCGCGCCGCGGACGACCGCGTGCGGGGCGCGCAGCCGCGGCTTCCGCCGGGGGGTCGAGCGGATGCTCGAGACCTTTGAGCCACAGCCGTGCGGGCAGGAACGCGCCGTTGTGCCACAGCGTGAGTCCCGGACGTCCGGCGACGGTCTCGATGCGGACGCGTCCGGGCTGGCCCTTCACCACGCCCTGGAACGCGGCGTCCTCGCGCTGGCAGCCCTCAGGATCGCGCGCGACCACCACCGGCGCGACCACCAGCCGCGAGGGCGGGCCCTCGACCTGACGCCAGCTGACCACCAGCGCGTGATGGTCCTCGATCAGGAACAGCGAGCGCTCGAGCGTCACCCCGCCGGCCTGCCAGCGCCACACGGGCCACGGATCGAGCGTGAAGTTCTCGAGCCGCGCGTGGCCCGAGGGACGCACCGCGCCGGCCAGCATGCGGGTCGAGAGGTCGTACACGTCGTCGCCCACGTGCAGGCGCTCGTCGAACGTGAGCAGCGCGACGTCGGCGCCGGACTTCGACGGGGTGACGAGCAGCGCGTGGGCGCGGCGTGCGAGCGCGAGGGCGGCATCGCCGAGGCTGGTGGCGCCGAGACCGTTGCCGAGCAGCCACTCGTGGGCGAGCGCACGGGGCAGATCCGCCAGGACATCCTGTCCGAGTCGCATCGGCGGAAACTTACCAGATGCGCGTCAGTCCGGGGATGGTCTCCGCATGAGCGCGGACAGGGGCACGAGATCGACGTTCTTCAGGCGTTTCGGGTCGAGCGCACGCACCAGCCACTTGTAGCTGGTGGGCGTGGCGCGCACCCAGACGACCATGTGGCCGCGCGTCGGCAGGTCCTTGAGCACGCCCTTCCAGCGTTTTTCGAGCGCCGTTGTGGCGTCGGCGCGCGGCTCGAGGTCGAGCACCAGGTCCGGCTCGTCGTAGACGACGCCCATCTCGGAGGCGAGCGGCTTGCACACCGCGCCGGCCGCGGGCATGACGTGGACGAACGGCAGGTGATGGTTGCGCAGCTCGCGGTAGACCGCCGTCATCACCGTCATGTCCTGGGTGGCGAGCGAGCCCATGTGGTTCGCGGCTGCGACCACCGGCTCGGACTGCTCGACCCAGTGGCCCACGTCGTTGGCGATCCGCGCCGGCTTCATCGTCACGAGCAGCGTTCCCGGGCCCGGGTTCACCTGCGGGTAGTTGACCGGCTCGAGCGGCAGATGGAGCACCACCTCGCGCGCCTTCCTGTGCGCGGCCTTGAACAGCGCGCCACTCGCCTTCGCGCCCGGCACGATCGCGACCGCGAACGGCGCCGGCAGCGCGAAGAACGAATCCGCCTCGGCCGCGTCGTCGCGGAACCCGTACAGGACGAGCGCAAGCCGCGCGGGGGCGTCCTCCGCGTTCTCCTCGGTGCGCGTCGGCCGCACGATCACGAGCCGGTGGGTGGGCCGGCGCGGGAGTCCGACCAGCAGCGTCACGACCTGCGCGTGATCGCCGCGCCAGCTCTCGTTGCCGCGCAGGACCTCGGCGCCGGCCTCCTCGACCACGTGAGTGATCGCGTAGTTGACCTGCAGGGTCGAGGCGCCGGGCGGCAGTCCGATGCGCCACTGGACGCTCGCCTCTGAATCGTCGTCGACGCTCTCGTGCACACTGTCGGCGGGGACGCCGGCCTCGGTGAGCGCGCGATGGAGCTGGCGTCCGACGAGCCGGGTGAGGTCGGCCTGATCGCCGATCCCGAAACGCCGCGCGAACTGGATGCGCCCGGTGTCGGAGCGCGTCAGTAGAACCACCTCGCCGAGCACGAAAACGAGCACGGCGGCGGCTGCGAGGGCGGCGAGGAGACGCGCCGTGGGGAGCTTGAGCTTCCTGCGTTTCGAGCGGGCCATCGGGAGGCGCGCGCACGTTACGGACCGCGCCGCGAACCGTCAACGCGCCGCGACGTCGGCAGCGTGCGTGGCGCTTCGCACGACCGCGTGGTGGAGAAATGTGGAGAACCTCGCGCAGCGAGGCGCCGAACGCGGTCCGGGCCCGACCTGACGCGGCTTTTTGCACCGCTCTGACATGAAAACGATGATCGGATGCCAGCCTTTCTTCGGCTTCGGCCGATGACTCCCCTGTGCCGGACCCGTCCCGGGCCCCGCATCCCGATACTCGTGGAGGTGAGCTGTGAAGAACTTGCGACTCGTGCTGACTTCGCTCGCCATCGGCGCGGCCGCGACCTGGGCGGTTTACGCCCTCGCCTGCGACAAGGACAAATCGACGGCGTCGAATGCATCCGCCGCCAATTCCGCCAACTGTCCGATGCATTCCGCTGCAACCACCGCCGCCGCCTCCGGGTGCTCCGCCCACGGCGGCGCTTCTGTTTCCGGCGCGACGTTCGCCACCGCGTCCACCAAGGGCGCCAAGGCCGACGGCGACGATGGTTGCTGCATGGCGAAGGGCGGCGCGAAGGGCGCCTCCGCGTCGAAGGAGTGCACGCACGGCGACGGCGCCGCGATGGCGGGCGTCGTGTCGTGCTCCGGGCAGGGCATGATGACGGCCGGCGATTGCGAAGACATGCACGGAAAGTGCGACGCATGCGCCGACATGGCGAAGACCGACGCCGAGTTGATGGAAGGCGGCACCGACGTGCAGGCCGTGCCGATCAAGAACGGCGTCATGTTCATCTACACCGCGTCGAAGCCCGGCCAGGTGAGCGCGATCCAGTCGGTCATGGCGCGCCGCACCGAGCACCTGAACCGCCTGGTGAACGCCGGCGACAAGGTGAAGCTGTGCCCCGAGTGCAAGTCGATGCGCGGTGCGATGGCGAGCGGCAAGGTCACGCGCGAGGTGGTCAACATCGAGGGCGGCGCCATGACGCTGCTGACGTCGAGCGATCCGTCGATGGTGAAGAAGATCCGGGCGATCGCGGACCACACCGTCGCGACCCGCGTGAAGAGCTGAAACGTCCAGTGGCGG
>JADMIO011201730.1_pt1 | contig 29182 bp, 26 predicted proteins | sample 8958161 | NCBI WGS metagenome assembly JADMIO01 (sample SAMN16585339, study PRJNA669376) | soil metagenome | isolation source: Crop rotation soil | place: USA: Cullars Rotation, Alabama | collected 2011 | reverse complement strand
CCCGCCTCTAAACGTAATCAGAGTTATACTAACCGGGCAATGAGCGCAGTTCGCATGCATTTTCGCGCCGCACAAACAACATTCCTTGTGTTTTTATTCCTTGGTTTTTGCGTCGGGCGAACGTGCGCGCAGGATCAGCTTCCAGAACTCGTCCGTCGCATCAAGCCCTCAGCCGTAGCTATCGAAACGTTTGACGCGCGCGGCGAAAAACTCACGCGCGGCAGCGGCTTTTTCATCGACCGGGATCGCGTGGTCACGAATCGCCACGTAATCGATGGCGCGTTTCGCGCCGAAGTTCATCTCAGTTCCGGCGGCAGCTTTCAAGTAAAGAACGTACTCGCTGTCGATGCCGAAGGCGACGTCGCGATTTTGAAAGTCGATGCGCCGGCCAACCTTGTGCGGCCGCTGTCGCTCGATCGAACTTCGCCGCAGGAAGGCGAGAGCATCGTCGTGATCGGTAATCCGTTCGGCCTCGAAGGCAGCGTGACCAACGGTATCGTTTCTGCCGTGCGCGACATTCCCGGCTTTGGCCGCATCATTCAAATTACTGCGCCCATCTCTCCCGGCTCGAGCGGTAGTCCTGTCGTCAATATGGAGGGCCAGGTGATCGGCGTCGCCACTCTGCAAATCACTGGCGGCCAAAGCGTGAACTTCGCGATTCCTTCTGAGCGCATAGCGCAACTCGATCGCTCGGCTCAAACTCAATCAGGCCAGACGCTCTCGCTTGCTGAACTTGTCTCGGCAACCAGCCGCAACAAACGCGCGCGCGCGGTCGAGCTCTTTCGCGACGGGCTGACTTTTCTTTCCAAAGACGATTGCCAAAACGCCTTGCCATATTTTCAGAAAGCGACCGAGTCGGACGCTGACTACGCCGAGGCCTGGGCGCAGATGGGGTTTTGCAGCGAGAAATTGGGCCGGCATGCCGAAGCAATCGATGCTTCGAAGAAAGCCGTCAGCATCAGGCCGTCCGCGGAGTCGTACTTCAACATCGGCCTCGCGAATTATTACTTGAAGCAGTATCGCGAAGCCGAAGCGGCGTATCGACAGGCGATCAAGATCGATCCTTACAACGCCGCCGATGCTTACTACGCGCTTGGTTTGACTTATCGCGACTGGGGCCAGTTCGACGATGAAGTTGCGGCTTACAAGCATGCGATTCGCTTGCGGCCGGATTATTCAAGTGCGTATGAGCGGCTTGCGCAACGGTACTTGCAGATGAAGCGTTATGCTGACGCGATCGAAGCGTTCAAACAACTGACGATGCTGAAGCCGGGTGATGGGAACGCGCAAAACAATCTCGGCGAAGCTTACGTCGCGGCGTCGCGAGCTGACGATGCGGTCGAATCATTTCGTCAGGCGATTCGTTTGAAACCTGACTTTGGAAAGGCTTATTTCAACTTAGGAAAGACTCTGCTGGCTAAGGGTGATCGCGACGGAGCGATCGAGCAGTATGTGATCCTACAGAATCTGGACGAGGAGTGGGCCGAGAAACTTTACGGCCTGATTTATCCGTGAGACTGGAGCGCAAGCGTCCCGCTTGCACTATGTTTATATCGCAAGCGGGACGCTTGCGCTCCAGTCCATCCACACATAAAAATCGAGGCCGGATCGCGCTCTCCCCTTCACAATCCGGCCTCAACCCACGGCTGTCTCGCGACAACCGAACTCAAACTTTTTTCCAAAAAACTAATTCGACTAATCAGGAAGAGCGCGATTAACTTTACCGCTGCGCTCCCACAGGGTCTCAGGAATGGCAATGGCCGTGCCATGAACACCCGTCGAGATTCGCTGCGCGAGGTTAATTGAATTTCCGCTGACTGTCGGCTGAGTGCGCCCCCTGAAGTGCGCGGGCGCTCGGGAAACCGTGTACGATATCGTCTCTGTGAAGTCGGAAATGGAGTGAAGGCGCGTTGATGGAAAGGAAATCCCCCGGTATCCCGCAAGTTGCCGCGGTCTTGCTCGGCTCTTTCTTCGCGCTGGCCACGACTCTAAACGCCCAGACCGTAAAGGCCCCGGTCGAAGTTCCGTTTGAATTCATCCACAACCAAATCGTCGTTCAGGCTAAGCTCAACGGTAAAGGCCCTTTCAGCCTGCTGGTCGACACGAACGCGGACACATCGGCAATCGATGCCGCGACCGCTCGCGAGTTGGGGTTGGCGGCCGGTTCCAGCGGGTCTTCCCCTGCGGCAGCCAACAGCACGGAAGAAAATACGGCTAGCCCGACGACGCTTGCCACCTTTGAACTGGAAGGCGTGGTTGCCCGACAAGTCGCCACCGCAACCATGGATCTGTCCAAAATTTCAAAACGACTGGAGCGGCCGATTCAGGGAGTGCTTGGCTTTAGCTTCTTGAAAGATCGCATTGTTCAAATCGACTACGGGAATTCCAAGATTCTTTTTTATGCTCAATCGCCGTATCCGGGAATTCAAGCCGGCCCCAACACTGTGAACGTGATCGCGTTTCCGCTGCGTCGCGAAGGTGGATTGATAATCATCGATTCAGTTTTCATCAACAACGAAAAAATGCGTGCGACGCTCGACACCGGATCGAGCGGCACGTTTTCATTGACGCCTGAAGCAGTTGCGTTGCTTGGATTGGATGAGCAAGAAAACAACGTCCAGACTCAGACGTCAACAGGAGACAACGGCGAGCGCGAAGCTAAGTCAGCTCTGCTGAAGTCAGTGCGGTTTGGCAGGTATTCGCTCGATTCCCTGCCGGCAACGCTTTGGATGCCCAACACGGGACACGACAAGAAGCCGTATCAAATCAATATCGGCAACGGCTTTTTTCAGGATTTTAAGATAACGTTCGATTTCAAGAACAAGATGGTCGTATTTGAAAGGGTCGATTAACGCTCTGAAGCCGCGATCATCGTTCCCGTTCCTTCGTCGGTAAAGACTTCCGCCAGCAAAGCGTTCCGCGCGTTTCCATTGACGATGTGCGCGCTCTTCACGCCGCGACGCAGCAACTGAATGATGTTTTGAAGTTTGGGAATCATGCCGCCCGTTGCAGCTCCACTTTTGATCAATTCTTCAGCTTCGTCGGCGGACAACTGCGAAAGCTTTGTTTGCGGATCTGACGGGCTCAAGTAAATTCCATCCACGTCCGACAACAACACAAGCTTTTCCGCTTTCAATTGAATCGCGATTTCTGCAGCGATCGTGTCAGCATTGATGTTGAAAATCTTGCCCTCGGCATCCGCCCCGAGCGAGGAAATCACCGGCAAGTAATCGTGATCCAGCAGCACGGTCAGTAAGCGCGCGTCGATTTCAATGATGTCGCCGACGTGACCAAAATCGACTTGCGCGCTTTCGCCAGTGGCGCGATCGACAACTTCCTTCGGCGGGCGGCGCTCGGCATGAACGATGTTTCCATCGATGCCTGACAATCCGACGGCGTGAATGCCGCGATGGCGGAGCGCGGCGAGAATGTCTGTATTGATCTTACCGGCGAAGATCATCTTGGCCATTTCCAGTGTGTCATCATCGGTGACGCGACGGCCTTCGATGATTGTTTGTTCGACGCCGAGCTTCCTTGCTAGATCAGTCAACTGCTTGCCGCCACCGTGAATGACGCAAATGCGAATGCCGACTTGATGAAGCAGCGCCAGCTCTTCGCAAAGCGCAATCAAGTGGTCGCGTTCTTCGGTGACTTTGCCGGAAAATTTGACGACGAAAGTCTTCCCTTTGAAGCGCTGAATGTATGGCAGGGCTTCGCGAAGAAGATCGAGACGTAATTGGCTTCCAACTTCGCTGGTGTCAGTCATGTTGTTTTGGCCGCGGATTAACGCGGATCCTCGCGGATAAAGCTCACAAACATTTGGCGAGCTGTTGGTCGACGCTCATCCGCGGCTAGTCTTCCCATCCAAGCAAAGTTGCGAGAATCGCTTTCTGCACATGCAATCTATTCTCAGCTTCGTCGACAACAACCGACGACGATGAGTCGATCACGCCGTCAGTCACAATCACATTTCTTCTCACCGGCAGACAATGCATGAAGATCGCATCGCTTGTTCGGGCCATCTTCGTTTCATCGACAATCCACTTGCCGCGATATTGTTCACGCTCCGCGATTTCCTTCTCAGCCGCGCCATAAAAATCTTTACTTCCCCAACTCTTCGCGTAAACGACTTCGGCTCCGTCGAATGCCTCGTCGAGATTCTGACTAATTGTGATGTTGCCGCCTGCCTCGGCCGCCTGCCTTCTGATTTCATTTACTAACTCATCGTCGAGCTCGTAACCTTTCGGATGGGCGATCACCAGCTCGTGTCCCATTTGCGCTGCCGCCAAAGCAAAACTGTTCGGCACGGCCATCGGCAGCGGCTTCGGATGCCAGGCCCACGTCATCAGGACTTTCTTTTTGCCTGCGCCCAACTTTTCGCGAATCGTCATCATGTCGGCAGTCGCCTGGCAAGGATGATGCATCGCCGACTCGAGATTTATAATCGGAACTTCAGAATATTTCGCGAACGCCTTTAGAATTGGATCGAGGCGCTCCTCTTCCCAGTTCTTCAAAGCTGCAAACGTTCTCACTCCGATCGCCACGCAATAGCGGCCCAGCACGCGCACAAACTCAGCGACGTGCTCAGTTTTGTCTGCATCCATCACGACGCCTTCGCGATGCTCAAGCGTCCAACTCGTTCCGCCCGGCTCCAACACAACCGGATTTCCGCCCAGCTCATAAATCCCAACCTGCATCGATGCGCGCGTGCGCAGACTTGGATTGAAGAAGACGAGCGCGACTGACTTGCCGGCGAGTGGCTTTGACTGATGTTCGCCACGCTTGAATTGAAGCGCCGATTGAATCAAGCCCTCAAGCTCATCGCGCGTGAAATCACCTGTAGATAAAAAGTCTCTGCGCACTGTCCTAATCATCCTCTGCGGCTTCCAAGAACCGAACGAAGCGCATCAACAAACAAATCGACCTCGCTATTGCCCAGACAAAGCGGCGGCAGAAGCCGTAGCACGTTCGCATTACTCGAAGTGCCGGTGATTATCTTCCTTTCCAACAGCGCTTCGTGAATGGGTTTCGCTTTGTCCACGAATTCCAGACCGAGCAGGAAACCACGGCCATGAATCTTCACGAGCTGCTCGACGTCACCCAGACATTGGCGCAGATACGATTCGACAGCTCGAACATTCGCGAGCATTCCATCTTGTTCGATTGCTTCGAGGGTCGCCGTCACCGCAGCCATCGCCATCATTCCGCCGCCGAACGTCGTGCCCAGATCGTTCTCTTTGATCTGTGACGCAATCTTATCCGTCACGAGGCACGCACCGACCGGAATGCCACTACCAAGCGCCTTCGCCAGGGAAATGATGTCCGGAACCACAGCGTCGCCGGCGTCGCTTCCCGCGAAGAACCATTCGCCGGTGCGGCCGACGCCGGTTTGCACTTCGTCATAAATCAAGACGATGCCATGGTCGTCGCAAAGCTCACGCAACTCGCGATAGAACGAAGGCTCGGCCATATTCACACCGGCCATGGATTGAATAGGCTCGAGCATGATTGCCGCGACTGATTCATCGGCCAACGCGCGCACCGATTCGATGTCGCCGAATTCTGCTTTCAAATGGCCCGGCACATTTGGCTTGCCAATTTCGCGATACTTGCCGAGAAACGTCGCGCTGATCGCATCCGCAGTGCGTCCGTGGAAGCCGCCGCTAAACGTGATGATGTTTTCGCGGCCCGTAGCCATCCGCGCCATGCGCATCGCATTCTCGTTCGCTTCTGTGCCTGAGTTGCAAAAGAACGCTTTGGTCAAAGAAGCGGGAGTAATCGCAACCAGCTTCTCAGCCGCGCGCGCACGTGCTTCCGAATAAACCAGGTTTGAGTAGAAAAGCAGTTTGGCCGACTGCTCGCGAATCGCCTTCACGACGTGCGGATGACAATGGCCGGTGGCCGCGACTGCGTGTCCACCGTAGAGATCGAGAAATCGTTCGCCATCGCTCGTGTAAATCCAGACGCCCTCGCCGCGTTCAGCGACGACCGGCATCTTCTTGTAGGTCGCGAGCTGATACTGCTCTTCGAGCTCCGTGATTTCGTTAGTAGCAGTTGTCATAGAAATATTCACCACAGAGGACACACGAATTAAGCCGCGGATGAACGCGGATAAACGCGGAATTGCTTTTTTAATTTCTTATCAGCGTAAATCCGCGTTCATCTGCGGCTAATTTCTCTCTAAGGATTCGTTCCGATCAGTTTCAAGCCAGTCGTCTCTTCCAAGCCAAACATCAGATTCATATTTTGAATAGCTTGCCCCGCAGCGCCTTTCACCAAATTGTCGATCGCAGTAAACACGACCAGTTGCCGGCCGCGCGAAGCAAACCCGATGTCACAAAAATTCGTCGTCTTCACCCAGTTAATATCCGGCGAGCCTTCAACCAAACGGATGAAAAACGAATCGCGATAAAAGTCGGTGAACATCTCGCGTACTTCGCCGGGACTGAGTTCCTTTTTGAGTTCACAGTAAATCGAAGCAAAGATCCCGCGCGCCACGGGGAGCGAATGCGTCATGAAAATCAGTTCGTTATTCCATTGGCCGATTGATTTCAGTTCCTGCTCGATCTCGGGCACGTGCTGATGAGTGAAAGGCTTGTATGCATAGAACGAAGTCGATCGCTGCGGATGGTGAGTGTTTGCCGCCGCCTTTGCCCCTGAGCCGGATGAGCCCGTTTTCGCGTCCACAATCACTCGACAAGTCAGCAGATCGTTTGAAACGAGTGGCGCCAAACCCAACAGCGTCGCGGTCGCAAAGCATCCTGGATTCGCGATGCGCGTGGCAGATCTGATCGCTTCGCGATTCGTTTCCGTCAAACCATAAAGGAATTGAGACTGGGCATCGATCGCCGTGTGTTCGCGGCCGTAATGTTTCGCAAACGATTCGGCCTCGCTGAGCCGAAAATCGCCGGAGAGATCGATCACTCTCACTCTTTCAGGAAGCTTTGGCGCGATCTCCATCGCCTGACCGTGCGGCAAAGCGAAGAATGCGCAATCAATATCGGATAGGCTCGCGACGTCTTCCGGCGCTTTGATGAATCGCAAATCTGTGAGGCCGAGCAGATTTTTGTGAACTTCGCCGACCGCTTTGCCCGCGTGCTCATTCGCAGTCACGAACGCAATTTCAGCGTTCGGATGTTGAAGCAGAATGCGCAGCAGTTCGGATCCGCCGTAACCCGAGCCACCGAAAATAGCGATTCTTAGTTTCATGTTGCAGCTTTCAAGTTTCAGCTTCGCTCAGTCTTCAATCGCTCGCTGTGGCAAGCGAATCTGAAACGTGAGACTTGAAACTCGAAACTTTGTCTTTGACTACCTCAAACAGTTTCGTCCCATTCCTTCTCACGTTCGCAGCCGGAACATTAAACTCACGCTCGATGTACTCTTCGCCCATCTTTGAGTCAGTCACAGAGCCGGCGACGAGATCGACTTTGATTCCGCGCCGCCGAAACAACTCGATGCCGCCCCAGGCAGCGACGTAATCTGAAGCGCAAAAGACGAGCGCTCTCATCGCTTCGCGAAGTTCTTCGTCTTCGAAAATCGATTCGACCGAATAGCCGCCGAGAATTCCGTCGCCGAGTTCAATTACGATCAAATCAGGCGCGCTCTCATTCAAACGCGCGATGATCGCTTTGGCCACCGGCGCCAGATCGTTCGCGCCAACCGTCGACGGCAAGCCGCAATCGAGAAAGCTCGCCGTCGCGATCGCGCCGTGGTCCTGCATATTCAGAGTGTCGCGCAGGCAGGCAATGCCCGAGAGTTTCGCGGCAGCCACGCGCAAACCCGCGCGCGTCCCGAGCTGAATAATTTCAGTCGCTGCGTAAGTCTTGCCGCTGTTCATGCACGCGCCCGCAATCACCACGAGCGGCGCAGACGATCCCAGCGTGGCTCGCAAAGGCAAAGCTACATCGGCAATGTTTTGGATCGAGCCTTCGCTATTCGCAGCCAGCCCGAGCACTTCAACTTTGATCGCATCATTCAGACTCGAGTGATGGCCGCTGCACTGGCCAATCACGCCGCCCAAGTTCAAGAGATGCAGTTCGTCGCCGGCTTTCACCGTTACGGGAACATCGCCGACGAATCCTTTCAGCGCGCGACGGCGACCGAGGACGCCGGCCAACACATCGCCGGGATTTACTTTCGCGAGACGTCCCGTCGGCAACTCGAGCATGTTGTAAGTCGCGTTATCTGTCAGCGCGCGCACGATCACGACATCACCCGCGCGCGGCGTGGCGCTTGACGGAACAATCGAAACAGCCCGCGACAAATTAAGCGGCGACGTGGCCGAGCCGATCTTGTCGATTTCGATTTGATCTGCGTGATTCATTTTGCGTCCGTTTAGAGGCGGGCTACTGCCCGCCGGCTCTCGCATCGCAACGAGGCGGGCAGTAGCCCGCCTCTAAACATCAAGTAGTTTTTTGAGGCCGCCCTAATCTCAATCGCAGCGCGTTCAGCTTGATAAATCCTTCTGCGTCGCGCTGGTTGTAAACCGTGTCCGCTTCAAACGTGGCGATGCGCTCATCATAAAGCGAATGCGGCGAGCGCCGGCCAACAACAATCACGTTGCCGCGATACAGCTTCACACGAACGTCGCCGGTCACGTTCTTCTGAGTTTCATCGATCGCTTTGCGCATCAGGTCAAACTCAGGCGCGAACCAAAATCCGTAATAAACATTCTCGGCGAACTTCACGCCGAGCGAATCGCGCAGGTGCATCACTTCGCGATCCATCGTTATCGATTCGAGCGCGCGATGTGCCGCTTGCAGGATCGTGACGCCTGGAGTCTCGTAAACGCCACGCGACTTCATGCCGACAAAACGATTCTCGACGAGATCGACACGGCCGACACCGTGGGCGCCGCCCACTTCGTTTAGCTTTTCGAGCAGCGCAACTGGATTCAAGTTCTCGCCGTTGATCGAGACTGGCTCTCCTTTTTCAAACCCGATTTCGATGTACTCAGCTTCGTCTTTTGCGCGCTCAGGCGAAACCGTCATCTGAAAAATGTTCTCGGGCGGTTCGGCCCAGGGGTCTTCGAGAATTCCCCCTTCATACGAAACGTGCATCAGGTTTCGATCGGTCGAGTAAGGCTTATCGACTGTCGCGGTCACCGGAATTCCGTGAGCTTCTGCGTAAGCGATCAAGTCGGTGCGCCCGCCGAACTCCCACTCGCGCCACGGGGCGATCACTTTGATGTCCGGCTGCAAGGCGTAGTAAGTCAGCTCAAATCGAACCTGATCGTTTCCCTTGCCCGTCGCGCCGTGCGCAACCGCGTCCGCGCCTTCCTTCTGCGCAATTTCGATCTGACGCTTGGCAATCACCGGTCGCGCCAGTGACGTGCCCATCAAATACACGCCTTCGTAAATTGCGTTCGCTTTGACAGACGTCCAGACGTAATCGCGCACGAATTCTTCGCGCAGGTCTTCAATGTAGAGTTTCGAGCCGCCGGTTGCTTTGGCTTTCTCTTCAAGGCCGTCCATCTCTGCGCCCTGACCAACGTCGGCGCAGTAGCAGACGATTTCGCACTGATACTTTTCTTTCAGCCAACGCAACATCACCGACGTATCGAGGCCGCCTGAATACGCGAGAACGATCTTGTTAATTGATTGACTCATTTGTTCATTGATTCATTGACTCATTCATTAAATGAATCAATCCTATCGAAACATTTCCCAAATTTTCTTCATCGCCGCGCGCTGTGACTTTTGATCGCGGGTCGCAATGAAGATTGTGTCCTCACCTGCGAGCGTTCCCACGATTTCCGAAATACCGGCATCATCAATCTCAACCGCCACAGAAGAAGCGCGACCCGGCAAACACCTCGCAACTACCAGCACTTCGCCAGCGACATCCAAACTCACAAGCCCGCGCGCCGAATCGCCGTTGGCATGAGGCAAAGCATAAAAACCGTGATGCTTCACGACGCCAAGCTCTTCCAGGTCGCGCGAAACGCTGGATTGCGTCGCCGGCACGCCCGACTTTTCGAGATGCGCGCGCAATTCATCCTGCGTGCCAATCCGCTTGGCGCGAATCAGGTTAAGAATTTGCTTCTGGCGCGCTCGCTTCACCACCACTCTTCAGACGCAGTAACATGCAGAATAGTTGCATTTTGTCCGCATAGATGCATAAACTACGCTGATTATGCGGCAAGGTCAAGTACGCGCCGCAAACTGAAGCGAAGATGCTAGAGTCACGGACACTGTCCGAGGAGCTTCGATGAGTAAAGAAGGCAACAAACTTTGGGGCGGACGATTCAGCGGCGAAGCGGACCCCGAATTCGCGCGCTTTAACGAATCATTTTCGTTCGATCGCCGGCTGTTCGAGGTTGATGTGCGCGCGAGCGTCGCTCACTGCGACGCGCTGATCGGCGCCGGAGTGTTGTCGACGGCCGAAGCAGACCAGATCAAAAGTTCGCTCGCTCAAATCGCCGACGCCGGTCGCGACAATCCCAAGTACTTCGACGAACTATCCTCTGAAGACGTGCATTCGTTCGTGGAGGCGCGCCTGATTGAGTCGGTCGGCGATCTCGGCCGCAAGCTGCACACAGGGCGCAGTCGCAACGACCAAGTCGCGACGGATCTTCGTCTGTGGTTACGCGATGAAATCGATCGGCTCGAACCTCTCCTGCGCGAAGCTCAACGCGCCTTGGTTGAGCTAGCGGAAGCAAACTTTCAAGTTGTGATGGCCGGCTACACGCACTTGCAGCGCGCTCAACCAATTCTGTTTGCGCACTGGTGCCTGGCTTATTTCGAAATGCTGGCGCGCGATCGTGAGCGTCTGATCGATGTTCGAAAGCGAGTAAATGTCTTGCCGCTGGGTTCAGCAGCGCTGGCGGGAACCGCTTATCAGATCGATCGCGAGGCGGTTGCGCGGGCGCTCGGATTCGAATCGGTGACGCGTAACAGTCTCGATGGTGTCAGCGATCGCGACTTTGTAATCGAGTTTGTCAGCGCCGCTTCCCTGGTCATGATGCACCTGTCGCGACTGGCTGAAGACATCATTCTGTACGCGACGACAGAGTTCGGTTTTCTTGAATTGAGTGATGCAGTCGCAACTGGCTCGAGCCTGATGCCGCAGAAAAAGAATCCTGATTCGATGGAGTTGGTGCGCGGCAAAGCCGGGCGAGTCTTTGGACACCTGACAGCTCTTCTGACGACGATGAAGGGCTTGCCGCTGGCCTACAACAAAGACATGCAAGAGGATAAGGAGGCGCTGTTTGATACTGTCGACACGGTGAACGCCTGCGTCTCGGTGACGACGACAGTGCTGCGCAATCTTCGCGTGAACGAAGCGCGGGCACGAGAAGTTGCCCAAAGCGGTTACATGAATGCGACCGAACTTGCCGATTATTTAGTGCGAAAGGGAATGCCGTTCCGTGAAGCTCACAAAGCGGTCGGCAAGATCGTCATGCATGCGATCGAGCGACGGGCTGAGCTTAACGACCTTCCGATCGCGGAATTGAAATCGTTTTCCGCTTTGATTGACGAAGACGTCTTCGACGCGCTGTCGCTGGAAAAAACGCTGGCGACGAAATCACAAACCGGCGGCACCGCATCCGAACGCGTCGCCGATGAATTGAAAAAAGCTCGCGAGAGGCTTTGAGACCGCGCTGGATCGACCGCGGACGCGAGGCTAATTCACAGCTCCTACGATGTTCTTCATCACCACTCAAACTCTCAATCGCAAAGACGCCATCCGCCGCCTCAATCTGATTGCCGGCAAGGATCTGCGCGCGATGGCTGAGGAGTACAAGATTGCTGTCTGGAACAACGGGCGCGAGAACAAAGGCTGGGCCGGACAAGTGATCGAGCGTTACCTCGGATTGCCGCAGAATTCGCGCCAAGCCCCCGACTTTGGTGATTGGGAATTGAAGGTCGTGCCGTTGCGCAAGGACGCGGATGGGAATTTGCACGTGAAAGAGTCAATGGCGATAACGATGATCGAGCCAGCTGAAGTCGTCGCCAACAAATTTGAAGACAGTCATCTCTATGACAAGTTGCGCAGCATGGTCGTCGTCAGTCGCATTTGGGAAAGCAAAGAAGAATTACATTCGACTTTGCACGCCGCCGCTGAGTTCGATCTCGACAATCCGAAAATACGTGAGCAGGTTGTCAGCGATTACGAAACTATTCGCACGCAGATTCGCGAACACGGAATTGAATCTTTGACGGGCGACTTGGGTAAGTTAGTTCAGGCGCGCACCAAAGGACCCGGGCACGGCAGCACGAGTCGCGCCTTCTATGCTCGCCCTATCTTTGTCGCGCACATTTTGAATTTGCACAAGCTCGCCTGGATGCCGCGCGTATTTGCTTCAGGCAATGCGGCTGGGGCATAACTAGATCGTGGATTCGACCTTGATACAAACCGAAACGGAAGGCGCGCTGCCGACACCGTTGCGCATGGATGCCGACGAACGCTTCACTGGTCGCGGCGTTACGATAGCTTTTCTCGACTCAGGTTTTTATGCCCATCCAGATCTAACTGAACCGCGCAATCGCATCGTCGGCTATCACAGCATCTTTGCTAGCAAAGGCGACTCGACGTCGTTGTACACGAACGATGTCGCGAGTTGGCATGGCATGATGACGTCAGTAGTCGCGGCTGGCAGCGGCGCGCTTTCCGATGGGCTTTATCGCGGCATAGCTTCGGAAGCCGATCTGGTTTTAGTCAAGATTGGATTGACCGGAAGAATTTCTGAGGAGCAAATCCGGCGCGGTCTTGAATGGGTTCTCGAGCATCGCGACCAACACGACATTCGCGTGGTGAACATTTCCGCGGGCGGCGACTTCGAAGAAAGTTACCTGACAAACGAGCTGGCGCAGACGGTCGACGAATGCACGCGTCAGGGAATCACCGTCGTTTGCGCCGTGGGAAACGCCGGGCACATGCCGGGCCATCCCGTGCTGCCGCCTGCAAGCGCGCCTTCGTGCATCGCCGTTGGCGGATTGGACGATCAGAACTCGCTGGACCGCGCGCGCCGAGGAATGTACCGATCGTCTTATGGCCCAACGATCGATGGATTGCAGAAGCCTGAAGTGATCGCGCCCGGGATCTGGGTGGCTGCGCCGATTCTGCCGCACACGCCGACGGCCGAAGAAGCTGAACTCTATGCGAAGCTTGATGCCGCGTCTGATGCAGACCTTCCGGACTTGATCGCTGAGCATGCGGGAATCGATAAAGACATCGATCAGGCCGCGGGACTGCGACTGCCTCTGCTTCGGCAATTAATTACGATCAAGCTGCGTGAGGGCAACGTCATCAACGAGCATTACAAGTACGTCGACGGCACTTCGTTCGCGGCGCCGATCGTGTCGTCGATTGTCGCGTGCATGCTGGAAGCCAATCCAAAACTTTCGCCCCAGCAGATCAAGAAAATTCTGATCGCAACGGCTGAACGCGTGCCTGGCGTCGAAGTAGAGCGACAAGGCTGGGGCGTGGTCAACGCGCGACGCGCGGTTGAAGTTGCATCGCCTGATTCGCTGTGACAGAATCCGGTCTAAGCAAACACCAGCGAGGAGCAAGTCAGAGTTTCATGTCAGAAAACGAGTCGGCGATTGCCGCCGCGCAAACTCCATCCGAAGACGAAATAACTTATCAGGCTGTTGAGAAAGACGGCGTCGTCACCGCCATCTGGGAAATGAAAGGTCGCAAGCACGTCCGCACCATCGATCCGCGTTCGCGTCAGGGGCGCGAGATTCTCAATCTCTACACGACCGAAGACGTCGAGCATCCCGCAACCGAAGCCGCAAGTTCGTAAGTTTACGTCAACACATTCTGCGGCCGTCCGGCCACAAACGCTTCGATATTGTCGATGACTTGATCGGCGAGAGCTTGCACAGCTTCATCGCTGGCCCAGGCGACGTGTGGTGTCACGATGAAGTTCGGCAGGTTAAGATCTAACAACGGGCTTCCGCTCTGCGGTGGTTCTTCGCGCAAGCAATCAACCCCCGCGCCGGCGATCGTGCCATTCTTCAAAGCGTCGACGAGCGCGTCATCCTGCACCAGCGCTCCGCGCGCCGTATTAATCAGCAGCGCTTCGCGTTTCATCATTCCAAATTCAGCGTGACCAAACATGTCTCGCGTCTCATCGTTTAGAGGACAGTGCAACGTGACGACATCACTCTGTTGTAGTAAAACCGGAAACGCAGCACGGCCGGCTCGAATTTCGCGAGCGTTCTTGTGTTCAGAGATCAAGACTTTCATGCCGACTGATTCAGCTAATCTCGCCATGGACTTTCCGATCGAGCCGTAACCAACAATTCCGATCGTGCTTCCTTTGATGTCATGCAATTTGTGCGTCAGCAAGCAAAACTGTTTCGATTGCTGCCACTTCCCTTCAAGCACGTCCTGACGATATGCAAATAAGTTGCGCCGCAGCGCGAGGATCAACATAAGCACGTGCTCGGGAACGGAATTGGCTGCGTAGCCGCGCACGTTGCAGACGGTTATGCCGCGGCTGCGACAGTAATCGAGGTCGACGCAATCCGCACCCGTCGCGGCGATCGAAATCAGCTTCACGTTTGGCGCGTGCGACAGCTGCGGCTCACCCAGCGACAACTTGTTACTGATAATAATCGTTGCGTCGCGTATACGGCCGACGACTTGATCCGGGAAGCTTTCGGGATACTCGACCCACTCGTGATCGAAACTTGGTCGACGGAAATTCGCTTTGATCGTGTTGCGTTCGATGAAGACGATGCGTTCCATTGTCTGCGCGCAGAATACTACATTCGGGTTTAGTTCGGGCTCTTCTCGCGGATCGAGCGCCGCAGGTTCGTGCTAGACTGCGCACGCGATGGCAGTTGAAATCAGGCGAGCAATTCCGAAAGAAGCTGTGGCGCTTACCGAGATCGCGCACGCTGCGAAGCGCCACTGGAAATATCCCGAAGACTGGATTCAACGTTGGAAGGACGACCTGACCATCACTCCTGAATTCATTTTGAATAACGAAGTATTCATCGCAGCGAGCGATGATGAAATCGCCGGATGCTGTGCGCTCGTCGTCAACGGCTCGCTGGCAGAGATCGAGCACATGTGGCTGAAGCCGGAACACATGGGCGCCGGGATCGGCCGCGCGCTATTCGAGCATGCTAAGCGGCGAGCAGAAGAATGCGGCGCGACAATCCTCGAGTTGTCGGCGGATCCAAACGCGGAAGGTTTCTATGAACGCATGGGCGCGACACGAATCAGCGAAGTTCGCGCCGACATGGACAGCCAACCACGCGTGCTGCCGCGCATGAGAATTGATTTAAGAGATTAGTCCTGGGTCTTGAGGCAGGCTTTTCCTGGCTCCCGGCTCCTAGCTCCGGGCACCTGTTTTTTATGTGGGACACGAAGCGACAAATAATTTGGCTGGTCGTCGGAATATCTTTCGCGACCTTCATCGTGTATCAGGACTCGCGCGACGAACTGGGCCGCTTTGATCCGACGGTGTTCGTGTTTTGGGAGATCATCGTGCTGGCGATCATCGTGGGACTCTTCTATTTGTACTCGCGAAAGAAAACCTAAATCATTCCGGCGGCTGCATCGTCTTTGATCGCGCGCTGATTCCCTTCTCGCCCATAACCAAAAGACGCCTGGGCTCGCTCAATGGAACGCTCTGCGGCAGATACGAGAGGACGTAACGGTTCTTTCTCAGTTCATCGCAAATTGCTTTGGCGGCTGCGCCGGGATCGTCGATGGGAAAGACTCGACCGCCGGTTCCTTCAGCGAGATCGTCGATGACCTGCCGCGGTTTCGGGACATCGCGGCGAATTGCGCCGCGAGTGCGATCGGGCGCTTGCACGCAATAGACCGCGATGTCGAGCGACTGCAACTCGGCCAGCGCCTGATTGAATTTACTCTTGCTGCCGCGATCCAATCCGTCACTAATCACCACGACCGCGCGCTTCTGGGCCGTTAACGGCTGCAGCGCATCGGACACAACCGCCATGATTGCGTCGAACAAATGCGGGTCGCCCTTCTTGCGAAACGTCTTCAGTTCCGTCGCGATTTTTTTGGGATCGTCGGTCCAGTCAGAAACAATCTCGGCGTTATCGTCATAGCCGACGATCAGCAGTTTGTCTCCGTCGTAAATTTCGTACGCGAATTCCAGCGTCGCCGCTTCCAGCTTCTCGACGTCCGCGCGGATCGTCAGCGAGTTGTCCACCAGCAAAACAATGCGCGCGGCTGAACGATCGGGCACAAAACTTTTCACCGCCTGTTCGACTCCATTGTCGAAAAGCGAAATATCTTTGGCAGTGATGGGCGTAGCGGACTCGCCATCGCGGGCGGCACTCACATTCAAAGCCGTGCCGCTTTCTGACGTGGGATGCGATTTGCGACCGGCCTGGGCCCACAGAGTCGCAACCATGCACGCGGCTGTCGTTAACAGAATCGCGGCGCGCATCCATACGAAGGGGCGTTGATTTCTTTTCTGGCCGGTGCCGGAATTGGAATGCATTAGCTGCTAGATGAAAACAAAGGCCGGTTTGTTGTCTTCCACGCCAGCGCGGCTGCCGCGCTGGGGAGCCCGGGCTCAGGCTTTCTCAGTTTTTTTCGCGGAAGGTTTTTTCGTCTTGTCTTTTTCGTTGCCCGACTTGTCGCTGCTAGTGGGTTCGGAAGACGACGCCTCTTTTTCAACTTTTTCGCCGTCCTGACCTTTGCGCGCGTAATCAGTCACGTACCAGCCCTCACCCTTGAATTGAATCGCCGGAGACGAAACCAGTTTTTCCAGACGCCCGGCGCACTTGCGACAACGCGTCGGCCCCTTGTCCGACCGCTTCACAAGGGCCTCGAGCCGCTCGCCGCATTTCTTACATTGATACTCATAGATAGGCATATTGTTTGTTGGACGATCGATTATACGAGAGCCTCCTGGCGCCGCAAACTGAAGCTGCACAAAGCCGCGCATTGCCAGCCGTCAATTTTTTGCAAGTTCCCCGCCGGTTCGTTATGATCGCCGTCGCAGGATAAGCTAACTTCTTCTGCGACCGCCGCGCACATGCAACCAGCCAAAGAGTCAGGACAAACCCTTTCGCTTGAGCGCAAACTGAAGCTGCACGAAGCTCGTGAATCGATCATCGGGCGGCTGGCTGCCGATCTGCCTAAGTCGATCAATCTCGACACGTTTCTGAAAGTCATCGTCGCTGAACTCGGTCAGATGATGGAAGTCGATCGCTGCGACATCATCAACATCACCTCTGATGGCGAGCTGCGAATCAGCCAGGAGTGGCGCGCATCGGATGCGGTGCCGTCGAGCCTGGACGCGCGCATCCCGGTCGATGTGGAAACGCTGCGCGAGTACATCGACATTCGCAAGCCGATTCGTCTCAACGATACTTCGTCGCCCGATCTTGAACACAAGGTTCGCTTCTTTGCGAAAAGTTTGGGCACGCGTTCGCTGCTGATCGTTCCGGTCGTTCTGGGCGAAGAAATTCTCGGCTTGATTGGACTGCATCAGACGCGCGCGCCACGTTCATGGACCGATGAAGAAGTCACCTTCCTGGTGTCGATTGCGACACAACTCGCGATTGGTTATCAGTACACGCGCATCTACACCGACAAGAAACGCGAGGCCGATACGACCCTCGCGTTGTTGGAAATCGCCAGTGTGCTGAACGCGCGATCGGATTTTGGCGAAGTCACCTCAGCGGTTATGGAGCGTACGCTGTCATTGGTCGGCGCCGATTATTGCGCGCTCGGCGTGCTGGATTCAGATGACAAGCGAATTCGTCTGGCTGCATTCAAAGCTGCGCCGCACGCGGTGACGGATAACGTTCAGGGGTTGATTCAGACCCACGGACAGTCACTCGACATCACCGCGTATCCCGCGATGGTTGATGTGCTGGCGCAAGGAAAGACGCTAAAGCTGCTCGAGACTGATCTGCCTTTACCGCTGCGTATGATGTTCAATGCCACGCTCGGTGGCCGCGCCGCGCTGGTTTCGCCGGTGCGAGTCGCCGCGCACACGTTCGGATTGCTGGGCCTCGTTTGGAGCGAAGCACGCGACCAATTTAAGGATCAGGAAATCGCTTTGGTCGAGGGCATCGCCGATCAAATCGGCACGGCGCTCGAGCGCGATCAGCTTTCGGCTGAAGTGATGCGGCTGAAGCACGCGCTGCACGAACGTTACGGCGAAGATCGGATCATCGGTCAGGCACCCGCGATTCGACGCGCGATTGAACTGGCGTTGAGCGTCGCCGACACCCAAACCTCAGTTTTGATTCAGGGCGCGTCGGGCACCGGCAAAGAGCTGCTCGCGAATCTCATCCACTTCAATTCCGGCCGCGAAGACAAGCCTTACATCAAACTCAACTGCGGCGCGATTCCGGAAACCTTGCTCGAATCTGAACTGTTTGGTCACGAAAAAGGCGCGTTTACCGACGCCCGCGCGCGACGACGCGGCAGATTCGAAGAAGCCGACGGAGGAACCCTGTTCCTCGATGAAGTCGGAGAGATGAGTCTGGCGGCGCAGGTTCGTCTGCTGCGAGTGCTGCAAGATGGCGAGTTCACACGCGTCGGCGGCAACGAAGTTGTGAAAGCCGATGTGCGAATTATCGCCGCTTCCAACGTTGATCTTGAGCAAGCGGTCGAGTCCGGCACCTTTCGCCGCGATCTTTTCTATCGCCTATCAGTCTTTCCGATCCAACTGCCGTCGTTGCGCGATCGGCCGGAAGATATTCACCTGCTGGTGATTCACTTTCTCGAGCACTACAAACAACGCACTGGCCGTTTCGTTTCCGGCATCTCGAAAGAAGCTCTGCGCGGCTTGATCAGCTATGACTGGCCCGGCAATGTCCGCGAGTTGGAAAACGCCATCGAGCGCGCAGTCATCATCGCGGCCGGACGTCAGATTGAACTGGATGACTTGCCGACAGCGATTGCCAACTTGGCATCGCAGCGGCAGGCAATGCTGCGCGCCGAGCGCGCGCACGCGGCGAGCGAGGGCCGCAGCACGAAACTCGAAATAGACGTTCCATCATCGATGGACGAAATCGAGCGGCATGCGATCGAAGCGACGCTCGATTACACGTCGGGCGATAAGACGCGCGCCGCCAGACTTCTGAACATCGGCCGCAAGACGATCTATCGCAAACTCGATCAGTACAATGGCAAAACGCGCAACGGCGATTCGGACGAAACAATCGCCGATGGTACTGATTGATCTATTACGCTAAACTGCTCCCGCGTGACCAACGAAGATTCGACATTGGCCCAGCCAGAAACTTCAGTTGCCGCTTCTCAACCTTTAATTCCACTCAAAGAGCGACCGACCGATCCTGACAATCCGCCGTGGGGCGTTTTGGCAGCATTCCTCGCATGGATGGGAAGCGTGTTGCTGCTGTGGCTGGTTCCGCAGTTGTGCGCGTTGCCTTATCTCGCTGCGCATTATCGTGGGCAGCAAGCTCCAACGACTGCAACCCTGTTGAGCGATCCGACATTCGTGCTGATCCTCGTTCTCGGCTTCATCCCGGCGCACCTTTTGACTCTGCTGGTCGCGTGGGCCATCGCCAGCCGCGCCGGCAAGCTTAGCGCGAGGAGCACGTTGGGCTTCAGTTGGCCCGCAAATTTCGGCGCCTTCAAAAGTATTAGCGTTGCCTTCCTTTTGTTCGTCGGCGCAATGCTCATCATTTACAAATTCGGTGGCCAGGATACTGAGATTGAACGCATTCTGCGCAGCTCGCGCGGAGCAGCAATCGTCACCGCGATCGTTGCAGCCGCAACCGCGCCGCTGGTCGAAGAAATAATTTATCGTGGCATCTTGTATTCGGCTTTGCGACGAGCAACAGGCGCGATTGCTGCAGTTGCGATCGTGGCGTCCCTATTCGCGGGTCTGCACGTTCTGCAATATTGGCCGAATTTTGGCGCAATTTCGGTCATTTCACTCCTGAGCCTGACGCTTACAATTATTCGCGCCCGCACCGGCCGGCTGCTTCCCTGCTACGTAATCCATCTCGTTTTTAATTCGATCCAGTCGATTCTAATCGTGGCCGACCCTTATCTTCACGCGTTGTTTCAGATGATCCAACACGATGCGCGCATCCTGCCTTCCATTACGCTGCTGGTCACATGGACTGTGAAGTAATCGTTGTCGGTGGTGGCATCGGCGGACTGGTGACCGCTGCCTTGCTTGCCGCGCGCGGCGTCGATGTCTGTCTATTCGAAAGACAACCCAGAGTCGGCGGATGCGTCGCTAGCTTTGCGCAGCTTGGTTATGAGTTCGAGCCGACTGCCGGTCTCTATTCCGGTTGGGAAGCCGGCGGAACTTGGGACCGAATTTTTTCCGAACTGCCTGTGTCGTCTCCGACAGTTAGCAAACTCTCGCCAAACTTCATTGTGCGCTTGCCGAACAGTGGCGATGTTGAAGTGCGGGACCAGCGTGAGCATTTTGAAACCAGCGTCGCCTCGGCATTCCCGAAGTTTGCAGACGCCGCGATCACTTTTTTTCGCGCGCTTGATGGAATTAGTCAGCAGCGGCCCGACGACTCACATGACGTCGCATCGCTTCTCGCTGACTTACCCCGCGAGTTTCGAGACTTCATAGACGTGCAGCTTCAAACGTTCGCGCAGTGCACAAGCAGTGATTGTTCGTTGACCCTCGCCGCTGAAGTTTTCAGCGTCGCGCGTGGCCCGCTTTGGTCGATTGACGGAGGCGCACAGGTCCTGGCCGATTGCCTCGCAGAATCTATTAGATTAAGTGGCGGGCGGATCCGATTGGATGCTCCGGTGCTGCGACTTGCTTATACGCCTGACGGGAGCGCGACTGGTATTGATTTGCTGAGCGGCGAACGCGTCAACGCGCGTCGCGCAATCATTAGTAACCTCACGATCTGGGATACGTATGGAAAGCTCGTCGGGATCAGTCGTTCTCCCAAAGCGATCGCGACTGAATTGAAGAATCTGTCAGCATGGGGCGCGTACTTGCTTTTTCTAGCGATGGACAATCCGCAGCGCCTTCCCGCGTCCCGCATGCTCGTTGTCTGCGATCGAAACTACGATGAGCCTTACGCGCCCGACTCAAACCAGATGATCATCAATGTCGGGAGAGAGTCGGCGCCTTCGAGAAACTGGCCCGTGACCGTCACAACATTCACGCGCGCCGAAGACTGGTTTTCATTTCATGAAGACAACTCGATGCTGGAGGAATACGATCAGCAAATGCTGGAAGCGTGGTGGACGCGTATGCACAATTCGATTCCTGAACTTGGCGACAGCGTCGAAGTGATCGAGACGGCTACACCGCACACCTTTTACGAAACGACCAGGCGAAAGTTGGGAATCATCGGGCGTCCGTCGTCATGCGGCAGCGCGCCCTCAAATTTCGGACGAACACATCTGCCGAACTTGTTCCTGGTGGGTGATACCACGAGTGCCGGAGTCGGCCTCGAGGGGGTCGCCCGATCGGCCTACGAACTCGCAGATCTCCTGGCCGGCTGACATCATTGAAAACGCCGCGAGCTTATTGTATGGTGTCTGGCGACTATGTACATTACCATCGACGAAGCCGACTCAAGGCCTGTTTATCGGCAAATTGCTGACGAAATTAAGGGGTTGATTGCCCGAGGAGACCTGCAGGAGGGTGCAGCATTGCCACCGGTAAGACAAGTGGCGGCCGATCTCGGCTTGAATCTGAATACCATCGCAGCGGCCTATCGTGACTTGCAGCGCGAAGGCTTGGTGCGGGTCAGACACGGCGCCGGCGCGGTCGTCATCTCGCAGAGAATATCCCCGCCCGATGACGTGGAGCTGCGCAAGGGTCTGCGATCAAGCTTGGCGCATTTGGCGCTTGCCGGCCTGCAGCGAGCAGAGATTCAAGCGATAGTTAATGAAGAGTTAAGACGCCTGTTTCGATCCGTCAGCTAGGGAGTTCCTGGCTCTTTTGTCCGGTTAGCGTTCCGCAGGCTCATGCCTGAGTCAGGATCCACGCGCATCGGCGATTGCGTCGGCGGTGGTATGTAGGTGGGGGCCGGAACTCCACTCGGAGGACCTCCTCCATTTGAGCCTGACGGCTGGTTATTGGTTACGACCGTACCGCCGGTTGAGCCGGGAAAGTTGCTCGGAACTCCCCAGCCGCCGCCACGCCAATAGTAGCTGCCGTAGTAGTGGCCGTAAGGCGATGACCAGCCCCAGAAAAACGGCAGGAACGTGTAGCAACCCATTCTCGAACTGAATGTCCAAACTCCCCAGGGGGAATTTCCGAACCCTGCGTCCTGAAAGCCAACGAGGTAGCCGTTCAATGCCCTGCTTGAAAGTCTCGCGTTCGCCTGCGCCAACAATTCTGCGCGCTGCTTGCTCCAGAGATCGATGTTGTCTTTACTCTTATCGATCTTGGCCACGGTCGGCATACCGCCAGAGATCGTTACTTTCTTACCGCCCTTAATTACCGACTTGGAGTCAGCACCGTAACTCGCGCGGCCTTTCCTGACCGCCAACTCCACAGAGTCCGTTTGAACGCTGAGGCGATAGAGGCCGGCTCGCTGAAGGGTGAGTGTGGCTTGCGGAGTCTCGACCGGAATCTCAAATTTCATATTCTCTACTCCGGTTACTTCAACAATCGCCGTTCCTTTGTTCAGTTTTAGCCGCAGATTATCGAGTGCAGTATCAACCAACTGAACTTCGCTATTTTCGCCAAGTCGAAAATAGGAACCAGGGTTCAGTAACACTTCAATATTGGAGAGCGCTCCAGTCGTGACTACGTCGCCCACCACCAAATCGTCCCTGTTAGTCAGCAATTGCGGCTGCTGATCTTTCCGGCTGACCATAACGTGGCCCACCACGGCGTTCACGCCGCCTGCTTTGGCAGAGATTCCAAATCGCTCGCGATTCTGGGCAAGCGATGTCGTGCAAAGCAGCGCGACAATCGCGATAGAGAAAACTAGTGAATGAACTGACCGCAGGGTTTTCATAACGACCTCCTCGTTTGGGAGAGGCGAAAAAACTTAGGACGTTTCGATGCGTGGATTATAGCACCAGCACGAACACTGTCCAGCAGAAGGCGCCTTTAGTTGGCGAAGTAGCCACGCTTGCCGCGCGCCACCGCGTTCGGTCGATCCACTGTCACCCGAATTGCGCGCCATGATCCGTCGCGAACCTTGTTTGATGGCCGGTAAGAGAGCGTGTAGAGCGTGCCCAAGTCCGCGACGACGCGATCGTACGAGCCGGCGAGATCGTCCAGCTTCCAACATTCATAAAATGCGCCGCCCCCGGCGTCGGCTATTTGCCGCATTTCATCGTGCGCCAGGTCGAAGGTTTCCTGCTGAATATCCAGCGGGCTCAAAGGTTCGTAGCTCTGCGTGTCAGTCCAGATCGAGTAGATCACGCCGTCGAATTCTTTTGCTTGCCGGATCACTTGGTCGTAAGTCAGTTTCGATCCTTCGCCCGTCACGTTCGGCATCACGCTGTCGAGGCCGTCACTAATCACCACGATTGCGTTGCGCCGCGAGTCTTTGGTTTCGCGGGCGACCTCTTCCATCGCGAATGCGAGCGAATCGTAGAGCTTCGTGCTTCCTTCGGGCCGTTGAATCGCGTCGATGCGCGAATGCAAAGCTGCGTGATCGGTCGTCAGAGGCGAAACAACTACTTGCCCACCGGCGAAAGTGATCACGCCGATTCGATCGAAGGGACGAGCCGCGTCGACAAAGTGAAGGGCCGCGGCTTTGATCAAGTCCACGACCTTCGTCGTCGAGCCTGACAAATCAATCAGCAGCACGAGATTGAACGGCGCTGATGAAGATTCGAAATGCTGAATCTGCTGCGCGGCGTTGTCTTCGTACAACCTGAAGTCTTCTTTAGTTAAGTCATTCACGCCGCGACTGGTGCCGCGATCGACGACACTTACGTTTACGCTAACCAACTCAGTATCGACGCGAATCACGTCATCTTCCGACACTTCTTCAGGAGTGTTCGAAGGGCGTGCCGGAATTCCGGCGCCCGGCCTGCTCACGTCGCTGCCGCTCAACTCAGGCCGCGGGGTCTGTGGCGATGGTTCGCTGGTCGCCAGATCTCGTCGTCTTGCGGGCAAAGCCCCCGGCGATGGCAAAGCTGCGGCAGTCTCCAAAATCGGCCCCACGGTGATGTTGCCCGCCTGTGAATAAAGGCGAACGCTGCCGGCCCCGGCTCCCAACCGCGCGCGCAGCTGCGGCCGCTGTGATTCGTTTGCCGGCGCGCCGGCTAACGACGACACGACGCTTCCCGTTTTGGATTCACCAATCAAAGTTGAGTTCGCTTCGGCTTGAGCATCGAGATGAATCTCGCCCGAGCCGGTTTGCACCAGCAGCGCGGCGGGAACTCCATGGACTTGGACTGGGCCAGCGACGGTGACGATCGCGACGTGAGCGCGCTTCGGAACTCGCAGTTCCAGGTTTACCCGAGCAGAGCCAACCGCCCCGCGCGTGACGCGCACCGACAACAAACTGGCTGATGACTCTATGACTGCGGGCGAACGAACTGATTCGCCGCTATCGGTGACCGCGGCAATGGAAACGTAGGGCTCGTTCCAAACTTCGGCGATGACTGCGCCGCGCAAATTCTCGACGCGCAAGTTTCCATTCGCGGGCAGCTCAAAACGCAGATTTTGATTTGATTGAGAGGCGGACGAGTGAAACGGCGCAAAGCTCACTGCGATCGCGAGCGCTGCAATAATCAGCAACTCGCAAACAAGCGCGGGAGAGGTCCGGCTTCGTGAACTGCGCGACATCAAAATAGCTAAGGCTCGATCATGTCCAGCATCGATTCAACGACGGGCTCAGTTTTACTCTTCTCGGTGCCGCCGCCGAAATCGCCCAGACGCAAGAGCAGGTTTCCATAATTCGATGAATATGCCAACCCATCTTCTTTGGCGACGATGCCGGCGCGAATCATTCGTTCGATTTCGCCGTCGAATGTCTGCATGCCTTCGACCTCGCCCTGCTCCATCGCGTCCATCAGGGATTTACCTTCCGACTCGCCGCGTTCGATGTATTCCTTGGTGCGCGACGTTGCTTTCAGAATTTCGATCGCTGCGACCCGGCCGCTGCCGTCTGCGCGCGGTAACAACCTTTGCGAAACGATAAAGCGGAATGACTGTGCCAGTCGCGTGCGAATTATCTGCTCTTCGTTTTTCGGAAACACGCCAATGATTCGCTCGACAGTCTTCGCCGCGTCGATAGTGTGCAAAGTCGAAAGCACCAGGTGCCCTGTCTCGGCCGCTTCCATCGCAACTTCCATCGTTTCGCGATCGCGCATCTCGCCTACCAGAATCACTTTCGGCGCCTGGCGCAAAGCTGCGCGCAAAGCCAGCGCGAAGTTCGGCGTATCAGAGTGCAGTTCGCGCTGATGAATGGTCGAGTTTTTATGACTGTGCAGGAATTCGATCGGATCTTCGATCGTGACGATGTGATAGAACTTTGATTCGTTGATTAGATCGATGACGGCTGCGAGGGTCGAACTCTTGCCGCTGCCGGTCGGACCCGTCACCAGCACAATTCCATTTTTCAATTCGACGATCTCACGCATTTGCGGCGGCAGATCGAAGTCTTCAAAGCGCGGCGGGCGAGAAGGAATCACGCGCATTACGATCGCGTGCGTGCCACGCTGCTTAAAAATGTTCACGCGAAAGCGACAGAGACTCGGCACGCTGAAGGACAAATCAGCCGAGCCAACTTTCTCCAAACTTTGCGCGGGTTCTTCGTGATCCCCAATAATTATTTTCGCGATGCCTGCCGTGTGCGCGGGCGTGAGTTTCTCCAGTCCTGCGATCTCGACCGGTTGCAGCTTGCCGACTAATTCAATCTGCGGCGGGCGGCCAGGTGAAAAAATCAAATCGCTGACTTTGTCTGAAACGGACAGCATTTTTTGCAGCACTGTCGCCAGATTAAGCGACGTCTGCTGAGTTTCGGCTCTTGGTGGATTTGGCGTCATCTATTTTTCGAGAGCTTTCACGATAAAAAACGTCACGTCGTCTGTCGCGCCCCGTCCCTCAGTCCATTGCAGCAGGTCGCGATGAATGAAATCGATCATCTCGCGCGCCGGCAAGTCTTTCGAACGCCGCGCCGCGTCAACCAAACGATCACGCCCATACTCTTCCATGGCTGGATTCGTCGCTTCGGTCACTCCGTCCGTATACAGAACCAACGTCTGTCCCGGATCGATCGTCGCGTAGTATTCGTAGTAGCGCGAATCGCGAAACATCCCGAGCGGCACGCCGCCGCGCTCTTCGAAATGCGCTTCGCCTTTCGCGTCCAACAGCAGCGGTGGATTGTGACCCGCGTTCGAATAAGCCAGCGTGCGGTTCGTCGCATCGAGAATTCCGTAGAAAGCAGTCACGAACTGGTTCCGCTCGATCGATTCCCAGAGCAGGTAATTCACTTTCGCCATCGAGATCTGCGGCGCATAGCCGATGTGCGATGCCGCGCGCAAGCTCGCGCGCAGGAAAGCCATCAACAAAGCCGCGGGCACGCCTTTGCCCGACACGTCGGCGATCACAATGCCGATTTGATCATCCTGAATTTGCACCCAATCGTAGTAGTCACCGGAAACTTCTTCCGTCGGAAAGTTGTAGGCGCTGATATCAAAACCGGGAAGCTGCGGATCTTTTCCCGGTAACAGTTCCAACTGCACCTGGCGCGCGACTTCGAGTTGAGTTTCGAGCCGCTGCTTCTCGATCAACTGCTCGTGCAGCATCACCTTCTCAATGATGATTGCAACTTGCGAAGCCAGCAGCATCAGTACTTCCAGATCGTCGTTCACATAAGCGTTGAGCTCGTCGCTTTCGAGATCGAAAACGCCGATCACTTCTTCGTTGGAAATGATGGGCGCAACCATTTCGGATTGCGTGCGGGCGCGCGCGTTCACATAGCGCGGCTCGTGCTTAACATCCGGCGAAATAAAAGGTTTGCCGCTGACAGCAACATGCCCGATCAAACCTTCGCCCATCTTCAGACGAAGCTCCTGCATGTCGGCGATGTCATAACCGCGCACGGCTTCGGTATGAAAGACGCACGTTTCTTCTGCGCCTTCTTCCCAATCGGGCGAGCGCAGGCGCTTCACCAGATAAATTCCAGCGGCATCGTACGGAATCAGCGAATCAAGCGTGTCCATCACCAGGTTCAGCACTTCCTGGAGATCGAGCGAGCGGCTGATCGTTTTGGTGATGTCGAGCAGCATGCGCAGCTTGTCGACTACGGACAGGCCGGCGGCGCGATGTTGCGTTGCTTGAGTCATAAAGAATGCCTGAGCGCGACTTTCGCGATCTCAAGCTCAACTTGATTATACGTGCTGAGTGCGTGGCTTAGAAGCACCTTTGTGTAAAGCCCAGAGATGAGTGACTTTGATGCGGTATTCGACGAGCTGGCGACTCACCTGAAACCGGCGCGCGATTTGATCCGCGGTGCGCCCCGCCAAAACCATCTGTCGCAGAGCGGCGTACGGAACGAGTGCGGCCGCGCCGATAGCATAAGCAGCTTCCTCATCGGATTGGTTGTAATCGCGCGCGGCGATTTTTTTTCTGGTTCCCTCTCTCTTTGGGAGAGGGTTAGGGTGAGGGATTACGCCGATATCCGATGAACTTTTTTCTTTTTTGTCATCGGCCGCTAAGCTTCGCACCCTCTCCCTGCCCCTCTCGCCCGGGGAGAGGGAGCCCTCGTCGATTATCGCCAATCGATTTGCTTTGTGACCCAGAAAGACGTGCGAGACTTCTTCCATGAGTGTGGCGCGGTTGCGTTGCCGGCCGTGCGCCGGATTCAAAATCACGATGCGCCAACCGTTCGGCAAAGGACGCGAACACGCCCCGCCCGACCATTCGTTCGTGGCTGCGCCCAGCAGATGTTCACGTGATTCTTCTGATAACTCCTCGATCTGATCAAAGTCGACGACGAGGAGTTTGGCGAACTGGGCCAGCGCGAAAGGATCGAGCGGCTCAGCCGGGCCCACGCCGGCGAAGTCGCGCAAGGCGAGCGCCCGCAGCTCGAACTGCTTTCGTTTCTCAGTGGGAGGAAGCGCGAGGAAATCATTCATAGCGGCCATGACTGAATGCAAACTCTCAGCTGCAAACTCCGTTGTCCAACCTCTGTGTCTCTGTGGAAACTCTGTGTCTCTGTGGTGGATCAAGTACGTGCGGTTTCACCACGGAGGCACGGAGATCGCACAGAGAGTGAATCTAATTAAACAGACTGTTCACGTACTGCTCTGAATCAAAGACGACGAGATCGTCAACCTTCTCGCCGATACCGACGTAACGAATCGGAAGGCCCAGCTCTTTTGCGATCGCGACTGCGATTCCGCCTTTCGCCGTGCCGTCTAATTTTGTGAGCACGATGCCAGTCACGCCGGCCACTTTCAAAAACTGACGCGCCTGCTCCAATCCGTTTTGGCCCGTGACGGCATCGACCACGAGAAGGGTTTCATGCGGCGCGCCTTCAACTTCGCGCGCGGCGACGCGCTTCATCTTTTCGAGTTCAGCCATCAAGTTCGATTTGTTATGAAGCCGCCCGGCCGTGTCAACGATCAGTACGTCTGAGCCACGCGCCTTCGCGGCTTTCATCGAATCGAACAAAACCGCAGCCGGATCAGTTCCCTGCTTCTGCTGAATCAAAGGCACGCCGGTGCGCTCAGCCCAAATCGCCAGCTGATCACTCGCCGCCGCCCGGAACGTGTCAGCCGCGCAAATCAAAACGTCGTTGCCTTCAGTTTTGATTCGCTGCGCGAGTTTGCCAATCGTCGTGGTTTTGCCGACACCATTCACGCCCACGATCATCATGACGTACGGCGCGATGGTTTCCGGAACGCTACTCTCGGATGCGACGCCGTTTTCTTCCGCGCCCTGAAGGATTGAAAGCAGCTCAGACTTAATCGAGTCTTTCAGCTTCTCGATGTTGTCGATCTCTTTGCGGCTGATCCCGCGCCGAACGGTTTCCAGAACGTGCATCGTCGTGGGAACGCCAATGTCTGCCGCGATTAAAGCTTCTTCCAACTCATCGAGCAGATCAGCATCGATCTGTTTTGCGCCGGCAAAGACGTCATCGATTCTCTGCGACAGCGAATCACGCGTCGCGGCGACGGCGCGGCGGAAGCGCGCGGAGAATTCCTGCTCAAGTGCGGCTTCGCGCGCCTGCAATTGTTCGATCGAAAGGTCGAGTCCAAGAACTGATGTCTGCCAGGGCGTCACTGCCGGGCTTGCTTTCCAGCACATTGGGATCCTAAGCTTAGAATTCCACGTGGACAAGTTGTCGCG
>JADMIO011627960.1_pt1 | contig 29186 bp, 28 predicted proteins | sample 8958161 | NCBI WGS metagenome assembly JADMIO01 (sample SAMN16585339, study PRJNA669376) | soil metagenome | isolation source: Crop rotation soil | place: USA: Cullars Rotation, Alabama | collected 2011 | reverse complement strand
CGACAACTTGTCCACGTGGAATTCTAAGCTTAGGATCCCAATGTGCTGGAAAGTACTCGCTTTAAGACAAAGGCGGGAATTCTGCAGACAACTCTCGAAACCATCCTCGACAGAAGCACCTTGGATCTACCGCTTGAGCGCTTAATGAACGCCATAACGTTAGTCGCATGGCGATGTTTTGCAGCCTTCCGCGGTGAGATAGATGTCACAGATCTCGTTTTTGAATGCACTGCCTTAGCGAACGCTTGGCGGATTCATTTATACGCCATTGGGCACGCTTCCAGCGATCCAATACAAGGCGCTGAACTGTTATCGGATAAAGATCAGTGCCGACACATCTTGCGCCGCGGTATTTTTATTCCAACAGGGCCGGATCGCTTTCGATTTTCGCACAAAGAGTGGGAAGATTTTCTAGTCGCCCGATATTTCGCGATGTGTATAAAAGATCAAAACTTCGGCGAATTTGAAAATCGCGCATTCACTTATTACACGTTTCAATCCGCATCTGAGCAACTTCGCGATCATACGATCACTGAAGAGGCAGTTCAAAGAGCCTTAACGCTAACAATTAAAAGAAACAATCAATTCATTATCGGGAACTTCACTGCGTTCTTGGGCAGCTCCTATGGGCCAATAGAGCCAAGAGCATTGGACATGATTTTGTCATCGCTTGATCAGCTACCGAGAGTTGCGCGTTACATAACACTGGGTATTGTTTGCGAACGGGCACTGCGCGCGCACCCCGACGATCATTCGGCACTGCTGTTTCGGAAGCGCGCAATTGGACTGGTTGATCGGTACGCTACTTCGCAGGACATTATTCGATATCATCCTCTACTAGCCAGTTACGCCTGGTGTTGGCGCCGCGCGTTTGAGAAAAAGTTTAATATTTCGTTCCTACAAGCTGAATGGCCAGGCAGAATGTACACCTTCGATCAAGACGAAGCCATTTTAGATCTCGTATACCAATCACGCAATGATGAAATGACCCGCTCTCAACAAAGATCGCTGCAAATAGCTTTTTTGCAGATTCAATATCACCTGCTTGAAGTTCCTATCATCACGAACGTGGCCGTCCATCATTTGTGGCCAGTCGTTCTCTCGTACGTACGAGGCGTATGCGAGCCTGAGATCTCCGCTAGCCTCCCTCATATTCTATCGCCGATGTCTGCCGTGACAAAAGCGGTGCGGCGTTATGATTTGATTCCCGAACTAAAGGTAATTTGGGAGCGCTATCAACACATCTGCGGCATCACATCATAGATCTTAAAAATCTGATAGTGTATCTGCTGATCTGACCCGTTTTCTCTGCAAGCAAAGGTGCGTCCCGGTTCTCACATTCCATGCAAGTCCCGACTTCTGCATGAAAAAGATGATCCAATAAGTCGTGTCCACCTCGAACCATTGATGTCCGTAGGTTGCGAGAGTCGGGTGGGCATGGTGGTTGTTATGCCATCCTTCCCCGAATGTCAGAATCGCCACCCACCAGGTATTACGACTCTGATCGCCGGTGTTGTAGCTTTGATAACCAAACACGTGCGTTGCTGAATTGACTAAGAACGTGACGTGCCAGACATACACGATTCGAAAGCAGAACCCCCACAACACAAAAGAAATCGCAAGCTGGCTCCTACCCATGCTAAAACCCATTCCATAGAGCATAAATGCGAATAAAACATTCACCGTTACCATGTGTCGTTCGAGGAAAATGTAAAATGGATCGATAAGCAAATCTCGCGCGAATCTGCGCTTAGAATCGAGTTCGTCAATCACTGGATGTGGGAATACAGTCCAAATGATATGAGCCCAGAAAAAACCAGCTTTTGGAGTGTGAGGATCCAGTTCTCTATCACTAAGCAAGTGGTGATACCGATGCGTTGCGACCCAGCTAATTGGCCCGGTCTGCATTGAAAGGCAAGCGCAGAGACTCAAAAACCGTTCCAGCCACTTGAATGTCTGATAACTGCGATGGGCGAGTAAGCGATGAAAGCACAACGTAATGCCGAGTTGACCCGTGAGAACCGTAAGCAGTACAGCAAGATAGAAACTGGGCCATGTAAAATATAGCGGTGCCATTAAGGCTAAACAATGTATGGCCACTATCCCAAATACCTTATAGATATTCGGTGGTTCGGGGCGTAGGATACTTGCGCTCTTGTACATCTTTTAGCCTCTCAATAATTTGAGGGCGACAATGCACAAAATTTGGAGATACGTCAAGAAAATACATGAATATAAAGCTGCGATTGGTCGAAAGCTGAACCGGGTCTCATCCGTTTGACTCAATAGTTTCCGGCCTAACCGAGTTAATTCTCTATTTATATGCCCTCAAATCAGACCTCCTACGCTTGGCGGAAGGGTCGCCTGGATGCGAAAGCTCAAGAATGAGCTACTGGTACAGAACGTCTGGTTCCGGTCGGCTATTTAAGTCTCGTGACAACGTACAGACAGAACTCGGATTCAAAACGGACCATCACAAAGTGATCGAGCGGCCAAGGTTAAAGCGGGGGCGCTTCTATTCGAAGCGGCGAACGTGCGCCATGAACATGAATGGACGGTTTGGCAAAATGTAACACTGCCGCAAGGCACAACTCTCGTGCCCGGCGTGGTTACCCATGCGACCAATCTAATTGAATATCCCGAACTGGTAGCGCAACGCATCGTCCGGCTGGCCAAACTGGTCGGCCGCGAAAATGTGATGGCTGGCACCGACTGCGGTTTTTCACAAGGACCCTTTAGCGCCAAAGTCCATCCATCGATCCAATGGGCCAAGCTCAAAGCGTTGGTCGATGGCGCCGCCCTGGGAAGCAAGGAGCTATGGCACTGAGCACGCGAATGACGAGCTTCGCGCTATCGCCGTTACTGATGCTCTTCTCGCTCTAATTTTTCCCAAACCGCTGAGTTGTTAAATAGTTCGACGAGTGTGCGAACTTTCACCGATGAACTTCTGTTGGCATCGCGGCTGGCTTTGCGCTTTTTGCCATTGAAAATGTCGGTCTAAGTCTTTAATCGTTGGCAAATCGAAAGCTTGCCCAGTCCGACCCGCGATGTAGTTTTCTAACCGCCTCTCGCCGCGCAGGAAACATCCATTTAGCGATAGACAAATTTTAGGACTTATTGAATACTGGCCGGAATCTTGAAGTAGCTAGTTTTTTCGGAGGACAATGATCGAGGATCGGGTACCTACTGTGCGTTTGTTTCTTGCCGGCTGTGCCGCAAGTCCCGAAAAGCTCGAATCTGTCGGTCGCGCTGAGTCCGCACGACTTGCGGCACCGACGAAGCGCTTTTCAACTTATGCGAGCTACGAACTCAAACAGATGGCGCTAAGTTCCCCCGTCAACGGCGATGAAGACAAGGTAAAAGTCGCCGGTGATCTTGAGAGTATTCTTAAGGCTAAACTTCAGCCGCTATTTGATCAGTGGAAAACCTCTTCTGCAACCGGCGGCTCGGGGACGTTAGTTATTGAGCCGCAACTCGTGTCCCTAAGAGTTGTGAGCGCTGGCGCGAGATTTTGGTGGGACCTTCTTCCTTGAGCTGCCCACTGATCGGTGACACCGAAGAGAGGCTCTACGGCCCCCAGGACCATGGGTCCCGGGGGCCGTTCGTCCGTTTACTTCTACATACTCACTCTGTCAAATTGGTCGATCGTAGCCGTTATCTCGACGCTGTCTGTGCCTGGGGTCCGCGGAATTCGTTCACGGCGCCGAATTGATCGACTCGAAGGATACGGGTGTCACCCTGTGTATTTTTGGCGTCGATGGAATATTCGACGGAATAGTAGGCTTTGTTATTCTTATAACATACCGTCTGATAGCCTCCGCCGAACTTATTAGAGCGCTCGATTTTAAACCCCTTGAGATTTTTGTCGGCATACTGTTGAGCCAAGTCCCGCGCTTGGTACTCGGTTATTTTTTGCCCCATAACTTTCGGCTGCGGGCAATTCGCTGCGAGGACCTCGACAGAATCAGCCGATTGAGCTACACCCGACAACGCAAAAAACACCGATGCGGCGACGATTGGCGACAATGTTAATGCAAATTTCTTCACGACTTTTTTCCTCCATTGATTTTTATTGTTTGTTATAATTCAACGCTCGTCCTGCCATCCTCGGGATGAAAAAGCTGTGTTTACGAACATCACATTAAACCGGCGGTCCTCTTTCTCGTATTGCTCGATACATGTGCCTGCTGGCGATGCACTGGGACTGATTTACCGGAGCTAAGTCACCGGCTATCCAATGAGTAAATTTCAAAGCGCAGTATACCGGGAGCAACAGCCATGCCGAGAAACGAACTGAGACGTGGACAGATTTTCAAGCACTCGTCACAGTCGCTTTTCATCGACGCGCCACGAACGCAATTCAGTATTTCCCGATAGTTACAATCTGATTGGCGCCGCACCGTAGCGCCCGGAGCTTTTCAAAAGAGTTTACCGAGCGTCGTGTATCTCTATCGGTGGACCCCGGCGAAGCGGTGAGTGCGCATGATATTCACACATCGACACTGATGATTTGATTTTTGTGCTACCGAAGGTAACAGCGTCGATCTTTTCGCACGGGATTTACCTGTGCAGTTTCTGCACATGCAGGGCCTAACATCTCTGGCTCGGACTTACGATGTTTCTTACGACGACCTAGACCGGCATCATCAGTAGATTCAATCAAATCCATCCCTCCCTTCGATACGACACTGGCGGGTCTCCTCGGGACCGACGCCCTCTTCTTACATGGCTCCGTACAGCCGTTCGGGAGTCCGGCCTCCCATTCCCGCGCCACTCGATATGAGACGATCGGAACGGATTCTGGTCTAAAATTTATCCAACCTCCTCGTTGATTGATGCGTTGAACAAGGTTGTATTGAACGACCTGACCATACGCGAGGCTGGATGAACTGGTTTACAAGTGATGCTAAATTATGTCCGGTGAATTTTACCTTGGGAGATAGCTGTGGCGCGTCGTAAACGAAAAGCCGCAAGCAGCGCTCGTGCTCGGCGGGACGCGCCCGCTCCGCGCGAAGCCGCTGCTCTTCCGTCCGAACCAGTTCATTACGATGGATTGACCCTTGGCCTTGGCGCCACCGTCGTTGCCGCGGCCGGGGTATTGTATGGAGCGACTGCAGCCCGAGATATTGTCGTAGGCGACACACCCGAGTTTATCGCCGCGGCGATCACCCTCGGGATTCCGCACGGGCCCGGTTATCCTCTGTTTACTCTCCTCGGCCATTTATTCGCCTCGTTGCCGATCGGCCCTTTGCCCTTTCGCGTCAATCTACTGGCCGCTACGTGTGGCGCGATCACCGTTGGAATTGTTTATTTGACGGCCTTGCGTCTTACTCGCGAGCGGCTTGTTTCGGCCGCGGCAGCGCTGCTGCTGGCAGTGAGCCCGCTATTTTGGCGCTGGTCGCTTGTCGCTGAAGCCTTTCCACTCAATAACCTCTTGGCATCAATATTTATTTTCCTGCTCGTTCTCTGGCAGGAGCGGCCCGAGCGCACGCAATTTTTAATGGCTGCAGCTCTGGTGAGCGGTCTCGCGTTAACCAATCATCACACCTTTGTGCTGTTTGGTCCCGCGGTGATTTTCCTGCTTTGGCAGCAACGCAGCCTTCTTTTGGCGCGGCCCTACCTATTCGCGGTTTGTTTAGCCACTTTTTTTATCGGCCTGCTTCCATATCTGTACGTGCCGTGGGCGGCGGTCCGTAATCCGGTGCTCAATTGGCAAGGGGTTGGTTCCTGGGCAGATTTTTTTGCCTTGGTTCTGCGCCAACATTGCGGCGCGGGTCAATTAATCTGCAATGGCCCATATCAGGGCGGCTCGCCCATGGAACGAGTGCTGGCGTTCGGCGCTTCCTTTGGCTTAATCGCGGGACTGCTGATTATTTTAGGCACGATTCAGGCGTATCAGCAGCGCCGTCAATATTTTTGGTTTGTGCTGCTGGCTTTTGTTTTCGCCGGGCCGCTTTTTGCCGCCTACGCGAACATCAATCTTTCTCTCGGTCCAACTCTATTCGTACTCGAGCGATTTTTTCTGCTGTCGCACGTGATTGTCGCGCCGTTGATCGCCTTCGGGCTGCGGTTTATCGCAACGCATCTGGCGGCATCGTTTCGAGCCATCCGGGCACAAGCCAACATATTCGTAACGAGCGGCGCGCTTTTGATCGCGCTGAGCGGCGTGGCGATGAATTACAACGCAGTGGATCAGAGCAAGAATCGGATTGCCCGTCGTATTGCAGAGGATATTCTTTCGACGGCACAACCCGGCACTCTCCTGCTCGTCGCCGGAGATGAAGTCGCTTTGCCCTTGCTCTATCTCCAAACGGTCGAGGCACAGCGGCCGGAAGTGACGCTTTTGGTGATGCCAATGTTGGCCGGCGAATGGTACGTGCGCCAACTGCGCCGGCGTTATCCGGATCTTGTGGTTCCGTTCACCCATTACGATGGCAAGTCGGGAACAGTAAAAGCGTTGGCCGACGCAAATCAGAGCCGTCCCATCGCATTCGTGGGGCCATTGCCTGACGAAAGCACGGAAGGAAGCTTTTGGTTTTACCGCTACGGCCTGATCGATCTGCTCCAACCGATGAGCGCAAATATGACCCTGCCGCAGATGATCCGCGACAACGAAGAACTGCTGAGCCGCTACCGACTTCCATTGTCAAGTGAAATCAAGCCCAACAGCTTCGAACAAAATATTATAATTCACTACGCCGCTTCGGCGCTGGCGGTGGGCCTGCAATGTGAAAACGCGCGACAACTGAATGACGCGCGCAAATGGTTTGAGCGCGCCTTAGCTATTTATCCGGAATTTCCTCAAGCCCGGCAGGCGCTAACGAGGATTGGCACGGCGACGAAATAACCCTTAGCGCTGCGCCGTGAAGCGAACCGATAGCGCCTATCGTGCGCGTAGTTTACTGCAATGCAGAGCGTAATTGACAGTCCCGGCGCGCTAGCGATATATCTCGTTTCAAAGAAGGCGGTTTAAATTATTCGTGAAAAACGGGGCATGCCTATGAATTCGTTCATCCTCGCCCTCGTCACTGCTCTCGCATTCGCAACCTATGCCGGATCGTCGAGTTCCCAGGGCGCTGAGTCCGCATCACCTAAAACCGGAGGAGCCAAACCAATGATCACACTGCAAATGCCACCGATTCCTGACGCCGTCGCTGTAACACTAAAGCCAGCAAGCACGGCGGTGCTCATATTCGACGTTATCGAGCCGATCTGCGCGAAGCAGCCCAAATGCCGTGAAATCATGATACCCGCAATCAGCGGACTATTGGCACGCGCGCGAAAAGCCGGCGTTACAGTCGGATACGGGACGCGAGCGTCAAACATGTCGGAATGGATGCCGGAAGTCGCACCCCAGAAGGGCGACGTAACCTTTGTTTCTTACGGGCAGGATCGGTTTTTCAAGACCGACTTAGATCAAACTCTTAAAGCAAAAGGCGTTACAACGCTCATTCTCGCCGGGTGGAAGATCAGCGGGTCTGTACTTTACACGTCGGTCGGAGCAACGTTGCACGGCTACACGGTCGTGATCCCGGTGGATGCGAGCCTCGGTCCGACAGACTATGAGGAAGTTATCGGTCGTTACCAGGTATTGAATCAAAATGCTGCCAATCCGACGAATCAGCCGCTCAAAGAGAAAACATCGACGTTGAGTCGCACGGATCTGATCACGTTCCAATAACCCTCATACTCAGCAGTACGCGGGCATCGAGATGATGACAGTCAGATCCACAGCTGGTTAGTGTCGCGCTTAAAATCCCGACCTATTCAGTGAGCGAACCGCATCCAAGGCCCGCCGCGTTCCAAAATCGCACCCTGGAATTTAGGGTCCTTGCGGCCATTGCACTACTTTGTTTTATCGACGCGATGGTGCGGCTGGCAATTTTCGATTCGTTAAGTTTCGACGAAGCCACACAGTTCTTCCTGGCTCAGAACCTCGCTTTTGGCTACCCCGATGATCCGCCTCTCTACACCTGGTTGTTATTTTTAATGTTCAGGGTCTTCGGCAGAAATCCAGTCGCGCTGATCACATTAAAAAGCACACTCCTCGTGATCTTCTATGTCTTTTTTTTTGGCAGTGCTCGGTTGATCTTGGGCGGCGCGAAACTCGCGGCGCTCGCTACGCTGTCGCTGGTATGCGTCATACCCGTCGCATGGGAATCGTATGACAATCTGACTCATTCGGTTCTCGCATTATGCCTCAGTGGCGCGACGCTCTACGTGATTTGCCGAATCCTCAAAGAGCCCACGACATGGCGCTACGTTCTGCTTGGAGCGTTGTTAGGATTCGGCGCTCTGTCGAAGTATAACTATGTCGTATTTGCGGGCGCGGCGCTCGTCGCGCTTCTGGTCAATCGTCATACGCGGGCCGCCGTACTGGAATCACGAACGTTTTTAACTGCGCTGATCGCGGTAACCATCGCCGCCCCGCATGCGTACTGGATGCTGAACGATGGTTTTGGATTTCTCGCGCCGGTTGTAAAGTTCAGCGCTAAAGCGGAGCACTATTCTGCGCGCGGTGTGTGGAGTCTCGGCTGGGCCATGCTGATGTTCGTAACCCCCCTGTGGATCCTTTATGCCGTGCTGTTTCCCGGCGGTTACCTGCCGAAACAACGGTTACGACTCGCTGGCCCTGCGACATTCGATTGCGGAATTTACCTGGCGGCTTTAACGATAATATTAGTCACTCTGGTCGTCGTGTTCGGGGTTACCACCATCAAGGTAAGATGGTTGCAACCCTTGCTTTTCCTATTTCCCATCTACTTTTTCGCCTATCTTCGCGAAAGCGAAATCCGAGATAAACAGTGGAGATATTTTCGCGCGGTCATAGGAGTTGCAGCCGTGCTCCTCGTTACGACGCACGCATTGGACAATTTCATCCCGCTTGTCACGCGCCGTTACGTTCATGCAGACTATCCGTTTGCCGATCTCGCGGAGGAGCTTCGACGAAGGGGACTGGGTCCCGGAATCATTGTGACCGATAGTCCGCAGATGGCTGGTAACCTGAGTTATCGGTTCCCCGAGAACCTAATTATTGTTCCGAGAGTCAATGAGAAGCGTTGGGTCGACTCTCCGGACTGCAGTCATCCGCTTTTTCTCGTTTGGAACGCCGATTCTCAACGCGTTCCGGCGACGCTGCAAGATTTCTTAAATCGGCGGTTTCCCCAAGAGGCGAAATCTCTACCTGTCGTTTTCAAAAAAATCCCTGACCGGCGCTTTTCGGGCCGACACGTTAGCGCAGGAATTTTCACTATTCCGAATGCTTGTCTATAGAGAATTGTCCTGACGCTCATGCCGGGGCAGTAGAATGACGCTCGGAGGAGACTTTGGTTTCCTGCGCAAACCGAATCAGATCAGAGCGCGTAACCGTCACATTGTAGCGGTAGCCGAAGCTCGTAAATAAAGTGAATGCTTGGAGCTTCTCCTTTTCGTCGCGCTGCGCGGTGCAGTCGAGAGGCGCGTACACATAATAATCGCGGATGCTAAAACCCATGACTGCGCATTGAACGCAGCCCCTGGTCGCAATTCCAGTCACGATGATCCGGCTATCGCCGGGACGAACTTCCATTCGCTCCAGCGCGGATTCCATGTCAGTGCGATAAAAACAATCGTGAGTATACTTCACCACGACAGGCTCGTCTGACTTCGGCTTCAAGGCGTCGATAAACTCCGCGCCCCACGTACCCTCGACTTTGCGCACGACATTTTTGAAAAGAGTGAACTCGAGCGCGTCCGGTTTGCGTACCGATTGCGTGTGGATCACCTTTCCACCCGCCTGGCGCACCCGTTCGCGCAAGGCTGATATTTTTGGAATTATGCTCTCAACAGCCTCGCCCATGTAACGCTTGCCTGCAGGATTCGCATCTTCATTCTCCATATCCACGATAACCAGTACCGTTTTCGCTGAATCCAACGTTACAGGCGCCGGCTCGGGATAATTTAGTTCAATTTGCATGTGAATCTCCTTTTCAACCCGGTCGTCTATTATTTATTCGCGAGTTTCTTTATAAAACCTTCGGCGACAATTCTCTGCAGCGGGCCATCGTCCTTGTATGCATCCGGCTGCAGCAATTCCCTGGGCAGCGGCCGGCGCGACGCTGAATCCCGAATCACCGTTTCGAGCCCGCTGTCGGGAACTGTAGGAACCGATTTGAATAGACTCGCGTAAGCGCGCACGACTTTCTCGGTCACCACGGGATCGGACTCACGGTAGCGCCTCGCATAGACGCGCTTTGCCAATTCGATATCCGTTTTGATCATATGGATCGCTTCGATGTAGCCGCGCAAAAACTGCGTGATCGTATTCGGATTTTTTCGCACGAAGGCGCGACTGCTGCCGACGCAGGAGGGCGGGTACTTGAACTCGGTTTTGGTCAAATCCACCAACACCGGCCAACCGCGATCCAGGAATGCAAGCGCGTTGCGATAACTGAGCGCCGCTGCGGAGATCCTGCCGGTTTCCAGAGCGACGGCAATTTCAGGACCGGCGCCCAATTGAAGGATCGTCAGTTCTTTGTCCACGTCCATTCCGAGTTGCCTGAACGCTGCCCGCGCATAAAAGTGTGTTGTCGATCCCAGACGGCTGACCGCGGTCGCTTTGCCTTTAAGTTGCGCCGCGTTTTTGATCTCCGGCCGCGTGATCAGATACACGTAATCGAGATCGAGCGGGCATGCGAGCAGCACAACGTCTCCCCCTTCGACCCTGGCCGCAACCACTGACTCGGCGCCGACTCCCGATAGCTGCAACTCGCCGCTGATGATGCCCATCGTGATGAGCGCGCCGCCACGCATGTAAATCACGTCAACATCCAGGCCGTATTTCGAGAAAATCTTGTTGTCTGCGGCGAGCCACACCGGAAGAAAATGAGGCGGACTCGTGACAGCGAATCGAATCTGCTTCGTTTCCTGGCCAAACAGCTTCGGCGCCAGCGCGAGGAAAGCGAGAAACACGAGCGCAAGCAGATGAAAACTTCTCGGAGGCAGCAGACAAATCCTGCGCCGGGAACCGCTGCCCACTTCGCTGCAATTATTCACAAGCACTTGCACAACGGCAGATCTTAAAGCATCTCGCTGATCGAGGGCAAGTGTTGTCTGCTCGGCGCGTGAGATCCAGTCCGTGATTCTGATTGGTGCGCTGAAAACAACTATTTTTTGCTCCGTTCATTTTCGACAGGAGCTTTCGGATCAACTCGGAAGCGTCCGACCGCATAGGGATTCGGCCGAACGGAGCAGTGCGGCTTCGACGCATTGCAGGGAGCGAAGATCATAAACGTGAATGAGTTTGATCGGAAACGCTTGCGTGGAAGGTTTGAAAATGGACGAACCTTTGAACCGCCGCCTCGCGCCTGCGCGGTATCAAATTCGCTGCGAATAGCTTCTCGGCGGCCGCTTGGTCATCCACAATGCGCAGCTCGGCAATGGGAACCAAAGCCTTATTTGAGCCGAAAGACGGGGCCGGCCGTGTAATTAAACCAGCCCGGCCAAGTTATGGACACCGGCACGCCGGACCTGGGACTGTTCGCGCGGCCGCGATGATCTAAAAAGCGTTACTGCGCTCCTATGTTGCCTCCGTCCGTCGCCGTTCCTGACGCCGGGCTGCCGGCTTGCAGGCGAAAATCGCCGATGCCAATGAATTGCGGATCTCGGCCCAAAATATTCGATTGCATTATCAGTGGCACAGAGCCGTTCGAGGTAGTGACTTCCCGGTTGGGAGAGTTAGCTTTAATAAGGTTGTTGCGCAGGGTATTCGCCGCTTGCGAGGTCGAATTGTTCCAAACCGAGTTTTGATATCCCGCGACGATGTTATTCTCGTAGATCGTGCTCCGTGAAGCTTCGGCAAGCAGCACGCCGTAGGGCGTTGCCACAGTCACCTGGCTGTCTTGCACTACTGTATTGTGCCGGATCGTGTGCTGCCCGCCATTTTGATGATAAATCCCGGGGCCGCCATTATTCCGGAAAATGTTGTATTCGACGAGCCATTGGTCGCCGCCGGCAATGTAAATACCCTGGCCCGCGTTATCGTGGATATAATTGCCGCGAATAACATTATTACCGCCATCGGGGCCTAGCCCGGTGCCGGCGCTCTCGTACACTTCGGAGCTTTCGAGCAGGTTGCCGCCCGTATGCATGTACCAAGGATGGAAGAATCTCGCATAGGGAGACTTGCGCGCAGGAATGCCGTCTATCAAATTCGTGTCATAGGGAACCCCACAATGGTGGATCTTCACTTGGATAAATTGCAGATCCGTCATCAAACTGCTATCGGAAACTCCCGGCTGGGTCACACAACTACCGATCGCGTTCTGGATCAGGCTGTTGATGAAGCGAATATGCTGCGCGCCTGAATAGAGTTGAACGTTGTTTTGCACGATTCCGCGCGCGTCGAAGTTGATGCCGTCGAAGATGATGTACTGCGCCGGATTGCCCACATCGTTGAACATGGTGATGATGGCGCCGCCGACGAAACCGTAGGGCGCCTGGTAGTACAAGCCGTCGTTCGCGCTGCCGCTGCCTGTCCAGCAATCATAAGGATAAGTCTTGAAGAACGCCCTCCAGCCGGCGCCCCACCGTGCTTGCGCCCAGTTGACGCATTCCTGATAAGTCGCCAAGTGAATCGATTTGGCGACCAGGTCTTCGGGAGCAGATCCCGCGGGAAGGTAGCGTCTGAAGGTCGGCTGTTCGCCAGGATAAGCTTTGATCGTCACCGGCTGGTTCCATGAAAGGCCGGAGGGAATCGCCGAGTTTGCTCCGTCACGGGTCAAACCATTTACGGTATCGTATTCGCCACCGCGGACGAGCAGTGTATCGCCCGGCTTGAGAACGCTTACAGCCTTCCGCAGCGAAGCGAACGGCGCCCCCAGCGTGCCCGGGTTCCTGTCGTCGCCTACAGTCGAGACGTAGTAGACGTTTGCTGTAGAGGCCGCGTTCACCGTAACCGTAGCGCTTTGCGAAGCGCTGCCTTTCGCCCCGCTGCAGGTCAGCGTGTATGTGCTGTTGGTTGTCGGAAATACCGTTTGTGAATCCGACAAGTTTTTCGTTCCGCTCCAGCTTCCAGTCGCTGTGCAGGTCGAAACGTTCTCCCCAGTCCAGGACAGCAGCGTGGACTGTCCCGCATTGATCACCGCTGGATTCGCCGACAACGTGACTCGCGGGTCAGCGCTGGGCCCAGTCACTGTGACCGCATTGCTGTTGGCTGCCTTGACGTATCCATCATTCAAAAGGTAGCGGAACTCATAATTGCCGCTCGCGCTAGGCGCGGTTACTTCATAGGTCCCCGCGGTTGCAGCATTGGTGTAAATCCATCGGCTCGGATCGAACGCTGTATTGTCGACACCGACTTTGAACAATCCAATCCAATCCTTTGCCAGTCGTCCACCCGGAGCGGACCACGTGAGGGCAATTTTTTGTCCAGCCTGCACCGCTGGTGGATTGGCTTGCAGCGCATAGGTTGTCGGGTTGGTTGACGGGATGGTTGGCGGGATAGTCGGCGGTACAGTTAGCGTCACACTTGCCAGCGTCACTGTTACAGTCTGGCTGATCGCCGTGGGTGTATAACTATCATTAATCAGATAACGAAATTCGTAGCTGCCCGGTGTGTCGGGGGCCGTGATGGTATAAGACCCGCTGGCTGCGCCGCCTGTATAGCGCCAGCGCGGTGGATCGTAGGAGCTGTTGGGAACTCCAGTTTTAAACCAACCGAGCCAATCTTTCGCGCTGCTGTTTGCCGGAGCAGTCCAATCGACTGTAACTTGCGCTCCGGGTGTGGCTGAGGTCGAGCGCGGAACAAGAGTGTAATTGGCAGCGAAACTAGTGCTTATCAGGCCGAATAGAGAAACGGCCAGTGCGATCGCTAATACCCCGCTAAATTTTATTGACGCCCGATACCGCGGCAAATCCTTCGTATGCATTAGGCACAAAACTCCTCTCATCTGGAAGTTTGATAGTCGTCCAGAAACGGACCACGACCGAAAACAAACTGACGATTCAAGTAAATTGGTTGCGCGCTGATGCACGCAATCAACGCGCCAACGGCGAATTTACTTGCACACCTCTGAACAGCAAGAGGAAAATATATTTAGTCGCCTTGAAGTGGAGGAAAATATTTATCTAGCCTGTAGTACGAAGCTGTAGTGGAAACCAAACAAATATACTCTGACGACGAGCGCGTGTCACGCATAATTAACATGATTGCTTCGAATATTTTTCTTGACAGCGTTCGAGCGTTCGACGTATAAGGCGACATTCATCACACCGTTTCTCTCGCAATCACGATTGCGATTGGTTGAAATTTGACGAGTCGGCGCGCTTATCCGGGCACGAGTGTAATGGTGTGTGTATGTTTCGAACTCGCTGCCTGCAGATCGAAAAGAACACGGCCGTCGCGAGCAGTCATGTTTGCGCGTTGGCTGCAGTTTTTTAATTAGCGAAGTGAATTCGCTCTAGATAATTCGCGCCGAAGAAAGCGTGCTTTTGGCGTCGGGTTAAAGCAGGCGTTATACTCGCAGCGCAATGGAGTCACTATAAGCTACTCTGAACTGCCGCGACGCTCCATCCTATTCCGAACCTCAGCGTTCCCGATCCTCGCTCGACGGAGACTCCAAATTCAACAACAAGCTCGATAGTTCCGCGTCGTTCATCCTAAATGCGCGCGACATCGGCGTCAGCGAACCAGGCGCGAGCTTCTCAATGAACCAGGCCGCTGCTGCCGGTCTTGACGCCAAGATAGATCGACTCTGAAGCGCAATACAGATCGTAAAGCGGCGCGTTCCACGCGGTGCGAATTTTCTGTTCGATGCTCTCCGTCAGGAGATCGCCGGTCGCAAGCACGTTGTGCGGGCGGATGCGCCACTGCCCCTGGAGAGTTAGATCGACGAGATTCGCCAAATGACTTGAATAACCCGTCAGCCGCTGCGGTTGAAATGCGTTTAATCGACCGATCACTTCTTCGCTGCTGTGCAACAGCGACAACACCAGCGTCTCGAAGAGGGCTTTCGGCATCAGAGCTTCAGCGGTGTTCATAAAACAAGCGCAGCGCGTCTTGCCTGAGGGATAGTTTTCCGGAGTAGGAAGACGACCGACCATTTTGCCGTTCATGATGTTGACCGCGGTTCGATCCTAGACAAAGATGCCGACATCGCCGCTCGAACCGGATGTACAGTTGATGAGAAATTCCTGATAGCCAACCTGGCCCGGATGGTCGTAGAGCCACTGTTGACGAACCAAGTAGGGAGGATCCTCCCTACGCCGCCTTTTTTCTCTTTTATCAATACGGCGTGCTATGATTTTATTGTCTTGGGATCAACGACAACCAATTTTTAGATGCGTTTTCGCCGCAGGAAAATTAAGATGTGTTCGGGATCGACCTCGGATAATAACGTGCAGGCAAACACACGCGCGAGCGGCGGATTGAGTTCTTGTATTTCAGCCGTGCTGCTGATCGGCTTGATGGCGCTTGCGGCTGGTTGTGTCCGTCACTTTCCGACCACTGAAGTTACCGAGATAAAGGCAGCAAGCCCGGCCGAGCTCCAGCGCCTTCTAATGTCGCGTAAGCCCGACCTGGCGCAATTCAGGTTCCGCGGCCCGTTCACGGTGGTCGAACGGAGAGACCTCAGAATTCCCGTGGATTCAGAGTTGGCGGTGGAAGCGGATTTATACCTGTGCGCCGCAGCGAGCAAGGCGCCTCTGATTATTATATTGCACGGTTACGACAACTCGAAAGACAACCATGTCTTTCAAGCGATGCACCTGGCGACCTGGGGCATGAATGGTATGGCGATCGACTTGCCTAAACGCGGCCCATGGATCGGCAACGGCAGAAACGTTGCTCGGCTCATCGACGTCATTCATCGGACGCCGCAGGTTGTTGACAGCCACATAGACCCAGACCGGATTATTCTCGCCGGCCATTCATTTGGCGCGACCGCCGTCTCCGCTGCGCTCGGCGCAGGCGCGCCCGCGCTGGGCGGCGTGCTTCTCGATCCCGCCGGCATCGGCCGCGAATTGTCGCAGTTGCTGCGGCGCATCAGCGTTCCAGTGATGATAATCGGCGCGGACGAGGACATCCACCCAACGCGCAACCGCGGGCAATTTTTCCGCTTCACTCCGGCCAACATCGGCGAGATTTCGATCCGGGACACCGTACATGAGGATGCAGAGTACCCTAATGAACACACGCTGCGCGCATTCCACGAAACTCCCGAAGAAACCGAGGAGGCGCAGATCACGTTCGTAAGCGCGCTGACAGCCTCCGCCTTCAGTCTCGCGGCGACCGGCGGTATCGACTATGCGTGGAACAGTTTTGAGAACGGTTTGAAGACTGGCATGTTTTTCAACGCAAGGAGAAAATGATTGCCATGCGCTCGGTCAAATCGTCGCTGATCAAACGGAATGCCTCGGCAGCGCGCCGCGCCTTGATGATTTTTATCTTCGCGCAGGCGCTTGGGCTGCAGGCGGCCTGGGCACAGGAACTCGCACCGCCGCGCATTGAAGAGGAAATCTCCAAACAGGAAAAAATTTACCGCAGCCGCGGCGCCGAAGTGCCGCGCGGGTACGTCATCGATCGCGGGCTTTCGGGCTATGCGGAGCTCCTTCCCGCCGGTTTCTGCGACGCTCTCGGCAAGCTGCGCGGCGCCGATCAGTGGCTCGATATCGGCGCGGGCAGCGGACAGGCGATACTGGACTACTACGCGCCCAGAGACGATGATGCTTTGGGAAAAAAGTGTGCGGGGTCTGGCGATAAGGGGCGCGCGGTTGCGATTTCTATCGAAGAGCGCCGGACAGAGCAGTGGCAACAGGAAGCCGCAAGACTCGGCGCTGACCGCATACGCTATCTCTTCGGCAAACGTCTGCGCGACTATTCCTCCGAAGAGCTTGGAAAATTTCGGATCATTACCGACGTGTTCGGCGGCTTCTCCTACACCGAGCGCCTGTCGCTGTTCGTTGACAAAGTGCTGAGCTTGCTCGAGGTCGGCGGTACTTTCTACACGCTGGTACCGGGCGTGCACTTAGAGAATGCCAAAGACAAACTCGGCATCCTGTATCTGACCGAGTTGGAGGACGCCACCGGCCGTCCTGAAAGGATGTGCTCCTGGCTGAAGAAAAGCGCTTGCACGCAAGTTAGCTGTGAGTCGAAAAGCGACTGGAAAAGGCCCACCGAGCTGATAAAAATCGAAAAAGTCTGCAGCGATACCTCGGTCGCACCCATGAAGTTATTGGAGTTCGAGGCGGGTTATCCCCCGAGCCGGCGCTTCCAACTGGAATAACGTGATACATCAACTACAGACTTTGCAAACTCGGAGGTTGGTCAGCACGAAAGCCAATTTGCTCTTACTCGCTATTGTTCTTTTAGTCAGCACAAGTAGTTTCGCCGCATCAAGCCCTTTCGATGACGCAAGCGCCGCGTACGCACGCGCTGACTATACTGCGGCAATCAAACTCTTTGGCCAGCTTGCCGCGCAGGGACACCAATGGGCGCAGAGGAGGCTGGGCATGATGTACGCGGAGGGAAAGGGCGTGGCGCAGGATTATGGCGAGGCTGTCAGGTGGTTTCGTCTTGCGGCCGCGCAGGGTAATGTCCCGGCGCAGTACGATTTGGGTATGGCATATGAAAAAGGACAAGGCGTGCCGCAGGATTATCACGAAGCACTGAATTGGTATCGCATCGCGGCGGCGCACGAAGACGAATGGGCACAGACCCGGCTCGGTTCGATATACACAGAAGGAAAAGGCGTGCCGCAAAATTATCGCGAGGCGTTAAAATGGTATCGCCTGGCGGCGGCACAGGGATACGCACCGGCACAGAACAATCTGGGTGTTGCCTATGAGAAGGGCCTGGGCGTGCCTCAGGATTATCAGCAAGCAGTCAAGTGGTACCGACTCGCGGCGGCGCAGGCAAATCAATGCGCGGAAATTAATTTGGGTAATATGTATGCGCACGGCACGGGCGTTCGGGAGGACCTCACGCGCGCGCACATGTGGTTTACGCTGGCGGCGGCAGCACCGGGTGGCGCCGCTGGCGAAACTGCCACAAAAAATCGCGATGGAATTGCGGTAAAAATGACCACCGAGCAGATCGCAACGGCGCGCGAGATGGCGCGGCACTGCCAGGAGTCTAAGCTCAAGAATTGCGATTGAAGCAGGTGCGCGACAATATCGACTTTCTCGCCGGCAAAGATTGCACTGCACAGTTTTCGGCGCGCACTCATCTTCTCGCCGATTTCCGTCACCAACTCGTGCACCGACCCTGATGCCTTTGCACGTCATTGCAGGGTTTTGTTCCGGACGCCGGGAAAACTGCGGTTACCGCGATGCGACGATGAACAGGCGCGGGAAGCGCAGCAAGACTTTGCCGTCGTAGCGGCTCGGATAGGCCCGGGCGATCCGCGTGGTGTAGTCGGCGAGGAACGCCTCTCGCGCTTCATCATCGAGCGCGTCGAGGAAGGGCCGCAATGCCGAGCCCTTGAACCATTCAACGATCGCCTCCGGCCGCGCCATTACGTGGTTGTAGACGATGTGCCAGACATCGAGATGGCGGGCAAGCGGCCGCAGCAGATCGTAGTAGCTACCGGGCGCCGGCAGAGCATCGCGCGTCGCATGCTCGAGCGCCGGCGACAGAGATCACCTGAAAGAATGTTCAGCTGAAGCCGAGAACCGGTCTGGAATCGCCCTAGTCCGGGTTGATAGTCTTTTAATGTGCCCATGAAGAAGCACAGTCTTGAGCTGCGAGAAGGAGGACTTTATGTTTTTTCTTTTCGTTGTCTATGCTCTCATCCTGGTCTCACCTAGGCTGGCGGCTGCCGAGAGCCCGACATGGACGGTACGCCCCGGCGACACTCTCGAGATCATTTCAGCGACGCTGGAAATCCCCCGAGAAGAAATAAAAAAACAAAATCCCGGCATCTCGGAAACAAACCTGCAAATCGGCCAGAAATTGAAACTGCCGTTTGTCTCTTATACCGAAAGTAAGAGACTGGAGCAGGCGGCGAGCGACAAAGAAGCTCTCATCGGTGCGCTTCAAAGTAAAAACGGCGCGTTGGAGAAAAAGGTCATAAGCACGGACGCGCAACTCTTCTGGCACCCGGTTTGGTTTTGGGGATTCTGGATTTGTTTCAGTGTCATTGCATTGATATTCGCCTTCGCCTATTGGATTTTCCACCAGACGCATCCGCGGGTTTTTGATGAACCGCACGAGCGCTCCATCACGGATCTAAAGGAAAGCCAGACACGAGTACGTTCATCGTTTTCATACGACGAAGGAGGCGTGGGTAATCGCCGCAGCCAATGGCGGCCTCCACTCAAACGTTTGCCGCACGCGCGTTAGTGGCCCGTCGTTGTTTCGGAGCCTAGTGCGCTTCTTTACCCGGTCGGCCGCGGGTGATAGCGTCACTGACAGAGTAACTCGGTCTTTGCTAATAGGAGTTTTCTACCCAGAAAAAATTTTCGCAGATCGTCTAGAATGGCCGATATCCCCGGCGGGTATCGGGAGGCAGACGTGGAACGCGCCGATCACTATAAATTTTATGTTTTGGTTTTAACGGCCGTTTTCTTGTTTGCGCCAGGAGTATGCTTCGCGCGCGGCATGGGCGGCGCAGCAGGCGGCAGAGGCGCAGGCGCTTCGTTCAGCTCCATCGGATCGAGAGCAGTGTTTGCTGGTCCCCGCGCTGTTGCTCTGAATCCCGGCGCGCGCGCTTTCATTACTGCTAGAACTCCTGCAAGAAACATTCAGCCCGTGTTTGCGGCAGCCAGAACGGGCGGACGGATCTTTCCCGCTGCAGCCAACGGCCGGCGCGTTGATTTTCGCCATCGCCGGTTTTTTAATAGCGTTCCACTCATCGCTCTCCCCTATCAGCCGTATTTCGGCTATCCGTACTGCAATACGATTTACTTTAGAGCCTACGATTGTCCGGCGATTTATAGTCCGCCCGTCGCTCCCGTTTATGTGCCTATTCCTGTGCCTGCTTACTCCGATGAAAATCCCTATGATCTTGACAACAACACTGTAAGCTTGCCGGTGGACAACGGTTACTACCTACCACCAAGCGACGCGCGCGAACCGGCCACAGTTAGCACAGCGTCGTTCAACGATCAGGGCGATCGCGCGTTTCATGCGCGCGATTACGTGACAGCGCTTCGTGATTGGCAACACGCCGGCGTTGACGATCCAGGCAACGGCGGCCTGGCAATGAAACTGGCGTTGGCAATGTTTGCGGCGGGCAAATACCCGCAAGCAGCCGGCACAACTCAGCATGCTCTCAGCCTTTTACCTCAAGAGAGGTGGGGAGAGGCGTTCAGGGATTACAAAACACTTTATGCCAGCCCGAACGATTATTCGGACCAACTAAAAAGTCTCGCCAAGGCTAGTGCCGCCAAACCGAACGATCCTGCACTGCGCTTCCTGCTCGGTTTTCACTATGGTTACTCCGGCCGCGTTGCTGATGCCGCGCGCGAACTCGACAAGCTCGTTCAATTGGAACCAAAAGATCAGCTTGGCCGCAAGCTGCGCGACATTCTCGCGGATAAAAAGCACAAGGACCCGAACCCTCCGACAACAATGGCCTCAGGCGGTATCTACACGCGCAGGGATTCCAATGGAACGGTCTATTTCTCGAACGTTCCCGCAGATCTGAAAACGCAACCTACAACCTGGCAACACGTACCGTATTGATACCTGCGGTTCCTGCATGCGGGCAACGAACAATCGCGACTTGACCGATCCGCGACGATCGTACTCTCGCAACTTTTTTATTTCGCATCACGGGCTATCGTTGCGCTTATGACTACTGGTCTGAATCGAAACGAAGCGTGCGATCATGGTCGCGACGTACATAATTCCGACCACCGACTCGGTTACGCTCAACGCGCGACCGCCGGGCGATGCGGGGGTGACATCGCCGTAACCCACCGTGCCCAAAGTTACAAAGCTATAGTAAAGCAGGTCGCCGAAGCTGCGCCGCAGAAGAGTATTATTGGAGATCGTGAGCGGCGCTGGAAACCGCCCGGGGTCGAAAAACAGCGCGCCCGGATTCAATGCCAGCAACAGTTGAAAAAGTTCGGCAAAGATCACGCCGATGAATAGGTAGACATAAATCGCTCCGTAGATTTCATTGGCGCGAATACCTTTCGCGCTCATGATACTGCGAAAGACGACGAAAACGATTGCGACTGTGAAGAGCAACCAAATCACCACGTTCAAAACGTAAAGAAACTCGACCACCCCGGGAAACCGGTCTTCGGGCCGACCGACGAGCCACACGAACGGCAACAACGCCGTCAATGCGAGCGCGCCCACAAGAATCAATTGACGCTTGCTCTCGATTACGAACCACGCGGTGACAATGAATGTGCTCGCCGCCACCAGCACGCCGACAATCGCGAACCAGATCTGCTCTCCCGCAGACGTCGCGAGCACGATGGCGGCAACCAAACCGATCGTCAGGTACAAATAATTGGGTTCTCTACGTAAGGGCACGCCTGCTCATAGCACAAGATGTTGCCGCAAACGACAGCAGTCGGACTCTCTCTCTTTCCGTTTTGAGATCGCGAACAGACGTCGCCGCGGCAGACAGATCTGCGCTACGGCCAACTAGAGGCTGATGCTCGCTTACGCAGAGTCGACAAATCCGAAGCGCCGGCTAGTCGAGAGCAACGCCGCTCGGAGATCATTATAAATTTCACCCGAGGCAAACATATCGATGGCGGCCTTGGCGATCAGCGACGGCGCGCTCATGAACATGGGATTGATCAGCTGGAGCACGTTTCCGGCAAGCTCCCAGATCGCCAGAAAAATCACGGAAGCGATGCCGCCGAGAATACCTTTTTCATGATTCAAGTAGAATTTATATAAAGCCGAAGCCTCCCCGACCCGTACGTCGAGAAGCAGCTCCTCGGCAGAGCTGGTATCATTAGCCATGCGGCGTTCCCTTGCGTTTTTTTGTCGTTATGTCGTCGCTCTTCTTCGACATATTCGAGGCTTGAGTGCCGCGCATGAGCTCCTGCAATAATTTGACGAACTTCGGCCCGGCGGATTGCCATTCCTGGAGGTGGTACAGAGCGAGTTTCTCCAGAAACTCCTCGCCGTCGTGGGTTAATTTGACGAGCACTTGCCGACGATCATCAGTCGCGCGCAAGCGGCAGAGAAGCCCGCGCTGCACCAGACGATCAATCAGTTCAACCGCGCTGTGGTGCTGCAACTGCATCCGTTCAGCGAGCACACCGATGGTGGGCTTTAGATCATCGGGCAAACCTTTAACAGCGAGCAAAAGCTGGTGCTGCTGCGGTTCGATGCCAGCCGCGCGCGCGGCATTCTCGCTGAAACGCAAAAAACAGCGGATCTGATAGCGCAGTTCCGCCATCGCTTTAAAGTCGGGAGGAATGTCTGATTCTTCCATAGAACTATATCGATCCACGATACTATCGCAGCACGATGTATAGGAGCCCAAGGGCTTGAAGTCAAGGTCATGCAAAGAATTATTACGATGGAAATTTCTTAGCGGGGAACGGACTCGCGAAATTTGTAATTACGTGCAGTCGACAGGTGCAAATCAACGCCAGCCGGCGGTTAGGTAGGATGCGTAGCTTGTCATCCGCAATTACTACTGATGTACCCCCGGCGCTACTCCAGCAATTGGAATTTTCTTCCGGGAGGATTCCCTGCTTCATACTTCAGCAGCTTCATGCGCGGCACAGAGACATCGCTGCAAGTCTTGCGGATGCTAATCAGCTCCGTCGGTGTGTCCCAGTCGCTCTTCGAGTCACAAACGACATTGGCGCAGGTGGTCTCCTTCAGCCATGAGCAGACTTTTGCACCGTTGCCGGCTTCATCCACCAGCTCAGTCAAGTACCATGTGTTGGGTTTGTCCTTGCCGTCGTCCAAGCGCACGCTTTGTATGAGCGTGTAGAACGTCCCGCCGACATCGAGTAAATTCAGCGTCCTTTGCACGAATCCCGATAAATCGTCGGTGTAGGAGAAGCCGCCGTACACATCGGTGATAATCTGGAATTTTCCGAGCTCCTCCGGCGCATATTGACGCAGGGGCTTGCCCGAGAGATAGCGAATACGGTCGCCGCCTAGACTTGCCTCGCGCTGTCCCCATGCATCCGTGCGGCGGTCCTCAATGGACAGCGCAACCGCTCGCACCTTCCCGGCGGCACCCGAGCACGACTTACTTGACGCGGAGTTATCTTGGGGCGCGTAGTAGTCGAGTATCGCCTGACCGCTACCCGCCCCGATGTCCAGCCATCGATCCGAGCTGCCCAAACTGCCCAGGGAGTTGCAGAAGTTAGATGAAAGAAGTCCGGTATAATCCGAAAGCCCTCGGTAAGTGACGTAGCCGGTGGGAACATCGTCGCCGCGGCTGCGGTAGATTTTTTCCTGCTTTGCCATTTCGGCATCGATCTGCGGCGGAGCCGACGGCTGGGACCAGACCGCTTGTTGTCCAAGCGTTTGTATGACGACGACGATTACAGCCGCGGCGATCGTTAGCGCGGTTTTCGAACACGGTTTAACTGCGACCATGAGGACTACTTTCTCCCGGCATTAAAAATGCCTTGTTTTTGGCGCAACGTGCAAGACGAATCCAGTGCTGTATTGAGACCTGCGCACGGGTCCAAGTCCGCTTTTTCACTTCGGCCCGTATAGCCGGCGCTGCAGCGACGCTCGCATGCACGTTATCAGCGCGCATCATTCGGGTCGAACAAGCATTAAATTAATTCCACAACTTCTTGCTTGCGAGCGCCGCGCCGTCGCGCAAGGCGCGCAGCTTGGCCCAGGCGATCTGGGGATGGACGCGGCCACCGAGACCGCAGTCGGTGCCGGCGATGACATTCTCCCGGCCGACGAGTTCAGCAAACGTGATGATGCGATCGGCGACCAGTTCGGGATGCTCGACCAAATCGGTGCAATGGCTGACGACTCCGGGAATCAATATCTTTCCGGCGGGAAGTTTAACGTCGCGCCAGATTTTGTATTCATGCTCGTGGCGGACATTGCCGGCTTCGATCAAGTACGCCTGCGCATTGACGCGCAGCATCACATCAACTATGTCGCGCAGTGGAAAATCGGTCGTGTGCGGACCGTGCCAGCTGCCCCAGCAGATGTGATAGCGCACGCGATCCACCGGGATGCCGCGCAGCGCGTGATTCAAAATTTCCACGCGCTGTGAGGCGTACCGTCGGTAGTCCTGGACGCTCGGCCGTGGATCTAGCATGTCCCAGGCGCCCGGCAGACCCGGATCATCGAGCTGAAGAATAAATCCCGCTTCGACAATGGCTCGATACTCTTCGCCCATCGCGTCCGCGATCGCTTCCAGGAATTTGTCGGTGGTCGGGTAGTACGTGTTTTGATCGCGGCAGAACATCTCCAGACTGCCGGGCGCGATCGCGCTAACAAAGGCTTCTTCGGTACCGTCGGCGTTAACGGCGAGCTTCAAATTGACAAGCTGCTCACGGAGAAATTTTTGCGCGGTATACTGGACCTCTCCCGTGCACGTCGGGCGCAGCGCCGGCGTGCTCGGCGCGGCAAGACCGGTGTCGGCGTAAAATTCGGCGAACTCGCGCTGCTCCCAGCGCACACCGACGATGCGCATCGCTGCGCCCGGTTGAGCCGTGTCCGGCGCGATGGTCTCGGACGATGTCGCCGTGAAGCCTGAGACGCGATCGAAGATGTAATTGCCCCAGGCGCCTCGGTCGGTGCTGGCGCGCATCGGCTTGCCGAATTCGCCGTCGTTGGGAATGTCAACGCCGGCCTCTTTCTGCGCGCGCACGACCTCACCGATGGCCGAGCGCAGCCGCGTCTGCAGCGCAGTTTCGTCCTCCGGCGTCGGACTTTTGTTCGCCCACAGCGCACGCAAGTCTGCCGGCCGGGGCAGGCTGCCGACATGCGTGGTGATTATGCGTTCGCTGCTTTTTTTCAATTCTGCGATGGGCTAAGCATCGTGGATGTTCGCTTTGACGCGCTCGATCAGTTCGGGCGTCACCTGGCGAATATTGTGTTGCTTGGCGTGCTCCGCCGCTTTCTGAAGCACTTCCTCGACGGTTTCGCCGCGAATGACATGCTGACAGCCGCTCGATGGATCTACTTTCGCGCATTCCAAAACTTTTGCCATGGTCATGCCTCCTTGATGGAATCGATACAGTTTCACTGTCGCACAATAAGCTATACGCCAACGATTCACGCCAAGGCAACAGATGAGACTTCGAGGCGCGCCGAGTTCACCCGCAAAGATCATGATCGCAAGATTTTTTTGTAGATTTTTAATTTCTTCGTGATAAGAGTCTTCCAGAAAAACGCATCGAGTCCGTTCAACGAACACGATCAGCCCGATTGATGCAGGGACTTCGGGACGTCCTCTTCATTGGCCTGCGCCGCGGCACCTGATTCAGAATCCGACATAAGCGACCTCCAGGAGCTAAGTTTTCACGACGGCTCCTGTGGATTTGCGTTTGGCCGGTCACCCATTCTCACAGTGGCACACTGTCGCAAATCTCACTTGCATCAGCGGTTTGCAAAATCCACGATCTCGCTATGGCGTCGCAAACACAATGGAAGGAATTATGGAAGCTGCTAACTCGTGCCCGTGCACGGTTGTCGATGAAAACATTCAGTTCTGCGCGCTTCACGCCCACGCCGAAGCATTACTGGAAGCGTGCCGCTATGTTCGCAAGTTCATGGCGACGCTCACGCCGGCGCGGAGCGGCGATGAGGACTTTATCCGTGAGTTGATCCTGCCATACCTGGATAACGCGATTGGCGCGGCAAGCGCGAGTTCTCGCGAGTAAGCTTGGGAGCTGGCCCTTTCTTTTCAGATAGTTGGCCGCTCAAGCCCGCGCGCGAGAGCGCATCGGGAACCACAAGCTCAAAGCTTGACTGATCTCCGGCGAAACGGTAGAAGCGATAGGCGTGGATTGGTTCGCCCCTTTTCCCTTCGCAGGCGGCGGAGCCGTGTCCGGTCACCCGCCCGTAACATCCTTTTAAATCTCGCTTTTCAGTTTGGACATTCAAACCGCCGCTGGATGCGAAAACGCCTTGAGTATTATAGTCTGACCGAGGTGTTTTGGCGGCACGGTAATTCGTGGAGCGCATGCCTCTGACCTAGAATGGATTCTTCGAACCAGCACTTTGTCATCATCGGCGCCGGGCCCGCAGGACTGACGGCGGCCTACGAGCTTACCAAGCGCGGTATCACGGCCACGGTTCTGGAGAAAAATGACAAGGTCGGAGGGTTAGCCCGCACGGAGAACCATCGCGGTTATTACTTCGATCTCGGCGGCCATCGCTTCTTCACCAAAGTCGCGGAGGTAAAAGCCTTCTGGCACGAACTGCTGCGCGATGACTTTTTACGCCGGCCGAGACTCTCGCGTATTTTTTACCAGTCAAAATTCTTCGACTATCCGCTCAAACCCAGCAATGCTTTGCGCGGACTGGGTTTCACTCGCAGCGCTGCAGTCGCCCTGAGTTACGTCTGGTGGCAACTATTCCCCTACGGAAAAGAAGAGACCTTCGAGCAATGGGTGACCAATCGCTTCGGCAGAGAACTGTTCAAAACATTTTTTAAGACGTACACCGAAAAAGTCTGGGGCATCTCGTGTTCGGAGTTGAAGGCCGAGTGGGCCGCGCAACGGATCAAGGATTTATCGTTGAAGACCGCGCTGCTGAACACCATCATGAAGCCGCGCAAGACGATCAAGACTCTGATCGAAGAATTCGAATATCCGCGCCTTGGACCGGGCATGATGTGGAGCGTAGCAGCCCAACGCGTGCGCGAGCGCGGCGGCACTGTCAGTCTCGATAGCGACGTCATCGAAATCACAAGAACCGGCGGCCGTATCGACAACGTGATCGTCGCCAACCGTGGCGCGGCGCAGACCATCGGAGGAACTCATTTTATCTCGAGCATGCCGATCACCGAGCTCATCAAAAAGCTCAACCCTCCGGCTCCGTCCGACGTGGTCGAGGCCGCCGGTCGGCTGCATTACCGCGACTTTCTTACCGTTTGCCTGATCGTCGACAAGCCCGACCTATTCCCGGACAATTGGATTTACGTTCATGATCCGAACGTCAAGCTCGGACGGATTCAGAACTTCAAGAACTGGAGCCCGGACATGGTCGCCGATCGGACCAAGAGCAGTCTCGGGCTCGAGTATTTTTGCACTGAAGGCGATGCGATCTGGAACATGGCGGATGGCGATCTAATCGAGCTCGGCAAGCAAGAAATCGAACGGATCGGATTGGCCCGGCGCGATGACGTGATCGACGGCTGCGTAGTCCGCGTTCCTAAAGCATACCCGGTTTACGAATCCGACTATCAGGACTACCTCGAAACAATCAAGCGATTCACAGCGACATTGGAGAATCTGCAGACCATCGGCCGCAACGGACTGCACCGTTACAACAATCAAGACCATTCGATGGTGACGGGCATGCTTGCAGTGCGCAACCTGCTCGACGGCGAAAAGAACGATCTGTGGCGCGTCAATGCCGAAGACGAATATCTCGAAGAGATCAAAGCGACGACCGGCAAGGAACCCGATGAGATATCCGAGTTGATCGAAGGCGCGCTTGTACGGGTGTTCTCCAAGCTGAATCGGAGAATTTTTGGAGTATCGCTGGGGATTGTCGCCGGAGTGGCATTGGCTGCTCTGACTTGGTTTATGTTTCTCAAGGGCGCCGCGAGCCCCAATCTGGAGTTGCTGAGCGAGTATCTGCCCGGTTACACGGTCACTCCGTTAGGCAGCATTGTCGGACTCGGCTACGGGTTCACCTACGGATTTTTCGTCGGCTGGCTGTATGCCCTCCTGAGAAACAGCGGCATGATCCTCACGCTCGTTCTTGCGCACAAGCGCCTTGAGCGCAAGCTGATGCGCGATATCTTCCGATATTTCTAACTAGCACCGCGCGCTATGCGGCGTTCGCCGTCGTCTGATCGCAAAACCCTCCCGTGAGCGGTAAGCTTCTCATCGCCTGTTACGAAACGCCCGGCTGGGGCGGCGCCGCGACCGTTGCGTGCCTTCTCTATGAACGCATGCGCCGCGATGGCATCGCGCACGGCTATATCAATCTGATCGCGCGGACAGACGAAACGTTTCTGCGTCGCACCTTTGGCGCCAACTATGAAAACCCGAAAAATCTGGATGCTGTCCATAGCTGCTTTCTCGATGAACCGGTTTGGCGCGCGCATGACAACCTGGCCGCCATCATTCGGCAGGAACGGCCGGATCGACTGATCGGTTTCGGCTTTATCGCCGCGCGCCTGCTGCAACTGGCGACGCCCGAAATACCCGTCGTGATGTTTACTGTCGGCGCGCGCCAATTATCGCACCTGATCGAGTCCGGGGCGGTCAAAGACTTCATCAGTTTTTGCCAGTCGGTCGATGCCGGGATAGTTTACCCAATGCCGGCCCATGATCCCGAACGCCAGGCTGCCGAAAACGCCGAGTTTCTTTTTCTTCATTCGCCGCTCGTGCGCTCCGCGTTTGCGCATCTGCTTCCGACCGTCGCGGAGAAAACTTACACCAATGACATTTCGGTCGCCGATTTCATCTTCGACGAAGCGGAACCGTTTGCTTATTTAAGCCGCAGCTGGCAAGACCGCGATATCGATCTCCTGTTTGTCGCAAGCAATTGGTCGCGCCCGGAAAAAAATTATCGCCTGGTACGAAAAATCGCCCAACGAACGCGCGACCTGCGCGTTCACATCGTCGGCAAAGTCGACCGGCCTTGCGCCGGCGCCCAGCATCACGGGGTGATCGCCAACCGCACAGAGATGTACGATTTACTCGGCCGGACAAAAGCGCTCGTCTGCCCCTCTCTAGGCGATGCCGCGCCGGGAATTCTGTTCGAAGCCGCCGCGCTCGGCTGCAATGTCATAGCCAGCCGCAATTGCGGCAACTGGGAGCTGTGCGACGCGCGCCTGCTCGCCGAACCATTCTCGCTCGCTTCGTGCCTGGAAAAAATCGCCGTGGCGCAAACCGCGCCCTACGCGCCGCACGGTGAAAAATTTCGTGGCGGCTACCGCGATCTAATTGCAACGCTTCAGGCGCTGTGAGTGTCCCCGCGGAGCGCAATGAAAATCGCTGAATCTTACAGCTCGACGGCTTTGCGCAGCGGGCCAAATCGAGCCGAAGCGCACGCGTGGCCGGCCGCTCGGCTCGATCGCTTTAAACAGCGGTTGCTGCACACAAGCGGCGGTGCT
>JADMIO011660982.1_pt1 | contig 29198 bp, 20 predicted proteins | sample 8958161 | NCBI WGS metagenome assembly JADMIO01 (sample SAMN16585339, study PRJNA669376) | soil metagenome | isolation source: Crop rotation soil | place: USA: Cullars Rotation, Alabama | collected 2011 | reverse complement strand
ATTATTACAATGAACGCAATTTCGGGTACGACCGGGGTACCAAGGAATATGAGCTCACCAACCATTTAGGCAACGTACTGGCCACTCTCTCAGATCGCAAATTTCCCGTAACTTCCGGCTCAAGTTCTTTGATAGATCACTACGAGCCGCACATTGTGACAGCCCAGGATTATTATCCGTTTGGGATGCTGAGCCGCGTGGATCTTCCCGGTAGCGGCAAGTCGTATAAGTTTGGGTTTAATGGCAAGCTGAATGATAACGAGGTGAAGGGAGGATTGGGGAATCAGCAGGATTATGGGATGAGGATTTATGATCCGAGGGTGGGGAGGTTTTTGAGTGTGGATCCGTTGGCATCAGATTTTCCATGGTTTACACCTTATCAGTTTGCTGGCAATAAACCCATTATGGCGATTGATTTAGACGGTCTTGAACCAGAAGAAGCTATTACTGTTTCAGAAGAAAAGAAAGGACCTGTTTTGCGAGTTTCATGGAAAGCAGGGAATGGGAAAGTTGTTCAAATGGTCAGAACAGATGGTATGGGGTCGAAGGTTTTTGGAGTGATTGTAAAATTGGGGGGAGGTTATCTTAATCTTTTACGTCAATTTCTGTCGTCACCATCAACTTCTTCTCAAGATGTGGCAAAAGGATCTTATCCAAGAGTAGCAGGCACAGCCAATGAAGATAAGTTTTGGGAACATTGGATAGGACCGGGAAGAAATTTTCCTTTACCTCCGATTAACAGTGTGGCAAGAGCTCAATGGTTAGCAGATTATTGGCCACAAGGATTGCCAGTAAATTTGCCTAGTTCGGTAAATATACCAAGCGTTGATAGTAAGCCCGTTGATGAAGAAGAGAAAGATGATGGTTATATAACTTTGTATAGAGGAGTTGGAGAAGATATTAGTCCTTCTTATTTATATATACTAGCAAAGGAAGGAACTGCCTGGCCTAAAGGACTTCTTCCAGGCGTACCTGAAGCAAGGATAAATAGGGACGCAGATATGCATACTGCTGGTGATAATACTTCAATTTGGATATCATGGACTAGTGACAAGAGTATGGCGGAATATTTTGCAAGGGGTCCTATGGGTACAAGTGAAGGAGTTGTTTTGTCTAAAAGATTTAAAAGATCTCAACTTGTTGTATCTGGTAACGCAGCATTAATGCAAGAGGGTGAATACTTAGTTCCTGGTGTTGTTACAGGTGCAGATACTAGAATGTTAGATGCAAAAAATAGAAAAAGATAACTTATTTATGGAAAAAAATATTGAAAGTGTTAGTATGCCTATATTGAATATTGTGAAGGAAGTTTTTCCAAACTTTGACAGTAAACAAATCGCCTATACCAAAATTGTAATCCCCAAAGAACAGGCATGGGGTACGTATAAGATTCGTTACAACATTAAAGTTGAAAAGCAATCTCTTAATATTAATTCTTTAAAGCTATATGAGAGTACGTTAGAAAAACTAGAAATTTTTAATGAGGAAAATGTGTCTATTCATTTGTTCAATTATGAGAACAATAAAGCAGTGATAGTTTTTGCGGATATTGCTGAAAATAATATTATTGGGCATATTCTACTTTAATGAGGGCTGAGGGCTGCTACTTCCACAAACATTACAAATTAAGGAGTTCGGATAGGATGTAAGAAAAACAGAAACACATAAACTAAAGCCAGGCTTAAAGCAGCTTGGCTTTTTTATTTCACTCCATTAAAACGCTATTACATGACCGTAAAACTCAATACTATAACAGGGATTATATTGTCTGGCAATTTGAGCAACTCAATTTTGGGCTTCTAGGTGGCATTAGGATTGAAGGACTGGAAAGAATGCGTGTAACCCTGCATGTTGAATACAAGCAACAGGTAGTTCGCTATAATCTTGACCTATACAACAATGAAAGCCTGGATAAACTGATTACGGCGGTGTGCTGAAAGGTTTACACTGGGTACGGCTTATCTGGCAACAGCTTTTTCCACCCTTATTAACCTGTTAGAAGCGTACTGGTTGGAACAGTTGAAGAGACAGGCAGTGGAAAAAGAAATAATAAAGCAGATTACTGAAACAGAAAGGCTGCAGGCTGAAGAAAATGTAAGAGAAGTAATACCTGCAGAAGATGTAATGCAAATAACTAGCCTTCCAAAAAAAGCATTTTATTACTTCGTAAACAGGAAATGAATCACAAACTGATTCTAATAGAAGACCTGGCAGCGCCGGTGAAGTGCTTTATCCATTGCTGGAACTGCAAAGTAAAAAATGGTAAGTGATAGGATGTTTTCATGTGCTGAGTAAAGATACCGAACGTACAAGAGTGCGACGCAACCGGAGCTAAATAGTACTACTAAGTTGAGAACAAAAAGTAAAGCACTCCCCTTTAGGGGCTGGGGGTATCAGCGGCAAAGTGAATATGGTCATGTTCCAGCAGGGCTACCGGGATGCATTTTTCCATCGTTACAGCGCCAGCATTACTCACTATTTTGATTATTTAAAAAAGCAGGATGAAGTAAAAAAGAACCCTGTCGGATTATTACGAGTAAAAGGAACAGTGAAGCGGGTTATTGAAAACCCATTGAGCACAGAAGAACTACAGGCGTTATATGACCATTACAGGCTGTTAAAGAAGGCTTCTCAACACCAGCATAATACTGACATGGCCCATCATAGAAATACGGTAATACTGGGTTTACTGGTCAATCAGGGTGTGCATAGTGGAGAGCTGCAAAAGATGGAGGTGAGTCATATTTCTCTGGGGGCAGGAACTGTATACATACCTTCTACCAATAAAAGCAATAGTAGAACCCTGCAATTACTACCGGCACAAATTCTGCCCATCCATGAATACTTGCAAGAAACCAGGCTACTGCTAAAGCCAAAAGGGGAGGAGTTGTTCCCTGGTAACCTGCACAATGTCATATATGCATTAGTACAGGAGCTACAGGGCATAAACCCGATAATAACCAATGCCCTGAACATTCGAGGCTCAGTGATCATTAACTGGCTGAAACAGTATAATAAACGGCAGGTACAGTATATGGCTGGTCACAAGTATATCAGCAGTACAGAAGCCTATGCCATACAGTATTTGGACACTTTACAGGACGAATTGAGCAAACACCACCCGTTTGGATAGTTATTAAAAATCAGTAAATTTGTTGAATATGGATACTATAATGGGAGCAGTTAAACCTTTAGATAAAGAAATTACCCATTACCTGGGGCATTTAAGTACAGAGCAAAAGAAAGTTGTACTTAGCGTGGTAAAATCCTTTGCACGAGAAGAAGAGGCATGGATAGATGATAAAGCATATATTTCTGAAATGGACAGACGTTTTAAGGAGTTGGAAACAGGTAAGGTAATGGGCTTGAAATTGGATGATTTAGCAACTAGAGCAAGACAGGCTTATAAAAACAGGAAACGGAAAAAGTCATGAATTATACCTATCAGATTCATCCTTTAGTTGAAAAGGATTTTGAAGAGGGGTATATCTGGTATGAAGAAAGGCAGAAGGGATTAGGAGAAAGATTTATAAATGCCGTTGACGCTAAAATAAAACAGATATTACAAAGCCCCGAGGCATATGGTTAGTCGAAGTAAGCAATCATTCAGAGAGGCAGAAGTTGATAAATTTCCTTACCTGGTAGTGTATAAAATAAGTAAACGTAAAAAAGAAATATACATTACCTCAATCCATCATACGAAAAAGCACCCTCGGAAAAAATACCGTAAGTAAAATAATTTAAAAAGTCATTGCAAATAGCGGTGGCTTTTTTTATGTCCCTTCATTTTGAATGGTAGGCAACGACAGTTAGGAAATTATGATGAATAAACCTGACGCCAGTACAGTCTTATTTTTATTGTTTTTTGAGTATCCAACTCCATGATGTAATGCTGTCAAAAATTGACGAATAGGCAAACCATTTAGGCAACGTACTGGCCACTCTCTCAGATCGTAAATTTCCCGTAACTTCCGGTTCCAGTTCTTTGATAGATCACTACGAACCGCATATAGTGACTGCCCAGGATTATTATCCGTTTGGGATGTTAAGCCGCGTGGATCTTCCAGGTAGTGGGAAGAGTTATAAGTTTGGGTTTAATGGGAAGCTGAATGATAATGAGGTGAAGGGCGGATTGGGTAATCAGCAGGATTATGGGATGAGGATTAGTGACCCACGGATTGGTAGGTTCTTGTCGGTTGATCCGATTACAAAGAATTATCCTGAATTGACGCCTTATCAGTTTGCGAGTAATAGACCGGTTGATGGAGTAGACCAGGATGGTCTGGAATGGGAGTTGAGTACAGCTAACAATAGATTAAAGCAGTATACAACTTGGTTGTTAACTCCGAAATTTAATAACGGTACTATTTCTGCTTATGACCCAAGTCGTAAAAGTTGGACTGAAAAATGGCGTGATTCTAAAAACGTAGTGGCTAATATAACCTATGATATATCAAATGGGTTATATACATTGCCACAGCAGTTAACAGCAAGTGTTAGAAACGAAGATTATATTACTAACATTGGTGGAAATGTTCATAGGGCACATGGGATTGGGGATGAAAAGAAAAGGTTGAATAATTTTGTAAATGGTGCAACAGTATTTCTTCCTGGCTCAGCGGCTACAAAGGCTGAAGGAGCGTTAGCAAGGTATACTGAAGGTATTTTAGTTAAGATAGAAAATCAAGTTACAGAACAATTTACAAAAACTGCAACACAAATAAGTGTTGAAGAGAAATTAGGGAAGTATCTACTTAATCGACAACATCCAGTTGGAGGAAGTAAAGCGAAATGGTTTGAGCAAGCGTTAGGATTTAATGAGAAAAACCTTGATCAGTTATCAAAACAAATAGTTTTTGATTCGCAAAAAGCTGTAGAAACTGCAATTACAGAATATGGCACAAAATATAACCAAGTAATACCCATAACGGGTGCAAATGGGAAAACAATTGATGTATTGTTTAGTTGGATAAGGAACAAAGATAATATTGTAAGACTAGTAACCGCTATACCTGCTAAAAAATAAAAAAATGGATACATTTAAAGAATATGAAGTTGTAATTGCTAATAAAAATATGGAAACTGTACCTAAAGGTGCAAGAGGGACTATTCTAATGATTTTCGAAGATGGAAAGTATTATGAAGTTGAATTTGTTGATGAAAATGGTAATACATATAACGTATTAACTGTTTCAGCAGATGATATTCAAAAATGTGGGTAATGTATCAATCTAGTAGTGACAGAAAAATAAGTAAGTTCCTTGCAGTGCCTCCTCCACGATCATTACACAATAAAGCGTTCGGAATCCGATAAGTTATAATAATACACATCCTAAAGCCAGGCTTAACAGCTTGGCTTTTTTTATTTATACCATTTGAAGAAAGTCTGGTTTGACCTTCTTTTTTTATTTCATCCCTTTAAAACGCTATTACATGACATTAACACCCAATACAGATAACCGGGAGTATATCACATGGCAATTCGAACAACTGAATTTCGGATTGCTGGTGGCCTTAAAATAGAAGGAGACACAACCTCCACGATCGTTACACAATAAGCCGTGCGGATATTAAATAATAACAGAACCACATAAACTAAAGCCAGGTATAACAGCTTAGCTTTTTTATTTCTAACCACTGAGAAGGTCTGTTTGGCCTTCTTTTTAATTTCACTCATTAAACACTATTGCATGATAACAGGGCTTAATACTGACAATTGGGAGTTAAGATGTTTTCATGTGCCGGGTAAAGGCGTACAAAGGACATGGCACAGATCGTAGCGTACTGGTAGCATGATGGTACTGGAATGGTAGGATAGTGGCCTACCTATTGTCTGCAGACCCTACAGGTATTCTAGGGGACTGCACTACGTACTGTACGAAGATACTCTCAGACTACTCAGGGACCCCTACTCCTATATGAGCAGTCCCAGAGTAGTCTCCGAGCATTCGCAGACAATGCCAGGTGCATCTGACGCCTATTTCCCGAGCACACTGGCACAAGACACTCTGTCTGCGTGATGTTCGAACTAAAGACACTTTACAAACGGCACAGATTGTAGTGTAATGGGTGCATAATGGTACTGGAATGGTAGGATAGTGGCCTACCTATTGTCTGCAGACCCTACAGGTATGCTCGGGGGACAGTACTGCGCTATGAGCACTGTTAGACCACTGTTAGAGCATTCCCTGACCACTGTTAGAGCACCCTCTGAGCACCCTGCTAGCACTGCGAGGCAGGTAGCACCGGCCATTCAAAATGTTTTTAGCTGTACCGGTCAGCCAATTGCCCGACAAACATGGGTGTCTGCATTGGCCCATACACCGTATTGAAGATACCCCCAGCCCTAAAGGGCGTATTAAAGCCTTTTGTATCCAGCTCTAATGCTACTATTTTGCATTTCTTGCGTCGCACTCTTGTACGTTCGGTAATTCTGCTCAGCCGTCCATATTGTGGGAGGGCCCTGACTTGCCTTATCCCCATTTTATTGGCATCGGCGAATGGCAGCAGACCATTTCACAGCGCAACCTGCGCAACCGTGTAGGTTATACGCGCTTACCGGTACTGGTACCAGGTATCAGGCCAGGCTTAACAGCATGGCTTTTTTTATTTTTGACCATGGAGAAGGGTTGGTTTGATCTTCTTGTTTATTTCACCCCACCTTAAACGCTTTTATATGACAATAGCGCTCGATACTGCCTGAACCGGGTAAAATATCCCGGCAGCATTAACAGCTCGATTTTGGGCTTCCTGGTGGCCTTAAAATAGATGGACTGGAAGGATGTGGGAAACTTTGAATACATCGCCTGTCTGTAAGGAAACGCTTTTTCCACGCTTCTTTTTGACATCACAGAATTTATGTTTATTTATGCATTTCCGTATCACGGAAGCCTTGTTAACCAAATAATTAACTTTATCAACCTTCATTAGCTTTATGCAAATTTCTCTTTTCAGACTCTTTATCGGGAGTCTTGTTGTCATCTTTTTTCCAATAAATGTAAAAGCGCAGCAGGTTTTTCCCGGAAAAGGGCAAATCATGAATATGTTCGCTATTGATGACAACACTGCAGTTGGACATATCATTTATGGCTCTTTAAATGAGGCATTTATAGTTCTGGATCAAAAAGGCCAATTATTGTGGGGTGAACCAGTCAGGGGGTATATAAAAGGCGAAGGCAAATGGAACGGTAATGTTATTTTTTTCTATACTGAAAAATCCAATGGCGGCCCTTTGCATGCAGCAATTGTTGATCTGAAAGAAAAGAAGATCGTCAAAGACAAGATCATTTATGATATTCCAAAGAAATCCGACGGTGACATATATGTTCAAAATGACCCCCGGAATAATTTTAGCAGTCTTTTATTTCGAGGGAATGGGAGTGAACCGCTGATCAATATGATAACACTGTCGGCAGAGCTGGAAATTTACACGAAAATGCTCTTGCCTGCTGATAGCAGAACTTTTATTGGTATTCATACTTCAAAACAGGGCGATATATTTCTTACCAGTATGGTCAATGGTAAATTGATTGCTGAGCAATTCGACAAAGAAGGTGAAGTAAAGCGCAAGCTGCAGGTTGACCTTGATGTAAGAAATAAAAGTTATTTTACTGCTGTAAGCCGGCTCGATACGTTTGCTAATAGTACACTGGTTGCCATACAATATGTGAATACTGATAAAGACAAAGCAATCAATTTGTACCGGTTTGACTTCGACGCCGAAAAGGTGAAAGCAGCGCCGCCTGTACTGCTCGATAAAGCATATGCAGGAACATTAGAAGAAAAGGAGCCGGATGCAAAAAAAGGTTTGAAGCCGATAGATGAAATGGTGCCGGTCGATATTTTGGCCACCCAAGATAAGGTTATACTGGTAAAAGAGATCCGGACTTTATATAGCACCCCCAATTCGGTGGCAGCCCTCAATAAGGCAGCCGTTGTTTCCGTATTTAATAAAGAATTGAAGCTTTTACAGGAAGCCGTTCTTAATAAATATTATCAGGCTTATGCATCCTTTAATTCCCATTTGGTAAGCTTTATTCATAATGGAAAGTTATACGTTCTTTCCCCGGAATCGGAAGGCTTTTTAACCTTTTACGATTATTGTTATATTATTGACTTATCGACTGGTAAAAAAGAGCGGAAGAAGCTTCCCACCGTAGGAGGTTTGATCGACGCCGCCTCCACCGCTTTGTTCAATAGTAGTTGTATTCTTGGATATGTGCATAAAGATCTATCTATATCGAAAGGGAAATCGAATGTAAAGGCAATGACATACGAAGAGATGGATAAGCTGGTAAATGCTGAGAAACAGTAGTAGACAATACTTTTAAAAAACACCTTCTTTTAGTAACAGGGAGCGAAGAAGAAATAAACTGAACGAGTACCCCCGGCTCCTAGTAAGTAATAAATTTAATGATCACCATAATTGTGGTGATCATTTTTTTTGCCCGCTTAAATACTACAGCCAAACTTCCGTTAGGTTAAACTGATCTACCCCGGCTTCGTTCCTGGCTCGTATCTGAACCGTATCTGCACTACCTATTTCCTGGATAAAGGGGTAGTAAATGGGTAGTAAATCGGTAGTCTTTCCCCGGGAAAGGGGTAGTATTTGGGTAGTCAAAGAATTGAGCAGGAACGAACCTGAAACGAAGGAACTATTATTCAAACATACTTATAAGGCGACAAAAGCGTCAAAAAGAGACATAAGTTGGTCTATGTTGGTCTATGTTGGCCTAAGTTGGTAATCCGGAATAGCCACGTTTTTTGCCGGCGTATGTTTGTTGTGGAAATCGGAACCAGTGGATATACCGGTTACACACAGGGGCTGGTTTCCATTAGTAAACAACTTTTCTAAACAATTTAAACCCGTTAATTATGGGACGTATTAACAAAAAAGGTGCAATCGGATCATTATCCGGCACCGTAAACGATGTAGTTCTCAGTGAATGGAACGACATCCCCGTTGTGCGCAGTCGCGCAAAAAAAACCAACAAACCTGCTACTTCCGGTCAACAGGAACAGCAGGCAAAAATGGCAAAAGCAGTAGCATTCGCGGTAGCTGTCAAAAAGGTGTTAGCCGTCGGCTTCCAGGATTATGCTGTTAAACAGTCGGCCTACAATGCAGGTATCAGTGATCTGCTGAATAATGCGATCACTGGCCAATCGCCCAACTTCAGCATTAACTACAAGAAGGTGCTCGTAAGCAGAGGGCGGTTGCACCTGGAAGCCGATGCGGCAGCCAAATCAGAAGCAGGCCAGGTAATTTTCACCTGGTCATATCTGGCCGATGATGAGATTGGCGCCAATGACAAAGCCATTTTGGTTGTGTATTGCGAAGCATTGGGCAAATGCCTGTTCACTTTGAAAGGCGCTGATCGCAACACAGGCACGGCCTCCATTGCTGCAGCTCGTTTTAAAGGGCATGAAGTACACACCTGGCTGGCATTTATTTCCCCCGATGGGGCTAATACATCGCCAAGTACGTATACAGGTGCGGTAACAATCGCTTAATGAAGAACAACTTACCCTATCACTACAGGTTTCCGCCAATTAAAATACGGGCAATATACTTTTCAGGTTGCGCTCACGGTAACCCTGACATACCAGGGAATAAGCCGGAACCTGTTAATTAAAGCATTCCTCACCGCGGGAGGAGTGCTTTAATTTTTATCAGCTACCGGCTTAACAACCTCCAGCCGCTTCCCCAAACTCATATAAAGCAGGATCATAAAAATCAGGTATTCACCAATGGTATGCTCCATTTTTATGTAATCGGTATTGACGATGTTTAACAGCAGTCCGAACAGCAGCCCGGCATACAGCCATTTGGTGGCCGGCTTGTAAACAGTTGCAGCCACCAATACCGGGAATAACCATTGCACGGTATAATATTGATGCCGCCAGATAGGAGAGGAGAAATCGCTTATCATGTATAAGCAAAAAGCCAGGATAACGATATTGGACAACGTGAGCGTCCCGAATTTTTTGTGGGTAAAAAAGTAAAGTGATAATAATGCAACAATCGAAAATCCGGCAATGACATTCATCATGGCCACAGATAGAGGCTTTTTGAAAATGGTCTGGTAAAGAACAAAGAAATTCGCGTGTTCCGAATATTGATAGAAGTCAATGGCCTGGGTTACTTTAGCGATCTCTTTTCTATCCCATCCTTCCCATGCTTCTATAACAGTTAATTGTTTGGGCTTTTGCGTGGTATCCTGCCTGTTTAGTCCCTGATGCACGTTGATAGCTTCCTGCAATGCAGTTGGATATTGTTTCCAAAACGTTCTGTTGTTTTCAAATGAAAAGTATATGGCAGGTAATAGCAGTACCGGGATCAGGAAAGCGACCAGGTATTTGCGGGAATAACGGTTCACTAAAAACAGGAAGGGAATAAAGAACACTACTGAATTGGGCCGGATCAGCAATAGCATAATGGATACGAAACCAGCCATACAGGCTGCAACCCGGCTGTAAGGTTTAGACAGGCAATAATAGATCACCATGCAAAAAAATGGCATCATAATATAAACCTGGCCAAGAATAATGTGCACGCGCCATGCTTCCGTAAGTATGAAAAGGGTAAACGCAATACCAACAAGTATGGCCTGGCTTTTAGTCTTCGCTAACCGCAAGGCAAGTATGCCTGTGAAAATTAAAAATAAATACTCCAGGAAGAACCAGATGCGGGAGATGGTGCGTTGCGGAAGATCGGCAATCGGATATAATAATGTATGAAAGAAGGGAGAAGAAGAAATGTTGGCAACTCCGGTGCCGATATTTGTAATGTCGTAATAGCGTACGGGTTCTCCCTCGTGCCATTTGTAAAAATATGGCGCCTTGCCATCTTTTTGCAGCCGGGCGCCTACTACTCGGTTCCTAAGGTCGGGTGTGCCGCCTTTTTCCAATAGCCAATCGCGGCTGAAAACCAGGCACATAATTACAAGAACGATACAGCCGGTGATCAGTTTTACTTTATGTAGGCTCATACAGCAGTATAGGACGATTAAGGTATCCCAATTTCAGGGAAATTACAGACTATCGGGCAATCTTCTTCCGCCACCGGATTCCTGGCCTTCTTCTTCTATGTATTCCGCATCCTGGTTCACTTTCCAGGGATCGTATTTTGTGTCGCCGGCCATTATATTCTTTGCCACACACATGGCCGTCATAATACTATGGTCCTGGTTGTTATACTTATGCATTCCATTACGCCCCACCAGGTGAAGCGTAGGATATTTTTTTAATTCTTCTCTTATTGTTCCGATCTTTTCTTTATAGTCCTGGTCATATACCGGGTAGGCTTTTGGCTGGCGCACTACATATCCGTCAACGACGGCTTCTTTTTGGGCAAGCCCAAGCGCTAACAGTTCCTTTGTACCGAGCGCTATCAGTTTGTCGTCTTCCATGGTCCACATACCATCGCCTTCAAAACAAAAATATTCCAATCCATAGCATTCCATCGTTTGGTCGGGCACCATTTCTTTGCTCCAGGATTTGAAATTTTGAATTCGCCCAACCTTTACCGAAGGTTCATGAATATAGATCCAGTTCTCTGTAAAGGTGTCGGTGTTTTTCAGGATCAGCACTACGGTGATAAAATCGCGGTAATTCAATCCCTTGGCAGCCTGTAAGGCGGTTGGCGCTACGGGTGGGTAAATGCCGGGAATAAGATCGTAAACAGGGGCTGATGAAATGAGGTGGTCGAAGCCATTATGAGAAGTATTATCAGCAAGGGTAACAGCCCAGGAATTATTTTCCGGATGAAATTGCAACCCCTGCACCGCAGCATTCATCAGGATACGGGCGCCCATGGCAGTGGCTTTCTGCGCACATACTTCCCACATCATGCCTGGCCCCAGCCGCGGATAAAGAAAAGAATCGATCAATGTCTTTATGATCCTGTCTTTATTGTTCTTTTTAAAAGTGCTGCTGATAATGGTCCTGATGGAAAGCCCTTTGATCCGTTGCGCGGCCCAATCGGCCGAGATCTTGCTGGTAGGTATGCCCCACACTTTTTCGGTATAGGATTTAAAGAAGATCTCGAAAAGCAGGCGCCCGAAATTATTTACCACCCAGTCTTCAAAACTCACCGGGTTTTTCACCGGAAACAACTTTGCTTTTAGATAGCTCAGGAAACAGCGAAAGGAGGTAACCACGCCAAGCTTCCTGATAACTTCTGATAAAACCAGCGGGTAATTAAAAAACACCTGATTATAATAGATGCTGGAGCTTCGTTTGCATTGTACAAGATCGGGTCCAAGGATCTCTTGCCAGAATTCATTTACTTCGGGGGATTTTGAGAAGAACCGGTGGCCGCCGATGTCGAATAAAAAGCCTTTATATTTCTCTGTTCTCGAAATACCACCAACAAACCGGGGATCGGCTTCAAAAACAACGGCCTCAATACCATTTTTCGCCAACAAATAGGCAGCGGTTAAACCCGCAGGACCCGCCCCGATAATACCAATTCTTTTTTTCATGTTTAGTATGGAACAGCCTGATTAACATACAGTTTTAGGATTAATCGTACTGTAATCAGATCGACAAATATAGATTATTTCCGCAATAGGGTAAACTGGGTGGTACCAGGGAAGTTAACAAGTGGTAATCAGTAGCGATACCTTTGAAAATGTTGTTTCATTTTTATCTGTATTTTTGGCCCTGGCAATCACATTAACCATTAACCCCGTTGCTTTCGATCCAGGTGACTATCAATAATCTTCCCATAAAAGCAATATTTTCAGGTATTCTTTTGTTGTTTTTAACCGGTACCCCAATTGCACAACCGCTCAGCTACACCAAAACACCATCCCTGGGCGTACACCTTACCTTTATTGATTTTAAGGGCGCTGATAAACTGTCTTCCTTTGGCCAGTCTGTGAAGCCGGGACTGGCGGTGCATTTTCAGAATAACCTGTCGGGGCGTTTCGATTATAGCATACTGCTGGCCGGTTCGTTTCTTCAATTTCCCGATAAAAAGGACGGCAATTCAACCAGTGACAAAAAACAGTTGCTGCTCGAAAATGATTTCACCCTGCGCTACAGGTTGCTGCAATCACCTGCCTTGTTCAACCCTTATGTTCAGGCAGGCGCAGGCTGGTCGCAATACGATAACCAGTATGGAATATATGCACCTGTTGGTTTGGGTATGCAGGTGAACCTTACGCCCGATGTTTTTCTCCTGGTGAATACGCAATACCGCATCCCTATAACCTCGCTGCAGCACGCCCATATTTTTCATAGTGTGGGCATTGCCGGCACCATCAGCCGAAAAAAGATAGCCCTTCCAAAACCGGCTCCACTGCCACCACCGGTGGTGAAGCAGGTATTGCCGGTGGATACCGATGGCGATGGTATACCTGATAATTTAGACTCCTGTCCGCAGGTAGCCGGTGTTATTCGTTACCAGGGTTGTCCGGTGCCTGACCGCGATAAAGATGGGATCAACGATGAGGAAGATAAATGTCCCGGGGTAAAAGGAGTTGTGGCGTATGCCGGTTGTCCCATGCCCGATAAAGACCAGGATGGGATTGCAGATGCGGAGGATAAATGTCCTGATCTGGCAGGCAGCGCAGTGAGTGGCGGCTGTCCCGAAATAGCCACCCTGGTAACCATGATCAATTGGGCGGCGCAACATGTTTTCTTTGAAACCGGCAGTTACCGGTTGCTGCCACGCTCATTTCCGGCGCTCGATTCGGTGGCCGGCCTGCTGCAAAAATACCCGGTGTTACAACTGACCATCGAGGGCCATACGGACAATGCAGGTGGCTTGCCCTATAATCAAACATTGAGCGAAAAACGCGCCAATGTGGTTCGGCAGTATATCTTAAACGCTGGTATTGAAGCAGGCAGGTTACAGGCCATGGGTTACGGCCAGCAACAACCGGTGGCCGACAATGCCACTTCCAATGGAAGGGCTGCCAACAGAAGGGTAGTGTTCCGCCTGCATTACTAAAAGCGTTTGAATTAAATACCTGAAGCTTTTTCAAAAATTCATCTCAATGCCCCGATGGGGAATATGCCTCATACTTTTTATAGCTTACTGCTTACCCCGGTCGGTTGAACTGTTGCTAGCTATGGCGTTATGTGTCAGATAGGAGTTTGTTTATATGTGTTATCCCTGCTAAATATATTTTTATTACTCATGTACAAAAAATGTTAAATTTACAATTCATGGGATTGTCCCCGTATTACTGATGACCATTACAGCAATGCGCACTAACGATTGAAACCAGATAACGCTTATGGGTAACTTGTGCAAGTATACATTATTTGCTATTCTGCCGTTGATCATTACCGGCGGGGTCAGCGCCTATACCGGTTCTGCCATCACTCATTTGGGCATTCAGCAGGGTTTATCGAATAACTCCGTACAATGCATTTACCAGGACCACAGCGGCCTCATGTGGTTTGGCACCTACGACGGGTTGAACAGTTATGATGGCTATGGCTTCCGGGTTTTCCGCAATAAGATCAATGACACAGGTTCCATTCCGCATAACTATATCTATACCATTCATGAAGACAAATACAATAACCTGTGGGTGGGTACCGGTAATGGCGTAGCCATCTACAACCGCATCTTCGATCGTTTTTCACCGGTGTATTTTCATCCCAATTATGCGGTAACCCACCGCGACAGGATCACCTGCAGCATCAATACCATTAAATCAGATGCAACCGGGAATGTGTATATGGGTACGAACGGCTGGGGATTGTTCATCAAGAAACAGGAAAGTGATGTAGCCATACAGGTCCCATTGCATAAAGTGGACAAAGAAACCTGGTACTATAATGTACAGGCCGTATTCGTTGATAAGCCGGGTAATGTCTGGTTATTCATTGAAACAGTGGGCCTGTGTTTATTCGACCAGAACAGGAATACCATAAGGATAGTAAACAATTCACTAAGATCGGTTGCCAGTCTCGAAGCAGACAATGCAGGCAACATCTGGATGGGCGCAGATGGCGGGCTGTATCAATATTCGATTGCATCGAATAGCTTCATCAATCATTTTACAGAAAAAAAAGGACAACTGACTGCGAACCTGGTGGTGAGCCTGTGCAGCGATGCACAGGATAATTTATGGATAGGCACCATGAGCAGCGGCGTGAATATTTTAAATAAGACCACAGGCGCCTTTCAATACCTGCTGCCCGGCGAAAGCAGGAACCAGCTATCGAGTGAATCGGTGTATTCCATTTTTATTGATAAGGAATCGCGGGTATGGATGGGCACCCTGAAAGGCGGCATTAATATCATCGATGTACAAAAAAGCCGTTTTCAGACAATTACGCACAATCCGTTCGATCAAAACAGCCTCGTCAATAATTTCGTGTCCTTTTTTTATGAAGATAAGAACGGCGAGCTGTGGATCGGCACCGATGGCGGTGGATTGAGCATCTGGAACCGGCAGAAGAATGTGTTCACCAACTTCCGCCACCAGGTGGGCAATAACGGGTCCCTGAGTCATAATGCCATAAGCTGTATTAAACAGGATTACCTCGGCAACACCTGGATCGCCACCTTCGGCGGCGGTATCGATCGCTTCAACCGCAGCGCAGGTACGTTCGAACATTACAAATGCATCAATGAAATTACCGGGGAAGAAAATAAAAATGTGTGCCTGTTGTATGAAGACCGCGACCGGAACCTGTGGGCAACCACATTCGGGAATGGAAAACTGTACCGGTTCAACCGGGTGAAAAACCGGTTTGAAGTATTCGACAGCAAACTGAATGACCTGATCGCCATCTTTGAAGACCAGGCCGGTGTTTTATGGACAGGCAATGCGCGGCAACTGATCCGGCTCGACAAACAAAACAGGGAGCACGTATATTATTCAACCGGTAAACCGGTGCGCGCTATTTTTGAAGACAGTCACCAGAACCTGTGGGTGGGCACCGAAGGCGGCGGCCTGTTGCTGTTCAATAGAAAAAAAGATTCCATTGCCGTGCGGTATTCAACGGCGGATGGCCTTACCAATAATGCAGTCCTGAATATACTCGAAGATGCCAGTGGCGCGCTGTGGATAAGCACGTTTAACGGGTTATCGAAATTTGATCCGGTTAAAAAAGTATTCCAGAACTTTTATCAAAGCGATGGCCTGCAAAGCAACCAGTTCTCTTATAACGCCGCGCTCAGGCTGCGCTCGGGCGAGCTGGCCTTTGGCGGTATCAACGGGTTTAATTTGTTTGATCCGCAACACGTGAATGCGCGCGGGTTTATGCCAACCCTGTTGTTCTCAGGCATCTGGGTGAATAATAAACCGTTGTCGGAAGTGCCGCATTATGTTGTGCAGAGCAGTCATGACCAGATCACCGTTTTGCGCATACCCTATAATGAAGCCATTCTTTCCTTTCATTTTACGGCGCTTGAATATTCTTCGCCCGAAAAAGTGAACTACGCTTATTTTCTGCAGGGCTGGGATAAGGACTGGAACTATACCGGCAACGTTCGTACCATTAACTATAATAACATCAGCGAAGGCAGTTACTGGTTGCGGATAAAATCCACGAATGCAGAAGGCCGCTGGAATACCCGGGAAGCCACTATAAAAATAATCGTACTGCCCCCCTGGTACCGTACCTGGTGGGCCTATGCGCTGTATCTTGTGGTACTATCTGCGTTCATCTTTATTTATTACGAGTACAGGATCAGGCAATCGAAGCTGGAATATGAGATCAGGGTGGCGCATCTCAATGCGGAAAAAGAAAAAGAGATCAATGACAAAAGGCATTCTTTCTTCACCAATATCTCACACGAGTTCCGTACGCCTTTAACACTTATCATCAACCCCATAAAAGATATGTTGCGCAGGGAAGGGGACACGGGACCCGACAAAGACCTCGGCATCGTATACCGCAATGCGCGGCGTTTGCTGAGCCTGGTAGATCAACTGCTGATCTTCAGAAAGGCCGATGTGGAAGCTGATAAAATGACCTTCGCCCCGCATAATTTTTACAACCTGTGCAATGAAGTATACCTGTGTTTTGTGCAACAGGCCCGGTTGAACCATCTTACCTATACTTTTGAGTGCAATAACCCCGGCCTGGAATTATATGTTGACCGCGAGAAAATGGAGATCGTGCTGTACAATTTAATTTCAAACGCCATCAAGTTCACGCCGCCGGGCGGCGCCATTACTTTCAGCGTTCGGGAGTTGAGCAACACCGTGGAGCTGCAGGTGCAGGATACAGGTTGTGGTATTCCTGCGGAAGCAACCGCCCGCCTGTTTGAAAAATTTTACCAGGCCACTACGGCCAAAGCGCCGCTGAAACCTGGCTTTGGCATCGGCCTTTACCTCGTGAAGCATTTTATTGAAGCGCATAAGGGCGCGGTGATCTTTGAATCCGTTGAAGAGAAAGGCACCACGTTCACCATTACGTTACAAAAAGGAAAAATGCACCTCGCCAATGAAACTATATTGAACGAGGCGCAAAAAGAACCCGTCATCCTGGAAGAGTTGCTGGAAGATCCGGTTGAAGAACAATGCATGAATGAGCCGGCAGAAAACAACCCCGGCCTGTTGATAACAGACCGGCGCAGCGTGCTGATCGCCGATGACGACAAAGCCATCAGGCAATATTTGCAGCAAATGCTGAAAGATAAATATGAAGTGATGGAAGCGGGGAATGGGGCGGAAGCGCTGGCCATGGTGCAGGCAAAACTGCCCGACCTGGTCATCAGCGATATCAGGATGGAGGAAATGGATGGCATTGAATTGTGCAGCAGGATAAAAAAAGATGCCGCGTTGAACCACATTCCCGTGGTGCTGCTAACCGCCTCGCAGGGTAGCGAAACCGAACTGCAAAGCATTGAAGAAGGCGCTGACCTGTATATTACCAAGCCGTTCGATAAAGACCTGCTGCTGGCGAAAGTGGAGAACATCTTCAAAATGCGCAACGAGCTGCGGAATTATTTCTTTAACGAGATAACCTTAAAACAGAGCAGCCTGAAGGTGTCGGCGGAATACCGGGAGTTCCTCGAAAAATGCATCGCTATAGTTGAACGGCACCTTACCGATGACAATTTCACCATCAAAGTGCTGGTGAAAGAGATCGGCATGAGCCATTCGAACCTGTATAAGAAGATCAAGCTGCTGTCGGACCAGTCGATCACCAATTTCATCCGGTACATCCGGTTACGCAAAGCGGCCGAGCTCATGCTCAAAGGCGAGTGCAATGTGAACCAGGCTGCTTTTGAAGTAGGCATCAGCGATATCAAGTACTTCCGCACGCAGTTCAATAAATTGTTCGGCATGAACCCTTCGGAATATATTAAAAAATATCGTCATTCCTTTAACAGCCAGTATCATGTTGCCGGGAAAAAGGCATAGAGGCACAAAGGCATAAAGGCATAAAGGCATAGAGGCATAGAGGCATAAAGGCATAAAGGCATAAAGGCACAAAGGCATAAAGGCATAAAGGCATAAAGGCAAAAGGCATAAAGGCATAAAGGCATAAAGGCATAAAGGCAAAAGGCAACGAGGAAAGCAACTGCAAGCAAAAATAGTAACCTTGGAATCTGGAATCTGTATTCTGTATTCCTCTATGCCTCTATGCCTTATTGCCTTGCTGCCTTGTATTTTACGAATTACACCCTCTTTTTAAGCAAAATACCCCCCATACCGCCCGGTGAAAGGGGGATATTTTAGTATTCGCAAACGGGTTGAGCAACCTGTTTCCAGGCGTAATACCATATATAGGCACAGTCTGCCTGACTTTTGTAATCAAAACAAAGCCTTATTAAAAATTGCTATATGAGAATGATCGCACATTCCCGTCAAAGGCGCTATTTCCTTTTTCTATTGACCTGCTTCCTTACTTGTACCGGCCTGGCAGGTTTTACGCAGGACGCTATTAAAGTACAGGGAAAGATCACCGGTAAAAATGGCGAAAGCCTGCCCCATGTCACTATTACTATAGTGGAAAAGAAACTGACACAGGTAAGCGATACCGCCGGCCATTTCTCGATAACCGTACCCGCCGGCTCCACGCTGCAATTTTCTTACGTTGGTTATTTTACCAGAACGGTAAAAGCGACCACCCCATCACCGTTGACCATTAAGCTGGAAGTAAATCCTGATTACCAGCAAATGAACGATGTGGTAGTCGTTGGTTATGGCAAGCAAAAATCGCCGACGGTGACTGGTTCGGTTGGCGTCATTTCGGGCCGCGACTTAATTCAAACCCCGGTGGCCAACATTACCAATATGCTTATTGGCCGTACCGCCGGTATCAGCGGTGTGCAGGCAACCGGCGAGCCGGGATTGAACACCACCACCATCCGGATCAGGGGCGTGGCCACCCTCAACGGACAGGAACCCCTCGTTGTGATCGATGGCATACAGCAACCTGCCGAGCAGCCTTTCCTGATCCTGAATTCCATGGATGCCAATGAAATTGAAAGCATCAGCATTTTAAAAGATGCATCGGCAACGGCGGTATATGGCATTCGCGGCGCAAATGGCGTTATTATCGTTAGTACCAAAAGAGGGAAATTAAATAAACCGCAGTTCGGCTTTTCGGCGAACCAGGGCTTTACCAAAGCGGCTGCCTTGTTTCAAACGCTCAACTCCTATGATTTTGCCCTTCTGCGCAATGAGGCCATACGCAATGCGCAGGCAGCAGGCGACCGCACTTTTGACAACCTCCTGTTTACCGATGATGAATTATGGAAGTTTCAAAACAACCGCGACTATACGCCGGAGCAGGTAGATGCGATGAGCAACCTGAGCAGCGATCAAAAGGAAGCGTTGAAGAACAGTGCGGCCCTGTACTATACCAGCCACAATTATTATAAAGAACAGTTTGGCGGTGTTGGTAAGCAGCAACAATACAATATGAATGTATCGGGTGGAACGGACCGGGTGAAGTATTTTACCTCGCTCGGCTATTTTAACCAGGCGGGGATTTTATCAAACACTTCCTATGGCGGCGCTGATAACAACCCTGAGTTCAAACGTTATAATTTCCGGTCGAATTTCGACATCGATGTCGCTAAAAACTTTCAGTTAAGTTTTAATATAGGTGGTCAATCGTCGGTATACAAAGCGCCTGTGCAGGGTAATTCTTCCACTGACTTTGCCAACCGTTACCAGGCTATTATTCAGAATATCCTGGAAAACAGTCCATTCAGCGGACCGGGCATTGTAGATGGCAAACTGGTCACCGGTTTTATTGGGCTGGGCGGCGATCCTACCAATCCGTTAGGCCTGAAAGGCGGCACTGGCTATACGCCGCTGGCGCAATTGCTTAGCGGGGGATTCCGTAAAATGTATACCACCACGCTCAGTAGTGCGGTAACCCTGAAACATGACATGGGGTATCTTACGCCGGGATTGCAGGTTCATACCACCGTAGCATATGACGACAGCTATGTAAAAGGATACGCACAATTGAACCCTGTTCCCACGTACAGCGCCATGCGCGACCCGGCCAACCCGGTCAATATCATTTTCGTTGGCGGTCAGGTGAGTCCATCCGTGACAGGAGACAACGTGGACAATTATTCCTGGCGCAAATTATACCTGGAAGCCGCCATGAATTATAATCGCAGTTTCGGCGCCCATACCGTATCAGGATTGGTTTTGGCCAATGCACAACGATATACGGGGGCCGGCGCAAATAATACTGCACTGGCTTATAATACGCCTTCCGGTTTAATGGGGCTGGTAGGCCGTGCTGCGTATAATTTCAGGGAACGGTACCTGGTAGAATTTAACTTAGGGATCAACGGTACCGAGAACTTTGCGCCGGGTCGCCGTTTCGGCTATTTCCCTGCTATTTCGGGTGGCTGGATCCTTTCCAATGAAGCTTTCTTTCCGCAAAACAAATGGCTCACCTGGGTGAAGTTCCGCGGCTCTTATGGTGAAGTGGGGAATGACCGCATAGGTAATCCGCCCCGCCGTTACCTGTACCTGCCCAATACCTGGAGTACCGGTGCCGGTGGTTATTGGTTTGGCAATAGTAACGGGTCAACCAGTAACCCCTCTTACAACGGAGCTGCAGAATCTACGTTGGGAAATCCCAATGTTACCTGGGAGCGGGCCCGCAAAATGAACCTGTCGGCCGAATTGAAATTCATCAACAACAAATTATCTATCGTTACTTCCCTATTCAGGGAAAAGCGGAATAATATTCTTGTAACATCCGGTGTAATACCGGCCACTTATGGCGTACCGCAAAGTTCAACACCGCCGTTGAACCTGGGCCGGGTAAGCAATGGCGGGTACGAAATAGAAGCCGGCTGGAATGATGAGATCGGTAAGGTCTCTTATTTTATAAAGGGGAACTATTCATTTGCCCGTAACAAAATTGAATACCAGGCGGAGGCGCCTTATCCATATCCCTGGATGAATTCGACCGGTTATTCCATTGGGCAATATAAAGGACTGATCACCGATGGATTTTATAATACGCAACGGGAACTGAACAACCGCCCCTATAATAAATACAGCGCCAATGCCCGCTTAGGCGATCTGAAATACCGCGATGTTACCGGTGATGGCATCATCGATGAAAAAGACCAGGTGCCCATTGGTTACAGTAACCTGCCGCAGGTGGCGTATAACCTCAGCGTAGGCTTTTCCTATAAAGGATTCGATATCTCAGCCCTGTTCATCGGAACTGCCATGGGCTCCTTTCCGCAATACGGTTATATCTTAAGCTCCCCCTTTGCCAAGAATGTAGGCGAAGTATTGCAATACGCTTATGATGGCCGCTGGACGGCGGAAAAATTTGCCAATGGCGATAAGATCTCTTATCCGGCCATCTCTTTCAGCGGGGGCCAGGCGAATAACAATCCATTGAGCACTTTCTGGTTAAAAAAGACTGACTTCAAGCGGTTAAAGAACATGGAGCTTGGCTATACATTTCAACAAAATACCGGCTTGCTGAAACGCGCCAGCATAAGAGCCATACGCTTATATATAAGTGGTAATAATTTAATTACCTGGGATGCGGATATACTCGAAGGTATAGACCCCGAACAGTCTGATGTGGGTAAGAACAGTATGGGCTACCTGTATCCGTTGACCCGCACCTTTAATTTCGGCCTCAATATTCAATTCTAACTCAATTCAAACGAACAGCCATGCGATATAAATTAATAGTATCGATCATAGGGGTAACAGCCATTGGCGCCTGTAAAAAAGATTTTTTACAGATGCCAATCTCAAACGCCACCACAGTAGATTCCGTGTTCTCCACAACGGTAAAAGCACAGGGCGCCATCGCCAATGCTTACCGGAATTGCCTGGGGCAGGGGTTGCCCTGGAAGAACTGGTGGAACGCCATGCTGCAGGAAAATTTGTCGGGCGGTATGAACTACGGTTTTTCCTGGACCATGGCGAAAGACATTGTGCTGAATGGCATGAGCGCCAGCGGCGTAAATGAAGATATGGATGGCTATGCGAGCAACTTTCCGCCCATTCGCCAGGCATACCTGGTAAAGGAAAATATTGATAAAGTGACCGACATGTCGGCCGAAGATAAAGCCATTGTAAAAGCGGAGATGCAGGCATTGGTGGCTTACCGGTACGAGCAAATGTTCATTATGTACGGCGGCGTGCCTGTGGTAAGCAACAGTTTAAAAGCGTCTGATTCACTGGGTATTCCCCGAACGCCCTTACAGCAGGTACTGGACTCCGTTGTATCGTGGTGCGACCAGGCGGCAGCGGTGCTGCCTTCAAAATGGCCCGATGCCTGGACCGGTAGAATGACAAAAGCGGCGGCACTGGCTATAAAATCAAAAGCATTGCTGCATGCAGCCCGTCCGCTTTTCAATACCGCTACGCCTTACCTGTCAATGGGAGAGCACAATAACCTGATCTGCCTTGGCAATGCCGATGCCAGCCGTTGGACAACAGCCGCCAATGCAGCAGATGCCGTGATCACCGAAGCCGAAACAAAAGGCGGTGTAGCCATCATTAATACCGGTAACCCGCTCGATGATTATGGCACTGCTACTTCCGTTCCCTCTAATATAGAAGTGATACTTGCTTTTAAATTCAAGAACGATGTGCTGTTCGATGGGGGCAACTGGAGCAACTTACCCATGAACGCCTTTTACAACTCACGGGTATGGGAAGCCCAGGGAAATGTGCTTACGACCAACCAGCTCGAAAATTATTATAAGGCCGATGGCAGCAATCAAACCTGGCCCGATGCCAATACCACTGCCGCTTTTTCTGATTATACAACCCGGATGAACCAGATGGAGCCCCGGTTCAAAGCTACTTTTCAACCGTGGGAAATGGATGCCTGGACGAACCCGGGCGACGCCAACTGGAAAAACGCCAGCACATTTGGGAATGGACCGGGGTACGGATGTGCCCGCATGACCAAATTCTATTATAAAGCAGGCGGAAGGGCCTGGTTTGAGTTTCCCATTTTCCGGCTGGCCGCTGCCTATTTAAGCGCCGCGGAAGCCTGGAATGAAGCAGGGCAAACCCAGCAGGCATTGAACAGGTTGAACAAGATCCATCAACGCGCAGGGTTACCTGCTGTTACAGAAACCGATCAAACAAAATTGCGGGCGATCATCCAGCGAGAATGGTCCGTTGAGTTCTATAATGAGAACTACCGGTTGCATGATGTGAAGCACTGGAAGCTGTCGAACATTGCCAACGGCTTACTGGGCGGGCCCATCCGGTCAATGGCGTTTAACAACGGCGGCGCGGTAAAGCTTACGGGTAACACCAATTATACCGACAAGATAATATACACGGCGCTGTGGGCGCCGAAGCAATACCTGAATCCTTTTCCGCAAACGGAGGTTAATAAGGGGTATTTGATCCAAAATCCCGGGTATTAGGTGAGTGGTGAGTGGTGAGTGGTGAGTGGTGAGTGGTGAATGGTGAATGATTCCCGAAACTTTAGCAGTCTGAAAATTCGCGAGTCACATCATTGTTGAGAAATATTCCAAAATCGCGAACCCACTCACCATTGACCATTGACCATTCACGATAAAATCTTCTTAATGATAGCAAACAGTGAAATATGAAAAAGATCATCTATTATATATTGGTAACGGTAGGCTGGGCCCAACAACTGAGCGCCCAAACAACACCGGCCGGTAAGGATACAACGGTTATACAATTGAACCAGGTGGTTATTGAACCCGAACCGCTTTTACAAATTAAAAAACAGGAATCTGTTACCGGCACTTCATCAGTGAGCGGAACGGTCCTGTATAAAACCCCGGTACCCAATATTACCAATACGTTGTATGGAACGCTGCCCGGCCTAACGGTAAGGCAGGGATCGGGCGAACCGGGTTATGACGGCGCTGCCTTGTACATAAGGGGCAGGGCTACGTACGATAATCCTTCGCTGGTGATCTATATCGACGGCTTTCAGTCAACCAGTTCTTATTTTAATTACCTGCCGGCATCGGAAATCGAAAGCATTTCCATTTTAAAAGATCCTGTTTCGCTGGCTACCTTTGGCATGAAAGGCGCAAATGGGGTGCTTTGGGTGGTTACAAAAAGAGGATATGCCGGTAAACGCCGTATACAAGTGCAGGTGGTAAGCGGATTTCAGCAACCAATCAATATCAATAAACCTTATGGCTCGTATGATTATGCGCGGTTATACAACCAGGCTGTCAGCAATGATAATTATGCGTTAAACGGGTACCAGTTTAAATATACCCCGTCTTATTCAGATGCACAGTTGGAAGCTTATCGCAATGGTACCGGTACCAATGTTGACTGGTACGACCAGGTGCTCAGGAAGAACGGTTTTTATTCAAATGCCAATGTGGTATTCTCCGGCGGGGGAACCGATACAAAATATGCGTTGGTCATGGATTATATGCGGCAAACTGGTTTGTACGACGTGGCAACCAACGCCACTACTTCCAATGCCCAGATCCAACGGTTTAACCTGCGCTCAAACCTCGATTTCAATTTCTTCAAAATATTCGAAGCAAAGGTTGACCTGGGCGGAAGGATAGAAGACCGCCGCTATCCGAATTTCAACGGACCTGCGCTGTGGGAAAATATGTCGAAGTATCCGGCTAACATTTATCCGGTGATGGATTCCATATCAGGCGCCTGGTCGGGTACAGCGCTTTTTCCCAATAACCCCGTCGCCTCTTTAAAAGGATTGGGCTGGTTGTCTACCCACGACAGAACGCTGCAGGCTAATTTCAACCTCAAAGAAAAACTTGACTTTATAACACCGGGTTTGTATTTGAATGAAGCTGTTTCGTTCACTACCTGGACGCGCACTTCCGCCAGCAAAACAGCTACCTATGCCCGTTTTTATAATGGAATACAAACAACCACCGATAAAACAACCGACCTCACTGCCAATGCTTTTAACCCGGTTGACCAGTACGACTGGAAACAGGTAACCCTTACTGCCGGCTATAATCGCAGTTTTGGCCTGCATTCCTTTTCCGGGGCAGTGAATTACCTTAAAAGCAGTTTTATAACAGATGCGGCCATCAACAATCCCGGACAGAACACGGGTAATAGTATCTTTTATCATTTTGAAAATATAAGCGGCCGGTTTCACTACACGTATAATTCCCGTTACCTGCTTGAACTGGCATTCGGCAGCACGGGGTCCGACAATTATGCACCTGGTCACCGGTGGGGTTTTTATCCGGCTGTGGGGGCAGGCTGGATCCTTTCAAACGAATCTTTTCTGCAGAACAACAAACTGGTTAATTACCTGAAACTACGGGCTGGTGCCGGGCAGTCGGCAAACGATCTCTCGAACAATGGCCGTTACCTGTACCAGCAATACTTTGTTCCCAGCAGCACCTTTTATACCGGTAACAGCAGCCTTACCGCTAACAGCGGCCTTGTGCAATACTATGCTGGCAATCCCGACATCTTCGCTGAAAAGAGCATGAAATACAATATCGGTGTAGACGCTACCTTGTTTAACAAGCTCTCGCTCACCATGGATGTGTTCAGGGATCACCGCACTGGCATTGTAACATTGAACAACGATCTGATGGCGGTATATGGGGGCTTCTTACCTTATGTAAATACAGGTAAAGTAACGAATAAAGGGTTTGAAGTAAGCGCCGCATTTAACGACAGGATAGGAGCGGTTAATTATACGGCCGGCGCTATGGTTTCGTATGCCAAAAACAAAATTGATTACCAGTCGGAAGTTCCAAAGGCAAATGACTTCAACAGAACAACCGGGTTACCCATCAATAGCATCATGGGGTGGGTGGCAACTGGTTTTTATGATATTACCGATTTTAATGCCGATGGAACGTTGAAAGCAGGGCAGCCGGTGCCCACTTTCGGCGCCGTACAACCGGGCGATCTGAAATATAAGGACCTGGATAATAATAACCGGATCGATCAGGCTGATGTTACAAAGGTCGGCAACCCCGAATACCCCAGTCTTGTATATTCTTTTAACCTGGGTGTAAGCTATAAAGGATTTGATCTTTCTGCCTTGTTCCAGGGCGCCGGCGGTAATAGTATAAATCTTGCGCTGAACAACTACCAGACGATGGCCTTTGTAAATAATACAACTGTATACCCGATGATGAACAATGCCTGGGCTTATTATCCCGATCAGGGCATAGATACAAGAGCTACTGCAAATTACCCACGCCTTTCTACCAAGGCCAATGACAACACTTACCGCAATTCAACCTTTTGGATGAAAAAAGGCAGTTACCTGCGGCTGCGCAATGCCGAACTGGGCTATAGCCTGCGGGCAGGCGTTGTAAAAATGCTGCATCTTGAAAAACTGAGAATATATGTAAGCGCCGTAAACGCAATTACCTGGTCGTATTTATTAAAGAACTATAATATAGACCCGGAAACGTACAATGGGTATCCCGGCATGAAATCTTTTAATGCCGGTATTTCACTCACCTTTTAAAAAAGAAGTACATGAACTTACAACGCCTATATACGATCCTGGTTGCCTGCGTAACGGTTGCGGGCCTTGCCGGTTGCGATAAAGATTTCCTGGATACAAAAGTAGATACACTGCAAACCCAGGAAACATTGAACAGCAATTACAACACCCTGATCTCATTGGCAAATGCGCCTTATAGTTTCCTGCGTAATGAATTTCAGATTATGGACCTCAACCTTTTTGCACCTGTATCAGACGAAGCGGTGCAAACCTCAGGAGTGGGTAATGTCCGCTATTTTAATAACGGAAGCTGGAGCCCCTATGCCAATCCTGACGATTATTATGCTGTTTATTATACAGGCATAAGAATTGCCAATTACTTTATTGAGCAGTCTGGCAATTACAGAGCTTTTCTGGCATTGAACCGTGACACGGTTTCTGCTTCAGGAAAGATCAATTATACGAATGATACGCTTAATATGGGCTGGTATGTGGGCGAAGCGCATATCCTGAGAGCGCTTTATTATTTTGAATTATCGAAACGCTATGGCGGCGTACCCCTGGTTACCCAAACCCTGTCAACTTCTGATGATACCAATATTCCGCGGGCATCGTACGACGACATCATCAACTTTATCGTAAGTGAAGTGGATGCCTATAAGAACATGTTACAACCCAACTGGAAAACATCTGCCTTTACCAGCAACGACGGCCGGTTGAACAGAGGCGCTGCACTGGCCCTGAAAGCCCGCGCCCTGTTGTTTGCCGCCAGTCCGCTGCACAATGCAAACAATGATGTTTCAAAATGGCAGAAAGCGGCGGCCGCGTTAAACGATGTAATTGTTTTTGCGCAGGGCGCCGGCGCTTACAGCCTGCACAGCGATTACCGCAATTATTTTTTGCAAAACAACACCGTTACCAGCAATGAAACCATCTGGGCCATTCGGTATGCTGCCAGCAATCAACCGGAAAAAAGTAATTATCCCATTGGAACGGCCGGCGGCAACAGCGGTATAACACCTACCCATAATCTGGTAGATGAATACGAATACAAAGGAACGCCTGATCCGGCCAATCCCTATGCGAACAGGGACCCGCGGCTGGCATTTAACATTGTGACCAATAACAGCACCTGGAATGCACGCACTATCGATGAATCGCCCGGTGGTACCGACGATATGAAAAAAGCCAATACCAGCCGCACCGGCTATTATTTAAAAAAGTTTTTGAACGATGGGCTGAACCTCGTACAGGGCGGCACGCAGGTGCACCACTGGCCGGTATTCCGCTATGGCGAGGTATTGCTTGAATATACAGAAGCGATGAATGAAGCTTATGGCCCCGATAATAACAATGGCTATGCCTATACTGCGCGGCAGGCATTGAATATGGTGCGCAACCGTACCGGTGTGGCCATGCCTGCGGTTACTGTTGCCGGTGTTACGGCTTTCAGACAGGCCGTAAAACATGAGCGCCGGGTTGAACTGGCGTTTGAAAATTACCGGTACTGGGACCTGCTGCGCTGGAAAGATGCCGCTGCCGTATTGAACCAGCCGGTTACCGGCGTGTCGGTGTCGAAGAACGGGGGCGGACAATTTGTGTATACACCGATCACGGTAGAGAACCGGGTATTCGATGCCACCAAAATGTATTACTACCCGTTCCCGCAATCGGAAGTAATTAAATCAAATGGCGTGCTGGAACAAAATGCAGGTTGGTAGTTCAATAGGCAATAGGCGATAGACAATAGGCAATAGACAATAGGCAATGGACAATAGACAATAGACAATAGGCAATAGGCAAAGTCCCGCATTGCGGGGTGTTTGATTTCATGCAATCTGATAGCGGTTCGGAAAATTTGCCAATTGCATATTGCCAATTGATAAAAATAGTTCATTATTCAAATTTATTTTATGAAACAAAATTGGATCAATTATATATTAACGGCCGTTGCAGGGCTTTTCATCTGTGCCTGTGAAAAGGCCGCTTCGGAAGAGGCGTATGGTTTTTCGATGATCTATATGCCGCAGGCCATCTTTAAATCGGGCGGAAGCACCAACAATTACCCTGTGCCTTCCGGTTCCGATTCTTCTACCTACAATTACGTGATAGATACAAAGGAAAAAAAGCTGAACATCATACTCGGCGCTGCGGTCTCGGGGCCCGGTGAAGGCGGCTATACCGTTGACATCAAAGTTGACAACGATACCATTCAGCAACTGTTTACAACCAAAGTGCTGGATACGGCTTTGTATAAACTGATGCCGGCTTCCATGTATTCCCTGCTGGAAAGCTTTCCAGCACAGTGGGATCCGAAGCTTGGAATTCACGTGACTTGAAGTCGCGGC